>Ga0247757_10001639_pt1 | contig 13933 bp, 12 predicted proteins | sample UWRJL126311R4_FD_180929 | JGI IMG/M metagenome (GOLD analysis project Ga0247757, IMG submission 180929) | Plant litter microbial communities from Arlington Agricultural Research Station in Wisconsin, United States - UWRJ-L126-311R-4 | ecosystem: Environmental > Terrestrial > Plant litter >... | reverse complement strand
CTCGCCGAGGGGAACCTGAGCCTGACCACCGGGCTGGCCGTCCTGCTGCTCGCCCCCGAGCTGTACCTGCCGGTGCGCATGCTCGGCCAGCAGTTCCACGCCAGCGCCGACGGCATGGAGGCGGCGGAGCGGATCTTCGCGGTGCTCGACGAGCCCGCCGCCCTGGCCGCGCCGTCCGGCGGGGCCCAGGCCGTCGTGAACCCGCGGTCGAGCGTCCTGACGCTCGACCGCGTGACGGTCCGCCATCCCGGCCGCCCCGTCCCCGCGCTGCGCGACGTGTCGCTGACGATCGCGCCGGGCGAGCACATCGCGCTCGTCGGCCCCAGCGGCGCGGGCAAGAGCACGGCCGCGGCGCTGGTGCTGCGGCTGCTGGACCCCGACGAGGGCGCGGTCCGCTGCGGCGGCGTGGACCTGCGCGAGGTCGACGCCGGGGCGTGGCGCCGCCAGGTCGCCTGGGTCCCCCAGCGGCCGACGATCTTCTCGGGAACGCTGGAGGACAACGTGCGGCTGGCGGCGCCCGGCGCCTCGGCCACCGCCGTACGCCACGCGCTGGTCGCCGCCGGCCTGACCGACCTCGTCGCCGAGCTGCCCGACGGCCTGGCCACCCGCGTCGGCGAGGACGGCCGCCCCCTGTCGGCCGGCGAGGCCCAGCGGGTCGCGCTGGCCCGCGCCTACGTCCGTGACGCGCCGCTGCTCGTCGCCGACGAGCCGACCGCCCACCTCGACGCGGTCACGGCGGCCGCCGTCGCCGACGCCCTCATGGCCCTGGCCGCGGGCCGCACCCTCCTGCTCGTGACCCATCGCCCCCAGCTGGCGGCGCTGGCCGACCGGATCTTGACCATCGAAAACGGACGCATCAGCGCTCCCGCTCCGCCTTCGACACCTCTCAGAACGTTGGTGACCACATGAGCTCCCTCCTGCACATGGTCCGCCTGGCCGGCCCGCTGCGCGGCCGGCTGGCCCTCACCGTCGCCCTCAGCGCGGGGGCCATCCTCGCCGCGCTCGCGCTCCTCGCCGTGTCGGGCACGCTGATCAGCCGGGCCGCGCTGCGGCCCGAGATCCTCACGCTGATGGCCCTCATCGTGGCCACCCGCGTCCTGGCGATGGGCCGCAGCCTGCTGCGCTACGGCGAGCGGCTGGTCTCCCACGACATGGCCCTGCGCGGCCTCGCCCGCCTGCGCGTGCGGCTGTACGAGCGGCTCGCGCCGCTCGTGCCCGGCTCGCTGCCCGGCCTGCGCCCCGGGGATGCCCTCAGCCGCTTCGTCGGGGACGTCGAGACGCTGCAGGACCTGTACCTGCGTGCGCTCGCGCCCCCGATGGTCGCGGGCATCGTGGTCGTCGCCACCGGGGGCTTCCTGCTCGTGGTGCTGCCCCTCGCCGCGCCGATCCTCGTGGTCGGGCTGCTGCTGGCCGGCGTGGCGATCCCCGCCGCGACCGTGCGCCTGGCCCGCGGCAGCGGCCGGCGCGAGGCTCCCGCCCGGGGCCGGCTGACCGACGAGCTGATCGAGGTCGTGCACGGCGCGCCCGAGCTGGCCGTGGCCGGCCGCGAGGACGACGCCGAGCGCCGCCTGCGCGATGCCGACCGCACCCTGCTGGGCCTCCAGCGCCGCGACGCGACCACCCAGGGCCTGGCCGTCGCCGCCAGCGGGATCGTGGCCGGCCTCACGCTCGTCGGCGTGACCGCGGTGGGGATCGACGCGACCGCCGCCGGCCGGCTCGACGGGGTGCTGCTCGCCGCGGTCGTCCTCGTCGCGCTCGGCGCCTTCGAGGCGACCGCGCCGCTCACCGACGCCGCCCGCCGCCTCTCCGCCTGCGCGGGCGCCGCCCGCCGCGTCGAGGAGGTGCTCGACGCCGTCCCGGCCATCGTCGACCCGCCGGAGCCCGCCCCGCTGCCGGCCGCCGGCTCGCTCGTCGCCGAGGCCGTGACCGTGTGGCCCGCGGGCGCCCCCGCGCCGCTGCTGCGCGAGGCCGACCTGCGCCTGGCCCCCGGGGCCCGCGTCGCCGTGGTCGGGGCCAGCGGCGCCGGCAAGACGACGCTGGCCCGCGCGCTCGTGCGCTTCGTCGACCCGGCCGGCGGGCGGGTGTCGCTGGGCGGCGTCGACCTGCGCGCCGTGCGCCAGGCCGACGTGCGCCACGCGGTGCGCCTCGTCGGGCAGGACGCCCACCTCTTCACGGCCGCGCTGCGGGCCAACGTGGCGATCGGACGGGCGGGCGCGACCGACCGGGAGCTCGTCGAGGCCCTCGAGCGCGCCGGGCTGGGCCCCTGGCTCCGCGAGCTGCCCGACGGGCTCGACACCGTGCTCGGCGAGGAGGGCGCCGCGGTGTCCGGCGGGCAGCGGCGGCGGATCGCGCTGGCCCGCGGCTTCGTGGCCGACGCCCGCTTCCTGCTGTTCGACGAGCCGACGGCCCACCTGGACGCGGCCGGCGGCACCCGGCTCCTGCGCGCGCTGGCCGGCGGGCGGGCGCGCGACCCGCGCGGGATCCTCGTCATCTCCCACACCTGCGAGGGGCTGGAGGACTTCGACGAGATCGTGGTGCTCGACGCCGGGCGCGTGGTCGAGCGCGGGACCCACGCCGAGCTCGCGGCGGCGGGTGGCCGCTACGCGGCGCTGCTGCGCGCGTCGTGACCGTCCGGGACCAGCGCGACCGGCAGCGCCACCAGCACCCGCGTGCCGGCTCCGCCCGCCGGCGTCCGCTCCACTGTCACCTCGCCGCCCGCCAGCGTGGCCCGCTCGCGCATGCCGATCAGCCCGAAGCCGCCCGACCGCTCGCGCACGATGCCCCGGCCGTCGTCGAGCACGCGCAGCCGCAGCATCGCGCCGTCGCAGCTCACGGCCAGCTCCACGCGCGTGGCGTGGGCGTGCCGCGCGACGTTGTTGAGCGCCTCCTGGACGATCCGGTAGGCCGCGTTCTCCACCGCCGCGGGCAGCCGCTGGCCGCCGAGGTCGAAGGACAGCGCCAGCTCCAGCCCCGCCCGCTCCGCCACGCCCGCGGCCAGGGTCCGCAGCGCCGGCTCCAGCCCCAGCTCGTCCAGGGCGGCGGGCCGCAGGTCGGCGATGATCTCCCGCAGCCCCGCGATCTCGCCGTCGAGCAGCTCCACCGCGCCGGCCACCGTCGTCCGCCCGCGCTCGGGGTCGCCGCGCAGCGCGGCGGCCAGGGCCAGGCGCACGGCCCCGAGGCCCTGCAGCGTCTGGTCGTGCAGCTCCCGCGCCCAGCGCCGGCGCTCGGCCTCCGCCGCGGCGATCGAGTCCCGCAGCTGCTGGCGCTCCGCCGTGCGAGCGTTGTGGATGGCCACCGCCGCCCACTCGGCGAGCACGACGATCGCGTCGACGTCCTCGTCGTCGAAGTCCGCGCCGCTCTCCTTCTCGGTCAGGTAGAGGTTGCCCCACGCCTCGCCACGGACCCGGATCGGCGCGCCGAGGAAGCCGTGCATCGGCGGGTGGCCGGGTGGGAAGCCGTAGGAGCGCGGGTGCTCGGAGACGTCGCGCAGGCGGATCGGCTCCGGCTGGTCGATCAGCAGCCCGAGCAGGCCGAGGCCGCGCGGGGTGTGCCCGATCGCCTCGATGGTGGCCGGGTCGATCCCGCTGGCGGTGAACTCGGCCAGGCCCCGTCGCTCACGGTCCAGGATGCCCACCGCGGCGTAGCGGGCGCCGGTGAGCGCGCGGGCCGTCTCCAGGATCTGCTCCAGCACCGCGTCGAGCCGCAGCTCCGACGTGAGCGCGCGCCCCAGGTCCAGGAGGCGGCGCATCCGTTCCTCGCCGGCGGCGGGTGTGTCGTCGTGGGAGTCCATCGTCGAGGCGTCGCGTAGGCTGATGCCCGTGCCCATCCGCATCGTATTGGCCGACGACCACGCCGTCGTGCGGGCCGGCCTGAGGCTGCTGCTCGACGGCGAGGAGGGGCTGGAGGTCGTGGCCGAGGCGGGCGACGTGGACGGCGCGCTGCGCGCGGTCCTCGGGCACAAGCCGGACGTGCTCGTGCTCGACCTCAACATGCCGGGCGAGCCGTCGTCCCTCGACGCGATCCCACAGATCCCCGAGCGCTCCCCGGCGACCCGCACCGTGATCCTCACCATGCAGGAGGACCCCGAGTACGCGCGCCACGCGCTGCGGGCCGGAGCGGTCGGCTACGTGCTGAAGGAGGCCGCCGACAGGGAGCTCGTGGAGGCCGTGCGCCGGGCCGCGGCGGGCGAGACGTACCTCAACCCGTCGCTCGGAGCCAAGCTCGCCGCCGCCCCGCCGGAGACCTCGGGCGGGCCGGACGGCCTGTCCCAGCGCGAGGTCGAGGTGCTGCGCCTGATCGCGCTGGGCCACACCAACACGGAGATCGGCGAGCAGCTCTTCCTCTCCGTCCGCACCGTGGAGACGCACCGCGCCCACGTGCAGCAGAAGCTCGGCCGCACCAGCCGCGCCGAGCTCGTCCGCTACGCGCTCGACCACAAGCTGCTCGACGAGGCCTAGCGCGCCCAGCTCGCGCTGCCGGCGTTCCTGGCGAGCAGCGTCGGCGGACCGCCGGTGAACGGCAGCGTCACGACGTCGTGACGGCGGCGCTTGTACGACACGACCACGTTGCCGGTCTCGGCCAGCACGGTGAGGCCGTCCTGGGAGAGGCCGCTGGCCACGACGCCGTCCGTCTTCCCGGTCAGGTCGCGGGCCGTGCCGGCGACCACGTCGATCGCCCACCCCTCCTCGGTCTCCCGGGTCGTGCGCGCGTCGAATGCGGTGGCGTTGGCGACGAGCCGCGTACCGTCCGCCGACCAGGCGACCGGGTAGAGGCCGTCGCTCATGGCGGAGGTGCCGGGGAAGGCGACGATCGACCGGTGGCCGGTGCCGTCGCCCTGGATCAGGTCCAGGGTGGACCGCAGGAGGTCCTTGTCCGGCCCGCCGGGCCGCGGATGCAGGTAGGCGATGCCCACCGGGCCCCACAGCGGAGCCTTGGCGGTGCGCTCCGCGGTCAGCCGGCGCGACGGGCCGCCGCCGACCGGGACGACGCGCAGCGCGCCGCGGGAGTCCTCGTCCCAGCCCGCCGACCGCTCGGTGACGTAGGCGATCTGCCGTCCGTCGGGCGAGAAGCTCGTCCCGAGGAAGACGTCCCGGTCGGCCACGACCGTCCGGCTGCGGCCCGTGGCCAGGTCCGCGACGCGCAGCCGGAAGTTCGCGCGCTCCGTCCGGCCCCGGTCGATGTAGGCCAGCCACGTGCCGTCGGGCGAGAAGCCCTCGATGCGGTCGGTCCGGCCGATCGCCGTGCGCACGATCGTGTTCCCCCGTGCGTTCGCCAGCCAGAGGGTGGGCAGCGTGTTGCGGGCGCCCGCGACCAGATAGGCGACCGCGTTGCCCCGCGGCGACACGACGGGCGCCGAGCCGTGGGGCGCGATCGGCGTGCGCCCCGGCCGGCCCGCGAAGTCCTCCGCCACGATCGGCGCGAAGCGCGACGGGAAGTTCGCGTAGGTCGCGGGCGAGGCGTAGGCCACGGTCTGGGGCGCCGCGACGGCCGCCGCGGCCGGGCTTGCCGCCCCACCTGCCGTCGCGCAGCCCACCGCAACGAACAAGATCGTTCTCCGGATGCTGAACACGCCGTGACCCTATCCCGGATCAGTCTGTGCGTGGCGCACCCCCGCTACGCCGGAGCGGGTTCCCGCACGTCGTAGCGCCACAGCGGCGGGAAGGCGACGCACACCACGCCGACCGCCACCACGCAGGCCAGCCCGCCGGAGACGACCGCGGCCCGCGGTGTGGTCAGCGCGGCGACCGTGCCCGACTCCACGTCGCCGAGCCGCGGTCCGCCCGCCACGACCAGGAAGAAGACGGAGGACATCCGCCCGCGCATGTGGTCCGGCGTGACCGTCTGGTTGATCGTGGAGCGGCACACCGCGCTCACGCTGTCCGCCGCTCCCGCGACCGCGAACAGCGCCGCGGCGATCCAGATCGAGCCGGCGAACCCGGCCAGCGCGATCGCCCCGCCCCACGCCAGCACCGCCCACACCACGACCCGGCCGAGCCGCCGCGCGTTGCGCAGCCAGCCGGCGGTGAACGCCGCGACCACCGCCCCCGCCGACACGGCCGCGTAGAGGAGCCCGGTGCCGCTCGCCCCCGCCCCGTAGACGCTGACCGCCAGCACCGGGAACAGCGCGCGCGGCATGCCGAACGTCATCGCCGACAGGTCGATCACGAACGAGCCGAGCAGGGCCCGGCTGCGGCCCACGAAGCGCAGGCCGTCGCCGATCGACCGCCAGATCGAGACCGGGTCCTCCGCCACCTCGCGCGGCGGCTGCGCGGACATCCGCCACACGGTCGCGACGATGGCCAGGCAGCTGACCGCGTCGAGCAGGTAGGCGCTGCCGAGCCCCACCGCGGCGATGAGCACGCCGCCCAGCGCCGGCCCGACGACCAGCGTGAGGTTGACGAGCCCGAACTCCATCGCCATCGCCGAGGCGAGCTTGTCCTGCTCCACCAGGTTCGGCAGGATCGCCGTGGCCGCGACGTTCTGGACCGAGCCGAACGCGGCCGTCAGGCCGGCGAGCACGTAGAGGGCGGGGATCGGCGGGTCGCCGGCGAAGGCCAGCGCGGCCAGGATGCTCGCCGTGAGCACCAGGCCGATCTGGTCGAGCAGGAGCAGCTTGCGCCGGTCGAAGCGGTCGGACCAGTGGCCGCCGAGCAGCGACAGGGCGACCAACGGCACCAGCTCGACGGCGCCGAGCAGGCCGGTGAGGAAGGCCGAGTGCGTCTCCACGTAGAGCTGGTAGGGCAGCGCGACGAGCGCCGCCTGCGTGCCGAGCCCCGAGAGGACGGTGCCGGTGACCAGCAGCCGCAGGTCGCGCGAGGCGCGCAGCGGGCTGAGGTCGACGGCGATCCGGTCCAGGCGCACCCGTCCAGGGTGGCACCTGAGCCCGGTCGCCCGCGTCCACGTCATCACGCGTGGACCTCCGCCGCACTCCGGTCGAGCCCCACCTCGATCCCGCTGAGCGGGATCGAGGTGGGGCTCGACGCGAGTGCCGGCTACGGGGTGGTCTCCATCCGGTCGACCAGCTCCTCGGCGATGGCCAGCGACGACGTGGCGGCCGGCGAGGGGGCGTTGCGCACCCACAGGGTGCGGGGCGTGGCGTCGATCCGGAAGTCGTCGACCAGGGAGCCGTCCGGGTCGACGGCCTGGGCGCGGACGCCCGCGGGGGCGCGCACCACGTCCTCCGGGCGCAGCTCCGGTACGTAGCGCCGGGCGGCCTCCACGAACCGCCGGCGGCTGGTCGAGCGGGCCAGCTCCGCCACGCCGGTGCGCCAGTGCGCGGCGAACAGGCGCCACGTCCCCGCCGCGCCGAGCACGTCGGCCAGCTCGCGGGGCCGCACCGTCCCCCACGTGTAGCCCTCGCGGGCCAGGGCAAGCACGGCGTTGGGGCCGACCAGCACCTCGCCGTCGATCCGCTTCGTGAGGTGGACGCCCAGGAACGGCAGCGCCGGGTCGGGCACCGGGTAGACGAGGCCCCGCACGAGCCCCCGCCGCTCAGGCCGCAGCCGCCAGTACTCGCCACGGAACGGCACGACGCGCGGCGACGGGTCCTGGCCGGAGTCACGGGCGAGGCGGTCGGCCTGCAGGCCCGCGCAGACCAGGACGTGATCGGCCCGCACCCGCTCGCCGTCCGCGGTCGTCACCGTCGCGCCGGCCGCGGTCTCGTCGATCCGCGCCACCGCGACGCCCAGCCGCACCGCCCCACCCCGGGCACGGACCTCGTCGGCCAGCGCGCGGGCGACCGCGGCGTAGTCGACGATCGCCGTCGTCGGGGAGTGCAGGGCGGCGAGCCCGCGCACGTGGGGCTCGACCGTCCGGATCCCGTCGGGATCGAGCCGCTCGATCGGCACCCCGTTGGCGCGCGCCCGGCCCTCCAGCGCGGTGAGCCGCTCCACCTCGACGGCGTCGGTGGCGACGACGAGCTTGCCGCAGCGGTCGTACGCGATGCCGTGCTCGGTCGCGAACGCCTCGAGCAGCCCCATGCCCCGCCGGCACAGCGTGGCCTTCAGCGAGCCGGGCACGTAGTAGAGGCCGGCGTGGACCACGCCGCTGTTGCGCCCCGTCTGGTGGGCGGCGACGCGGTCCTCCTTGTCCAGCACGACGAGCTCGACGTCCGGGTGGCGAAGCAGGTGCTCCCGCGCGGCGGCCAGGCCCAGGATCCCCGCCCCCACGATCACCACGCGCCGCGGCGCGGGCGTCCCGGCGCGGCGTGCGGCCCCGATCCCCTCGGCGGTCATCCGCCGGCCGGAGCCCGCAGCCGCGCGTCGAGCCCGTCGCGCACCGCCGGCCAGTCGAGGTCGGTGACGGAGAAGATGACGCTGTCGCGCACGTGCCCGGTCCACGTGACGCGGTCGCGCCGCAGGATCCCCTCCTGCACCGCGCCGAGCTTGGCGATCGCCGCCCGGCTGCGCGCGTTGCGCGCGTCGGTCAGCAGCTCCACCCGCCGCGCGCCGGCCGCGAAGGCATGCGCGAGCATCAGCCGCTTGGCCTCCGGGTTGACCGCGCCGGAGCGCACGTCGGGATGCAGGAACGTCGCCCCGATCTCCACCACGCCGCGCTCGGGGCGCAGGTTGAGGAAGCTCGAGGTGCCGACGACCCGATCGTCGCCGCGCCGCCGGATCGCGTACGCGATCCACGTCCCCGCCGCCATGTCCGCGAGGAAGCCCGACCACCAGCCCTCGAAGTGCGGACCCTGCCCGCTCTGGGCGAACAGGTCCCAGGCCGCGGCGTCCACGTCCAGCGCGGCGCGCACCTCCTCCTTCAGCGCCGGGACGTACGGCTCCAGCCGCACCACGACGCCGTCCAACGGCTCGGCGCGCAGGTCCATCGCGGTCACCACCGTTCCGGCGGGCCGGCGAGGCGCTCGATGCCGTCGCGCACCCCCGCCAGCACCGTCTGGCGCGCGCGGAGCTTCGTCGCGGCGTGGGCGGCGGCGTCGATCCCCTTCAGCGTCGTCGCGACGTCGCGGGCGGCGCCGGCCAGGGCGTCCGGACCGACGAGCTCGTCCAGGAACCCGGCGGTGACCGCCTCCTGCGGGCCGAGCAGGGCCCCCGTGACGGCGCAGCGGTCGAAGGCGGGACGGGTGAGGCGGTGGCGGGCGATCGCGATGCCGAACCACGGCATGGTCAGTCCGATCGCCACCTCGTTGAGGCCGATGCGATGGTCGCCCGTGGTGCCGATCCGGTGGTCGGCGCAGAGCAGCAGGAACCCGGCCATGGCCAGCGCGTTGCTGTTGCACGCGGCCACGACGGGCCGTGGGAAGGAGAGGATCCGCTCGGCCAGGCGCGCGCCGTCGGTGAGCATCTGGCGCCAGTCCTCCGAGCGCAGGTCGAACCCGGCGGAGAACGCCCGGTCGCGCCCCGTCAGCACGACCACCGCCCCGTCGGCCTCGGCCCGATCGAAGTCGGCCATCAGGGACGTGAGCATCTCCGAGGACAGGGCGTTGACCTTGCCGTCGTCCATCGTGATCGTGGCGATGCCGTCGTCCAGTGCGTACGTCGTCCGCGTCGTCATCGCCGGCAGCCTAAGCGCCGAGCCCGTTTCCGGCCAGCCCCGAACCCCCACGAGTGACAGCTCGCTCCCGCCATGCGGTACTCAGCTGTCACTCGTGGTTTCGCTAGGCGTGCGGCGCGTAGCGGTGGTGGAGCATCAGGTCGTTGCCGTCCGGGTCCTTGAACAGCGCCATGTGGCAGACCGTGGTGTCGATCACGTCGCCGAGGAACTCGACGCCCTTGGCCTCCAGCTCAGCCCGGGTCGCCGCCACGTCGTCCACGTGCAGGGCAAGATGGGCCAGGTTCTGGGGCTGGAACTCGAAGCCCTGGGTGGCCGGCTCCCAGATGCCGAAGCAGGTCTCCCCGACCCAGAACTCGTACTGGCTGTGCTCGTCGGGCCGCAGCCCGAGGGTCTCCACGTAGAACGCCCGGCTGCGCGCGGGGTCGGTCGACGGGACGGCGACGAAATCAAGTCCGGTGATCATGCCCCGATCCTACCCCCGCGCCCGCGCGCGTCCAGCGGGCCGGCCGCCCCAGGCCGGCCGCAGCGGCGCCCCGGTGCGGGCCCGCACCGCGCCCGCCCACACCCCGGCCCCGTAGGCCACGTCGTCGGCGAGGCTCAGGCCGGCCCACCGGACGGGATCCAGCCCCGGCCGCCGGGCCGTCCACTCCGCGACCGGCGACGCGAGCAGGAGGACGAGCGCCGCGGGCCGGGTCCGGCGCGACGCCAGCCCGACCGCGAGCACGGGAGACGCGAGCATCGTCGCCGTCCCTCCCCCGGCCGTCAGCGTCCGCGCCGCGCCGCACACCGGCCAGGTCAAGGCGTCACGCGCCCCCGCGCCCGCGGGACGCAGCCGCCGGGCCAGCGCCACGCCCTGCGCCCCGGCGACCAGCGCGGCGAGCCCCGGCCGGCGGGCCAGCGCGAGCCCCACCACGGCCGCTGACCAGGGATGGACGACGAACGGCGCGAGCCGCCCCGGATGCCGGGCGGCGAGCGGCGCCGCCGAGGTGCCGTAGTGGAAGCGGCGGGCCAGCAGCTCCGGCAGGCGCTCCGGCTCGGCGTGGTCGACCGCGGCCGCCGGCTCGTACCGTACGCGCCAGCCCGCGTCGTGCAGGCGCCACACGAGGTCGACGTCCTCGCCGTAGCGCAGCGCGGGATCGAACCCGTCGCCGAGCGCCTCCCGGCGGACGAGCAGCGCGGCCGTCGGCACGTACGAGACCCGCCCGCCGGGCGCCACGCGCGCCGGCCGCGGGCCGAGGTCCAGCGGCGAGCGCGCGGCCGCGAACCGGCCGACGGCGCCAGGCCGGGCGGCCCCATCGCGCGACTGGCACATTCGTTCCACGATCGGGAACGAATGTGCCAACGGAGGGCGAGGGCCGTCCTCGGCGGGCGGGCGGGCGTCCGCGCTCCCGGTGACGCGGGGCGCGACCGCGCCGACCCGGGGATCGGCGAAGTGGCCGAGCAGCACCTCGAGCCAGCCCGGGCGGGGCACGCAGTCGCTGTCCAGGAAGGCCACCAGCGGCGTGCCGACGTGGGCGAGCGCCGTGTTGCGCGCCGCGGCCGGCCCGCCCGACACCGCGCGTCGCACGAGCCGCGCGCCGTGGGCGGCGCACACCGCCGCCACCGCCGCCGGATCGCGGGAGCCGTCGTCCACCACGAGGACGTCGGCGCCCGACACGCCGGCCGCGGCCAGGCACCGGTCGAGCAGGGCGGGCCGATCACGCACCGGCACCACGACGGTCACGGAGCCCGCCGCCGCCCGGTCCGCGCGCGGCGGCCGGGGATGGGCCAGGCCGCCGTCGACCAGCGTGCGGGCCAGGTCCCGCTCGCCCGCCACCGGCCCCGCGCCGGTGGTGAGCAGCCGCTCCAGCACCGCCGCGCCCGCGCGGGACAGCCGCAGGGCGCGGGGCGGATCGCCGCCCACCAGCACCCGACCGGCCCTCGCTCCCCGTCCGCGCCGCAGCCGCACGCCCGCGTCCAGCCCGAGCGGCAGGCCGCTCGGGAACGGCGCGGCGGTCACAACGCCAGACCGCCGTCGACCGGGAGCGCCGCCCCCGTGACGGCCCCGCCGTCGGGCCCCGCCAGCCACACCAGGGCGGCGGCCACCTCGTCGGGATCGAGCAGGCGCTCCAGCGGTTGCTGGGCCGAGAACGCCTCGGCCCCCTCCAGGTCGTAGAGCCGGGCGCTCTCTTCGAGGATCGCGGTGGCGGTCGAGCCCGGGGCCACCGCGTTGGCCGTGACGCCCGTCCCGCGCAGCTCGGCGGCCAGCCCCCGCACCAGGCCGTTGACGCCGGCCTTCGCCGCGCAGTACGCGGCGAGCATCGGCAGTCCGCGCGTCGCCGCGGCGGAGGACACGGCCAGGAAGCGGCCCGCGCGGGGCGGCTCCCGGCGCAGCAGCGCGGGGATGCCGGCGCGTGCGGCCACGAGCACGCCGTCGAGGTTGACCTCCAGCACCGCCCGCTCCTGCTCCCGCGGGACCTCCCACTGCGGCACGCCGCCCGCCACCACGCCGGCGACGGCGATCACCGCGTCGAGCCCGCCGAAGCGCGCCTCGGCCAGCGCCACCGCGGCGCCCATCGCCTCGGCGTCCGTCGCGTCGGCCCGCACGGCGACCGCGTCCGGCCACCCCGCCACCACCGCGTCGAGCTCGGCGACGGTGCCCATCGCGTAGGGCAGCCGCGGATCCGGGGCGGCCCGGTCGACGGCCACGACCGCCCAGCCCGCCGCGCCGAGCCGCGCGACCGTCGCCGCCCCGATCCCGCGCGCCGCGCCCGTCACCAGCGCGACGCGCCTCACAGCCACGCGCTGCCCTCGTCGGCCCAGTCCCGCACCGCCGCCGCGAGCGCGTCGACCGCCGCGCGCAGCAGCGCCTCGCCCTCCTCCACGGTCGCCCGGGTGGGATCTCCGAGCACCCCGTTGGGGCTCACGACGGCCACGCCGCCGGCCCGCAGGTCGCCCATCAGCTCGCCGAGCGGCAGCGTGTTGCCCGCTTCCCGCGCGTCCAGCCGCACGCGGCCGGCGTCCAGCGCGAGCATCACCGCGGTCTCGACGTGGCCGGCGTGCGCGTCGCCCCGCCAGGTCATCCCCGGCGTCCAGGCCCGCACGTCGCGCTCCTCCGCGCGCAGGCGCCGCACCGCGCGGGCGACCGGCCGGGCGTTGCCGCCGTGGGCGGACACGAGGAGGATCCGCGGGAACGTCTCGGCGGCGGAACGGCCCAGCTCGACGAGCAGCAGCTCGACCGCGTGCTGGCCGATCGACAGCGTGCCCGGGAACGCCTGATGCTCTCCGCTGGCCCCGTAGGCGACGGGCGGGGCGACGACCACGCCCGGGACCGCGGCGGCCAGGCCCTCCGCGAGCGCGACGGCGATGTCGGTGTCGGTCGACAGCGGCAGGTGCGGCCCGTGCTGCTCGGTCGCCCCGACGGGGACGGCCAGCACCGAGCGAGCCGCGTCGACCTCCGGCCAGGCGCGGTCGCCGAGCGCGGTCACACCGCCGCCCCGTCCGGCGCGCGGCCGAGCGTGCGCTCGAACCCGGGGAGGATCACCAGGTCCTCGGGGCTCAGGTCGTGCACGGAGGCGTGGCCGAGCGCGAGCAGCGCGGAGTCGATCCCGCCGCGCAGCACGTCGAGCACGTTCTCCACCCCGGCCTGCCCCTCGGCGGCGAGGCCCCACAGGTAGGCGCGGCCGATCATCACGGCGCGGGCCCCGAGCGCGAGCGCCTTGACGACGTCGCTGCCCCGGCGGATGCCGCCGTCGAGCAGCACCTCGACCTCGTCGCCGACCGCCGCCGCGATCCCGGGCAGGGCGCGGATCGACGCGGGCGTGCCGTCGAGGTTGTTGCCGCCGTGGTTGGACACGGAGATGGCCGAGACGCCGGCGTCGACGGCGCGGCGCGCGTCGTCCAGGCGCATGACGCCCTTGAGCATGAACGGGCCGTCCCACTGCTCGCGCAGCCAGGCGACGTCCTCCCAGGACGGCGGCGGGGTCCCCATCCACTCGCCATAGGCGCCGAAGAACGTCGGGCCGGGCTGCCCCTTGGGGCCCATGTTCGGGGCGGTGAGGTCCGGGAGGCGGCCGCTGCGCGCGAAGTCCCGCAGCCAGCGGGGATGGCGGATGCCCTCGGGCGCGAACTTGAGCATCGCCCGCCAGTCGAGCTGCTCGGGGATGGCCGGGCTCCCCCAGTCCCGGCCGTGGGAGAACGACCAGTCCAAGGTGGCGATGAGGCCGACCGCCCCGGCCTCCCGGGCCCGCTGCACGCGCGCGAGGATGTCCTCGCGGCTGCCGCACCAGTACACCTGGAAGAACGTCTGCGGGTTGGCGGCGACGACCTCCTCGATCGGCTTGCTCGCGAACGAGCTGAGGCCCATCGCGGTGCCGCGCGCGGCGGCGGCCCGGGCGACCGCGACCTCGCCGTCCGGGTGCACGGCCTGCACGCCGGTCGGGGA
>Ga0247757_10001637_pt1 | contig 13945 bp, 16 predicted proteins | sample UWRJL126311R4_FD_180929 | JGI IMG/M metagenome (GOLD analysis project Ga0247757, IMG submission 180929) | Plant litter microbial communities from Arlington Agricultural Research Station in Wisconsin, United States - UWRJ-L126-311R-4 | ecosystem: Environmental > Terrestrial > Plant litter >... | reverse complement strand
AATGCTGGACGGTAAGCAGCGAGGCTCAGAGGCAAGCAGGCGATGACTGAATCAGACGACCACAGCAACACCCGGCCGATTTCGGTCGCCGAGTTGCTGGCCAAGAACGGCACGATCGGCGCACCCCCGGTCGGCGGCCGTCGTCGTCGCCGCCGCGGTAACGCCGATGCCGTCACCGTCGCCGAACTCACCGGCGAGATCCCGATCGTGCGCCCCGATGAGCCCGAACCGGTGTCGGCGCCGACCCCCGACGTCGCCGAGATCACGCCAGACGATCTCGAACCCAGCGAAGACGAGGGTCCGGCCCCGGATCGCACCGAGGTCGCACCCGACGGGGTCGCGCCCGAGGAGGTCGCGCCTGACGAGGTCGCCGATGCGGCCGAGGTGACCGAGGCCGACGACGAACTGGTCGAGGTCGGGGCCGAGCCCGACGAGCCCGAGCCACAGGAGCCCGCCGCCCCGCCGCGCCGCTCGCCGTTCGGACGGTTCGGCCGCAAGGACGAGGGTGACGCGGAGACGATGAGCCCGGACCCCCTGGAACTCGGGGACAGCGGCGTCCCCGCCGGGCCGGTCGTCGACGAGGCGCAGGCCACCGACAGCCATACCGACACCGACGTCCACACCGACACCGATTCCGATACCGATGACGATGACGAGTTGCCGTCCTATCTGCGTTCCTCGCACGACTCGCTGTTCGGCGGGCAGCCCGTCGACGACGTGGTGCGCGAGCCTGCCGACACCGACCTGACGGCCGACCCCGCCGACGAGCCCGAAGAACACCGCGAGATGTCGCCGGTGGTCCACGGACTGTGGGTCGTGGGGCAGAGCGTCGTCGCGGTGGCACTCGGTGCGGGGCTGTTCGTCGCGTTCGACCAGCTGTGGAAGTGGAACAACATCGTGGCGCTGGTGCTGTCGGTCCTGGTCATCCTGGGGCTGGTCGTAGGCGTGCGGGTGGTGCGCAAGACCGAGGACATCGGAAGCACCCTGATCGCAGTCGCCGTCGGTGCGCTGGTCACCCTCGGGCCGCTGGCGCTGCTGCAATCAGGCTGACCGGGTGCGCCCAGCCATCAAGGTCGGCCTCTCCACGGCGTCGGTCTACCCGCTCAAGACCGAGGCCGCTTTCGAATACGCCGCCAAACTGGGCTATGACGGGGTCGAGCTCATGGTGTGGGCGGAGTCGGTCAGCCAGGACGTTGATTCGGTCGCCGAACTCTCCGCGCGCTACGACGTGCCCGTGCTGTCGGTGCACGCGCCCTGCCTGCTGATCTCGCAGCGGGTGTGGGGCGCCAACCCGATCCCCAAGCTGGACCGCAGCGTGCGCGCCGCCGAGCAGCTGGGCGCCCAGACGGTCGTGGTGCACCCGCCGTTCCGCTGGCAGCGTCGCTACGCGGAGGGCTTCTCCGACCAGGTCGCCGAACTCGAGGCGGGCAGCGAGGTGATGGTCGCGGTGGAGAACATGTTCCCCTTCCGCGCCGACCGGTTCTTCGGCGCGGGGCAGACCTCCATCGAACGGATGCGCCGGCGCGGGGGCAGCCCCGGCCCGGGCATCTCCGCGTTCGCGCCGTCCTACGACCCGGTCGACGCCGGCCACGCGCATTACACACTCGATCTGTCGCACACCGCGACCGCGGGGACCGACGCGGTGGACATGGCGCAGCGGATGGGCATCGACGGTCCGGACGGGCTCGTCCACCTGCACCTGTGCGACGGCAGCGGCGCATCCACCGACGAGCACCTGGTGCCCGGCCGCGGCACCCAGCCGACCGCGGAGGTCTGCCAGCTGCTCGCCGCCTCCGACTTCGCCGGCCACGTGATCCTCGAGGTCACGACGTCGGCGGCCCGCTCGGCGGCCGAGCGTGAGGCACTACTCGCCGAATCCCTGACCTTCGCCCGCGCGCACCTGCTGCGCTGATCCCGAGGACGGCCATGACAGCCCTGTTCACCGAAGCGATGGCGCTGTCTCCCGACGGTGCCGGCGTCTATCACGGCCTGCTCGACGAGCACTGGACCATCGGCGCGAAGGTGCACGGCGGGGCGATGCTTGCGCTGTGCGCCAACGCCGCACGCACCGAGTACGCGGCGCCCGGCGCCGAGCCGATCGCCGTGTCGGGCAATTTCCTGTGGGCACCCGACCCCGGACCCCTGCAGGTCGTCACCGCCGTCCGCAAACGGGGCCGACGGATCGGCCTCGTCGACGTCGAGCTGCGTCAGCACGAGAGGGTGGCTCTGCGGGCGTCGATCACGATGGGCACGCCGGAGCAGCACGAGCCGCCGCTGCTGTCGGTGAACCCGGTGCTGCCGTTGATGACCCCCGACCCCCCGCCCGGACTGGAACCGATCGGCCCCGGCCATCCGATGGCCGATGTGGTGCACCTGGCGCACGGTTGCGACATCCGGCCGTCGCTGACGTCGTTCAGTCCGCGCGGCGACGGCGGCCCCCCGCTGATCGAGTACTGGGTGCGCCCGCGTGGTGCCTCGCCCGACGTGTTGTTCGCGCTGCTGTGCGGTGACGTGTCCGCCCCGGTGACGTTCGGGCTCAACCGGTTCGGCTGGGCGCCCACCGTGCAGTTGACGGCCTTCCTGCGCGCGGTCCCCGCCGACGGCTGGCTGCGGGTCATGTGCACGACCACCCAGATCGGCCGGCAGTGGTTCGACGAGGACCACATCGTCGTCGACAGTGAGGGCCGCATCGTCGTGCAGAGCCGCCAACTGGCGATGGTGCCCGGGGACTGATCGGCGACGGTGGCCGCCGTGACATGCTGTCCGGCATGGCCAGAATCGCGATCATCGGCGGAGGCAGCATCGGCGAGGCGTTGCTGGCTGGGCTCCTGCGGGCCGGGCGCCAGGTCAAGGACCTCGTCGTCGCGGAGAAGAATCCGGCCCGCGCGGCCTACCTCGCGGAGACGTACTCGGTGCGGGTCGCCTCCGTCGCCGAAGCGGTCGACACCGCCACCTATGTCGTGGTGGCGGTCAAGCCCTCCGACGTCGGCAGCGTGATCGGTGACATCGCCGACACCGCCGCCAGGGCCGAGAGCGACGCCGCCGAGCAGATCTTCGTCACGGTGGCCGCCGGCGTCAGCGCCGCCTACTTCGAGAACAAGCTGCCGGCCGGCTCGCCCGTCGTGCGGGTGATGCCCAACGCCCCCATGCTCGTCGGCGGCGGCGTCAGCGCGGTCGCACCGGGCCGGTTCGCCACCGCCGAGCACGTCAGGGGGGTCTCGTCGCTGTTCGACGCGGTCGGCGGCGTCCTGACGGTGGCCGAGGCCCAGATCGATGCGGTCACCGCGGTGTCGGGATCCGGGCCTGCCTACTTCTTCCTGATGGTCGAGGCGTTGGTGGACGCCGCGGTCGACGTGGGGCTGACCCGCCCCGTCGCCACCGATCTGGTGGCCCAGACCATGGCCGGATCGGCGGCCATGCTGCTCGAGCGACTGGACTCCGAGGCGGGCGCCGCGTCGACGACCGCGGGTCCGATGGCGTCGAACTTCGACACCTCGGCCGCCGTGCTGCGGGCGACGGTGACCTCGCCGGGCGGCACCACCGCCGCTGGTCTGCGCGAACTCGAACGGGGTGGCCTGCGGGCGGCCGTGGCGAACGCCGTGGAAGCGGCGAAAAGGCGCTCTGAGCAGCTAGGAATTACAGCGGAGTAGTTCAGGAATTTCCGACGGATTACCCCACACCCGTCGCAGTAACCCCACCTGCCACGCTATTCTCCCAGTGGTAAGCACGGGACGGTGCCAGCGGTGGGGAAGCCGCTGGAACTGCCCGCGCCTGATGGATTGGGTTGCGATGACGTCTATGAACGGGCCGTCGGCGCGGGATTCAGCCAGCGGGAAGGCCGCGCGTGACGCCGGTCAGTCCGAGGGTCAACCGCCTCGAGCTCAATTTCTCACCGTCGCCGAGGTGGCGAGTCTGATGCGGGTCAGCAAGATGACGGTGTACCGCCTGGTGCACAACGGTGAATTGCCCGCGGTGCGCGTCGGCCGGTCGTTCCGTGTGCACGCCAAAGCCGTCCACGACATGTTGGAGAGTTCCTACTTCGACGCCGGCTGATTGCTCTTCGCGCGAGCGCTCATCGCCGGCTGAATGCTCTTCGCGCGAGCGCTCATCGCCGGCTGATTACTCTTCGCGCGAGCGCTCATCGCCGGCTGATTACTCTTCGCGCGATTTCGCCGTGAATCCACAGTTCGGTAAGGTGGCCGGTCGAGGCTGACGAGATGTGTTCACCTCGTCACGACGACATCGAGGTAGCGGAGTTCATGGGTTCTGTCATCAAGAAGCGGCGCAAGCGCATGTCGAAGAAGAAGCATCGCAAGCTGCTTCGTCGCACCCGCGTGCAGCGCAGAAAACTCGGCAAGTAGCTCGCCGCGTCCCGGCCCGTCCGGCCGATAGGCTGTCGGGATGGATGACGGCGACAGCGCGGGCGGATCGGCCCGGGACGGCCTGAACTATCCGAAGGTCGTGCTGGTCACCGGCGCATGCCGGTTCCTCGGGGGCTACCTGACGGCCCGGCTGGCCCAGAACCCGCTCATCAGTCATGTGATCGCGGTGGACGCCATCGCGCCCAGCAAGGATCTGCTGCGGCGGATGGGGCGTGCCGAGTTCGTCCGGGCCGACATCCGTAACCCGTTCATCGCCAAGGTGATTCGCAACGGGGACGTCGACACCGTGGTGCACGCGGCCGCCGCGTCGTACGCGCCCCGCTCCGGCGGGCGTGCGACGCTCAAGGAAATCAACGTGATGGGCGCGATCCAGCTGTTCGCCGCCTGCCAGAAAGCGCCGTCGGTGCGCCGCGTCGTCCTCAAGTCCACCTCCGAGGTCTACGGGTCGAGCGCGCGAGATCCGGTGCTGTTCGCCGAGAGCAGCAGCCGGCGCCGGCCGCCGCGCGAGGGATTCGCCCGGGACAGCATCGACATCGAGGGCTACGCCCGTGGCCTCGGCCGTCGCAGGCCCGACATCGCGGTGACCATCTTGCGGCTGGCCAACATGATCGGGCCGGGGATGGACACCGCGCTGTCCCGGTACCTGGCTGGGCCGGTGGTGCCCACGGTCGTCGGCCACGACGCCCGCATGCAGCTGCTACACGAACAGGACGCACTGGGCGCGCTGGAGCGCGCCACGATGGCCGGTAAGTCGGGCACCTTCAACGTCGGGGCGTCGGGGGTGATCATGATGAGCCAGGCGATTCGCCGGTCGGGGCGCCTCGCGCTGCCGTTGCCTCGGGCCGCGCTCGTCGCGGTGGATTCGCTGCGCCGCGCGGCGCGCAACAGCGAGCTGGATCGCGAACAGCTCGACTACCTCAGCTACGGGCGCGTCATGGACACCACCCGGATGCAGACCGAACTGGGCTACGCCCCGAAATGGACGACGGCCGAGGCATTCGACGACTATGTCCGCGGACGTGGACTTAAACCCATCGTCGATCCCGGCTGGGTCTCTGCTGTGGAGCGCCGCGCAGTGGGGGCGGCGGCGCGCTTCGGACGCTAGACTCAGAGCTCACGTGGGGGCGGGGACACCCAGGATCACGGTTGAGGAAGGTCAAAAGGCAAACGGTGGCGGGCGAGTCCAAAGCGAAAGTCATTCCGCTGCACTCGAATTCGGGGCGAAGTGCAGCAGCCAGACGGGCGGCGGCCCAACGTGCGGACCGGTCGCGCAGACATCCTTCGTTGTTCACGGAGGCCGATGGCCGCGCAACGGCCGAAGAACTCGCGTCCGTCGTCCGCGACATCGACGCCCACCGCGCCGATGGGGTGGGCCTGGGCGCCGAGCAGGACGCGGCGCCCAGCGAGCTGGCCACCCGCATCGCGGCGGTGGCCGATTTCCTCCGCAAGCGGATGACCGGTGATTACACCGTCGACCAGTTCGGCTTCGATCCGCACCTCAACGACGCGGTTTTCCTGCCTTTGCTGAGGGTGTTCTTCAACTCGTGGTTCCGCGTCGAGGTCAGCGGCATCGAGAACCTGCCCGAGTCGGGCGCTGGCCTGGTGGTGGCCAACCACGCCGGGGTGCTGCCCTTCGACGGACTGATGACCTCGGTGGCCGTGCGCGACCACCATCCGGCCCACCGCGATCTGCGCCTCCTGGCCGCCGACATGGTCTTCGACATGCCCGTGATCGGGCAGGCCGCCCGCAAGGCGGGGCACACGATGGCCTGCACCGACGACGCCCACCGGCTGCTCGCCGCCGGTGAACTCACCGCGGTGTTCCCCGAGGGTTACAAGGGTCTCGGCAAGCGGTTCAAGGACCGCTACAAACTGCAGCGCTTCGGCCGCGGTGGATTCGTGTCGGCCGCGCTGCGGACCAAGGCGCCCATCGTGCCGTGTTCGATCGTCGGCTCCGAGGAGATCTACCCGATGGTCGCCGACGTCAAGTTGCTGGCGCGGCTGTTCGGGCTGCCGTACTTCCCGGTGACACCGCTGTTCCCGCTGGCAGGCCCGCTGGGCGTGGTGCCGCTGCCGTCCAAGTGGTACATCCAGTTCGGCGAGCCGATCGACACCGCCGACTACGACGAGTCCGCCGCCGAAGACCCGATGGTGACCTTCGAGCTCACCGACCAGGTCCGCGAAACCATCCAGCAGACGCTCTACCAGCTGCTGGCCAACCGGCGGAACACGTTCTTCGGCTGAGCCGCCCGCTCAGCCCGCGGTCTGCTTGGCGACCATCCGGCGCAGCGCATCGTCGCGGGCCGCGGCGATGCGGTCGCTCACCTCGCCCGCCTCGGTGTCCGACTTCGCCTCGCCCATGACGGTGACGACGCTGGTCAGCACGGGCCTGCCGTCCGCGTCGGTGACCTCGCCACGGACCTCGGTCACCACCGCGCCGTGGGACTCGGTCACCGAGTCCAGGTAGGAGTCGAAGTACAGCTTGTCGCCGGCCAGGATCGGCCGGTGGAAGGTGATCTTCTGGTCCCGGTGCAGCACCCGCTCCATGTTGATGGGCACGTCGAACTGGTTGAAGATCTCCAGCTGGACGCGCCGGCCGGCCACCGCGAGGAAGGTCAGTGACGCGATCAGGGCGTCCTGGCCGCACTCCCGGGCGGCGTCCTCGCTGTAGTGGGCGGGATGGTCGTCCTTGACCGCCTGGGCGAACTCGCGGATCTTCTCGCGGTCGACCTCGAAGTGGTCGGGGTAGCGGTAGTGGGTACCGATGATGTTCTCGGCGATGCTCATGGGCGTCCGCTCGGCTCCTGGCTAATTGGCGGTGGCGGCGCGAGCCTACCAGCGGCGACCCGGCCGGCTACTTCTCCCGCCGCGACACCGCCGCGGCCAGCGCCCCGCCGACCGCGCCGAGAGCCAGCGCCGAGGGCACCCCGATGCGCGCGGCCTTGCGGGCGGTGCGGAAGTCGCGGATCTCCCAGCCACGCTCGCGCGCGAGGACCCGTAGGTCGGCGTCGGGATTGATCGCCACCGCGGTGCCGACCAGCGACAGCATCGGCACGTCGTTGAAGCTGTCGGAGTACGCGGTGCAGCGGCGCAGGTTCAGGCCCTGCCGGATGGCCAGCGAGCGCACCGCGTGCGCCTTGCCGGTGCCGTGCAGGATGTCGCCGACCAGCCGACCGGTGAACACCCCGTCCACCGATTCGGCCACGGTGCCCAGCGCGCCGGTGAGCCCCAGCTTGCGTGCGATCGTGTCGGCCAGCTCGTAGGGCGTCGCTGTGACCAACCACACCTGCTGGCCCGCGTCCAGATGCATCTGGGCCAGCGCCCGGGTGCCCGGCCAGATCTTGTCGGCGATGATCTCGTCGTAGATGTCCTCGCCCAGGGCCACCAGCTCGGCCGTCGATCGCCCCTCGATGAACGCCAGGGCCTTGCGCCTGCCCTCCGCGACGTCGTCGCTGTTCTCCCGGCCGGTCAGCTGGAACTTGGCCTGCGCCACGGCGAACCGCGCCAGATCCTTGTAGGTGAAGTACTCCCTGGCCGCAAGGCCGCGGGCGAAGTGCACCAGCGAGGACCCGTGCACGAGGGTGTTGTCCACGTCGAAGAACGCGGCCGCGGTCAGGTCGGGGGGCGGCGGCGGAGGCGCCGGAACGTCGTCGGCGAGGTCCTGCGCAGGCGTGATGCCGTCATCGGTCGCGACGGCGGCGCTGACCTCCCCGGCGAGTTGTTGCGCCCGGCCCTCGGTCCCGACTTCAGATCCCCGGCTATCGGACACGGCTACCAGATTAGGTCACCTGCCGGTGATACTGGCGGGGTGGACCACGCCGTGCACCTGCTCACCCGCGCCGGTTGCCCGATGTGCCGGTCAGCGCACGAGCAGCTCACCCGGCTGGCCGCCGAGCTGGATTTCCCGATGACCGTCACCGACGTCGACCAGGCTGCCGAGGCGGGCGAGAGCGCCCTGCGCGCCGAGTACGGCGACCGGCTGCCCGTGGTACTGCTCGACGGTGTCGAGCACAGCTACTGGGAGGTCGACGAGGTGAGGCTGCGCGCCGATCTGGCCGGCTGAGCGAATTTGGCCGGTCAGCGGGTCAGCGATTACCGTGGTGGAGTGGTGAAGAAGCCGTGAGCGTACTGCTTTTCGGGGTTTCGCACCGTAGCGCGCCGGTGTCCGTGCTCGAGCAACTGAGCACCGACGAGGCCGATCAGGCCAAGATCGTCGAACAAATCCTGCAGTCGTCGCTGGTCACCGAGGCCATGGTCCTCTCGACATGCAACCGTGTCGAGGTGTACGCGGTGGTCGAGGCGTTCCACGGCGGCCTGTCGGTGATCGGCCAGGTGCTCGGCGAGCACTCCGGGATGTCGCTGCAGGATCTCACCCGGTACGCCTACGTCCGCTACGCCGAAGCCGCCGTCGAGCACCTGTTCTCCGTGGCCAGCGGGCTGGATTCGGCCGTGGTCGGCGAGGCGCAGGTGCTCGGGCAGGTCCGGCGGGCCTACGCGACCGCTGAGGCGAACCACACCGTGGGTCGCACGCTGCACGAACTGTCCCAGCGGGCGCTGTCGGTGGGCAAACGCGTGCACTCCGAGACCGGTATCGACTCCGCGGGTGCATCGGTGGTGTCGGTGGCCCTCGACATGGCAGAGGCGCGCATCGGGTCGCTGGCCGGCCGCTCGGCCGTGGTGGTCGGCGCCGGTTCGATGGGTGCCCTGGCCGCCAAGCAGCTGATGCGGGCAGGCATCGAACGCATCCACGTGGTGAACCGGTCGCTGCCGCGCGCCAAGCGCCTCGCCGAGAACATCCGCGGGCACGGCCTGGCGGCCGAGGCCTTCCCGTTCGATCACCTGCCTCCGCTGCTCACCGACGCCGACGTGGTGGTCAGTTGCACCGGCGCGGTGCGCCCCGTCGTATCGCTGGCCGATGTGCACCGCGGGCTGGCGCAGCGGCTCGGCGGCACCAAACAGCTCGTGATGTGCGACCTGGGCATGCCGCGCGACATCGATCCCGCGGTGGCCGGCCTGCCTGGCGTGTACGTCATCGACATGGAACGGATCCTGCGGGAACCGACCGCGCGCACCGCCACCTCCGACGCCGAGGCCGCGCGCACCATCGTCGCCGCCGAGGTGGCCGAGTACCTGGCCGGACAGCGGATGGCCGAGGTCACCCCCACGGTCACCGCGCTGCGCCAGCGCGCCGCCGACGTCGTCGAGGCCGAACTGCTGCGGCTGGACAACCGGCTGCCCGGCCTGGATTCGGCCCACCGAGACGAGGTCGCCAACACCGTGCGCCGCGTCGTCGACAAGCTGCTGCACGCCCCGACCGTGCGGGTCAAGCAGCTCGCGGGTGCACCAGGCGGTGACAGCTACGCCGAGGCGCTGCGGGAGCTCTTCGAGCTCGACCAGCACGCCGTCGACGCGGTGGCCGGCAGCGAGCTGGGCACCGTGGCGGTCGGTGAGATCCCCATGCCGACAACCGATCTCGACAGCACCGAGTGATCCGCATCGGCACGCGGGGCTCGTTGTTGGCCACCACCCAGGCCGGCGTCATCCGCGACGCGCTCATCGCCGGTGGACACGAGGCCGAATTGGTCGTCATCTCCACAGAAGGTGACCGCTCACACGCGCCGATCGCCGAGATCGGTGTCGGGGTGTTCACCGCCGCGCTGCGCGAGGCCATCGCCGCGGGCACCGTGGACGTCGCCGTGCACTCCTACAAAGACCTGCCGACGGCCGCCGATCCGCGCTTCGTGATCGCGGCGGTTCCGGTTCGCGAGGACGCCAGGGATGCACTGGTGGCCCGCGACGGGATGGTGCTGGGAGAGTTGCCGACAGGCTCGGTGATCGGCACGTCGTCCCCGCGACGGACCGCGCAGCTTAGAGCACTGGGTCTCGGTTTGGAAATCCGCCCCCTACGAGGCAACCTAGATACCAGGTTGAACAGGGTAAGCAACGGTGATCTCGACGCCGTCGTCGTCGCCCGGGCGGGCTTGGCCCGCATCGGTCGCCTCGACGCCGTCACCGAGACGCTGGAACCGGTACAGATGTTGCCGGCACCGGCGCAGGGGGCGTTGGCCGTCGAGTGCCGTGCCGGTGATACCGACCTGGTCGCGGTGTTGGGGGAACTCGACGACGCCGACTCCCGGGTCGCGGTCACCGCAGAGCGGACCTTGCTCGCCGAACTGGAGGCGGGGTGCTCCGCACCGGTCGGCGCGATCGCCGAGGTGGTCGAGTCGATCGATGAGGACGGTCGCGTCTTCGAGGAGCTGTCGCTGCGCGGCTGCGTGGCGACGCTGGATGGATCCGACGTGATCCGGGCGTCCGGTATCGGGACACCCGATCGGGCACGGGAGCTGGGGCTCTCGGTGGCCGGGGAGTTGTTCGAGCTGGGAGCGCGGGACCTGTTGGACGAACGCGGGAGAGATACATGACTCGCCAGATGACCTTGCGAGGACGCAAGGGCAAGCCCGGCCGCATCACGTTCGTCGGCTCAGGACCCGGGGATCCGGGTCTGCTGACCACACGTGCCCGCGCCGTCTTGGCCCATGCCGCCCTCGTCTTCACCGACCCGGACGTGCCGGAGGCGGTGCTCGCCATCGTCGGTTCGGAGTTGCCGCCACCGTCGGGCCCGGTCCGCGCGGCCGCCCAGGCGGCCACCGCGCCGGACACCCCGGCCGCCGACGGAACCGCCGATGCGGAGACGGCCGACGCCGCCGAGCCCGCCATCCCCGGCGGCCCGGACATCCGGCCCGCGCTGGGTGACCCCGCCGAGGTCGCCAAGACCCTCGCCACCGAGGCCCGCACGGGTGTCGACGTGGTGCGCCTGGTCGCCGGCGATCCGTTGTCCACTGACGCGGTGATCACCGAGGTCAACGCGCTGGCCAAGACCCAGCTGACCTTCGAGATCGTGCCCGGGCTGCCGGACACGTCGGCGGTGCCCACCTACGCGGGTCTGCCGCTGGGCTCGTCGCACACCGTCGCCGACGTCCGCGATCCCGACGTCGACTGGGCGGCACTGGCCGCCGCACCCGGTCCGCTGATCCTGCATGCGACGGCGTCGCACCTGCCGGACGCGGCCCGCACCCTCATCGAATACGGCCTCGCCGACAGCACCCCTGCGGTCGTCACCGCGAACGGCACCACCTGTGCGCAGCGCTCGGTGGAGACGACGCTGGCCGGGCTGCTCGACAAGGCGGTGCTGGACAAGCCAGCCGGTGTCGAGCCGGCGGGGCCGCTGACCGGCACGCTGGTCGTCACCATCGGCCGCACGGTCGCGCACCGGGCCAAGCTGAACTGGTGGGAGAGCCGCGCGCTGTACGGCTGGACCGTGCTGGTGCCGCGCACCAAGGATCAGGCGGGCGAGATGAGCGATCGGCTCGTCGGCCACGGCGCGCTGCCGATCGAGGTGCCGACCATCGCAGTGGAGCCGCCGCGCAGCCCGGCCCAGATGGAGCGAGCCGTCAAGGGTCTGGTCGACGGCCGCTTCCAGTGGGTGGTCTTCACGTCAACCAACGCGGTGCGCGCGGTGTGGGAGAAGTTCAACGAGTTCGGCCTCGACGCCCGGGCATTCTCCGGTGTGAAGATCGCCTGCGTCGGACAGGCCACCGCCGACCGGGTCCGCGCGTTCGGCATCAACCCCGAACTGGTGCCCACCGGTGAGCAGAGCTCGCTGGGCCTGCTGGACGAATTCCCGCCCTATGACGATGTTTTCGATCCGGTGAACCGGGTGCTGCTGCCCCGCGCCGACATCGCCACCGAAACGCTGGCCGAAGGTCTGCGCGAACGCGGTTGGGAGATCGAGGATGTCACCGCCTACCGGACCGTGCGCGCGGCGCCGCCGCCGGCGCAGACCCGCGAGATGATCAAGACCGGTGGGTTCGACGCGGTCTGCTTCACCTCGAGTTCCACGGTGCGCAATCTGGTCGGTATCGCCGGAAAGCCGCACGCCCGCACCATCGTTGCGTGCATCGGACCGAAGACCGCCGAGACCGCCGCGGAGTTCGGGCTGCGGGTCGACGTGCAGCCGGAGGTGGCCGCGGTCGGGCCGCTGGTGGAGGCACTCGCCGAGCACGCCGCCCGGCTGCGCGCCGAAGGTGCGCTACCGCCACCGCGGAAGAAGAGCCGCCGCCGCTAACCGCAAGGACGGTCATGCCTTTCCCGAGTCATCGGCCCCGGCGACTCCGATCCACGCCGGCCATGCGCCGGCTGGTGTCCCAGACGTCGCTGCAGGCACGCCAACTCGTGCTCCCGATGTTCGTCGCCGACGGCATCGACGAGCCGCGCCCCATTGCGTCCATGCCCGGTGTCGTGCAGCACACCCGGGAGTCGCTGCGCCGCGCGGCCGCCGATGCGGTCGACGCCGGCGTTGGCGGGCTCATGCTGTTCGGGGTGCCCCTCGACGAGGACAAGGACGCCATGGGCTCGGTCGGCACCGACCATGACGGCGTCCTCAACGTCGCGCTGCGTGACCTGGCCGCCGATCTGGGCGACGCCACAGTCCTGATGGCCGACACCTGCCTCGACGAATTCACCGACCACGGGCACTGCGGGGTGCTGGACTCGTCAGGTCGGGTCGACAACGACGCGACCAACCGGCGCTACGTGGAACTGGCTGTGGCACAAGCTGATGCGGGCGCACACATGGTGGCGCCCAGCGGCATGATGGACGGCCAGGTCGGCGCGATCCGCACCGGCCTGGACGCCGCGGGGCACGTCGACACGGCGATCCTGGCCTACGCCGCGAAGTTCGCCTCCGGGTTCTACGGCCCGTTCCGTGAGGCCGTGTCGTCGAGCCTGCAGGGTGATCGCCGGACCTATCAGCAGGAGCCGGGCAACGCCCGCGAAGCGCTGCACGAGGTCGAGCTCGACATCGACGAGGGTGCCGACATCATCCTCGTCAAACCCGCGATGTCCTACCTCGACATCGTGCGGGCCGCCGCCGATATGTCCCCGGTTCCCGTTGCGGCATACCAGGTTTCGGGTGAGTACGCGATGGTCTGCGCCGCGGCCGAGCACGGCTGGATCGACCTCGACACCGTCGTGCTCGAGACGTTGACCAGCATCGCGCGCGCCGGTGCCGACATCGTGCTCACCTACTGGGCCGCCGACGTGGCCCGCCGGATCTCGTGACGGAGCCGAACCCCACCCCGGCGCGACCTGTCGATGTCGACACCGGTTTCTGGCTGTGGGTCGTCGCGCTTCCGCTGATGATCATCGGGTACGTCGTCGACCTGCTGACCAGCGATCAGCGCGCGACCGGTCTCGTACTCGCGATCAGCCTGGTGTTCGTGGCGGTGCTCGCCGCCGTCGTCGTGACGTTCCTGATCCTGATGCGGCACGGTTATCGCTGGGCGCGGACCTGTCTGACCGGGGGTGCGATCGCCTCGGTGGTCTACTCGGTCAACGAGTTGTTCGCGGTGCAGCGGCCCGGGGTCGCCGCGCTGGCCTACGCCGCGGCGGTGATCGTCGGCTCGGTGCTGATCGGCGGCGGGACGTTCCTGCTGCACCGGCAGGACGCCCACGAGTTCTTCACCCGCTGATTGGCTACGCTGACCTCGATGCCGAGCCCGATG
>Ga0247757_10001636_pt1 | contig 13948 bp, 10 predicted proteins | sample UWRJL126311R4_FD_180929 | JGI IMG/M metagenome (GOLD analysis project Ga0247757, IMG submission 180929) | Plant litter microbial communities from Arlington Agricultural Research Station in Wisconsin, United States - UWRJ-L126-311R-4 | ecosystem: Environmental > Terrestrial > Plant litter >... | reverse complement strand
ATGGTATTCCTGGATGTGGCCGATCTGTTCGAATTAGTCATGACTTCGCACCAGGACTATGAAAAGCTGCATGCTTATTTTGATGAAACGGGTATACTGGCAGAATACAGGCAACTGATATATGGGCTGGCGGAGGAACTGGATACCATTGGTATCGCGCTGAAGAGTGGACGTTCTTCGAGCCATGACGAGAAGCTGGATGCGGAACTAACGGAGGAAAGACAGCACCTTCAAAAATTGCGTTCAGAGAAATTATCACCTGAGAACCTCGAAGGATTTATCAGTCTGCGGCATATCCTGGACAGTATTGATGAGCTGGCCACACGTGTGCGTGTATTACATGCTTATACTTCGTATGATAAAAAATTCCGCAAACGCAAACTCAACGTACCTGATCCGGATGCATTTATTACGCATCAGCCGATAGATCCGCAATTGGTCATCGATAATCTTACTTTTCGCTCCAATATTTTTCGCCACTCTTTAAGAATCGCAGCCGCTGCTTTGTTTGGTTATATCATTTCGCAGCTCCTGCCATTGGGGCACAGCTATTGGATATTGCTGACGATCATCGTGATCTTAAAACCGGGTTATAGTTTAACAAGAACCCGCAATATAGAACGGTTGGTGGGTACGATCATTGGGGCTGGTATTGGTGCGTTGTTGTTATACCTGGTGCGTGACAGAACCGCTATCGTGGTACTGCTTACCATCAGCATGATCGGTGCGTATAGTTTTATGCGCAAGCATTATTTCACCAGCGTGATATTGATCACACTGTATGTATTGTTCATGTTCCACCTGCTGGAGCCACAGGATTTCCGCAGCATTTTCACAGACAGGATCATTGATACGCTGATCGGCTCAGTGATCGCTTTCCTGTTTGGCAATGTATTCAGCCCGGTATGGGAGAATGAACAGGCCAATACCTATATGCAGAAAGTATTGACCGACCTGATGCTGTATTACCAATCTGTTGCCGGTGTTTTTACAGGTGATACTTTTGATCGCAAAGCCGCTATCCTGATGCGTAAGAACAGCTGGGTTTCGCTGGCCAATCTCTCCGATGCATTTGACCGGATGTTATCCGAACCCAAAAGCAAACAAAAAAATATTTCATTGATCCACCAGTTTGTGGTGGCGATACATATGCTCAATGCACATGTTGCCACACTGGCTTATTATATTGATCCATTGGAGCCCGAGTATATTCACGCTGATTACACACCGGTAATGAACGCCAGTACCCAGGCCTTGCAACGCTCTAAAAAATTGCTGGAAACAAGCGCTGTTGATATCACAAAAAACATCATCGATCCCGCACAGATCCGGTCGCTTGATCAACGGATCAATGAATTGGTAAGAAAAAGGCAGGAAGAATTGAAGGAAGGGAAAAGGGAAACATCCGATACTGGTAAACTTTTATCTACAGCTAAATCTATTGCTGACCAGTTTTATTTTATTTATAAGATTGCGGTGGACGTGGAAAAGGTTTGTGGGAAAATGGAAAGTTAATGATTAAAATATTATCCTTTAGGAGGATGGGGATCATTGCCATAGCTGTTCCTCTCCCTTATTTTGCCATCCCTGCCGTGAACAATCAGCTCTGAACTATTATTTCTTGCAATATCACGAGCGTAGGTAATGGCATCAGATTGTTTCGCCGTGATGACTGTAGCTCTTACTGCGCCTTCGCTTTTTACTGCCCAGCCATTGCCTAATGGCACGACGTGTTGATTTCTCTTTGCCATATAACTTTTGATGTAAAAATACCTAAATTATTTGGTTGATGATGGTTCTGCAGTTCTTCAGAAAATCAACCGCTTTTTGTTTTCTTATAATAGGATTTGTATATCGCATTCCTGGATCCCAGTCTTTTACAACTTTCCATTCTTCCCTGAAGCGGTTTTCAATATTTACCTGTTCGCCCGAGTAACGCAAGAGTAATGGCAGGTTGTGATGCCTGATATCCCTCAACTCTCTGATTGTTGTTCTCAACAGGATTTTTCGTGTGTCCGAATAATAGGCATCGAATTCGGATTTATTCTCTGGAAAGCCACGATGAAATTGCATAATGCGCGAAATCCGGTATTTAAACGTTAGTTCCAATGCATAACCGGCCATATAAATGCACGCTAGATATCTGCGATTATTTAGTAAGACTTTTGCATCAAGCAGCCGTTTGGTAATAAGTAAGCGTATTGTGTATTTGGCGATCATTAATAATACTGGGACATGGCACAATTTTGTGCCGCGTCCCATCTTAAAGTTAGACGCCATCAGTTTACAATTTTCGGAATTATGACTAGTAAACGATTGTTCGATACGAATAGCTGTATGCTGGCGATAAGCCTGTTACAGCATTGTCTTGATCAATTCTACCAATTCTCCTTTTGTAATCGGAATCCCCATCACTTTATTATAAGCTTTCGCATCCACCAGGTATTGATCACGGATGATCTTTACAAGCTGGCCGTTATTGATTTCAGGGATCAGCACCTGGTCGAAGTTGCTGATGATCTCACCGAGGTTGCGCGGGAAAGGACGAACATAACGGAGATGTACATGGCTTACCGCATGGCCTTCCTCCTGCAATTGCAGGCAAGCGCTTTTTATAGCGCCATAAGTGGAACCCCATCCGATCACCAGTACTTTTCCTTTTTCTTCACCGCTGTCTATTTGCTGTAATGGAATATGATCGGCGATCTTGTCCACTTTCGCCTGGCGGATATTCACCATGTGCTGGTGATTCTCGGGTTCGTAGTTAATGTTACCGGTTACATCCTGTTTTTCCAAACCACCAATGCGGTGCTCCAGTCCTGGTGTTCCGGGCACAGCCCATGAACGCGCGAGTTTGTCATCACGGCGGTACGGTTGGAATTTGGGTTCATCATCCGCCAATCCTTTTTTGAAATTCACGGTGATGGATGGAAGGTCTTCTGTTTTAGGGAACTTCCAGGGTTCAGCGCCATTGGCGATATAGCCATCGCTCAATAATATCACCGGTGTCATATGCTGAATGGAGATACGTGTTGCTTCATATACCGCATCAAAACAATCACTGGGAGTAGATGCGGAAATGATCGGCATCGGGCATTCGCCATTGCGGCCATAATATGCCTGCATCAGGTCACTCTGTTCTGTTTTGGTAGGCAAACCTGTTGAAGGTCCGCCGCGTTGGATATTGATGATCACCAACGGGATCTCCAGCATCACTGCCAGTCCCATCGCTTCTGTTTTCAAAGCCATACCAGGACCTGAAGTAGCCGTCACACCCAAAGAACCACCATAGCTTGCGCCGATGGCAGCAGCAATGGCAGCGATCTCATCTTCGGCCTGGAATGTTTTGATGCCAAAAGTTTTGTATTTGCTCAGTTCATGCAAAATATCTGAAGCAGGTGTGATCGGGTAAGCGCCAAGGAAAACTTCGAGTCCGCTTTTCTCACCGGCGGCGATCAATCCCAACGACAAAGCCTGGTTGCCCATAATGCTGCGGTACAAACCTGGTTTCATCTTGGCTTTCTCCACTTTGTAACGCGTGGTGAAAGTTTCGGTGGTATCGCCGTAATTGTATCCCGCTTGTAATACTTTGATATTACTGTCGAGGATGGAAGGTTTCTTGCCAAATTTCTCTTTCAGAAAATCGATGGTATTCTCGAGGTTGCGGTTGTACATCCAGTAGATATAACCCAACACGAACATGTTCTTTGCGCGGTCGCGTTCTTTGTTGCCCAATTCCGGGAAGTCTTTTACAGCTTCGCGGGTGAGTTTGGTTACATCTATTCTGATCACTTCGTAATTATCGAGACTACCATCTTCCAATGGGTTTACGCTATCGGGATAATTGGCGAGACGCAGGTTCTTTGCATCAAAACCTTCGAGGTTTACGATGATCTTGCCACCTGGTTTCAGCGCTTTCAGGTTCACTTTCAGTGCGGCGGCATTCATGGCTACCAGCACATCGGCGATATCGCCTGGTGTAAACACTTTATTGGACGAGAAATGCAGCTGGAAACCACTCACACCCGGCAGGGTACCGATCGGGGCACGGATCTCGGCCGGGAAATCGGGAAAAGTAGCCAGGTCGATACCGAGCAAAGCGGTATTATTGGTAAACTGTTGGCCGGTCAGCTGCATACCATCACCACTATCTCCGGCAAATTTGATCACTACATTCTGTAGAAGCTCTTCTTTCCTGTTCATCGAAAAAGCATTGAATTTGTGGGGATAAATATACTCAACTCAGGCATTCAGCGGGCGTTTTAACGATATTTATAGACCCTGTTTTTGCACAATCTGCCCCGATCTGGCCCTCCTGCCTATATCTTCGCGGGAATGAAACTATCGCTGTATGAACGGGCCGGAAAAATGGCCCTTTGTGGCTTGCTGTGCTTTTACCTGGTTGCCTGCACGATGGTGCAGGGAGAAGATAGCGCGAAAGTGGCACCCGGTAATCCCTATGCCTGGCATCCGGTCAAATACGACAGCAGCAAATACTATATCTACCTCAGTTTTGATGATGGCCCACAGCATGGTACGGTTACCTGTTACGATCTCTGCCGCAAAGAGCAGGTAAAAGCCAGTTTTTTTATGGTAGGATTGCATGCCAGTCTTAAAAGCGATGGACACCGGATCGTTTCGATGATCCGCAATGCGTACCCGGAATTCCTGCTCGCCAATCACAGCTATACCCATGCGATGGGCAAATACAATTTTTTTTACACTCATCCGTCTACCGCAGAAAGAGATTTCCGGAAAGCGCAGGATTCGCTGGCTGTTCCCTTCAAAATAGCCCGGCTTCCGGGTAATAATGCGTGGGCCGAAAAAGGAACGATACATGCAGGCCGGCTTACCAGACCGGTGAGCAGGTTGCTCGACAGTGCCGGTTACAACATCATCGGCTGGGATCTTGAATGGCATTTTAGAAAAAAGACCGAGCGCCCGGTTCAAACACCCGAACAGCTTGCCGTGCAGGTAGATACCTTGCTGGCAAAAAACCGGACGCATACGCCGCATCACCTGGTATTGCTGGCACATGACCGAATGTTCCGTAACCAGGCCGATGCAGATTCGCTTGCAAAATTCATCGCCATATTAAAACGAAATCCGCGTTATGTATTTGAAACAGCGGATCATTATCCTGGCGTAAAGATCAATTAACAACAGGCAACTTTGGGTTTTCCTTAAGCGAAAACGCTTTCGGAACGATTGGTAAATATGTATATTTGAACGACTAAAACTTTATTAGAAATGGCAATTTTTAAATCTGGTAATCCCACGCTGACACAGAAGATGTTCGACCGAAGTGCGAGTCTTGAAGCAGACATGCAGGGTACGATGAGCGTTCGTGGCGCTATCAATAAATTCGGTTTTTTACTGCTGATGGTGATCGCGGGTGCGGCTTTTAACTGGCACCTGTTCCAGGAAGGACAACAGGATACCATGAAGATCTGGATGATGGTGGGCATTTTCGGCGGGCTGATCAGTGCCTTGGCCATCAGTTTCAAACCCAATTGGGCCGGTTTCCTCGCGCCTTTGTATGGTTTGCTGGAAGGGCTTTTTATCGGTGGTATCTCTGCTATTTTCAATGCGATGTTTGCTGAAAAATATCCAGGTCTGATCATGCAGGCGGTAGGACTGACATTTGGCGTAGCACTCGCCATGTTTCTCTTGTACAATTTCCGTGTGATCAAAGCGACCGATAAGTTTAAATCGATCATTTTAACATCCACATTGGGTATCGGTATTTTTTACCTGCTTACCATGGTGCTGCGTTTATTCGGTGTTGAAGTGAGCTTTATGTACGACAGTACGCCCCTGAGCATTGGTATCAGCCTGTTTATCGTAGCTATTGCCGCGTTGAACCTGATACTTGATTTTGATATGATCGAACAGGGAGCGGAAAGAGGCGCGCCAAAATTCATGGAATGGTATGGTGCATTCGGACTGCTGGTAACCATGGTTTGGTTGTATATGGAGATCCTGCGTTTGCTGAGTAATCTTGGCAATAACAAATAATAAAAATGAGTTACAATACTTCGCCCCCACAACACCGTGGGGGCTTTTTTGTTGGCTAACCCTCCGCGAAACCTCCGCGTTACTCCGCGGCTCTGCGGTTTAAAAATATCCCGAATAGCGGCATGTTCAATATCGTGATATTTTTTAACCGCAGAGCCGCAGAATGGCGGAGGTTTCGCGGAGGTAATCAAATTCACCATTCACTATTGACCATTCACCCGATTAATCACTACCTTAGAACGCGTCAAAAATCATATTGATCATACCCCAAATCCCCCAATCCGCGATCCATGGACTTTAACCGCAAGGACCTGAGCAATGATGAGCTGATTTACCTCTACCGCAACCTGTTGCTGCCAAGAATGATCGAAGAGAAGATGCTGGTATTATTGCGCCAGGGAAAGATCAGCAAATGGTTCAGCGGTATTGGCCAGGAAGCGATCTCCGTGGGTTGTACATTGGCCATGCAGCACGATGAATGGATCATGCCCCTGCATCGCAATCTTGGCGTATTTACCTCCAGGCAAATGCCTTTGAGTAAACTATTCATGCAATGGCAGGGTAACAAAGAAGGATACAGTAAGGGCCGCGAAAGAAGTTTTCATTTTGGCAGTAAGCCACATCATATCTGCGGTATGATCTCCCACCTGGGTCCGCAGTTAGCCATTGCAGATGGGGTAGCGCTTGCCTATAAACTCCAGCAAAAACAAAAAGCATCCCTTGCATTTACGGGTGACGGCGGTACCAGCGAAGGGGATTTTCATGAAGCGCTGAATCTCGCAGCGGTATGGGATCTGCCTACCATTTTTGTAATAGAGAACAATGGGTATGGACTGAGTACGCCTGTTTCTGAACAGTACCGTTGCGAAAGCCTGGTAGATAAAGCAAAAGGATACGGCATGGAAGGCGTGCGCATCGATGGGAATGATGTATTGGCGGTATATGATACGATACGGGGTGTTCGCGATTACTGCATCAGTAACAATAAACCCTATCTCGTTGAATGTATGACGTTCCGTATGCGTGGCCACGAAGAAGCCAGTGGAACAAAATATGTGCCCAAAGAAATGCTGGATACCTGGGCCGAAAAAGATCCCATTAAAAAGTATGAACAATGGCTGGTGCAGCAACAGGTGATCACCGAAATGCAGATTGCTGATATACGGCTTGAGTTTAAACAATACATCGAAACAGAACTATCCCTCGCTGGCGAAACAAAAGAACTTGTTCCCGACACGGATGATGAACTAAAGGATGTTTATGCAGTGAAGTCTGGAGTGAGGAGTCTGGAGTCTGGAGTAAAGAATGACACAGAACCGACTCCAGACTCCTCACTCCAGACTCCAGACTCAACGCCCGCTGTGCGTTTGGTAGACGCAATCAGCAACGCACTCACCCAGAGTATGGAAAAACATTCCAATCTCATCTTAATGGGACAGGATATTGCCGAGTATGGCGGTGCATTTAAGATCACAGAAGGATTTGTGGAGAAGTTTGGCAAATCCCGCGTTCGCAATACACCACTTTGCGAGAGTGCGATCCTTGGCGCTGCATTGGGTTTGAGCCTCGAAGGATACAAATCGGTGATGGAAATGCAGTTTGCGGATTTTGTGTCGGTTGGGTTTAACCAGATCGTGAATAACCTCGCCAAGATCCATTACCGTTGGGGACAAAACGCCGATGTGGTGATACGCATGCCTACAGGCGGCGGTGTAGGAGCGGGGCCGTTTCATTCGCAGAGTAATGAGGCATGGTTTACGCATGTGCCTGGATTAAAAGTGGTATATGCGGCCACACCGGCGGATGCAAAAGGCCTGCTGATCGCGGCCATCAATGATCCCAACCCCGTGATGTTCTTTGAACACAAGGCGCTGTATCGCAGCATCAGCGGCGAAGTATCCGGAGAATATTACGAGACAGAGATCGGAAAAGCTAAAACAGTAAGCGCAGGAGAAGACATTACCATTATTACCTATGGTGCCGGTGTGCATTGGGCGCTCGAATACCAGGAACAGCACCCGGATATTTCCCTCCATATCCTTGATCTGCGCACATTGCTGCCTTTGGATTATCCCGCAATTAAAGAAGGGGTTGCCAAGACAGGAAAAGTATTATTATTGCATGAAGACAGTTTGACCGGTGGTATCGGTGGCGAGATAAGTGCATGGATCGGCGAGCACTGTTTTGAATTACTGGATGCGCCCATCATGCGTTGTGGATCGCTGGATACACCAATACCGTTCAATATAGAACTCGAAAAGAACTATATGGCCAAAAGCCGGCTGCATGCCATTGTGCAGCAACTTGTAGACTATTAAATAATGCACCCCCCCGCAGCGTTTAATACAACTTTAGTTTATTACTGATGAAGCAACTATTATTAATGGCCATATCATGCGTATGCGTTAGTGCAACCGGTATGGCACAGCCTGGCAATAAATATTCCGCAGACGCTTTTGTGATTACCCGGATGGCGCAGAAATTCCATGTTCAGCCAAGACCGATGGATGAAAATTTCTCAACACTCTTCTTTGATCATTTTATGAAAGCCGCAGATGATGAACGCGTCATCTTTACGGCAGAAGATATGACCCGCCTGTTGCCCTACCGAACCAAACTGGCTGAAGAAGTGATTCGCCGGCAAAACGGTTTCCTGAAAACAGTAACGGAGATATATGAGCAACGTATCCGCAGGTTCGACAGCCTGTTGCTCAGACTGGGCCAGCAACCGTTCAGCTTTACAGCCGAAGAGAAGATAACGGTGGCGGAAGACAGCGCGTATGTACCCGCCGCACAGGCAGCACAAAAGCTGGTAAAGCTGATCAAAAAAGAGATGCTTGATTATATCCTCGAAAAAGAGTTGGTCAGCAGTACTACACCATTGGCCCGGCAGAAAAAAGTGGTGGATAGTCTTGAACCGGAAGCGAGAAAAAAGATCATCACCGCATTTCAACGGGGCATACAGCGGGTACAACAGGGCGCGGTAAGTATACCAGCAACTATCGGCAATCTCTATTGCCAATCGCTGGCGGCAACATTTGATCCGCACAGTAGCTACATGCCAAAAACAGAAAAGGAGAATTTCGAAACGATCGTTGGCGGAAAAGCCATGCGGTTCGGATTTTCACTGCAAAAAGACGGGAAGGATCTCGAGATCAAAGACCTGCGCCCCGGCAGCGCTGCATTTAAAAGCGGGCAGATCAATAAAGGCGACAAATTGGTCAATGTTCAATGGGATGGAAAACAGGGCATTGATGTCTCTGATGCAGGGCTGGAAGAAGTTTCCGATATCATGGATCAAAGCAATTACGGCAAAATGATCCTGACAGTCAGGAAGGCGGATGGAACAATGCGTAAAGTAGAATTACAGAAGGAAACAATGGAGGCCGATGATGACGAAAACAAACTAAAGAGTTTTGTACTGAAAAACCAGGACCAGGCGATCGGTTATCTTTCTCTTCCTGCTTTTTATACTGATTTTGATGACCCGCAAAACAATGTAAAGGGTTGTGCCAATGATGTGGCAAAATCCATCATGCGGTTAAAGAAAGAAAACATCAATGGATTGATCATTGACCTGCGTTACAATGGCGGCGGATCCATGCTGGAAGCGGTGGAATTATCCGGTATTTTTATTGATGCAGGACCTGTAGCGCAGATCAGCAAACCGGGTGGTAAAGTATATACCTTGAAGGATGTCAATCGCGGAACTGTTTATGACGGACCGTTACTGGTATTGGTGAATGGAGCAAGTGCTTCTGCATCCGAAATGGTAGCGGGAACATTACAGGATTATCACCGCGCCATCATCATGGGCACACCTACCTATGGCAAGGCAACGGGCCAGGTAATATTGCCGCTGGATTCACTTGTTACGCCTGAGAACATACGTCGCGGCGCTGCCGGCGAAACATTCCTGAAATTAACCATCGAGAAATTGTATCGAATTACCGGTGCAACAGCGCAACGTGATGGTGTTATTCCGGATATACAATTACCCGATCTTACAGAATCGATGATACCCAGGGAATCCGCTGAGGCAACGGCATTACTGGCGCAGCGGATCGATGCAAACAAGTTTTACACGCCCTATGCGGGAGAAAATCTGGCAAAATTTGTCTACACAGGAAGGGCATGGGCAGATACAGCAGCCTGGTTCCAATTGGTGAAAAAAAAGACGGTATTGCTGAAAGAAATGAATCAAAAAACAGCTATTTCATTGAAATGGGCAGATGCATTACGCCAATGGGAAAAAGAACAGGCTGAAGAAGAGGAATTGGATGAACTGGAATATGATGCAGACAATTTATTTGTTGTACATAACCCTGAACCGGAAGAACAGCGCCTGAAGCTGAATCCTGAAATGAAAGAAATCAATACCGCGTGGAAAACCAGTATGCAGCATGATGCATGGATCGCAACAGCCTTCCGTTTGCTATCTGCCAAAAAATAAAAATAACCTCACTACCCATATTTATTACCAATCAAAAACTGTTTATGAAAATCCGTTTCCACTACATCTTTTTATTTTTCTGTACCTGTTTGCTGTTAGCCGGCGGCGCAACCGCACAGGACAATCCCGGTTCTTACATGACCGCCATCGCCAACGCGCATTCGGATATGAACCAGAAGTATATGGCGTATATGAGCGCTGTTGCACATGGGCGACGTGCCCGTAAAGTAGAAAAGCTGCGCCAGCAGACACTTTCGAGTATCATGGACAGTAAATACAATACTACCAGCATTGGCAATTACAAGGGAGATAATTCCCTTCGCCAGGCCAGTGTAGATTATATCCAGCTTTGTTATAACGTGTTTAATGAAGATTATAACAAGATCGTTAATATGGAAGAGATTGCCGAGCAGTCTATTGATAAAATGGAAGCTTATATTTTACTGCAGGAAAAAACCAATGAGAAATTGCAGGAGGCTTCGGATAGAATGAGTAAAGCGTCAAAGGATTTTGCTGCCAAATACAATGTGCAGCTTGTTTCATCCAAAGATGAATTGGGGGAAAAGATGGAAAAAGCGGGTCAGCTTAATCACTATACGAACCAGATCTTCATCATTTTTTTCAAATGCAATTTCCAGGATAATCAGTTGGTAAATAACATGAACAACAATAAGGTGAACGATATTGAACAGTCGCGCACAGCATTGTTGAAGTATGCGAACGAAGGACTTGAAGCCCTCAAACCTTTGCGTACTTTTGATGGCGATGCGCAGTTGTCGAACGCCTGCAGAAAAGTATTGGAGAGCTATAAAAAATCAGCAGAAACCACGGTACCCCAGTTGCTGGATTTTTACCTGAAGAAGGATAATTTTGAGAAGCTGAAGAAGAACATGGATTCCAAATCGAACCATACCAAGGAAGAAGTGGATGCTTACAATGCAGCGGTAAAAGAGATCAATGCTGCCAGCGCAAAATTCAATCAATTGAACACGAACGCCAACAACAGTCGCTCGCAGCTGCTCGAAGAATGGGAAAATGCCCAGAAAGCATTCGGCGATGCGCATATGCCCCACTATAAATAAATTTCTCCGTGTAACTCCGTGTCCTCTGTGCCGCTGTGTTGAAAAAAATCCTGAACTTTCGGCGATGAAAGACACAGTTTTCAACACGGAGGCACAGAGGACACGGAGGTGCACAGAGAAAATCAACTGTATGAAAAGACTCTTGTTATCGGCAACAATATTATTGGCTGCAGTTAGTATCAAAGCGCAAAACCCCAATGCTGCCTATCAGCCTCCTGCATTCACAGATGCGGACCGCTCAAAGAAGATAGCGGAGTATTTCCCTGTTGTAGAAAAGATCTACCGCGAATATGCGGAGAAGAATCATTTTCCGGGATACGCGTTTGGCGTGATGCTCGATGGGAAACTGGTTTTTGCAGGTAGTGGCGGCTATTCGGATATTGATAAGAAGATACCGGCCACTACGCGCTCTATGTTCCGTATCGCCTCTATGAGCAAAAGTTTTACAGGGATGGCGATTTTGAAGTTGCGGGATGAAGGAAAATTGAAGCTGGATGATTCCGTTTACCAGTATATCCCCGAAATGAAAGGGCAACAGTTAACCAGCGATGCTCCCGCCATCACCATCCGTAACCTGCTTACGCATTCCGCCGGTTTTCCGGAAGACAATCCCTGGGGCGACAGGCAACTGGCCGATACGGACGAGGAACTGATCGCGCTGATCAGAAAAGGCATATCATTTTCAAATGATCCTTCAGTAACCTATGAGTATAGCAATCTTGGTTTTGCGATGCTGGGTTATATTATAAAGAAAGTGAGCGGTATTCCTTACAGCGAGTACATCGCCAAAAATATCTGGCAACCACTTGGCATGAACCAGGCGCAATGGGAATACACCAAAGTACCGGCCAATGAACTGGCGCATGGCTACCGCTGGATCAATAACAACTGGCGGGAAGAGGCGTTACTCCATGATGGTATTTATGGCGCGATGGGAGGCATGATCACTTCTATTGAATCATTCAGCAAATACGTGGCACTACATCAGTTGGCATGGCCAGTACGGAATGACGCCGAAACAGGGCCTGTAAAAAGAAGCTCGGTACGTGAGATGCACCAGCCCTGGCGTTTTATCGGGTTGAATACAAATTACCGTTATCCCAGTGGCCGCGGCTGCGCTACCACATCGGCCTATGGTTACGGACTGAACTGGACACGCGACTGTGAAGGCCGCGAGAGCGTGGCGCATAGCGGTGGTCTCCCGGGTTTTGGCAGCAACTGGCGCTTCCTGCCTGAATATGGTTTGGGAGTGATCCTTTTTGCCAATGTTACCTACGCACCTACAACACCACCCAATTTCGCGGTGCTTGATACATTGATACGATTGGCCGGATTGAAGCCTAGACAATTGCCGCCATCCGGTATACTCAAACAGCGACAAAATGAACTGGTAAAACTATTGCCTGATTTCAACAACGCAACAGCTTCCGGCATATTCGCGGATAATTTCTTTTCAGATTATTTCACGGATGTGATGAAGAAAGAAGCGAATGAAATATTTGCCAAAGCAGGACGTATCATCAAAGTAAATGAACTGGAACCCGATAACCAGTTACGTGGCCACTTTATCATTGAAGGGGAAAATGCCAATGTTTGGGTGAGTTTCACCCTTACACCCGAGAATCCCGGCTTAATCCAGGAATACCGTATCCGCTCAGTAGACAAAAAATAGCGGCAACTCTCTGTGTACCTCCGTGTCCTCTGTGTCTCCGTGTTGAAAAAATCACACGCAAGTAATCTCAACACGGAGGCACAGAGGACACGGAGTTGCACGGAGAAAATTAAAAGCCGGGAATGATCATGGGTGTTTTTTGCTGGTAAAGGCGATAAACTTCGCCATATTCAATCAGCAATTTTCTTTCCTCAAAATAGGCTCCGATCAAAGTATACAACGTTATGCAAAGCACACTCACCAGGTTGTGCATATAAGGGTACCCCCACCATATTCCCCACACAAATGCCAATGTGCCGAAATAGAGTGGATGGCGTACATAAGCATGCAGCCCGGTCTGTTCGAGAACGGGTTTGTATTGAACATCCATCAATGCATCAATCCCGCTCAGGTAAAGAAAATATTTTTTAATGCAGACCACCATGATCGCCAATCCACCCAACACCAGAATCCACGCAAATATTTTCTGCAGAACCGGTGGCTGCCACAGTATGATCTCCTGGATAGAAAAATGCTGGTGCAGCACCCAGGCAAGCGTGGCGAAGGCAAGGATAGAGTATAACAGGCGATAGTACCTGGAATCTCTGCCCATCCACTGCATCAGTTTGGTTTTTACCACCGTTGCAGCGAGCAGGCTATGCACCAGGCCAAACACAAGCCATGCGAATACCAATGGTAAATAGACCGTCAATGAGGATTGTTTTAATCAGTATTGTCCCGTAC
>Ga0247757_10001635_pt1 | contig 13956 bp, 7 predicted proteins | sample UWRJL126311R4_FD_180929 | JGI IMG/M metagenome (GOLD analysis project Ga0247757, IMG submission 180929) | Plant litter microbial communities from Arlington Agricultural Research Station in Wisconsin, United States - UWRJ-L126-311R-4 | ecosystem: Environmental > Terrestrial > Plant litter >... | reverse complement strand
TTTTTTATATATTATAATCTTACTAATCTAGATTATAAATCTACTTATATAATTATATAAGCTTATTTTTAAATTTATAATAATTCTTTTAATACTTTATAGAATTACTAATAAAGCTAATTATAGAAACTTAAATTAGTAATCTATAATTAGTAAAAATTATAGCTAAAAATATAAATATGGAAAAAGTAATCTATAGGTAAAGTTTTAGTTTTTTTATTCTCTATATTTAGTAATTTATCTTACTTCGAATATACTAACTAATCAAGATTACTAATAATAGAATTAAACTCCTAGTTTTTTTCTTTAATAATCTAGTTTTCTTTTTATTATAGTATTAAAATTGGCTAAGATATAGCCTTTTAAAAATGGTATCTTTTTTAATTAGTCGTTTTTTATGTCACCCTACTATAAAACTAAACTATAATATTTATAATAAGGAACTATTAGTAATAGTCGAGGCCTTTAAATACTAGGAAGCTTAGTTATTAGGAGTACTAATATAGATTAAAGTATATTCTAATTATAGAAACTTTATAAGCTTTATATTAATAAAAAAGTTAAATAAATAATAAGTTAAATAAGTAGAATAATTAGCTATCTTCGACTTTAAAATTATCTATAAGGAAGGAAAGCTAAATAAAATAGTAGATACTCTTAGTAGATAATTGGACTTTATAGGTAATAGTAACCTAGAAAAGTATCTAGCGATATTCTAGAAGAACCTAGATAGATTACTTAGGTATAACTAGGATAGTATACCCCTTTTAGATAAATTAATAAAAGAAAAGAAACTTATTACGAAACCTATATAGTTTAATAAGATATAAGACTTTTAAAAATATATAAGACTTAATAAGTAAAATAAAGACGTATATAACGAATAGAGAATAGCTTCTATAAATAGATTAAAGATCTTTAAAGGAATATATCTATTATATAACTTAGATTAGGCTATATTAAGACCTAAACGAGTAATATAGGCCGAAGCTTAAGAATAGCTAGATAGACCTAAAAAGTATAAAAGAAATAAATTAGGGCGAATTATTATACTAGAAGACTATATAGAAGTATTTATTAAGGTATTATATAAATTACTAGAATAAAGATACCTAGGAATTAATAAAATAATAAGAAGATTTAAAGGGGAATATAAAGCGATAAGAGTATATAAGAAAGTAGAAAAGGTCGTAGGTAAATATCTAGAATATTTAAAGAATAAACCACGAAGATATAAGCCCTATAGATTACTATAACCTATAATACTACTAGAGAAACTATAGATATATATTATAATAGACTTTATAGTAAAGCTCCTAATATTAATTAAGCTGGGCTTATAAAGAGTATATAACTCTATTATAATATTTATAGATTAGTTTATAAAAGAAGCTAAATTCTACCTAATTAAAAAGTTAATTTTAGTAGAAGAATTAAAATATAAAGTAGATTAGACTCTCTTTACTAATTATAGTATTCTAGAGGAATTAATTATAGATTAAGTAAGGATTTTTATATTAAAATATTAGTAAATATTTATAGCTAAAATAGGAATAAAGTATAAGATAATAACTAGCTTTTACCCTAAGACTAATAGTTAAATAGAAAGAATTAATTAGATACTAGAATAATATCTAAGGTTCTATATAAATAAGTTATAAATAAATTAGGTTAAGTTATTACCTATAGTATAAGTAGTATATAATAGTATAAAGTTAAATACGACTAGTTACTTACTATTTTATATAAATTATAGATATAACTTATACTCTTATTAAGATCTAAAGAATATTAAAAATATCGTAGCTAATACTAATAATAAGGCTCGATTAATATAAGAACTATATAAGTAATTATAATAAAAGATTATAAAAAGGAACCTTATATTATCTATATAAGTAAATAAGAAAAGGATTAAGGGACTAACTTTTAAAAAGGGAGATAAAGTCTTCTTTTTAATAAAAAATTTAAAGACTATAAGACTAAGTAGAAAACTAGATAACCTCTAGAAAGGACTATTCTTAATTAAAGAAGTTTAAGGACTAGTAAATTTTAAATTATAACTATTAAAAGGAGTAAAGATATACCTAGTTTTCTATAAATTACTATTAGAACTAGTACTATAAGATATAGTCTTGGAAACGAGTTTAGAACTTAAAGATAATAAGTATAAGGTTAAGAAGATTAGGGACCTATAGAAAGTAGGATATTAATAGAAATATAAAATAAAATAGAAAGGATAGCTAAAGAGTTAAAATATATAGAAACTAGTATAAAACTTTATAAACTATAAGTAATAGCTATAGGAGTTTTATTAGTAGAATTCTAAAAAACTAGATCTAAGGGAGGATTAATAAAAGTAAAAGGGTTAAAGAAAGGGTTAAAGGATAAATTAGCCTATAACTAGCCTAAGTTAGAAGATAATAGTTTAGGTAATAATAGTCTAAGAGTAGTAATAGTAGCTATACTCTTTATAGCTTTATCTAACTCTTAAAGCGCTAGGGTATTAAGAATATACCTATTATTATAAGTAATAGATTGCTTATATATTTTAACTTTAATTAATATAATATAGGTATTAGTAATTAGAGTAGTAGTAGTAGTAGTAGTTATAGCCTTAGTATAAAGAATAGTAAAGCGCTTTTCTTCCTTTTCTATCTATACCCTCTCCTAGTCTTCCTTAGGGATATAAAGATTATAATATACTTAGATAGCAATATAACTAGCGTATTAACTAGAAGCTATATCTATAAAATACCTTAGTTTTTTAATAAGATAATAATAATAATAGATATTAAGAGCTATTTCTAAACTCTATAAAAGAATCTTATTAATATAACTCTAATAATAGTTAGTAGATAAATAAACGACTTTAGATATAGTTAGGGAGATAGAGGGTAGAATAAAAGAGGAACCTAAGGAGGGTAACTTACCTCTTTATACCCTATATTATAGTATAGTCGTAAACTTAGAGGTATAAGGATAATAACCTTAAAGAGGGGGATAGTATTATATATTAAATAGTAATAAAATAATAATTACTAAATAAGGAGATATATAGAGCGTTTATAGGTAATATACTTTATAAAAGGCTAGACTATATATAATAGTAGGGTAGGATGACTTAGGGGTTATATAACCTAGAAAGTATCCTTACTAAGAGTAGTAACCTTGCTAAGGATAGAGGTTATAGTAGATTTTAAGGATAGTTAGAATTATATATAATTAGACGAATAAAGATAGTATAGAATATATTTAAGGAGGATTTCCTATAGAGTAATTCTAGTTCCTTATAGTTAACTTTATTTAATAATCTAAATCTAGTTCTAAGATTAATAACTACCTTAATATAGAATACTTAGATTATTACTAAGTAACTATTTTTATCTTCTCTACTATAGATTATACTAAATAATCCCACTTATACAGCCGTTATCTTAGGTAAGACGCTAATAAGTAACACTTACTATTAAAAGATTAAACGAGTTAAAGATACTTTAAAGAACTAGAAGTTATTTAAAGAATTATAGAAGTAACGACTAATAGGCCTTAATAGTGGATTTCTCTATATTTTTACTATATACGTTAAAGAAGAATATAATTATAGTCTACTACTTATCTTCTTATACGCCTTAATTAGAATAAACTTTATTAGTATTAACTTACCTACTCTAGGCTTTTCTTTAATCTATAGAAATCTATAATACTCGCCTAGCTTAGTTGAATTAAGCTAGTTAAGATAATTCGGATTCCTTAACAGCTATCTATATATCTTGGTATAGGCGTTTCTGATTATTATATAGCATGTATCGATCTAGTCGAATCTCAAGGAATCAAGAAGTTTCTACCTTTACTTACTATTAAATAATAGCTGACTTGATTTTTGTTAGTAAACAAAGACTAGACCTATAATGTTAGAGTACATCGTCATTTTTACAGGCTGAAACTACGTACGCGAGATAGTTTATCGTCTAGATTGATAAGTGGAACACTAGGTAGATAGGTTTGCCAGGAAGCTCACTCTATTATATTATTGTCTAGGTCACTTAAAACGCCGGTTTTCCTTCGCTTGACGGGGATGTTTGTAAGAGCTTGAGAGTCACGCTCTGCGATAGTATTAGCAGACGTACTACCAATCCAAGAGAACTCCTGTACTAACGGCTTGAGCTAGATATAAATTCTTCTACCAAGTTCTTCCTGATCACTTCGGTTTCTGGTATCACCGATAGCAGCTCCTTCGCCCATACTGCTGCCGTCCCTGCCGCGTATGCCTACCACTTTTCATTCTTGTACGAGTCGGCGTAGTCGCAGGTGCCTCGAATAACGAGGCAGGGGAAGTTGTTCATCAGACCCGCTGCCTCCATCTCGAAGCAGAGGATGCCGCCGAGCTTAGCGCTGAGCTTGTCTCTTATTACCGCATTCTTTATCACCTGGTTTCCCGACGCGATTGTCCCGTAGTGCACCGCCACCTCCTCTTCGCTAGTACATGGTAGCCTGGTCTTTTGCCTACTTGTACTGCACGCACGTCTGCCCTCGCTAGTGGTTATATACCGCTTTAAAGAGCACATCAGGTCCTGTCTTACTTCGCTAGAACCTGGGCATACGACTAAGCTTAGCAATATGCTCGGAAGTCCTACTTCTGCCACGTAGCTCGTTCGCTCGCACTCGGGCTACCACAGCGAGCAGCATCTACGGTGGAGAGTTTAGCGACCCTATCCGCTCGAACCTACTCGGAGTCGTCTTGCCAGCGTCGTACTACACCACCCCACCGAATGTCTTATCTAGCTGACTGACCACCACGTCCCTAAGCCGGATATCTACCTCTATACTAGGGACGCCTCCACCAATGCCTACCATTAGTCCGAAACGGAGCCCTTTAAATGTCGCCCGCATCTGCGTCACTACAACCGCTGCAGGGTTGTTGCCGATTCTGCCGGCTGGCAAGCACACGATCGCAATGTTGTGTCCGCCGATCGACCCTAGGGCGTACAGGTTCTCGTCGTTGTCGTTGACGTCGCGCTCTAGGTCAGCGTGCTCTTCGTCGAGCATCTCCTGCGCGGCCGCCAGCTCGACCGGGAGCGCGCATACCCACCCTACCGTGTAGTCTTCACAGCGCAGCTGGCGTGACATGTGTAAACGATTGGAAGAAAGAAAGAGAGTTTATAGAAAGGTATAAAGTAGGTGAAGCGGAGTAATGTTTGGCAGCCTAGCAGATGTTGTCCAACGTTACTGCCGTTCGGCCTTGTGGCCGCAGCCGCCTGGGCGTTAGGTACGGCTGGTCTGTGCTGCGAGGGCATGGGCGTCGCAGCGTGTCGCACAGCCAACAGAGGGCTGGCCTCGTTCAAGCGACGCGAATGGGGCTTTAATATATCTCTGCTACAGAAGGAGCAGCGGGGCTCTTATGCACACCATTGCTATCGTATGCATAGGCCAAGGCTGAGATAGCGCGTCTGCCCCCAATACATGCGGATGAGCGGGCGCCTCAACTGCAAGGCAGTTACCATCTGGGTAGACAGAGTGCGCAGGTTGAAGAGTTGATTCGCTAGTCCCTGCAATGTGAGTGAACTGGCGGCTGCTGTAAAGCATACCTAGCGCATGCTTGCCCACGCTTGCATGCCAAAACAATTAGCTAGCAGGGACAGCCCCATATGAGTTAGCAAAGCGTGCAATATCGTCACTTTCTAAGCTATATATGCCGCCCTTGTAATAACACGCTTTTGTTAAACGCCTTTCTAAACGGCTGTGCGCTGAGAATAAATTGAAAATGGCATTCGGGAATGAGGGAGTGGAGACTACTCTCATATTAAGCACTGTTGATACACATGATTTTGTAAGAAGAGAGTAGTTAAAAGTAGATAATATCAAGCATAAGCTAGTAGTACTAAGGATAGGCGAGGCTGTTAAGGAATAGCGGGACCAAAGGCTGGATTATTACTTGCTCAGATCACATTTATCTAATTTGGTCTTATCCAAACTTTCTGTGAAATCGACAAGCGGATTACCTGTTCAGTATTTCTGTCAAACTAACGAGATACCGCCTTCCTCGTCTTCTGTATCGCTGTCTACGTCAAGCAGAATGGTACTGGGGGGCGAAGCAATGGCATCGTCTGACTCATAGTCACTGCTAGCATTGGCTAGCACGTCAGTGTATTCTTCCTTGTCTGCCATGATTGAAGCAGCATTAACCTCCCGTGTGCCAAACTGGGAAACAGAGATGCCAGTCGTAGAGTCAGGGTGAACATTCATTGGACCCGCTCTGTTAATAATTTGTTTTAGTGCGTCTTTGCGGATGTCTTGAATCATGAGATTCAAGATATCTCGAAACTGCTTTTCTTCTCTAGGTCCTGCGCTATCAGGTACGTCAGGTGGCTGCCAGGCTATATAGATCTTGTGGTGGGAATTGGGTTCGACGAATCCACCTGGGTGATGGCGGAAATACAGAAGGCAGCAAAAACATGCAGGCTTACTGCATGCAATGTACTTGTCACGATTCGCGAATTCTTTATCGTTTTGGTGAAAATGATGAAGTACTTGGACCTCGGCATGAACTCGTGTTGATTTCTTCGCTTCGGCATAATCCTTTCGGAACCTCTCTGAAACGTCGAACAGTCTGCATAGATGTGCTAGAGCCTGTCGATAAAGTTCAAAATCCGGTGAATTCGCAGGCAACATCCGTCCTAATGCTCCTTCTACGGTTGTGGCCTTTCGAACTGGTGGATGGCCGATGGACAGCCTTGGGGGTATAGGTATAGCCCGTACGCTGTAAGACTCTAGAAATACCGTCACCTTAGGCGTGTGTGAAGCAAGAGCTCTTGCAGACCGAGCATGATGACCCAAGCGACCGATGTAATGGCGAGCTGTTGCGCATATTGCCTGCAAACTATCGAAGCTGATTCCGTATGGTGGGTCATACGCCAGTTCTGCTAATCGATGCGTGAACTCGGAATGCGCATTAGTGTGAGCAAATTCAACCAGAGCGTGTGGATCTTCTGCAAGACTCTGGAGTTTCTCTTCCCAAATTGCCATAGGATTGGCTAATCAACGCAAGTTAGTACTGAATCCGTCCATACAAAGAAGGTGCACAACTCACAGATCGCAGCATCCGCCCAATTTGGAAATTTTTTCAACTTCTCGAAACTTGACAATAAGTACTTCGAGTAGGTCTTGATCTTTGCATGTGAGAACGTTACGCTGAGTCTGAAAATATCTGCCGATAAACGTTGAACATCTTCGTGCTCATGCCATTCCCTTAATGTTGCCAGCAGCTTCTCAAGAAATGGAACGATTAGTCCTTGTGGACATTTATTTGCTGCAACCCAATATATGTGGCTTTGAGGCGTTTGTTCAAGACCAATGGCTGTAACTGTATCACCCCCCTTCTCATGATCACAGAGGAAAGCTAGCTCGTCCAGGAATTTGCGTTTTAGTTGCGAGGCAGTCAAAGAGTCGATCTGTTCAGATGAGGGTGAAGTCTTGCGAGTATGCTCGCCGCGAGCCTTTCCGAGAGCGAAAAGAAGGCCAAGAGGCTCATAGAATCGATGCAAATGTTTGGTTGAAACAACTGGTCGTCTAGCGTTCATTTCTGCGTATATGTTTTCCGTTTGTCCGCGAAGAAGGATATGTTGAAGCGCAGTTAGGGATTGGGGATTCTAAGTTGACCCATTTATAAGAGGGCTTTCATTCCATAGTGGCTTGGGGACGTCTTTCAGTTGAGTGGTTCTACTGACTGAATTACGTGCTCGCGTGGAGCTACTGGCATTCACGAAGAGGATCTCCGGTATGCGATATTGCTTCGCGATATTTGACATCAGTCGGCTCTCGGCAAAGACGATGCAGAAATGAGATTCATAGAGGGCGGAGGACCTCTGCGCCACGCGAGAGACCAGAAATGCTCTCATGCAGCAGGACTAGTCAGCTCGTTGACCGGTGTACCGCTCGGACGCCTGATTGAACAGACGATATGTATCCATACCTTACAGCCAGTCATCCAACGAAGTTGCTAGCCCAAAACTTGGGTCTGATGCAGCCTCGAAATTGTGGATGTGTTCTGGCCTCAGGACAGGTGGGGCATACTACCGCGCGTACGCTGAATTAGCGCACAGTAGTGCAGCTCCGGATCCGTACCTACCGGCCTCCTCTCGCGACCCCCGCCATAGTCTCTCAATCCAGATAGCCATGCAGAAAATGATTGGGCCGGTGGGTAGCGTCTCGAATGGGATGATTGAGGAGTACAACCATAATTCGAATCGAAAGAGCTAAGTCGTACTGGTAGGCTGGCAAATGGGTTCGGGGTACCCGCTGGCGGGTTGGGTTGGGTTGGGTTCGAAATGCACGGGCCATGGGTCGGGGTATGGTAGGGGTCATCCGTGCGTTGGGTTGGGTTAGGTTCGGGTCGTCCGTGCGTTGGGTAGAGGTTGGGTTCGGGTCGTCCGTGCGTTGGGTTGGGTTGGGTTAGGGGTATCCTCCGTGTTGCGTATTATATACTAGGTCACGTGATGTATATATATATCTACATCTAGTTATTATAGCAATTCATCAGAGCTTTTATCACGTGACTATATATAATACAGCGTAATATTAGTAAGACCTAAGTTGGCCTAGGCCTATACGACCCAACCCCTATCCAACGCACGGATAACCCGAACCCAACCCCTACCCACGCTAAGGATCCTTAGCGTGGGTAGGGGTTGGGTTCGGGTTAGGTTCGCTTATATAAAGTGCGTTCGCCACGTGAAGTTCGATAGGGTGGATGCCAAAAGGTTTCCAAGCGTGGAGCTAGAACGGGGCCCGGAAGAGGAGCGAGATCTGAAACTGACACCGAAAACGGGCCCCACAGCCGAAACCAGAACTAGAGCTATAGCAGTCACACTAACAGTAGACTTGAGGATTGTTGACCTGATGAAAAGAGCCATAAATCAATAGCAAGTAGTCGTAGGCTAGGTACTAACTAAGAAAACCAATTAAACCCAACTTTGCTGCCAAAAGCCGTCGCTTTCTGCCTGGTAACTGTGTTGAGAGTACATGTTCTGCATGGAAATGGGGTAGTCCAAAAGAAGGCTATTTTGCTGGTTCTTGAATGATTCAAGCTTCGCGCCAATGACTCTCTGCCTCAACCCAATATATTGACATGCAGTTTGTGGAAGTGATATCTCCTTGAAGCGTTCCAGTACCATGTTGAATTTTGGCCCGCTTTTCGTTATCAGTTTCGTCCAACTTCTACACATTAGTTTTCGTGACCTCAAGTGTCTCCGACCGACTATCACTTACTAGCTCTCCGACAGAGACGTGCCGAGGACGAAGCAGATGCCCTGATTAACATTCGCTTCGATGTTCTTGTAGTATCCCCCACGTTCGATCATCGTCGCCAATTTTCGCTTCGTTTCGAGTTCGTTGTCCTGATGGCCGCTTGCCTGGCACATCTTTACGATGGTGCCTTGGTCTAGTTCAAGGTCAAGTCCGGCGCTAGCTCTGTACTCCACGAGGAGGATGCATAGAAGCCTCATCTTAATACATGACTATGCGTGGTCATGCGTCGATTGGAGGAAAGCCTGGTAGATCTGTTCCTGAGGATCAACCGAATCGTCGTAGCCCATCGCTAAGGAGTTGCCCCAGAACTGAAGAGGTTGGCGATACCAATTGTAAGCATGGGTGTCCAAGAGTGTCAAGGTATCGTTGTCAGGACCTAAGTACTCTGTAAACTTCAGGAGCCTATTCTTATCTCCGTGGTTCTTTGGCTGGACTTTGAAACCAAGGCGACGGGCTAACTCCTTGTCATGCTCAAGAAGACGACGTATGTAACCGAGGTGCTCGTCAAGTTGCATCGCCCTCTATGAGAAGTAAGCACATGGATAGGACCTAGGTAGTGTTCAAGTATACCTCCTCTGGCGTACCACTGAGGCATAACTGTAAGCGTAAATTCTGGTCCATTGCAAGATCGAAGCAATGGTATGACACGCAAAGCATTGACTTGAGCAGGAAGGACAAGGTCTTATATGTAGACAGTTACAGCCTTGTGTGGGGATAAAGAGAATGGCTGGACCGTGACAGCGTCCCCGCAATCCGAGCACCATACCATAAGCAAACTCTCTTGCGAGAAGGTTCTTTGTTCTAAAAATACGCGAGTACGGCTAGTCCTTCATTTTGGCTCTGACCATGACAAGCATATCGACAAGGGTAACGAGTTGATGCCTGTGCCATGGCATGCAGGTAGACCGATAACTGCGAGAGAACTTGTCTACTTTGGGATAGAGTGAGTCAGCTGAGCTGGTGTGGGGCTTTTGCAGGACGCATCGCGCTTACCGGGGTAAAAGTACCTTCACTCACAAAGTAAAGCATACGGTTTCGCAATAAGAGCTCACCTCCGAGCTGAAGCGCGAAGACTAGATCTGGCTAGTGTGAAGACGTCTCGCGCCTGGTCTGTGCTCGCCGTGCGTCGATTTAGTGCGTTCTTCACCAAGGCTGGGTGGGCTCTGATGTGATTGGATCTCAATTTGCTAATTAAGATGCAGGGAACTAACGTGTTTCATCACTCATCCGCCACCATCAGTCATCCGCCACTTCCGCCAAGGAAACGCGTTCATCCCACAATAATCGCGATGCCACTTACTTAGAATACTTAGAGGCTTTAAAAAGAAGGTAGACTAGTTCTAGCTATTAATGCTCTTTAGAGGGATAAAAATCTACGCGTTTAGAGAGCCTCTATATTATATAATATTCCTCGATTAATACTACGGGATCACGTTAGTAGTACCCTCCTTTAGGCTACTGCTGATACCTGGAAGCGAAAGCTATACCCTATAGAGAAATAGAACTTTATTCTATAGATCCTAGAGCTAGATGGACGAGGATTTCTAGTATAGATTATTAATATATATCGTATAGCGAACTACCTACTCGCCGCGCGTAGTAAGGATCCTCTACTAGTATCTATAGGTAAATACTAGGCTTTATACTTTATTAAGGCTTAGCTAGAGCTATAGATAAAATAGAACTATATATTTTATTTATAGTATACCCTCTATAAGGAACCTACTATTATATATATATTATAAAAATATAGTATAAGTAAAGAATTATATAAATTAATTAAGTATATAGTTTAGTATAGGAGTCTATATATAGTAGATATATTTAACGCCCTTATATAGAGAGAACCTATTATATAATATAGCCTTAGCTACTTATATACCCCCTTTAGCTTCGAATATAGTTAAAAGCTAATTTGATATTTAATAGTTTAAAGCTAATTTAATATTGAATATTTAATAGTTAGAAACTGATTTAATATTTAACTATAAGTCCCCCTCTATCTATTTTAAGATAGCTATATTTAAATTAAAATAAAAGGTAATTAGTCTCTCTTATTCAGGTATAGTTCCTAGGTAGATAGTCTCTACTGTCGTAGTTTATATAGGGTTCTTATATTTTTAGACGTCTCTAGAGGTATCTCCCCTTTTTATTACTTTATATATAGGAAGGTACTTTATTTTAAGTATTTTTATAAGTATATAGCTCTTTTAAGTATAGTAAGGACTAAAGAAAGCTATTAGCTTACTTATTATTTTAAAAAGGATGATTTTAATTAAAGTAATTAATTAATTCTACCTATAGAAAGAAGGTCTATATTCTTCTTATACTTATATACTTTCTATTAGTTTACTAGTAGAATACTATTAGAAAGCTATAAAAAAGCTACTAGAAAGCTATAGGAAAGCTGCTAGAAAACTATAGGAAAGCTACTAAAAAGCTGCTAGAATTACTATAAAATATAGAGAGTTTTCTATATAGAATTCTAATCGATTTCGTAATAGAATTAAGTTGGTTTACTACTAGAATACCGCTAGAAAGCTGCTAGTATACTACTAGCTTACTATTAGTATTCTAAGCTAGAATTCTATATAAAATTCTCGCTAGTTTATTATTAGAATTCTATTAGTTTATTACTAGAACTCTAAGTATTTTAATATTTAGCTATAGAAGAAGAAATAGGAGGGAATTATTATAGATTTAGTAGTTTAACCTAGTTTTTATAGTATTATCTTGGTAGTAGCTTTATAAGGCCGTCAGCTGGTTGACAGTTTAATAATATATATAAGATATTAATATCCTTCGATAGTACTATCTACCTTAGCTAGTAATAGTATATATTAATATACCTAACGCTTATTTTAAGACGTAGAATATTCGATATAAATAGTCGAATTATCTACTAGTTATTATAGTATAGAACTCGTTTATTTCCTAGATTAAAGTTGATCCCTAGGAAGATTCTAGACCACTATATAAGTTCTATACTAGTAGAGGATATAGCGACTAGTTCTACCTTAGTTATCGATTTTATAATACTTTTCTATAGTATAGCCTTCTAGTTAATAGGGCCGCCGAATAGGTAAAAGATATAACCCTATAAGCTTTTTTATATAACTTTATTATTAGTAAAGGACGCGTTAAATACGCTAAAGAATAATAGATTACTTGGTTCTTCTATTATATAAATTACTTCTTCTAGAATCGATATATTATAGTATAGCGAGCGATCCTTTGTAGTATATAGATATTCTACTATCTAATATATAGTATTAAGGTAATATTATAATAGATTTAGAAGGAATTCTATAAGCTTTAAGTATAATTTTAAGATATCAAGTCTAGTAGCGCTGGCTATATAACCTATAAAGCTAGTAACCTATATATATCTATATTTTATAATATTATTAGATTATTATTTTAATAGTAGTAGTTCTTCTAGTAGTAGTAGAGTCGATAGAGCCTTAATAAATAGTTTTAGTAATAAGAATCTCTAGTATAGCTTCTCTATATATACTTCCTATAAGATCTAGATCAAGCTACTATTATAATCTCTATATACCTATATACTATAGAAGGTTTTAGAGGTCCTAGTAAATAGATCTTATAGTATTATAGTAACTTCTATTTAAATTAATTTAGAGAATCTATATAGACTAGTAAACCAATAATTACTATATTATCTATATAGAAAAATACTATAAGTTTATTATTCTATTATAGATATAGAGTATCCTTAATATTATAAAGGCCTAGTTCTTTAAGTATCTTTATTAGCTCTTTATACTATAGTAGTAGTAACGTCTTAAAGCTATATAGCGCGTAAATCAGCTTCTAGAAATAGTTAGAATTAGAGAATCCCTCTAGTAGGTAATAGTATATAGAAATAGTAAGTTCTATATTTATAAACGTATTAATAGTATTATACTATCGAATTTCTAGATTAAAATAAGCTACTATAGCTATTAGGGCTCTAAATATACGCGTAGCTAGTATAGTAGCGTAGGTATCTTTCTATATTATCTATAGATCCCCTTATATATAGATTCGAGCTTTATACTTAGCTAGATATCCTTAATTATCTAACTTATATTTAAATACCTATATAAGTAGTAGTACTTTTTCCTCCTAAGGATCGAAGTCTTGCTAGGTTATTATTTTATATATTTACTTTTATTTAATTATCAAGATTTCGAAAGATATAGCTTATAGAAATCCTTCTCTATAAGGTAATAGTATCTTTATAATATCTCTATATAGCTTAGATTCTAGTAGAAGCTCTATAAAATAGAATCGCGTTTTATTAGTTAGTAATATTACTAGGTAGGCTAACTAGTAAATTTTAATAAAATAGTTAGAGTTTTTCTTCTATAACGGTTTTCTAATTTTTATAGAACCTATAGATAGTATATATAACTAATATAGGTTACTATTAATTAGTTCTCTATTCTATACTTGGTTAATATCTTAAGGATCTAGGTCCTCCTAGCGTCTTTACCTCCTTATAGGCTGAGGTAACTAAGCTCGTTTTAATATTATTATATATTCTAATATTATTACGCGTTCTAATATTACTATTTATTCTAATATTACTACTTATTCTAATATTATTACTAGTATAGATAGATAAATAATCTTATAATTTTAATA
>Ga0247757_10001634_pt1 | contig 13969 bp, 13 predicted proteins | sample UWRJL126311R4_FD_180929 | JGI IMG/M metagenome (GOLD analysis project Ga0247757, IMG submission 180929) | Plant litter microbial communities from Arlington Agricultural Research Station in Wisconsin, United States - UWRJ-L126-311R-4 | ecosystem: Environmental > Terrestrial > Plant litter >... | reverse complement strand
TTTGGAAATAAGGGTAAAAAACGGGCGGCGTTCAGGCTTTGAAGTCATCTCGTATCAACTAGTACTCAATTTTAGCGTACGGCGTATGGGGAACAGCCTGAAGGTTTGTAGGTATGAAATTGCAACAAATGATCCCAACGTGCGCGCAATCGCTCCATTTGCATTTACGACGAGTCTATGCGTTGTTTCGGGTATCTAATCCTAAGCCAAATCAGCCTGCACGTTCGAAACCCCGAGGGGTTCGTAGCATTCACCATCCGAGGACTCAATCCCCGCATCCACCTACGCTTCTCAAATCTTCCCACCCTCCTTAACCCAGTCTGCGTATTCCTTCCTCTTTCCCCGAACATCCCAGAAGCCCTTCCGGCCCTCCCCCTTCCCGCTCAACCCTCCATCTAGGCCCAGGAAGCCAAAAGGGTCTCCTTCGCTGAGAATCTCTTCGCCCTCGGCGGTCCGCTTGCCTTCCCCGAACGGTCCTTCTCGCTGGATCTTGCCGCCCCATTTCGCCCACTGTATGGGTTTCAGCTGCGGCGAGGACGTGACGATACCGACGGAGAGCATGAGGATGGAGCCGAGGAGTTCGATGGTGATGTCGAGAGGCAGCGGCGTATTCGCCGACGTGGTCGTGTGTTCATGTGTCGAGTACACCCTGCAGAGGCGCCGTTAGCAGCGTATTCCTCGACCTGTTTCCGATTTTGCCAGGTTCTTGCAAACCTGCTTGTCAAGCTACCCGGAGTTTGTGGGAGGGGTGCGACAGTGGGGTCACATACGCGTGCGTCAAAAATAAAAGGCCGACGGCGTTGAGGACCGTTCCCAGGAAAGCCATTCTGGAATAGGATGGAATGGAATGGGCAGCCTATGCGCAGCGGACTGGTGGAGAGGCACGGTTTGGCGGTGCGGGAGCGGCGCACTCTAACAGCGCGATTGATGTTTGAGCTGCGTCCCCAATGTCTTGGCTTGATCACGTGGACTGTCCTGCTCTAACTGAGTGAATCCACAGATTCCACGCAGGGGCTTCTCTGTCACACAAAGAATTGCGAAATAAAAAAATTTCACTGCCATTAGAGGCGTATTTTGACCGTGCCAGGGGTCGACTAGATGAATGTTAGATCTGGGGTAGTTTGAGTGAACTGAGGATCGAACTTACACCTGGAATCTCTTGATTACTTCAGAATCGTAGTCAAGCGCCTTGCCATTGGGCCACACGGCCGTGGGTTTAACCAATGGTGATAATTTTTCCCATCTTGAGAATATCATTCCCTGTTGCGCAATATTGGGAGGTTGCAGAGCTCAGTCATGTCACTTGTGTGCTTGGTGGGGCTGCGTTGGTTCGGCCAGTGTTGGAAGAGATTTTTTCCCCCTAACGGAGCAATAAAACTTTCCTTAATCTGTTTGGTTGTTTGCAGCGTGCACATTACAAATCCTCTATCGGATGGATCTAGTGATTATAGGCCCCAGTAGCAAGTCTTTATATTACAATCAACATGAAAAGTAGGTACTAAGACCTGGGCCTAGGGATGGTTTCCAAGCCGAGGTGCCAAATCCAAACATTAGCCCATTTCCCATAACCTATGCAATCTACTGGTCCCTGTAGAAGCACGCAAGCCCAAATCCCAGCTCCCTACATACTTCATCCACAACCGTCAACTCCAATCAAAGCACAGTGGTATAGAGCAAAAGTCGATCGACGCAAAAGTGAAATTAGGCACGGTGGGCCCATTCAGAGAGCTGGTTCGAGGAGTCCACTGACTCTTGGTTCTTCTCGTGGACGCCCATAGCTGAAGCGTGCTGCTCGAGAGAGTGGGTGGACATGCCCTCGTCGACATCCTCAGGAAGCTTAACCTCACGGGTGAGCTCAACATAGTCATACTGCATTATGGTTAGCTCAAGTCCATTTTACAGCCTTTCAAATCAGACTTACAGCGAACTCGCCGATTTCGACATCATCCAAACCAAGTATCTCCTCTTCATCGCTGGCACGAAGCTTAAAGACAGGCAAAAATTTCCCAATGAAGTCAAGGCAGCCGAGAATGATGCAGGTACCCGCGAAGGAGTAAGCACCGCCGGTGACGGAATCGGCAAGTTGGTAACCCAGCTGGATGTAATGACCGTTGAGCCATCCACCGGGAATGACGGTGTAGCCATCAAGATGAGCGATGTAGTCGCTGGACAAGATATTAGCCATCGCTATTCCAGCGTTGTTGTACAGGTACTTACGCAGCGAAGAAAGCTGTCAGGATGTTTCCGACAAACCCGCCAACTGCATGAACGGCAAAGATGTCCAGAGCATCATCGCACCGGAGGAAGTACTTCAGCTTGGTCGCATAGTTGCAGGCGATACCTCCGCAGACTCCGAAAACGACGGACGCCCAGGCAGGGACGAAGCCAGAGCCAGGGGTAATGCAGACTAGACCAGCAATGACCCCTGAGCAGAAACCGACGGTGGACCATTTGCGCTCAAGTCGGTAGTCGACGAGGCACCAGGTGATACCACCAGTGCACGCGGCAAGGTTGGTCACAACCGCTGCCATGATAGCACGCAAGTTAGCGGAAAGGGCCGATCCAGCGTTGAAACCGAACCATCCAACCCACAGAAACACGGTGCCGATGACAATGTGAGTCACGTTGTGGGGACGGTAGTTGAGTTCCTGAGTTCCGTGGCCCCTGCGCTTTCCGAGCATGTAGGAGTATGCGAGGGCTGCCGTGCCAGACGCAATATGAACAGGAGTTCCACCAGCAAAGTCAAGGCCGCCCTTTAGGAAAACCCACCCTTTAGGGTTCCAGGTCCAGCAAGCGATGGGGTCGTATATGACGGTGGTCCAGATGAACATGTAAATGATGCACGGCAGCATTCTCCCTCGCTCAGCAACAGCACCCACAGCGAGAGCAACCCTGGGCGGATGTGAGCTATGGAAAGCAAGACGACAACCACAACAGCAACTTACGTGATGGCCGCGAACATGCCCTGGTATACGCAGAAGAGCAGATCTGGAATGCGGCTACTGCCGACGGAGGGATAGCCCAGCACGCCCTTCAAACCAAAATTCTCGAGATCACCGATGAACTTGCCGGCGCCGTGAGAGAAGGCAAGCGAGTAGCCCCAGAAGAACCATTGGAACGAGACTACTGCTGTGGCCATGACGGACCTGTAATGTTGATTAGTGGCTGTGGAACGCTTTCCATGCCAGTTTTACGTACAGCCATAGCAGTGACAAGGCCGATTTCCTGCGGGCGAGACCGGAGTAGAAGAAGCCCACGCCCGGAATCATGAGCAGCACGAGGGCGGTCGAGGTCAACATCCAGGCGATGTCGCCGGCCTGGATTGCGGGCCAATTAGCACGGGCGGTGGTGGGTTGGACGCTAAGCGAGAGCCTACATTGTAGAACACATTGAGGTTGTACAGCTTGCTATCACCGCCGGTAGCTATGGTGACATTGTTGAAGGTCTCGAGCGGCAGGGTCGTGTTGAGACCGGTGTTCACAGGGTTGGCCATGCCGTCGCGTGCTTGCAGCGTGGTACCTCACAAAAACTGGATGACGGGGAGAGCAGCTGGCGGGAGTGGCGCGATGCTGCAGACGGGGGGTTGGACAAGGAAAGCGAAATCAAAGGAGTGGACTGGCGAAGATGGTCGCGCTGGGAGGAGACAAAAAAGCGTCTCGATGTCGCGGCCCTTGGCAAACAGGATTGGACGGTCCGGGTGGCTCGCACACGCGGGTGCTGACAGCGCGGGCACGGAAGTTTATACAGGTGTAAAACGGCGCGCGAGTAGGGGTCCAGGAGGGTTTATAGTAAAACGCCAACGCGGACATTTGCATGGCAGGCACTCGAGGTTCCCCCAGCATCACAAGCAAGCCACACGAGCAGTGGGGTGAGAAGATACGAGGCGCCCGGCGGCAGCAGCCAATGCGGGCGCACCAGGCGGCGGGCGGCGGAGCCCAGCAGAGGCCATGGGCCGTCGCCGTCGCCGTGGCCCATGGAGCACATCGCTGATGTTCTGCGCGTCCCCAGGGCCTCCCTCGGTGCCGCATGCCCGATCGCACCACACGCAGGCAGGGCCCGTGTCACGGACTCGCATTGAGCCCGCGCATCTGCGGGCGAAGATGAGGAGGGCGAGGGTGGGCCGGGCTCGCGTTGCGCATTCCATGAAGGTCGCTCTTATCTCTGCAGGGTTGGCGTCTCGCCGCGGGCGCGGCGCAGGGCTCGTGGCGCGCCGCGGCAGGGATACTGATAAGCCCCTCGCCGCCGCCATTGGCCTGCTGCCGCTCACCACGACCTGTCTGCCTTCTTGTCGTTTGGTCGTCCCAGTCGTCCCACCGTTGACGCGAACGCTCCCTCACAGGTCTCGCGACAGGCAAGACACCAAGGAATCTACTAACGCAGTCGCCTACTGACCGGTCGAGTCCTCGTCTGCCTATCCTCCACGCCCTCCTCACGCCACCCCACACACGCCCTTATCTGAGGACTGGCTCAACCGGTGTACTTGATGTGTACCCAAAATTGCTGAATTAAGGTACAACACAGGGGCTGCCGGGGGCCCAGGTCCCATCATTTGCAGCACCCAGCCGACGAGAACCACTTGTCCGAACACCTCCCGGTCGTGTCTTCGTACGGTATGCAATGGGATTGTAGTCCGGCTTAGCACGTCACACAGGGAGACGACGCCTTCCTCTTGTAGTCCCAGATGCTCCAGGTCCACCATGCTATGTATAGCTTCTCCAACGAGTAACGCTCCACGCTCGACCGACGCCGATCCCGTACCGTACCAACGGTCATCGCGGATCTGGGGTGTGGGTACCGTGCCCTGCTCGCCTGCATATTGCCAATTAACCATCTCTTCTCAGTCCGCCATCTAGAAGCCTTCTGGTAGGTGCCCCCGGGTGTAGCCTCATACTGGGCAATTCCACCTGCAGACCCGGAGATGGGGAACTCTCCTTTAATCGAATATGTATTCAATGCGGCGAAAGCGACCTATGTAGCACACAACTCTTTTGGGTAGTTTGTACGAAAAGCACGAGCGCGTGAAAAGGTGGCCTGACGTTCTTCACTGCTCGCTGGGCATTGGCAGACGTTGACCCTAGGGTGCTGCAAGGCGTCCCTTCAATTTCTGCTTGCACCAGATCGGGGACTGCCAAGGTCTGAACATGGTCCTCGTCGACGAAGCCAACGGCAGTTTGGGCTCAACTGTTTCTTTTTATTTTTCTGTTTCTCCAGTTCGTGCCGTGCATCACACACCGTTTCAAGATCCTCAAGATCCAGGAGCTGTGAGGTGTCAGGATGTTGGGCTGGAGCCGTACACCTGAGCTGCCTTGTTCGACAGCGTCACAAACGGCTGAGTCAACCCAGCGACACCCAGGCTGGGCTGTGGTCCGATGAGGGACTAGACAGATGCGACGAAGCGCTGGATGGAGAAGCATGTTTGTATCAGTCGCATCTCGGTCAATCTCTTTGGAGAGGAAATCATGTGTGCAAAGATACGAGGCGACCATCTAGAGGTGTTCAGGTTAGCGTGAGGTTGATGGTGCCTAGCGATCCCCACGCCGCCATGTACGTGTGGGGGATCACGACCTGAGCACGCTGCTGACACGTGCACCCCACAGACGGTGGGTGGAGGTACATGAATATACGCAGTACTCTTGCAAGTCTGACGCTGCTTTAGCCTGTCTAACCTCTGCCCTGCATCGCCGATGGCAGAATCAGGTTTAAGACCTGACTTCAGTGCCAAGGCCTGGCCTGGCGATCGCAACGTACAATACGTCCACGAGGCGGGCACCATCGGCGCCATCGACACCATCGACACCATCGAGATGAGTGCACCCATTTGATCCCCCCGCCAGCCATGGCGGTCGTGGGAAATAGTGCTCTGTTTCCTATCATCAAGTCCAGTTGATTTCACCTGTACCTGCAGTCGACCCTTCGCTGTTTTCGTCTTCGTCCTTGTTCTTGCACATGCACTGCTGTCCCGATCCCCGCCCCCTAGTCACGGTTGGGTACTGCCACAGGAGCATTCACGCGGTGGCGCGTCATTCCATTTGCAGGCAAGACCAAGATACAGTCGAGCTTTCAGTGTCTTCGTGCGCTTTCAATACAGCTTTCTTTGACTTTCTTGTATGAGCGCTGTGCGCCAACATAACGTACTGCCAAAGGGCCGCTTTCTCAGACGTCCAGCTCTACCCAGAGTCAAAGACCGAGGCGCTCAACCGCTCTCGCAGCCAACGCTCGTTACGCACGGGCCATCTAACTCGGTTCGGAAACGGTGTGGAAGATCTCACATATCGCCAGCTTCCATCTTCTCCACCAGAGCGCAACATGGCCAAACCTCCTATGGTGATCAACGCGTCCATACCGGCCGCGAATTCCTCAGGCTCATCTGGCGAAGAAAATGACCCGCGCGAGAAGTTGCGACCCTTGGAAGAAGAGAACGAAGGCGACGGTGCCTTTGAGTTCGCTCCTCCGGTAACCACCACACCCATTGATGACGTTGCGCGCTCGAGCTACTGGTCTAAACCGCATGCCTCACGTCCCGCACCCGCTAGAACTCCGAGCAATGCATATACGCCTTCGCAGGCTCGCCGCCCCCAGCAGTTCTCCTTAAACACTACAACCACTCGCCACCGCACTTCTTCAACGAACCGCGCCCGTCGCAATCCCAACGCCGAGTACCGTGCCCAGGAGAAGGCCTACGTGCAGCGCATTCGCCAGGAGAACGAGCAAGAGGATATATACAGTGATGTACGCACTCCAAGCCTTGGTTACAGCACCGATACCGAGTCGGACGATGAATCACCCTCGACCGCCGATTATCCCGACAATGACCCATACGATCAAGAAACGCTTTTATACTACGGCAATGATGACATGCAACCTTCGGTCGAGGAGCTCAAGATACCTGCCAACCGCGAACGACTAGAGTGGCACTCAATGCTAGCCAATGTGTTGACAGGTGACGTGGTAAAGCAGGAAAAAAAGCGGCTGATTGGCAGCACCGAACAGCAAGGCGACAGCACCCTCAAGGCCGAAATATGGATGGGTGTACGCGCCAAGGTCTGCGGACGGTCACTACAGGCACAAAGGCGCCTGATTGACGACAAGCGGGCGAGCATTAGGGCAGAGCTTGAGAGCATTATCACCTTTGAAGTTCAAGGTGCTGCCGAAGCAGGTCAGACACCTGCGGCACAGGTTGCTGAGGTGGTCAGTAAGATCGAGAAGGTGGAGAGTCTATTTCCTACAAGACAGACGCTAGAACAAGCCTACCCCAGGGCTGCGTCGCAAGCGTACAAGGATGCATGTGATGCTGTCTTTGCTTGGAACAACACTACAGAACTCATTAACATTGAGATGTCCATCTTGCAGAAGTGGGTCGGCAACGATGAACTCGACTTTTCCAAACCGCGAGCGCGCTCCTCACAGGACCATCACCTTACCGACGAGTCTTCTTTCATTGACCGCATATTGAAGGAAGATGGTTTGAAGTCTTTGCAAGGTGACGCGAGCTTGTTAGTTGCTTTGGAAAGGGTCATTCACAAAGCCAAGGCCACGCTTATTGCTAATGCTGAAGGCTTTGCTGAGCGACATCTCCCTCCCTACATCGAAGAATTGTTGACCCTCATCAACTTTCCATCTCGATTGCTCCAAGAAATTATTCGAGTTCGACTTTCGTACGCCAAGAAGATCAAAGACCCTGCACAGCAAGGTGTCATGATGGCCGAGCAGATGATATCACAGTTTCAAATTCTTCTTACGTTAGCCGGTAAGATAAAGGAAAGCTATCTCGTCATCTCCCGCCCCGAACCCGGATGGGATCTACCACCATGCATCGAGGAGAATTTCGATGTTGTGGTTTTGGATGCACTCAAATTCTACTTTAGGATGTTGAACTCAAAACTATCATCTAACAAGAACACGTTCAAAGAAGCTGAGATTCTAGAGCAAGAGTGGGAGTTTTCCAACAAACTAGGCAGACAACTCGAGGGTGGTGACGTGGAAACGGCTGAACAGTTCAGCTCGCTCACATCGAAATCTCTTTCACGATTGACAGCACACTTTGAAAGAGAATTACAACGCCGACCAGATGAACTCACCGGCACGGAGATGGAAAAGCGATACAAGCAGATCCTGGACTCTGTCCGTGTGCGACAACGTAAACTGTTCCGTTTCTCTAGAATTCTTACTCAACGCTTTGAAAACTGCACAGAGTACAACATCAACCACATTGATCTGGACGATGATCAGCTGAACGATCTTTACGAGTCCCTCATTATGACTGGTCATTTCCTTGTTGAGACATCAGGTAGCGATAACAGCGGAATACACATCATTGCATCACCTGCTCTGCTGGATCGCCCTAAAGATATCCAATCACTCCTTACAACATGTTATCACGCTGAGGAAAACCCAGAAGATCCGTCAAACCCCTATGCACTTATTATTCAACCTGAGAATCCTCTCTTCTGGACGGGCAAGAAGATGAGCACGAACATCCGAGAACCTCATCTTGATGTCAAGCCTGGAAGACTACGACTAGTCGCCGATGGCTCGCAACAACGCCTTGCCAATGCCAATGCCTCGTTCCTGCTCTCAATTGGCACAGATCTACACACTCTGATCGACCAGCGAGCAAATCTGCCTCGCGTTAATTCAGAGCTGCAGAAGATCAAGAAAACTGCTTACAAATTGTCCAACACTATCATGGATAGCGTTGAAATTGTTCGCAAACAGACTGCAGGACTTGATTGCCAAGACCTAATCCAAACCTGCTTTGCCTTTGCAACTGAATTTGGGCAGCGTTCGCTACTTTATATGGACTACAACAGACGGGCCATGAACAACATCAAGCTGACAAGGCTAGCTCTTGATTGGGTCAGCTTCATATGCGACGACTGTGTAGCTTCGGATCGGAAAACCTTCCGTTGGGCTGTCGTTGCGCTCGAGTTCGCTATGATAATGACCAGAGGTCAGAACATCCTGTCCATCAGCGACGAAGAATATTCAAAGCTACGATTAAAGGTGGCTGGATGTATGTCCGTGCTGATATCGCATTTTGACATTATGGGCGCCAGATCTACGATTGCTGCACAAGCAGAGAGACAACGACTGAATGCTCTTGCTGGTAAATCCCTGTGGGACCCCAAAAATATGAAAGACGATGAAGAATCCATACAACTTACACAGGAGAGATGGATGCAAGTACTTGAAGAAATCGATTCAATTCGAAAGGAAAAAGAAGCCGAGCGTCAGACGCTGGGCAGAGTACTCGAAGACACCAATGAAGCTGACCGAGCACTTTCGTATCTGTCCGCCTCGGCTACTAACGTCACCGTACGATGGCAGCAAGGGCAGTTTGTGGGCGGCGGAACCTTTGGTTCGGTATACGCTGCGATGAATCTGGACACCGGTCACTTAATGGCGGTCAAAGAGATTCGTCTCCAAGACCCACAGCTAATTCCTACGATTGTAGCACAAATCAAAGATGAGATGGGTGTTCTCCAGGTTCTAGATCACCCAAACATTGTCTCGTACTACGGAATCGAGCCACATCGAGACAAGGTCTACATCTTTATGGAATACTGCTCTGGTGGATCTCTAGCGGGCTTACTGGAGCATGGAAGGATAGAAGATGAAACCGTCATCCAGGTGTACGCTCTACAGATGCTAGAAGGCCTTGCTTATCTTCACGGTTCTGGTGTGGTGCATCGTGACATCAAGCCTGAAAGTAAGTGTGCCATGCATGAACAAATTTTCATGACTGACTGAAGTAGATATCCTGCTTGACCACAACGGTGTCATCAAGTTTGTCGATTTCGGAGCGGCTAAGGTTATTGCAAGACAAGGCAGAACTTTGGCTGCTGAGCATGCTGCTACCCGCCAAGGACGGCAGAGGTCCATGACCGGTACACCCATGTACATGTCCCCTGAAGTTATCCGGGGGACCAACTTGGGCCGCCATGGAGCCGTTGATATCTGGTCCCTTGGCTGCGTCATCCTCGAAATGGCCACTGGACGACGGCCTTGGGCAAGCATGGACAACGAGTGGGCTATTATGTACCACATTGCTCAAGGTGACCCTCCGCAGCTTCCCACCGCAGATCTGCTCAGTGAGCAAGGCATTGACTTCTTGAAACGATGCTTCGAACGCGATCCTGCGCAACGTGCTTCCGCGGTTGAACTATTGCAACACGATTGGATGATGAGTCTGCGAGCGCAACTAGCGCTCGAACCGCAAACACCTAGCAGCGAAACATCAAGTTCGGGACCAGGAAGTGCTGCTAGCACACGCCACAACTCCGGACTGTACGGCTGAGCCGTGCGCATATCTTTCCCAGAGGCTAAGAATGATTTTTCTCGTAACGTACACTTCTCGACGCCCTTCCAGAACATGTATGGGCTAGGCGGCATGGCATGTCGCAGTTGATGCATTGGGATATGCGGCCTGTAAGGAGTCTTGCATCAGCGATGGAGTTTCTTTTTGCTTTGAAGGACAGATGGAGGGTTAATTGCGGTCTGTCCGAAGGCCAGCCTTGTAGTAACATTCTGTGCCCAGTCTCAATAGGCGGGTGAATAACAACGATTTGACTCCGTTACCCGGAGTCCGTACATAACCATGTGTCTGCCCTGTTAAATTTGAGTGCACGGCGAGCATTGCTAACACAGCAGATACTCGAGTGCACGGTTCGGGAACATCGCATCACGTGCGCAGCGGCGGCGTAGCGGGCGCTGCCGCCGTGGTGTTGGGTGATGGCATCCAACCGCGTTTTTTTTTATGAGTCGAAAACAGCCCCGCCGATGCCCCCCACCACCTTCACTCTTAGCACTTGCCCAAGCCGCGCAGGTTCGCTCGCTACGTCTCTCATCCGCAGCCAAAAGCATCCGCGCTTCACCTCCGCAACCACCTTTCGTCCGATACTGCTGTTCCCCTGCCCTGGCCTCAAGCGCACGCATTCGCAAGCCAACTCGACTGCAGGCGCAATCCGCAACACGCGCGACCTTGACGCACACCAAAACACAATGGGCAAAGAAGGGAAGGGCAACTTCCAGCTGAAGACGCCCAAGGGCACACGCGACTGTATGTTCCAACTCTGCAGTGCCGCGGGAGTGATGTTGACAGGCTTGTAGGGTCGGGCACTGATGTCGTGCTGCGTGAGCAAATATTCTCCACCATAACACGCGTCTTCAAGTATGTGACTACTGTACATTGGTTTCTTATTTGTCACATCGGCTAATTCAAGCCTCCAGGCGCCACGGCGGAGTCACCATCGATACGTACGCACCACACCGTCTCGACTCACCCTCTGCTTCGCGACGCTGACTGCAGACAGGCCCGTGTTTGAACTCAAAGAGACACTCACCGGCAAGTATGGTGAGGACAGCAAGCTCATCTACGACCTCGCAGATCAGGGTGGCGAAATCTGTTCGTTGCGTTACGACCTCACCGTCCCTTTTGCGCGATTCTGCGCCCAGAATGCCATCCAGAACATCAAGCGATACCACATTGCTAAGGTTTATCGACGAGATCAACCGGCCATGACAAAGGGTCGAATGCGCGAGTTTTACCAGTGCGATTTCGACATCGCCGGCCAGTACGACTCTATGTTACCCGACGCCGAGATTCTTAGAATCGTTAAGGAAGTCTTCGAGGAGCTACCCGAGTGGAAGGGCAAGTACACAATCAAGATAAATCACAGAAAAATTCTCGACGGTATCTTTCAGATATGCGGCGTACCAGAGGACAAGATCCGCGCAATAAGCAGTGCTGTGGACAAGCTAGACAAGGTACGCATACGCTGTTCATCTTAGCGATACCCTACTAACCCGTGCAGTCGCCATGGGAAGAGGTCCGGCGAGAGATGGTCGAGGACAAGGGTCTGGATCCTGATGTTGCCGACAGGATCTGGACCTATGCTCAGCTCAAGGGCGGAAAGGAGGTTGTGACGAAGCTCCAGGCAATGCCCGAGGTCGTGGCCAACGAATCCGCAAAAGTTGGCTTAGAGAGCATGGCTCTTCTTTGCGATTACCTCGAGATTTTCGATGTTATGCCCGCTCTCTCAATAGACATGTCTCTTGCCCGCGGTCTCGACTACTATACCGGCGTCATCTATGAGGTTATCACCGAGGGCTCAGCACCATCAGCCTCTGCAAAAGATGTTGCAAAAAAGGAGAAAAAACAGAAGAAAAAGGCAGACCCCGACGAAGACCGGTCGAACGATCCAACCATAGGTGTCGGCTCTGTCGCTGCTGGCGGTCGGTACGATGAGCTTGTTGGGATGTTCAGTGGCAAGCCGATCCCCTGCGTCGGTATCTCATTTGGTGTCGACCGCATCTTTAGTATTACCAAGGCTCGCCTGGGCGCCAGCCAGGCCATTCGTCCAACTGAAGTTGACGTTTTCGTCATGGCATTAGGCGGTGGCAAGGATTTTACTGGCATGTTACCGGAACGTATGGCCATTGCAAAGCTGCTGTGGGATGCCGGCATCAAGGCAGAGTATCTCTGGAAGCAAAAACCAAAGCTGCAGAATCAATTCAAGGCGGCAGAAAATGGCAAGGTACCGTGGGCCGTCATCCTTGGCGAGGACGAACTAAAGGCCGGCAAGGTCAAAATCAAGGAAATGGGGTTGCCAGAGGGCCACCCTGAGAAAGACGGCGTTGTGGTGGAAAAGGTCAAGCTGGTAGAGGAACTCCTGTCCAGATTCTCCGGCTAAGTAGCGGGCTGGACTACGACATCAAACCTCTTACGACACGGCACGAAGAAGTTCCTGCATAGCATAACTGCTTGCTCATCGTACAGGAAACTATAGTCCAATCGGAATGCACGCGCCGTGCTGGTGAGAGGAACGTGCATTTAGGACACTTTTGAACCAACGCCAGATATCCAACGTAGCACAAAGAGTATTACGTTATCCATCCCTGTATGGAAATATGTCCAGTTCCTTATTGCGCACCTGCATATCCATGCAAGTGATCAGCGGAAGAAGCCAGTCGTACCCCAAGTCGCCCCGCCTTTAACCGACCATTCCTCCTACCATCCAACGTGACGCTTTTTCCCGTCCCTTGTTTTCTTCCATATCCAATATTCAACCACACCTAGATGTCAGGCGCGGAGCTTGCCAATGGAGGCTCCTATCCCTCAACAGTCTTGAATACGAGATGCTCATGCAACGTGCAGCCGTTTACTTCATCCGAAACAACCAGTCCATCCTTTCATGTGAGCGCCATGTTCTCAGTTGACTACTCCACTTTGCCACAATATAGACAAGTGGCTACTAAAGAAGAACCGAAATGGGCACACTCTAGCTTGGTAAAGCACTCGGCCAGTCCTCGCCTGTTTAATTAAGCTCCTTTATTCCAGCAACTGCATCCCGTCCACTTCATCCTCTTGATCTTCTGTTCGTTCCCGCTTTCGAGCCATTACATCCACCACAAACTTTGCCATGCGACGGCAAAAGACAAGCTTGGCGCGACATCATCCGCCCTGGTCGCTTGATCTTCGTACCCATTCCCCCAGGCCAGGAATCGGGTTCAGGTCTCGCCATGTACCCCGCAAAATGTCGCGCAGACCCTACCCAGGGCACCCCGTCAGACCCTGCAGTTGGTCGAATTGACTCCTGGTAGTTGTTGGGATATAACACTGTGCCCCCTTTCGCTCCACTCCGGGATCATCGTTCTCCAAGCTTAACCAAGCTTCACCAAGGATCCGTCCTGTAGGCTGCTGTGACAGACTTTGGACAATCATCACCATGAGTGGGTTTCCTCAGATACCTCCCGAACAGCTAGCAGCGCTGGCCAAGGAGGATGTCACGCACAAGGTCATCGTGCTGGTGTCTACTTTCACGGCATTGGGATTTGTTTGCGTCTGTTTACGATTCTTCTCGCGCATCAAGTTTGTGGGTCTTATAGGGCTGGAAGATTATTTGATCGGAACTTCCATGGTATGTTTATCCTGCATCCTCCAGTTTCCCTGTGTTTGGCATGCTCACTC
>Ga0247757_10001633_pt1 | contig 13972 bp, 15 predicted proteins | sample UWRJL126311R4_FD_180929 | JGI IMG/M metagenome (GOLD analysis project Ga0247757, IMG submission 180929) | Plant litter microbial communities from Arlington Agricultural Research Station in Wisconsin, United States - UWRJ-L126-311R-4 | ecosystem: Environmental > Terrestrial > Plant litter >... | reverse complement strand
GCTATAACTGTGGATGGTGAGGTCGAAGGGGTTATCACCGATGATGTGATGCTAGCGGACGTTGTAATGAGTGTAGAGGTGGCAATTGAGCTTGATGATACGCTTGAAGACGGTGCGGAAGATAATATCGAGCTAGACGATGACTTGGTGCTACTGAAATAGCTTGTCGAAGTTGAACTGCGTGTTGAGGCTGAGCAGCGTGTTGAAGTGGAACTAGGTTTCGAAGTGGAACTGGATTTTAAGGTCGAGCTGTGAATGCGAGTCGAACTAGGTTTCGATGTCGAGCTAGGCTTCGAGGTTGAACGACTAGACGATACACCGTTGCATTTCCCGTAACCCGCTTGGCAGCCACTTCCGCAATAGCTAGGTGAGCTTCCACTGCGATGTGTCAGTGTTTCTACTAGAAATAAGTTGTGAAAGTCGATTGTAAAACCCACCGGTAAGAATGCTTAGAGCAACAGTTCCCCCATTTCGAACCCGAGCAAGTCATACCATGATAACCCGAGCCACACCTAGCGTTGGTAGACACTTTTTGCGTAGATGATGGCGAGGTAGTAGAACAAGAAGTTCGTGTGGCCGAACTGGAGCGTACTGGGCTTGAAGCTGGAGCAGCGCCGGAACATGATCCAAAGAGGGGATTGCAGCCGGCACTGCAGTGGGCCTTTGTATTACCGCACCGGTTGTACTGGCTGGGGAAACTTAGTCAAAGATCTTGTTGTCTGGTAGCGCGATAACAACTGACCTTGCAGCAATTTCCAAATGGAGACCCTGAACATGTGTATCCCTTTTCCCCTCCACATGTACCATCAATAGATACTTTTTTAGTTAGATAAGTTGCAGCTGCAGAGCCGCTGCAGCTGCCAAAGCCTGATTGGCATACTTTTTCAAGACCACAGTGATCCGATGTCTTCCCACAATAGTTGTACTGTGAACAACAATTACCGAAACTGCTTCCCTTGCAGGTAAGTCCAAATTGCGATCCGCATCGACCAGTTTTGCTAATGCCGAATGCGCTAATGAGAGGAAGCGATGCTAGTAAATAGGTAAGCAATCGCATTTTGATTAGGAATTAGTTCTTTATTATTATGTGCGATTATAACGACAGACAGCAAGGAACGGACAAGGAACGAATTGTCACCACATCAGAATCTTTTGAATGGAGGCCTGCAGTTAAACAAACCCGATCTGAATGCAGGGATCTGTGCTAGCAAGCCACATCGTTTCGGTAGTCCCAAGACGTGGGGAGGAGATTGTGGTTGCTGTCAATTTTAGCACTGCCTATGGGGTTATCTCAAATCCAGACCTCTTCCCAAGTTTCATGGCGTCAAATGAGGCTTGCGGCGCTCCCGATTTCCTGTTAACTAGGCAAGGCTTTGGGTCAATGCGGCAAAGCCACTAGCTTAAGCGAGCACATTCGACCAATCTATTCAAGGAAGTGAATCGCATCGCGTTCTTTTCGATGCGCCATCCTTTTTAAGGTCAGCACATACGACATGTAAGTACCTAGTGCCCTTTTCTTGTGTAAATTCTGGTAGAACCTTTGCAGTCGATGGTATCTCAGGCTGTGCATGGCATCCTCGGAAACATGACGAATTGTAGTTACAGCAAGCACCGAGTGACTTTCTTGCTTTTGTCATGGCGATGTTCTACCTTAGAAGTAAATATTAATATTCGCTCAACATGGTATAGTGTTAGCCATAGCTGATACGAGCGCTTATCTGATCAGGCATCGTTCGTCAGCTGGACACTAGAGACATTGACCTTTGTCGTTTTGTCCATCAAGCAAATCATCCCGTCGTCATCATTGCACTGGAAAGGATCGAATAGCAAATATGTATCGGCTATTAATTATTGCTATAGGTCCCTCCCCCGCAGCAGTAACAAAAGTGGGGAATAGGGTTACCAAACACTACTGTTAAAGGGTCTCTATAACCATTTATCTTCCTGTCCTACTCCATTTAAACCCGTTTCTGAAGGTCTTCACCCCATTTCATTCGAGGTGCAAATCAACACAAGAGAGTCTATCATGACAATGATAAAACTTGTACGCTCAGAAATGTAAAGAGAAAGCCTAAAGCCTACACAGATGCGACTGGTTCCGCTGGCTTTGATTCTTCTGGTTCCTTATTCCCAAGGCTTTTCTCGTCGCCGCCCCAGAGATAGATTTCACTCTCGCCAATGATCATGCCACCCTTCTCCCACCTGCCGACGCGCTCCTCACGTCGCCTGTATCAAAATGTTAGCACTGTACGCATGTTTTCAGGATAAGTAACGAAGAGATGACTATGGACACGAGATGCATAATCCAGCACATGAAACGCACAAGGTTATGTGACATGGTGCGGCACCTGTGGGATATGTTCAATGATGTCTGGATTACTCACTCGGTTGCTAATCGAGAAAGAGCCGACCAATAGATATCGTGTTTGTACTCAAACTCAGCTTCACCACCGGCATTTTTCATGAGCTGGGAAGCTGGAATATGGTCCGTGAGGGGCTCATTATAGCGCATCTTCGTCTTTGTGACTGGGTCGATAAAGGGCGATATTAGTTTGAGGAACGCGGTGACATACCAGGGCACTACCATCATAAGCATTTGAAATCTATTGGAACAGGGTGGACTTACAGTGCGTGATCAATGCCCTGCCCAGCCTTTCTGGGTAGTGGTTCTGTAGAATGCTCAACACCTCCCTCCCTGTGGCGATGCTTGGCTGGCTTCCAGCACTGCTATTCCGGAAATCAATTAACAAGGCCAGCGACTCTTGTCCTGGCGGTGCAATGTCCAACGTCCTTTCCAACATGTATACCAAGTGTTGCACTTGCTTAGGGCTGTTCTTCGTATTCTGCTTGTTGGGTAGAAGGTAGAGACACGGCCTGCCCTCCTTGTCGTAGCCGAAGATGACTTGTTTACCTAGAAAGTAGATTAGCTTGTTAACAACAGATAGGCCATAGCCTCGTTTTACTCACCAGTAGCATTCTCATCTGATATGTAGTCAGCAGTGAGCTTGTCAGTACCGTATTCTCGTCGCCAGACTAGAGTGTCTTTCAATCGCTGGGCTGCTTGCGCAACGTTCCATTTAGTTGCGCGGAGGTATCGAAGCAAACATTCGCGCGTTAGCCACATCATCTCCATATCTCTGAGCATTTCTTGTTCAGCGCCCTTAGCGGTACTCGTGGGAATGTTTGACCATGTTTTGACGTCCTTGAGGAGCTCATCGTACTTCTTTTGCTGCTCTTCGGTGAGGACAGGCGGCGCAGCAGGGTTGCAGCCTGTCGCGGGGTAGCGGAATGGTTCACTTTCCATAATGATTCGTAGAACTCGAGAGAGAAGAGTTGGAACGAAGAGTTTCTGTCAGCAATATATGTAGGTACGAGAGTTGAGACTGTTCACTGACTTTGGTAATTTAATCTTTGGACCCTGGATTTGGATAGGGTCATAGCTCTGACTCCTGGCCCCAGCTTCTCATGTGACTCAGAACAATTCGTTTCCACCCTGTTGGCTGAGTTTGCAATTCAGCATTTTTTCCATTGGTTGTTCATTGTAAACTTATTGCAGCTTGTTGGCTGTTCAGCTTGTTACAGAAACAAAAGAGTCGGATATAACAACTCCTCCTTGTCGCCCCTCGTAAGGGCGATGTAAAGAGAATCACAAAGCAAAATAAAGGCACACAAGAATCCTCTAATCACGGTGCCTAATGTCTTATTTCTGACTTTCTGCTTCTGTGAGGGGGGCGTTTCTCGGGTTGACAGGGAGCGCATAGATTTATATTTTGGCCCTAGCGTCGTCACGTCAAACCGCGTCCGACGCGTCGCACTTACGCCCGCATTCACGCTTCCTGCCCCTCACACACGCACACCATGGACGATACTGCTGAGCTCACCGAGCGCTTCGAGCGTTATTGCGACACGAAAGATCATGAAGTACCTTCCGAAGTTCTTGACGAATTGCAGTCGATTCGGCGGATATTCGGCATCTCTACAGAGGAGCTGGACTTCAAATGGCAGGCATATAGTATGAAGATGGGAGGAGCCGAGGAGAATAAGTTGGATGTCAAGACCTTGAGAAACTTCAAGAAGACCATTCAGGATACTTTGGAGCGGGAAAGTAGGAGCAAGGCAGCGCAAAGAAATGATGCGAAAAAAGTAGCGCCAGCACCAAGGGTCGCCAAGGGCGCCGATATGTACGACATGTAGGTGGTGCTATGCAAGTATTAAGCGCACGTTGGTATACTGAACATATTGAAGGCTAGATGGCATGATCGGAACACCGCGCGCAAATGGCGTTAATGGCAGCGCAGCGAAACGCCGACCAAATTTCAACACACCAGCGAGCAAAGCACATAAAAGCCATGAAATGAGTTCTCCTGCAGGTGGTATAAATGTTCGAGGGGATGGTGCTAGTGGAACGTATGTGAATACCCTCATTTCACTTGAAATGAGCTTACAATCATAGTATATTCGACTTCAACACTCGCGAGAACGCAGGCGATATTAGCGAACAATTGAACGGTCACATCGAGCTTCCAGACCCTCCTGAAGAGGCTCCAGCAGAGTCACGCATTAAACTCAAAGCGAACACCGACATGTCTAAATTCTCGTACAAGACCATGGCTATGAAGCTCTCCGAGACTTCGGAAGTGTTGGACGACCGCATCGACGAATTCCGCCAGATGATTCAAGAACACCTTGGCCTTGAAGATAGTGCCTTCGGTAACCCTACGTCCCAATCTCCTAACGAGATCATAGCTGTAGGACGTATATGCTCGGATGCAAGCGAGGGAAGGATCAACAGTGCATCCTTGGTGTTGGAAGGTTCGCGGCGATGGGGCGCTGGGCGAAGAGTTCCATTGCAGCTACACAACATTACATCATACAACTTCTTCCCTGGCCAGATTGTTGCTCTACGTGGCACCAATGCTTCGGGCAATAATTTTGTCATTTCCGAAATACTCTCGCTCCCTCTTCTCACGCAGCCCGCATCTACTCCCGACGAGCTCGACACATACAATGCACGATACTTAGACACCCCAGAATCTGACCCAGAATCTGTTCGCCCATTAACAATATTTATAGCTTCCGGTCCATATACAACCGATCAGAACCTAGACTTCTCAGCCCTTCATACGCTTCTTGATAACGCTGCCACTGCTTGTGCGGACACCGTTATCCTACTTGGACCCTTCTTGGATGCAGAACACCCTCTAATACGCACCGGCGACTTCGACGTACCTCCGAATCTACCGAACCCAGATCAAGCCACCATGACAGACCTTTTCCGACACTTCATCTCTTCCGCGCTGCAATCCTTCACCCAGCGCGTCCCAAGCTGCAGCGTAATTCTCGTGCCCAGTCTGCGCGATGCCCACCACCACGCCGCCGCCTTTCCACAGGACAAGTTCCTGAAGAAAGAGCTTGGGTTTGGTCCCACGGGCAAGTTAGTCCAGTGTGTTACGAACCCTATGACGCTCTCGATGAATGAGTTTATAGTCGGTATGTCGACACTGGACATTTTCGACATGCTACGCAGAGAAGAGATCGCGAGCGGCAAGGCGCAGGCCGTCAATTTCTACGAAAGATGTGCAAAAAACATCATCGAGCAGCGGAATTTCCTACCTTTGTTCCCACCCACCGCGCGCGAGAAGCTCATGGCGCCTGCACCTGTCGAGCAAAAGTTGCTCCAGAACAAGGCTGCGAATGGTGATAAAGAAGAGGCAGAGGCGGAGGCAGACCAAGGGCCTAGTCCCTTCCTACCGCTAGGGACAATGCTGGATACAAGCTATCTTAAACTGAGCGATATGCTGAATGTGCGGCCTGATGTACTCATCACGCCTAGTGCGTTGCAAGGCTGTGTGAAGGTGCGTTTTTGTCGATCCTCTTTTGGTACAAAGATGCTGACTGTCCCAGGTCGTTGAAAGTGTGCTGGTGATTAACCCAGGAACACTCAGCAAGCGTCGGGCAGCTGGCACATATGCACGTGTGACCGTGCAACCTGCTCGAGTAGGGGACGACGAGAGGGAAAAGGGTCTTGCTATTGCGCATAAGCTGTGGGAACGCGCTAGGGTAGATATCATTAAGATCTAAGCTATGAATTAGTGTAACCTGTTGGTAATTCGATTTATGGCGTTTAGGTTGTCGCTTGGATGGGAATGCTGCATTTAGGCATACAGTATTTAGGCGGGCCGAACAATGGCCCTGGTCCAGTTCATACATAATACCAAACGCATTCTGGATTCACTATTGCCACAACTGTTTAACCCCTAGGTTGATTGATGTGTGGAGTGTTCGTCTTTGGGTCGGCTGCCCGATTTACATGAACAGGTTACTTTAGGTCCGTCGGGTTATGAATTCAGAATTGGATTTTGTTATCAAGCCGAACCCGACACCTTCCATCTTTGTAAAGTAGGATAACCGATGAAAACAAAGAGCCCAGCAATGCATATCCGATGACTCTGTTCACGCCCTCATGTTGATGCTCGTCACAGTGTCATTTGCGTAAACCATCGTGCCTCTTCCCGCTCCGCTTCACTGCGACCATTCGATTCACAATACATCTATCGGTGCTACAAGCTGTTAGCACGGTGTTCCTATAGAGATAGCGAACGAATGTGGGTTTCTTCGAACACGCGTTTGTGTTAAGGTTCGAATGCATGGAGGCGCAGAAGATCTCAGAATGGATGGTAGGTTCCTCCGTACCTTGACGAAGCCAATGTCGGCGCTCTTCTCGCGGAAGCACTGACGGCAGATATTGAGGCCGTATTTACGGATGAGACCGGCCTTGTGGGTGCAGACGCGGCTGTACACACACAAATTAGCGTTTGTTCCTTCAATAATGCGATATAGCTCGTTTCCCAGCTTCTCTGCCCTCTGTCACCATTATTGTGTTTATGGCTCTTCCAAAATAACTGTGTGCTCCAGGGACTGGACGTACCAAGCGCGGGCGCCCTTGCCGTATGTGCGCGGGCGCGAGTACCAGACAGATTCGTGAGACATATTGTGTGGTGGGAGCGAGTTCGCAGTATAGAGTCGCTGCTGGAGTGATTCGGGTTAGCTTTGCAGGTGTTGTGAGATGAGACTGCCTCCAAAAAAAGTGGGCATACGCACTGGATGCTCGAGGGCGGTGTTGTCGGTTTGGTCTGGCGCTGTCGGTCACGATGGTGTTCGCGAAACTGTGAGATTCAAAATTGGTGGGTTCGGGAGATTCTCGGCGTGGGTGCGACTGGTCGCTAAGCGAGCGCGGCCGCCGAATCCGGAAGCGGTAAACCCTTCGCGCTTCATCATCGGCGCCTTTTCTTCAGACACCAACATGCATTGCAACTAGCGCGGAGATATTAATTCCAGGCGATGCGGCAGGCTTTTGGTAAATAACGAAAAAAATCTTCCGTCGCCTAAAGCGGTTGTAACCAGTAGCATTTGCACCCAGAATTTACATACACGGATGAGCTGCAAATCATTATTAAAGAGGGATGCCACCATTGCAAAGTCATTATAGAAAAATGGCTTTTCCACAGCTTATTCGTGGGAGTCCCTGCGACACTCGGAACGAAAAACGCCCATCAATATATATATGTACAGGATATCATAGTCATCAATCATACACTCATCTCATCAGTCATTCCCAAAAGGCCCCTCTTCTTTCTCCTCTGAGGTGCAGTCACGAGCGCGCTCTGACCTCCAAGATCGGAGATGCACCGCACATTCGTAGGCTGGGACACACTTCTGGAGCTGTAACTCCATTTGCCACCTCCGCCACTTGTCATCGCAATAGTCCTTGCGCCGTTGCTCAATGAGAGCGTCATTTTCTTGTTGTCGCCATTGGCAACGTTGGAGTGGCATGTCACACCGATTGTGCCTGACTGGCGCGACTCCCAGGTATATGTGTCGAGGGTGACAACGTCAGGGGCAACGCTGGTGACGTTGAGAGAGAGTTGAGCCGTGCTCTTAACGTCGGGTTTTGCCTTCAGGCTGATGGTCACATTGAACTTTAAGGCAGCTACAGTAGTGCCGCTGGGCTTGGGAGCTATGATGGTTGCTGTGGCTTGAGAAGGGTTTGTGATACTAACAACCCCAGTGCCACTTGTGGGAGAAACTTGCACCCACTTGAATTCAAGGTCATTATTGGAGATATCAGAACCAGAGTTCTTCGCAACAAGGTTGAGCGTTGCGCCCCCGCGTTGCGTTGCCGTGAAAGCAACAACGGAAGCTGTTGGCGTAGCCGGCGTGCTGGGATCATTTGGGGAGCAGGTTTTAGAGGGTGGCGATGGCGATGGGCCAGGGAACGGAGAAAGCGGGCCGAATTGCTCGCCATCCAAGAAGTCTCCCTGGACAAGGCCCCGAATGTCGTCGAACTTGTATGGAACGGGCTCTGTTCCTGGGATGTTGACCTCTGGTTGGATCCATTCCGTGACTGGCACCACATATTGACCGGCTTGAATACCGTCTTTGGTTTCCACTACAGGGTTGTTCGTTTTCACAACATATTCGCGGGTGAAAGGAGTGGAGGGGTCAACACGAGCCTCCCACTTGCACCGGGCGTCGCCATTTCTGGGTGTTGCGGAAGCAACTTGTCGAAGATTCTCATCGCCAGTGCAAGGATCAACCTCGATAGCATAGACTTGAACCGAAGCACCGCTGCAGCTAGACAGATAGCCAATAAACTATACTTGGTCAATCACAGTCAATCGATCGATATCTATGAACTCACTCGGCTGTCAGCGACCTCGATGTTGGCCGGTGTGTCAGTAATGCCGATGATGGCATCTTCAATAAATATATAATTTGGCACAGAGCTAGAAGCGGTTGTCGTAACCTGAACGTTTGTGGCTGAGGCTTCGTAAACGAGTATTTCGCCGCCCACAGGAAGCCCAGAAAAGGTAATGTAATCCCCTACGCGGAAAGGCACCATAGACAATGGATCGGGTGCTGCGAAATTCGTTGCGCCATTGGGACGGTTTGATTGTGGGCACTTGGAGTCAGAATCCGAGCGTGGGATGCACATGGGAAATCCCGAAAAAGCGGTAATGCTCGGATTCTCATCGTCGACGGGCCAAAAAGGAGCAAGACTAGATTCCTTGCCAAACTTGCCGTTGGGATCGCTAAGTCGAAGCTTAGGACCTCCACGAATCTTGAAAGATCCGTCGGAAATGTCGATGGAGTCGATATATCCGGTGCCTGATCTTAGACTGAAACCAGGGCTTATCATAATCTGCGCAGCGATCGGCTGACCACCCACCACGTTGCCGAAAACCTGGATTTCGTATCCCTCGGCTTTAGCCTCGCAGAATTTACGGAACGGCGCCCAGACAACTGGGAACTGAACAATAAGATTCTTTGGGACCTTGATCGACCATTGATCAACACTGATGCTACCCCCAGAATTGTAGTCGGAGGTGTCGACAGTGCACCTGCATGTGTCAGCACTTCAAATGGGACCTTGCATAAGACTCTTACCCGCCGAATGCACCAATAACATCTAATGGAATGATATTAGGGATAGGCGTAGCAGCGAAGCCCACTGAGGCCAGAGCCAGAAGCGAAGAAATCAACGTAGTGCGAGCCATGGTGATGAATTGCTCCACGATCAAACAAATAGCTTGCCGAAAGAAAGAACGAGGATCAGTTCAAGCTTATATACATACTAGTCTCATCCGCACTGTGCCGCAGTCATCCTGTCTAGATTTTGGAACAAGTTCCAGCTGCCCAAAGAGCCTGGTCTGAAAAGCCATGAGCAAGAAAACCATGGGGTATAGCTCGTACCGCACGAAGCTAGGCTCTCCACTTCAAGACATTCCAAGACTTTTACCGAGACCTTGAAAGAAGTATGAGCCCGGAAAAGGGACCAAAAGTCACCCGAGACTTCAACTATTCGTGGTTCACAAGGGGGGTAGCTTGGCATTTGGGGAGGCAACAACATAAGCGTGCCGCGAAGCATCCCCAGACCGCCGGAGGCGGCGAGTATCCCAGGCGCTTGGTCTGCAGGAGGTAGGGCTATACGCCAGCGGACCAAGCCACTGGAGACGGCTGATGCGCTAAAGGTCATGTCATCGTATCTGGTCTCGTTTCTCACAGCCACGTCAGGGCAGGCTCCAGAGCGTAGACATGCGGGGAACGACGCCTCTACACCCGTTCAAAGGGCTCTTGATGTTGTACAGACAAAACATTCAAAGGACAGAGGGCTTAAGTTCCGCCTCGTCTAACATAAGCCAACGCGAACAACTCAATACATCAACCCCGGAAGCATGCACTCGCGCCCCACCTGTGCTTACAGACCTGATGACATTTAAATGTCAGTGATACGAGAGGTAGCGTGTGCAATGGAGATAACTGCAAGACAAGCTATTTTTATGGTGCATGGGAATCGTAAACCCGAAGCTGGAAGTGGGAGCAGGGGTCGTAAGGCCGAAGGAGGCAAAAGTCGTGTATTGATGAGATTGGAGAGACTTGCGAACTTGACTCACGGTGGCACTTTCAGTGGCTTTCCCAAAGCCATTTTTTCAGCTGGCGTACTGGGTTCCCCAGCCTTGGAGATGCTTGGCGTTTTGGCATCACCCTGCCTGGCGCCTTCGCCGTCTGCGAAGAGATGGTACCACTAGCAGTGACAAAAGTATGAAGCTGAGCGACAATCATTCGTAGAATTTCTTGGTCGAATCATGAGGGCATAGAGAGTCATGGGCGCCGAAGAGAAGCACGAAGTGGAGTGGAGTTGAAAGAGAGTTCATAGTCTAGACTCGCGTGGTGGCTGGATCGTCGTGCCAGCTTAGCTCACCCTGATTGGGCATAGATGAGACTCTAACCAAACTCCACGCATTCCTCTCGCAACGGTGCTACCTACCACTAAACTATCTGTCAATGCACGAGCGGGGAAAAATGGAGAAGATAGCGACACTGACAATGTAACCTGTTTTGGCAGGTGAGTAATCCAGTATCCCCTGTGCCGGTACAGCTCCTGTAACATGCAGGAGCTCCGTTTTCTTTGCTTTTAGCGGGTACCGGCAACATCAAAACATGGGAAGACACGAGGTGCGGGACGGGAGCGGCCCTTCCACCCTTGAGAATATCCCTACTTTCCAGCTGTATCCTCATCTTCAAGTCTCTTTACCCGCCTTGGCGATGCTTAGAGTGTACAGCATCATATAATACACCGACTTAAGCGCCGTGTTGAATCTCCGTGCTCGCATGCATGCTGCATCACGTCCGCAATACGAGAATCGAAACTCACGCCTAGCTATCTTGAATACAATGGTTGATGGAAAAAATGCTATTCATCTCCGAAAACGAACGATTGCTGAGCGCCTGGTTTTGGATACCATAATAGAATTCTTAGAGCTATGCTGCAAATGCGTAGCTTCCGAGATAGCGATATATCTCCCATGGGCCCTTCCTTGCTTTCTCATCCTGCACTTTCAGGACAGCTGCAACGGTACTTGCCTCTTTCACCTCAAAATGAGACGCTATTCTCTCCAGCTGACAGATAATCCAACGTTTCGCTCTCGGTGGGCAACCTCGCGACCATGCTGCAATATAAAGACTAAACAAGAGAACGTATGTGTCAAGGAAATGAGACATTGTGTGAGTATGCGAAGACAGCATCGGTGCACGCATTAGCCTGTCCTTAGCTGCGTCCTCGCAATCCGTCATGTGTGGCACACTAGCACATATTTCTTGCACCATAAGGGCAGTAATGTCGAATGCTTGTTGACAAAGACGTTGACTGGCTTCGTCTCGAAGCCCCGAACACGACTGAATGATCTCGTCGCGGAGAAGGATTCGCATGATACGCAAAACATTCCACATCTGCGTCTCCATTCGCGAATCGTAAATGTCATAAAAACCGTCCAATGTGCGGTCAGTCTTCTTTTCACGATCGACGTAAACACGTCTATATGTCCACCACTTGGGAGGTGCCTCACGATTGATAACTTCAAGCTTTTGGTCGAGTTCTATGCACCGTTGCACTTTATCGTGTCCTCCTAGCAATCCGCTTTTAATATCAGAGGCCATGTCAACTATCTCAAGCGTCACAGCGGTCAACCGCCACTTAGGATACGTAACATCGACATACTTGGATGTATGTCGCCTGATGTCGTAGAGAACTTCTGGTACTCGTTGTCCGCCACTTATGCATATAATTACTGTATTGAGGGAAAGCCTCGTCAACGCTTTCAGGCCACCTTCATCAGTAAAGTTATGCAAGCCTCTCAGCCTCACAAGCGCTAAAGCACCGTCCACGTGAGCCCGCCGACCCATATCGGAAGTTTGCCTCGGATTAGTAAGTTTCTCGAACAGATCAAGAAGTAGCGAGGATTCTAGCGTTGTCGTCTCCTGGGCAGTTTCTGGACTCTGCAACACCTTGTTCACCTTTCTTAACGCAGAGATGTATTTCCGGCGTCCCAAAGTTTGGGCCGTTGGAGAGGTGAAATGATGTGAGAGAAATGCCAAACTGACTGCGTCGATACTGAGTGCTAAATGTTCCGGACCGGTGCCTGGGGCGAAGAATGGATACAGAAAGTCCCATGCCCGAGAGAAGTCCGAGATGTAGTACGCATAGAACAATTCCCTTGCTTGGATCTGGATATCGAGTGGTAGATGCGAGAAGTTTATGCTAAAATCACTTTTCTGCTTCGAGCCCGGCGATGTCTTCATAGTAGAATTGGCCTTAGAGAGCACCATTTGAGTTTCATCTGAGATGCGCAATGTGTCTGTATCGCGGTACCCATGGCACTCTGCCCCTACACGTAGACATGAACTGCAATTCGGGCGCGTAAGGTTACACTAAAGCTCATTAGTATATCGTGTCGAGGATTTACTGGGCAGTGGTGAACGTACGCGCAGCTTCCGGTCCCGGCACCTTTGGCATGCCTTCGACGGTTTTCCTCGAAATACCATGACGTGCTCGATTTCAAATCGTCTCGTGTAACAGGGTATGTATCTGTATTTGGCAAGCGGAGCGTTTCCGATCAAACATATGCAACCTGTAGAACAGTGAGATCGTTCAGGCTCATCAGAAGGTAAAAGAAGCAGCTAGTGACGAGCTAAACCATACTCGGTAACCATTTCGGTGCGTCTGAGGGCTTGGTTTCTAAAGACGCTAATTCCGGCCCTTGAACTTAACTCCGCGCATACTAGCCTCTGAGTCTAGCGATAACCACAGCATTGTCCCAATGTGGTATCTATATCGTGCAGAAGCCATGAGGCATCACATCGGCGACTTCGTGTATTTAAGTTCACGTTTGCGTTCTCCAAGTATGCTTCAATCCTTCATCATTCACACAGTCTTTAGTGTCCTGCGTCCTTTCAGTTGAAATCTATCAGGGCTTTGAAGAACAACTAGCAATAGCCAGGAAATGTCCTTTCCGTATAAGCACGTACTTCTAGTCGGTGCCACCTCTGGCATCGGCAAGGCTATGGCTGATAAGCTTGTGGCCAATGACATTCACGTCACTGCAGCCGGCCGCCGCAAGGACCGCCTCGAGGCTTTTGTCCAAGAACACGGTGCCAGCAAAGCCTCCTATGTCACGGTCGATGTCGAGGACACTGCTAACCTCCACTCATTTACAGAGTCGTGAGTTGACTCTTAGCATCCTACTACAACTTCTAGACTAACAACTTCAGCGTTCTGAAGCAATTCCCCAGTATCGATGCCGTGTTCCTCAATGCCGGTATTCAGCGCCAATACAACTGGGCCGATCCGGCGTCTGTGGACCTCAAGCAATTCCAGCAAGAGATGACCACCAACTTCACGTCTTTTGTCACCCTCACACACGCATTCCTCCCGCATCTACTTGCCGCCAAGAAGCCGACGTCCATCATCTACACCGGTACCCATATCTCGTTGGTTCCAGCTGCCCCCATGACGGCCTACAGCGCTTCCAAGGCCGCCCTAGACTCCTTCATCTTGTGTCTTCGGGAGCAGCTGCGCGAAACCAATGTTAACCTTATTCACATCTCACCTCCGCTCGTCCAGACCGAGATCCAC
>Ga0247757_10001632_pt1 | contig 13974 bp, 10 predicted proteins | sample UWRJL126311R4_FD_180929 | JGI IMG/M metagenome (GOLD analysis project Ga0247757, IMG submission 180929) | Plant litter microbial communities from Arlington Agricultural Research Station in Wisconsin, United States - UWRJ-L126-311R-4 | ecosystem: Environmental > Terrestrial > Plant litter >... | reverse complement strand
AAGACCAATAAGAATGACGTAGCGTCGTCAATGACTTCTTCGGTTGACTTCGTATAGTCTGGTTGCAGGATGCAAACATCTGCCTCATTGGAAGATATACCGAGCAGAGCGTATATCATGTCTCGGGGATCGCTGGCCTGGCTCTGACTGAATCTCTGCAGGAGGATGTACAGATCTCGCTTCTGACTCTACTAAGAACTATCTCTTGATGGCCCTGGCATGATATCTAAGACAGCTTGGCAATGCGAGTCTGGATCTACGTTGATAAGCATTGGTGCAAGGACAAAAATCCGTGAGCCAACCATCCATTTGCCTGCGCAGACTACAGCCCGTCTCGCCCTGGCCACCTCCTGCAGTATCCACACTCTTTTGAACCAGGGTCGTTGTATTAGCTCTTCTAGGCCTTGCCTTTGTCTGTCGTGTACAGCCTCCTCCCAATCAGGTTGTGTCTCTGACCAGAGCTTCAGCCAACGTTCGTCGGAAAAAGGCCAAGTACTACAAGATCCCTTGTGCGATCGCCACTCCAACCGTTTCAATGCAGCCAAGAGGAGGTTTGTCTCGGACGTGGCGTTGCCTAGCTAGAAGATGACCTGCTCCGCCCGAGAGAATATATCACCCATTTGTTGTACCTGATGACCTCTCTCCCTCTCATTCTTTTGGTCGATGCATATAGCATCAACCCATAAAATCCTATCCTCATCTTCAATGCGTATGTTTCGTAACGCGATGTACAAGTTTTCCGTGATGGCAAGGCGCTTGCCGTTTAGCTTGATGGCATGCGGCTTATCTAAACTGCCCATACATATGACAACGCTTCGAAAGGTATCATGTCATTGTCATGTAGCCAGGCCTCGAAGATCTCGCATTCGATTTGTTGCTCATTTCCTTCAAGAAGGCGTAAGAGCCGGAAAGTGCGCCCTTCAAGATCCAGTGGATTGTATTGAAAAACATCCATTCCGCATGAATAGCTTAAGCTAGGAATAAAGAGAGATGCGCATCTGGTTGGAAAGCTATAATTATGAAGCAAAAGCGCTTAAACTTAAGAGCAGGTACCTAACAGCTGGTGTGCGCTTGAAGAGGGTCGAACGAACGTGAGGCTGGAGCTGGACTGTAGCGGCTGTACAGTCCGGACTTGCTTATATATCATGCATACCTGACTAGACCGGTACCCACTATTTACGCGTGATCGTGACACTTAGCGCATCTAAGCCGACTCACCGGAAGTAAGATCGAGCGGCTAATCAGGAGCTGCGTTTGTGAGATTATGAATGGCTGTCCTTAGCTTTGCAGGCATTATACTATCATTTCCAGCTGAAAAACGGACGAGGAAGATACGCCCGCTACCCTCGACATCCCCATCGCCCACGACTTGAACCAAGAACCAAGACAAAGGACGGTCTCAAACCCAGCGTCGTGCATTGTTGGAGTGTCGGCGCTCGTAGCCATCGCCGTTAGTGTGGTCGCCGTAATTTTACTCTTAATGTACAGCAAGACACCTGTTACAAGAGGGGGGTTCTCAAAGGGCAGCCTAGGAAGCAGCAACCGTGTACGTGGCCTGCCGATCTAACCAGTTTTAGGTTCGGCGGCATTAGGCTGAGGCCCGGAAGTTATGACCAACCTTCCTGCTCTCAGCCTTCTTACTCTCTTCAACAAACTCTAGACATACACAGGAAGCAACGGTAATCTCTTGAAACCGACTCATCCAATCTCGCGGCCTTTCTAGTTTCATATTTCCCCATTTTGGTTACTAAGACCGACAACTGCGCGAAATGCGACTCTTACATTCCTGCATGGAGAGCTCAGTTTGACGGACGACATGTCCAACGACGGCGATATACCGCCTGATGCAATTCTTTCTCACACATGGAGAGGGATACACCGCTAGAGATGTCTGCACCTCTTTGAAAATTTTCGAAGACTATATAATGATGAGCGTGTGCAGAGTCCCATGTACTAGTCTTGGCCTTTGTGCAAAGTATTTACCAGATGATCAGTCCGTTGGGATCGGGAAGCAGAACGTAATCACCGAAGAAATACAAGACTTCTTGTTGAACTCAATTCGACGGATATCCCCTACATCAATAAGTGGCCAATCAAACTGCCTGAAGCAGGTCTATCTCAAACAAGATCTCTACAGGACCAGTATTATTGTGCTTCTCGAGCTTCGCCCCAATGCAACTTTCAAGAACGATGGTTGAATATCACTGCTGCATACTTGACGACGGGTTCTTGCCAAAAATTCCAACCCATGCGTAAACTATTGCAGCAACAACGGTCGCAAAAGAACCAAGACCTTTGCCAGTTATATGAGTCTTGCTCGTGTTCCCCGAATTCTCGCCGCTCATAGTGAATGAATAGTAGATTGGAAAGATGATAGATGCAGAGTATGGACTGATGGATTAGTGATTTTCTCGTTGTAAGTAGCGAATGAAGAGTACTTACGAAGATTTGTAGACTTCGAGAGAAGTAAATAGCTTTGAATTTAATGCTTGTCGCGGTACGCGTCGGATGGATGCTTTCGGTGTCGGTGTCGAATGGGATCGTATAGAGCGGCGGCGTTTGCTAGAGGTTATGCAGAATAAGCTAGAAAGAAAAGTAAGATTGATTTTATTTGGTAGTCTTCGATATCTGCCTACAAGACAAAGAAATTGATGAAAGTTGTACTGGATATGGGCCACCTGGCTGACTGACAATGTTTATAAAAAGCCCAGGACCCCAGTGCCTTTGGCTTGACACTGCCCACTTACCCGTGTCTCACCGCAGTGAATGCGTCAAGCGATTGGGTAGTGTGAGGGTGGCATCCTGGAAGTTTAAAGTCTGTGTGGCGGTCTCGCCTAGATAGAGCGCCACCTTCTGCGGAAGTGTTCCGGTGTATTGAAAGGCGGGATGCAGCGGATAAATGCAGATAAGGTCCAGTTTGAGTACGAATAAAGGGTAGGCTAAGCGAGATTACATGCTAACTAGCTATAATAGGCTTAGACGAGGCGAATAGTATAAGAATAGAATGCTACCTTCTGCATCAGTGTTCCGATGTGTTAAAAGGTGGAATACAGGGATGAATGCGGATAGGTCTGTGCGAAAGCGCTTAATAATTAGTACAAATAGGTAGGTCAAGCGAGACAAGTGAACAGAATGTTATCGTTTAAGGCTATACGGTACGCCTTGTTTGGTTGCCACTGCTGCTTGTCGCACCTTTCCATGATCGGTTTCAACTAGCACCTTGGAGTGACTGACACTTTTCACGATCGATAAGCAACACATGGATGAGAGTGCTTTGAGTCCGTCGCGACATGTCCCTTTTGAGGGTGAAAACATGACAGAGCGAGAATTTTGGCGGCAAACAGAATTATATAAGGATTCTGCCATCTTTTTATTGGGGTCGTACCTACAGTTCAGCGCTGTAGGGCAAGGTGGTCAGGACTCGCTTGTTGATACCAGCCCCTCAGACAGTAGTGAGTACATTCTCTCACTCAAATTATTTTGTACATTCAGTATACTGACGTTTGAATAGTGATACCTGCTAGTAAACAAGTACTTTCGACGAATTGGGATCAAAGAGCTACGCAGGTTGCCCTTGACAAGAATCTGCAAGTGCTACAGTCACTATTACATTCGATGCTGGATCTATCAAAAAAGGGATTGCCAAAGTGTTACACCGTCGTTGGTATCCTGTGAGTATTGAACCCTGAAGTGAACTATCAACGCTAATTGCTCAGATCCGTAACTGCGAGTTTATCAAACACCCACCCAAACAACGGACAAAGGAAATTCTGGGTTCCATCGCTAGTAGCGCTAGGCCTGGCGTCTTCTTATCTAGGGTACAGAACATTGAAATTCTGGGTAGTATACTGGTGTGCTGAGGTTGTCGACTCTTTGCGCGTTAAATTGGATCAAAATACACTAGACGAGGAGGACAAAACAAGCTTGGAAAGGGCAAAATTCAAGATGTTGTGGTGGACATACCACCTGTGGGCCTCGGATACCGAGTAACATTTGTAGATTTCCATACTATCTAGTAGCTTTGAAGAATTCAACATGCTCGCGGCTTGGGTATGATTGATGATCTTTTGGAGTGTATCTAAATAAAAACAGTTTTCCACATATCTTATGCAAAATCAAAGTAAACAGTTTGCGAGAATATCCAGATAACGCGAAAATCGAAAGGGCTCGGGCGGGGTAATGACGTCTCACCCCTAATTTGCTTAAACTGCGTAGTGCTTCGCTTAGCTATGCCGGATCTCGTTCACAGAATGAGGCGATGTGAAGCAGATTTACAAGGGCCGGTAACCGATCGGACCTCGTAGACTATCCGCCCGGCTCCGCCGAACGTATCATTAGTCACATTGAACAGATGCGGCTACATGTGGTACAGATCGATGGGTCAATGCTGTAGCAACATGCATATGCCTGGTGATGCTACCTGCGTGGACCAATCAAGGTACAAAACTACAGTATGTGAACAGTTCTGCAGAATGTGGCGCTCTGTGCTTAATGCTATTTGCCTAGTCTAAGCCTATTATGGACAGTCAGCCTGCAATCTCGCCTCCAGAGTCCGTGTCCGGAAGGCCAATAAGCCGATATGTTACAGGACGATCTACATATACATCAACGATAGGAAGATTGTGCATATGCCAAATCTCGGGTCTTCGTTTTGCATAACACAATTACAGCCTCTGCTTTCGCCCGTCCAAGCTTTCTTTCACAGACGTCTCCCAACCATAACTCGGCAGCCATGTCAATTCCGCCACCACAAACGGCAAGATTACTCTTTGTTTATACATATCAACAGACTGTTCCAGACAAACCTTTTGACCAGAACCATTTAGCGCTTGCACGGCTATGCCGCACCCATCTTGGCTTACTTGATCAACGGGACGGGGGAACTCATTTGTGGAGATGCTATCCAGACGCGGTGCAACAAGGGTCTGAGATGATTGAAGTTTCCGTATGCCAGTCAAGAGGAATTACAGGTTTTCACGCATCACTACGCTGACCTGAGCTACAGGTTCATTTCATTCCTCGAGACAATCTGATTTCTACCTTCGACGCCAGGATATTATGGAACAACCTAGAGAAAATCTACATGTGCGAGGCGAGACGGCCGGATTTCGGTGGCCGAATGATTGCGATGAACATGCGGCCATTATACGTGAATTCAGCTCAAGCACGGACCACACTGACGTTTGGTCGACTAGTTGACAGAATATCTGCTGCGCAGCCAATTAAAATTGATATTGAAGACGTCAGAGAATTCAAGGGTGATTTCTCGTAAGTATGATGTTTCAGGGAACACTCAGATAAGTCGCTAGATGCTAAATTTGTACAGCGCAATCGGTCTACATGCTTTTTTTTCCACAGTGGGAAACTGTGCCCGAGCTATCGAAGCCATCACCACCTTAGTCAACTCGGACAACTCGGGAAAGGAAACCTCTTCTTGTGTTAGCACGCGGGACTTCTGTACCCTGTCAAACATAGCCGAGAATGCAGAAAAAGGGAGATTGTGGGTGAGTATACATAATGATAATGAAGTTGCGTACATCTTATACCCACTGATATAGTTAGGGTCGTTTTCGAATGGAAATATTCCTAGAGAAAAGTTCTACGAGATAACACGCCAAGCGACTTTCCTACAAGAACAGTTCAAAGACTTCCATCGTGCGGCCGTAGCACACGTTCTTGATTGCTTTGTAACAGAATGTCGGTATCGATGAGAAAGGTCCTAAAGTAAAGTATTACTAACATGGTGTGAAGTCTCTTCGGCCGAAAGGTACATAGAAGCTTTCCAAAGCGTTGTGAAGCTTCAAACAGCGGCGGATTATCTGGCCGAGGGCTCGAAAAAATTGATGAGCATCCTCGAGAACAAGCGATCAGTGCGAAATGGAAGTGTACTCGGCACTTCGATAGGCGGCACAGCCACAGCCGTGGCTGCATGCTTTCTTCCGCCCGGAATCATTGCGGTCGGCGCAGCGTATGCAGGAGTAGGATTGTTTTCGGCTGGTATGACTTATTATGGCATGAAACGTCTTGAAGAGAGTCCGCAGAGTGAACGTGGTGAGTCTGTTTCTGTGCCATCGAACAAAATTTCAGTTGCTAATCGACTGATCCGGCAGTGATCCAGGGCCACGCAGAAGTCAAAAGATTGCACCAGCAGCTGCTCTTTCGTATGGCGGCATGTCTTTCGACTGATGCCTGGTACTTTGATCTCCAGAACATGCCCGCAGCAGCCAGGAAGAGCTTCTTCGAGACTTTCGATATCCATCCGGACTACGTCTACTCCACCGACTTCGCCAAGGCAAGCTTAAAGCTGACGTTGGATCAACTTGAAAAAAGTCACTCTCGCCTCATACGCGAAATGAATGGTGTCTTATTAGATCTGGGAATTCTAAATTTGGACCAACCGGTAGCTCGTCAAGCGATCCAAACGTCAACGATTGAATCAGAGAAAACGGAGGCAAAAAGTGTGGAAGAGCTGGAAGGGATGCACATACAGTCTGGGACTTGGTGTGAAAAGAGACTCTGTCTTGAGTAGAGTCATACAACAGAACTCCGACAGAACGCATCGAGATGGCAGATCCATGTACACTGCGGCTTCTCAAGATGCTGACCTATCTTAGGTGGCTTATTGCGGACTTCAGTATCTTTTATCGTACATGGAACACTCAAAGCACACTTCTAAGTTTTACTACGAGTTTTATTGATTTGCATACCTAGGTAGTTCGCTACGGCGATAAATCAAAGTAGAAACTTTTGTTATACTATACTTTCGATAAACTCCTTTTTACTTCTAAACTTCTCTAGTTATCCTCGATCTATACTAGAGTAGCGTCGTTATTAGATTTCTATTAGTAATACTTTTATAAAAGGCTTACTCTAGAAGTATTATAAAAGTGGTCTAAATATTAAGCTTGTAAGGACGGGCATAGGCTCCTAAATCGGTATATAGATGATAAGGTAGGTTAGCTCTATTTTAGCTATACTAAGATAAGGAAGAGAATAGGTATAAAGGTTTAGCAAGACTATATAGTATTTAAACTTATTGATATACTAATATTCTACCAAGGCTAGGGTTCTACTAGAGGTTCAAGTAAAAGACCTAATTATATAATAAAGTAGTCCATTATATTACCTCCCTCTAAGGGAGGTTTATCCCTAAGTTTTATAATCCTCCTTCCTTACTTCCTTCTTAGTATTCGAGTCGAATATCCTTAACTTACTACCTTATTATCTTTAGTTATTACTATTAGGTTCTTATCTTCTTTATAGGCCTTTAGCTAGGCTAATAGTTATACTAGTAGGCTAGGCTTCTTTAGGTAGGCTTTATAATAGTTCCTAATTTTATAAGGAGCTCTAATAAAACCTTAAGTATTATATTATATAAAATTAGGATTATAGGCTATCTAGGAGACCTTATACTATAGTCGACCTCTATAGATATAATTATCAAGTATTTCCTCTATAGGCTACTTAAGGTTATTATCAATTTTAATTAGTTTTTCTTCTAGTTCTATTTAACCTAGTAGGGGTTTAGACGCTTTATATAATTAATCTATATAAAATATATTATATATATAATAGTAACTTTAGTTAATAGGAGTATCCTTTTATCGCGATAATAGAGTAGGGGCTATATATCTATTAATTAAGCTTTTAACTAGGTCGTCCTATTATAAAACCATTTAGTATAATATATACTTAATCTCCTATAGAAAAGTTAGGTTTATAATATTTCTTATTTACTTATTATACTTAATATTTCTAAACTTATCTAATTTCTTATTAAGCTATCTTAGTAGCTAGTTTAATAGTATTATAAAAAGCCTTTATATAGTTCTATACTTCTTTATAAGTTATTTATTTATAGATTATTAAGGATTTAGTTATATATTCCTTCTAGTCCTAGTATTAGATAGGTTTATAACTAAATTCGATCTTAAAAGGTAATAAACTAGTAGTTTTATATAGTAATATAGCCTATACCTAGTCTATATATAATAGTAGGTCTAACTAGTTATCTTAATAGAAGTTAATAAAGGAGCGAAGGTACTAATTAAGATACTAATTTATAATTTTAGTATTTCTATTAGTTTAAGGGTAATAAGCTATTAAAAGCTTCTATTTAATTTCTATTAATCTATAGAGTTTACCTATAAATATTAAGATAATCTAAGGTCTTTAGTTAGAGATAATAAACTTAGAAAGATTATAGATAAACTAGATATAATAATAATATATATCTACTACTTATTCTATTATCGTTATTTTATAATAAAGTAGAGAGAATAATTACTTATTTAAGCGATCTATAATAATAAAGGTATAGTTATATCCTTTTTTTATTAGGTAGAAAAGACTTAAAGTCTATTAAAATATCTTACTAGGCTTACTCTAGTATTAGTAGCGATTTTAATAGTCTTAGTATATAATTATAAGGGATATAGCTCTATTAATAAGCCTTATAAGTAGTAATATAAGTATTAATATCTTTTTATAAGGTTATTTAAAAGTAGCGTTTTTAGAGTAGCTTTACTATTTTCCTTTTACTAGGGTAAGCTATAATTTATATTATATAGACTATATAAATTAAGTATATTTATAGAAAATAGATAATAAAGATAGATAATCGTTTTTAGTATAATAGTAGTCCTTCTAAATTTAGTTTCTAGTCCTTACTTTTTCACGCCCTTTTATATATAGGTTATTAGGCAAGGATAAATTTATAAAGGTATTAAAAGATACTACTTTAAATATCTATTCTAGTCTATTATAAATAAGCTAAGTAAGTTTATTAATAATAGTATTAATTATACTAATATTAAGTTATTCTACTTATAGGAAGGCTTATATATAAGCTAAGCTATTCTTTTCTTTCTAGATCTTTAATTCCTCTTATTTATATAATAGCGCGTTAGTAACTATATTTATAGTACCTAGATAATAGGAGAGAGTTTTATTATAATTAGTAATAGTAATTACCTATTATATTTACTAGAATATTAGCTTTTACTTTATAAAGAAGTATTTAAGCGCTTAATAATCTATTAGAGTATTAAATAATTATTATAAACTAATAAATTAAGATCTCTATTTTTTAAGTCTATAAATAACTATAAGTATCTCCTTATTATATATATTATAGTTTATCTATAGTCTACTTATTATTTTAGAATAGAAAGTAATTAAGTATTAGAAACTATTATTTTATAGTAATTCTATTACTTATATTAGTCTTAAGTTAGGTTTAATAATAAGGTAAGTAATAAGCTAGGATATTATCTAATAATATAAGGTCTTTAACTTATTAGAAAGCTATTAATTCCTAATTATTAAATATATACTTTACTCCCTTCTTAAATAGCTTTATAAAAATTATAAAATCCTAGAAATAATTATAGGCTTTTTACTAATATAGGAATAGGCTAGTCCTTAACTATAGTAACCTTCTTAGGATCCTTTTATACGCCTTCTATACTAATAATTAGTCTTAAGAACTTTATCTTTTTAATAATAAATTCGCTTTTCTTAATATCTACCTATAAACTAGTATTATAGAGTCGTTTAAATATTTATATAATATATATTTTATATTCTAATAGGTCTTTAGAGTATATAAGGATATTATTAAAGTAGGCTATATAGAAGTTATTAAGTAGTCTATATAGAACCTTATTAATATAATATTAGAATATCGCTAGACTATTATAAAGATTAAAAAGTAGAATATAATATTTATAGTTACTATATTATATATAAAAAGTAGTTAGGTCTTTAGCCTCCTTATTAAGTTGAATATAATAAAAGGCTTAATAAATATTAAGCTTTATAAATACCTTTATATATACTAATTATATTAGTATCTCCTAAATAAGAGGAATTAGATAAATATCTTTCTTTATAATTATATTAAATTTCTAATAGTTAATATAGAATTACTACCCCCTTCTACATTTCTTTATAAAGAGAATAGGTAAGGTATAAGAGATATACTATAGAGAAGACTAATTATTAATATATTCTTAGAGATTAATTCTATCTTATAATTAATATCCTTCTTATATAGTAGTAGCTTATTAGAATTCTTTTTAGAAAAATATACTAGGGTAGTACTAGTATAACTAGGGCGTAGTAGCTTCTTATTAATAAGTTATTAGAGTTCTATCTTAGAGTTTTTCTCTATAAATTCTTCTTTCTAATCCTAAATCAACTTATCTACTTTATAGATACTAATATATCTAAGTATAGTATTCTTCTATTAGGTATATATTATAAAGGTAGTAGCTCTAATAATATTAATTTCAAGGCTAGCTTTTATAAACGTCTCTTATAAGATTAGCTAGTAATAAGATATTTTTTATACTATTTTAGGTAGCTATTAAGGATAGAATTATTTATTTATTTTTTAAAGGTTTTTATAAGCGAAAGTATACTAAGTAGAAGAATACTTCCTAGAGTATTATAAAATTAATATATTTATTTATCTATTATATTAATTAGTATTAATCTAATATATTAGGTTAATACTTAGTAAGGGTCCTTACTATATAGAAATCACGATATTATATTTATAATTAATTTTTATATTATTAGGCTAGTAAAGGCTTTATTATTTATAATTTAGCTAGATATTTATATCCTCTAAAAGCTTCCTTTTAATAATTATATTATAATACCTAATATTATAGAATATAAAGTAGGTATATAGGTAATAGCTATTAAGTACTAGGTCTATCTATATATACTTATCTATTTATCTATTTAAATAGCTATTATAATCTACTAAGGATATTACTTCTATATTATATATTAGGGTATAAAGCTTCTTCTTAATTATATAGAGATACTTAAAGTAGACTAGAATATAGCTACCAGCTCTAGTATTAATAAGTATATTTAATTTAACTATTAGTCTATTTATTAAGATTTAGTATAATATAGTAAATTACTTACTATTAAATAGTTAATTATATATACTAATAGCTCTATTAGGTAACTCTAAGAAGGAGACTTCTTTTAAAATAATACTTTTTCTAATTCTTTACTAGACGATTTCTTAGCTATTTTATAAAATATTTCCTTTTTAATATTAGCTAGAAGCTCTACTATTTATTCCTTAATTTACTTAATAACTATCTATTCTACTAGCTTACTTAAATATAAGTAAATTATATAACTAGATTTATAATAGTAGTAATAGGTTAACTATTCTATCTAAGTTAGTATAGTAGCTAGAGTATAAGGGCGAAAGAGAGGAAATATAGATATTACTACTTAAGCTAGTATAGGTATATAAAATCTAGGTAAAATTACTATCTTTTTTATATAATATTTAGTATATTATTATTGATTAAATAAATTTATAAATAAGACTTTTATCTTAAGTATACTAAAAAGATCTTAAAGATAGTAGTATTTCCCCTACTATACAATAACTCGAAGATCGTATAAAGGAAAAATCTCAAAGGTTTTAGGATAAAAGCTGGTAGGACTAGAGCCTAGAGTTACTTTATCCCTTTTATAAGAGCTAAAAAGTCCTAATACTATAGTTAGATTATTTACTATCTTAACTACTATTAAATAGTTTATAGTATTTAGGTAGCTTATAGTATATTAGTACTACGCTACCACCTAGTACTATAACTATTAAATATATCCTTAATAACTATCTTAACGACTATAGCTCTACTATAGTACTACTAGTAGTATAACTATAGAATATAGTTTTAATACTCTATAGTAGTCTATATAAACCTATAGTCCTTTATTTATTTAAACTACTCTATCTAAAACTACTATATCTTAAATAAATACTATAATTTAACAGGAACTATCTAAAACTTTTTTCGTATTTAAATATATATATATTAGCATGCGTAAGCGTTCTATTACCTATAAGATTCCTAAACTGACTAAAATCGCCTATAGAGCCTATTACCAACTTTACTATAACGTTCTACTAGGACGATAACGACGTTACTATCCCTCACCCTACTAGTATAGGCGCCTACTATAGTTATTTAGCCCTTAAGGTAGTTAAGCGCCTTACTCTAGATATAACTAGATTCCTATAGAATAGGATAGACGAGGTAGTCTAAAATATAGCCTATAGTATAGATAAATACGCTAAATTTAACGATATATATCTGGACCTACCTAAGATAGTCTAGATATACTACCTTAGATAGTATATAGTACACTATTTAATAAGGTAAGAAGGAGGACTAGAGGCGATAGTAGCCTTGAAGGAGGTATCGGCTATAATAGATCTATAGGAGAAGCGATTATTATAGGTTATAAGTAGAGAATAGCTATTATAGAGTAAGAGCTTTAAAAGGGAGCTCTATAATAAATTTTCTAGAGAAGGGAGTATTACCTAGATATAGGTAATTATTAAAGCTATATAATCTAAGGGTTACTAATAAGTAGATAGAGGGAGCGAGGGAGATAGAAGGTCTAAAGAAATAAATAAGCTATAAAGGTAGAGGTAGTAGTAGAGAATATAGGCTATAGAAGTAGTCTTTTTAAAAGTTCTTATTTATATAGTATTAGATTAATTCACTTAAATGCATACTTATATAATTAAGGTGCCTAAAGGGTTTATATATAATTAGTAGGAAAGACTAGTAACTACGTATTACTTCTACCTAAGGAGATAAAGATGCTAAATAAATGGTATAACATCGTCTAAAGACGACGCGGCGGTATTATTATAGACTAGGCTTTGCCTAGTCCTAGGAATATATAGAGATTATATAGAGATTATATAGAGATTATATAGAGATTATATAGAAATAGTATAAAGGTAATATAAAGGTAGCCCTTAGTAAGTGATAGGAGTATATATAGATTAAGAATAAAGAGTTTCCTCTATCTTTCCTTCGTAGATATTTATAACTTTTCGACATCTATATTCTTTAAACCTTAGGGCTAGTCTATTATATTAAATATCTACTCCTTAAGCCTTTCTCTCTATAAAAGAGTTTTAGAAATAGAAGAGGGACTTAGATTTAGAAGTAACCCTTCTAGAACCCTAGTATAACTAACCTAATAGGACTTCCTTAACGAGATTATAGTATAAATAGCTAGGATAGGGATATAAGTATTAGAATAACAAGAAAGCACCTACGCTAATATAGATACTATCCTAGCCTAAAATAAGGAGCTAAGGAACTAGAATAATACCCTCCTTATATAAATATAAAACTTAGAGGTAGGTTACTAGAACCTCTTACTACTACTATAGGCTACTCCTATAATAACCCTATTACCCTCTTATAGATAATCTCTATAAGCGAGTAAGTTAAGAAAACTAATCCTAATACTAGAACTATTTAAAGGCTTAAAAGAATACTTTAAAACCTAGAAGGTAACTATTAAATATATCCTAGAAATAGACTAAGACTTTATTAAGGGAAACTAGGAAAAGTATATTATAATCTAGTATAACCTTATAGCGAACGTCTAAACTAAGGTAGTACTATAATATAAGAAAGGAGGACTAAGTTATAACTATAACCTAGATTAGTTCCTAGACTACCTATCCTTCTATTATAGAGACGCGTATAAGCGCGAATAAGTACTAGTATAAATTAAATCTATTTACTAAAAGAAGAATAAGTTATTTACTAACTTTTTCGTCCAATTTAATAGTTTATTAGGATACTATAGGGGTGATAAATAGGATAATATATAGAAGCTAATACGCCTACGCTAGTTACTAAACAATAATATATATATAATAGCGCTTAACTAAGGAATTACTAAGATAGACTATTAAATAGTAGTAAGTAACTACTAATAAATTATATTTAATATAGAAACGAGTACGCTTAAGGAAAAAGCTAGATAGAATTAGGTTCCTATCCTATAAAGATTAGTCCTAAAAAAGGACTAGGATAGTAATATAGATATAGTAACTATAAGTATATTAAAAATAACTAGGGTAGGAGGGACTAGAAGGAAGATAGGAAAGGATAGGAA
>Ga0247757_10001631_pt1 | contig 13980 bp, 10 predicted proteins | sample UWRJL126311R4_FD_180929 | JGI IMG/M metagenome (GOLD analysis project Ga0247757, IMG submission 180929) | Plant litter microbial communities from Arlington Agricultural Research Station in Wisconsin, United States - UWRJ-L126-311R-4 | ecosystem: Environmental > Terrestrial > Plant litter >... | reverse complement strand
TTTACTCCCGTAAGAATTGTCTGCAACAACACCTTGAATGCAGCACTTCGGAATCATACCAATGCAATCAAAATCAGACATACAATTAATGCTAAGCAAAGACTTGAACAGGCACACAAACTGATGGGCATTTCAAACAATTTATCTGTCGAAATGGAAGCCATTTTTAACCGCTGGACAAAAATCAGTATTTCGGATACACAAGTGCGTAAGCTGATCCAGACAGCACTCATTCCAAACAAAGAAACACTGGCAAGAATCGAGCAGGGAAATGATGATACACTTTCCACCTACTATAAGAATATGTGTGAGTTTGCTTTTGAATATTCCATGTCGAATCCAACCCAGCAAATGGAAACAACCCGTGGAACTGTTTTCGGTGCTTACAATGGCATTACCGGCTATTTCCAGAACGTCAGAAAATACAAGGACGATACGGCAAAATTGAAATCAGTGATGTACAGCGGTTTGGCTCATCAACGGAACCAGGCAGCATTCAATCTTTGCCAGCAATTTGAAAAAGATGGAACCATTCATTTCAATTAACTGTCAATCCAATTTATCATGGAAACAAATAACCAGAAAATCTGTATGAATTGTCAGCACTCCCTTCGTGGGAGGGCTGACAAAAAATTCTGCAATGACTATTGCCGTAACACATTTAATAACAGGCAGAATCAGGTACAAAACAAAGTGATTAGAAATATCACTGGTGCTTTAAAGCGAAACAGAAATATTATCAACGATATGATCGGTCTTAAATCAACCCGCATAGCAACTCGAACAGAATTGCTTAATGCAGGTTTTCATTTTCATTATCTGACCCATATTAAAAGCAATGGTCCTAATAAATACATCTATTTCTGTTACGATTTTGGATACCAGTTTATTTCAAATGACTCAATCAGATTATACAAGTCTTAGGCAGTTTAAATCTAATAAAATGGAAACAATTAAAAATATAGACTTACTTAATATGGTATCTGAGGTTGAACTCATTTACCGGGCCAAAATCAAGCCCTCTCAAAGACCACATATCCGGCGTTCTCAAGATTCTTATGATATATTTAATTCTCATTGGGATTTGAATAAAATTGATTTTGTTGAGCAGTTTAAAGTACTATATTTAAACAGGGGTAATAGAGCACTTGCTTTAATTGAATTATCGACAGGCGGGGTATCTGGTACTGTGGCTGATCCCAAACTGATATTCACCACAGCCCTCAAACTAAATGCCTCAGCTTTAGTTCTTTGCCACAACCATCCAAGCGGTAGCCTGACGCCTAGTTCCTATGATCTAAGCATTACCGAAAAAATCAAGAATGCCGGAAGATTTTTAGACATTCTGGTAGCAGATCATATTATCCTTTCCTCAGAGGGATATTTCTCGTTCGGAGACGAAGGATTATTATAATCTCTCCCCTACTCTCGCAAATCCCGCCTGCCCAAAAACCACGCAGGCATCTTTTTTTATTTCCCCCGTCAATATTTTTACATCTTAAACATAGGATCAAAATCATCGCTCAACCATTTAGCGGCTTTGGTTGCCCGCGGCAAGATGTACAAACGTTATACGTTTGGGCATCTTGCCCCTTCACTCGGGACTCGTGCGGGGAATAGTACATGAAGTAAAAATGAAGAAGAATGAATCTGAAGTGCGAAACAAAATGGTTGTTGTCAGGATGAACCAGGAAGAGTTTAAACAACTAAAAAAGAACCGTAAGAAAAGTACGGAGAAGACAACAAGTAATTATTTAAGGAAAGTGGCGCTGATGCAACCCGTAACCATCATTTACAGAAATGGTTCCGCCGACGATTTTTTAAAAGAAATGTTAGGGCTGCAAAAGGAATTAAATGCAATTGGAAACAACTTTAACCAGGCTGTCCATAAACTGCATACACTTGACCGGATTCCTGAATTCAGGAAATGGATTCTGGACTATGCAATGACACATAAAAAGTTTCTTCTTAAAACCGAAGAGATCAGTGAATGTGCGCACCAAATTTACCAGCAATGGTTGCAAGGATAACGATCCCTTCAAGTATTCAGCAGACGCTCAATTACAATGAAAAAAAAGTACAGAAAGGAACTGCCGTTTGCATCGGTCAGAATGGATTCCTATTGCCAGCAGAAAAAATGAATTTTTATCACAAGCTGCATGGCTTCGAAAACAGGAACAGTTTGAATGAAAGGGCGACAACCAAAACCTTACACGTTTCTCTCAATTTCAGCCCAACTGAAACACTGTCAAAAGAGAAGTTGTTAAACATAGGGAATGATTACATGGAACGGCTTGGTTTTGCAGATCAACCTTACCTCATATATCACCACCTGGATGCCGGGCATCCGCATGTCCATATTGTAAGTTCTACGATCCGTCAAAACGGGATACGGATCAACACGCACAACATCGGCAGGAATCAATCTGAAATCGCCCGTAAAGCGGTGGAGGAAAAGTATGGATTGGTAAAGGCTGGAAATGGTATCGACAAGACTGAACAGAACAAGGTCTTTGACATATTGAAAGTGCAATACGGTCAATCCGAAACCAAACGTGGTATCACCAAAGTTTTGAACGCAGTTGTGAATACTTACAATTACACATCGCTTCCGGAATTTAATGCCATCCTGAAACAGTTCAATGTGATTGCCGACCGGGGCAAAGAGGACGGTTTTATTTATGGCAAGCGGGGGTTGTTGTACAAAGTGATCGATCCCGCTGGAATTAAGATCGGTGTACCCATTAAAGCGAGTTCCATTAATGGCAAGCCAACACTCGACAAACTGGAGCAGAAATTCATGGAAAATAAAAGACTCCGTGAACCACTAAAAAACAAAATAAAAGAGACCATTGACCGGGTGCTTTCCCAACACCCAAAATCTCTACCTGAATTGATAGCCTTGCTCGAAAAGAAAAATGTGGTTTCTGTGCTGCGTCAAAGCGAGGACGGAAGGATCTATGGAATCACTTTCGTGGACAATCAAAACAAAAGCGTTTTCAATGGTTCAGAGATCGGTAAATCATACAGCGTTGCAGGATTATTAAAACAACTGAAACCAAGTAAACAGCCACTTCAAAAAGCAGAAAATGGGTTTATAGAATTTAATGGGTTGTCGCAGGTAGCCGAACTGATAAATCCTGTTGAGGATTTTAACCCAACACCTTACTACTTAAAGAAGAAAAAGAGAAAACGGAAATCAATGATCTGATTGCTAAATTTTAATTATTGAAGTATGTCGTCCACTGGTGAGAATGAAACTGATTTGAGGAAGATATTGGACCTGACAAGATTCGGAAGTGTATTACTGCTTGGCTTACATGCTTACTTCACGTGCTATACAGCATTTGATTCCTGGCAATTGACAAGCAGTTTTACCGACAGGCTACTGTATCATATTGCAGCTACCGGGCTGTTTAAAAGTTTTCAGTTGCCGAAGATTTTTAGCCTGGCTCTGCTATTCATTGGATTACTCGGAGTTCAGGGAAAAAAGGATGCTGCACAAACATGGAAATCCTCAGTAGCTGTATTGCTTTCTGGGATGATTATTTATTTCGGCAGTTCGCTTGTCTTCAAATGGTTATCAACTGTCGATTCGATCGCAATTGTTTACATCCTTATTCTCACGGCAGGATACTTACTGATCCTCACAGGAGGAACACAGTTGAGCAGGCTGATTCATGTCCGGTTTTCGGGTGACATTTTCAACGAGGGAAATGAAACATTTCCGCAGGAGGAAAGATTGCTTCAGAATGAATTCTCCATAAACTTTCGGGCGAGGTATAACCTCAAAGGAAAATCAAGGGAAAGCTGGATCAATATTCCCAACCCATTTCGCGGTTTTATTGTCAGCGGAAGCCCAGGCGCCGGTAAATCCTGGTTTGTCATTCTCCCACTCATGAAGCAGCTGATCGAAAAAGGCTTTGGGATGTTCGTCTATGATTTTAAATATGATGACCTGTCAAAGTCAGCTTATAACTGGCTGCAGACAAACAAACATTGCTACAAAAATCCTCCTGCTTTCTATGCAATTAATTTTGATAACCTCTCCTGCTCACATCGTTGTAATCCGCTGGATCCGCAGGCAATGCATGATATCACAGATGCAACCGAATCTGCGCGAACCATTTTGCTGGGATTAAACCGCGAATGGATCAAAAAGCAGGGAGATTTCTTTGTAGAGTCTCCTATCAATTTTGTAACCGCGATTATCTGGTTTCTCCGCAAATACGAAAATGGGAAATACTGTACCCTGCCACACGCCATTGAACTGATGCAGGCAGACTATGATGATCTTCTTCCTGTTCTCAACACTGAACCGGAAATCGAGGTTCTTGTCAACCCATTTATTACAGCTTACCAGAACGATGCAATGGAGCAGTTGGAAGGCCAGGTCGCAAGCGCAAAAATTGGTATGGCGAGATTGGCTTCTCCCCAACTCTACTGGGTACTATCAGGTAATGATTTTACACTGGATATAAACTGCCCGGAAAATCCAAAAATTGTCTGCGTTGGTAACAACCCGGAAAAGCAGGGAATTTATGGTGCAGTATTGTCATTATATGTTTCTCGTCTTGTCAAGTTGGTAAACAAAAAAGGGAAACAAAAATGTGCGCTGATCTTTGATGAATTTCCTACCATCTTTTTTAATAACATGGATTCCCTGATTGCTACGGCAAGAAGTAACAAGGTAGCAACCATCTTAGGTATGCAGGATTTTAGCCAGTTGCGCAAAGATTACGGGAAGGAACAGGCGGATGTGATTGTCAACATCTGCGGGAATATTATCAGCGGCCAGGTAATGGGTGACACGGCGAGGATTTTATCCGACCGGTTCGGCAAGATCATGCAGGACCGGGAAAGTCTATCTATAAATCGTACAGACACCTCGATTAGCCGTTCAAAACAATTGGAGGCAGCAATACCAGCAAGTAAGATTTCAGCGCTATCCAGCGGTGAATTTGTAGGAATGGTGGCTGATGACCCTCACTCTAAAATCAAACTGAAAATGTTTCATTCGCAAATTATCAACGACACAGAGAGGATCAATAACGAAATGAAGGGATTCAAGCCTATACCGATAGTTTCAAATGTTACTCAGCAGCAAGTAATGGATAATTTTTTCCAGATCAAGTACGATGTAAAGAATCTTATCTCACGAGAGGTCGCAAGATTGGTTGCGGAAAAGTAAAATGTACGGGCCGTCAATAGGGCATATTGCAATATATTCTAATTTAGCCCGGAACATTTAATACACCTGTACAAATAATGAATCAGCCGCCGCTACCCCTGTAAATATACCAAAACCGTTTACGATAGTGGTTGCGATATTAGTAAGGTTAAGTGAACTGGATCCCGTTGTATTGTAAAAAGCTGCATAATCGCTTTGTACATGAAATAACAACATATAGTGTTTGCCGTAATAGCGGAAACTGTTGGTATTGACACTACGCTGGTTGCCTTGATCAACGGTTCCACCAAAACCTCCAAAACCGCCTCCTCCTCCTGGAAAGTTCCCGAGGGCAGATATTGTATCAGTGGGATGTACTACCAGGAAATAATATTCGCTGTTCGGATTATCCCATGTAACTGTGATCGGCTGCGGAATGGTAGGCATTCCGGCACCGAAAACAGGTGCGGTAAAAGAAGTTGCTGACTGTGTGATATTCTGTGGCTTTGATGGTATGGTAGTAGAAGCACTCACTTCAAATCCATTGTATGAAATGCTGAGGTTATAAACGCCTCCCGACAAAATAGCAATCTGGGAATTGGTATATATTCCATCTGCTGTATGCTGAAGATTATATGCGGTACCCTGATAATAGATTTTTACTACCGCATTGGTTATTGCATAGTTGCCTGAGTCGCTTTCATTAACCGGTATCTGCCGGCTAAGCTTCACACTGGCAGGCAGGCCGGGTTGCAGATACGATTCAACAACCGGTTTGCCTTCATCTGGATTCATATTTTGCTTGGAGCAGGAAACCAGGGAACCCATGATAATTATAAAAATTGACAAACATGGTACAGTATAACTAAATATTTTTTTCATTTTTATCTGAATTTGTAAGTGAACGTAAGGTTAGGCGTAAATGACAGGTAATTAACATTGGTTTCAATCACCGCACCATCTACGATCTCGTAATTTTTGTACCAAACATTCTTCTGGTTGTAAACATTAAATGCTGAAATGCCAATACTTCCATTACCACTCCCTATCCTGCCGAAATGATAAGTAGCTGAAACATCAAGTCGGTGATACGCAGGTAAACGGCTGCTGTTTTTTGATCCGACATTGATAACATCTTTTGTTGTTCCATCCAGTAAGGTGATCGTATAGCCGCCTGAAGGAGCTGTATACGGTTTCCCGGAAGCATAGATAAAGGTTAAACCAAAATCAAAACTTCTCCATTTATAAGTGTGTACCGTTTTGAATTCATGACGAACATCATTCGATGCATAAAAATCTGAGGTGCCATACACAGGATAGTTATTCACGGCTTCGCCAAGTGTGTATGCAACCCAGCCATTGTATTTCCCGAATTTTTTCTGAACAAGAAGATCAATTCCCCTTGCATAGCCCGTTCCTTCGAAGAAATTTTCAGAATAACTAAGATTGCCCGGACGGATCTGGTATCTCAAAGAATATTCACTTAAGCCACTGAGGTTTTTGTTGTAGGCTTCTGCATCAAGTAGCCAATCATCATTTTCCCAGCTTGCTCCTGCAATCAGGTGAATAGCAGAAGCCACTGGTAATTTGTTGCCATCAGCAAGTGCCCAGAAATCACGGCTGCCTTGTAAAATATCCTCGCGTACAACCCTTTTTGCAAACTGGTAATACTTGCCCACTGATCCTTTGAGCTTTACCCGGTTGGAAATATCGTATGATGCACTAAGCCGCGGCTCATAATATAGTTGCGCAGTAGGGCTGAAATAGTTAATACGAAGGCCTGGCGTTACTTCAAGTTTATCATTCAGCAGACTAAGCTTATCCTGTAAATATATACTGATCGTTTGCCCGGTGGTGTGCCTGTCAATCAGTTTGCTCGTATCGTTTTGTGCGTATGAATATTTGATGTCGTTATGCGTAAACAAAGACCCGAATTCAAGCGTATGCGTTTTAGATAACTTGTATTCCATATCTGTTTTTGCGGAATAGTCAGCCAGGTTATTGTCTTCAAAGGTTCCCATTTTATTTGTCAATTCATTACCCGCACTGTCAGTTCTTGTCATGTTTGAACTTCTTTCGCGGTTGCTGAAATAATTCGAATAACTCACAAGTGTATTTGTAAAAAATTTCTGGTTCCATCGTTTGCTCCACTTCAAGCTGCCGCCGGTATTGCCCCAATCAGTTACATCAGTAATATCTATACCGAAGCTTCGGCCTCCACCAAAAAAAGAATTCACCTGCGGGGATATAGAATTATCCAGGTTATCCTTGCCATTGTAGATACTTAAGGACAACACATCGTTGGATGTGGGTTTCCATGTGAATTTGCCGTTTACATCATAGAAGTACGATTGGGTATTCTGGGCGTTGCCAAATGGCCCACGCCGCTGGTTGGTATTTGTGGTTTGTGTGGATGACTGGCCGCTGTACTTGTCAAACAGTTTATTATATAGCGCGGTTTTAAAACTTCTCCTGAAATTTATAATACCAAGCATATTCTTGCCTAACGGACCATCTGCATACAAATTGACGCCCATCATACTTAAATCCACACCACCGTTTAAGGCTTTGGTATTTCCTTCTTTTCCATTGATATCAACCACACTACTTAAACGGCCGCCATATTTGGATTCAAAACCGCCTTTATACAGAGAAATATCTTTCACTGCGTTGCTGTTGAATGCGCTGAAAAAACCGAACATGTGTTCCACATTGTAAACGGTAAACCCATCATACAATACAAGGCTCTGATCCGGCGTGCCACCTCGCACATACAGACCCGAACTGTTTTCGTTCGCAGCACTGATACCCGGCATAAGTTGAAAAGATCGAAATACATCTTTTTCACCAATACTCGGCAGATTCTCAATCAGTGCGGGCGTCATCTTGATCATGCTTACTTTCTGATTCAGTTTAAACGATTGTGCACGTTTGGAAACAACCACTACCACATCAAGTGATGTTTTCAGCGTTACCATCTGAACCTGCAGGCTATCCAATTGTTTTAGTGGAGAAAGAAACACCTTATTTACCATATAGCCGATGTTGGAAAACTGCAGAATGGCTGTATCACTTGGCACATCATGCAGTGTGAAATAACCATCCACATTGGATGTGCCTCCAGCCTGCGAACCCTGAACGTAGATATTCACATTCGGCAATGGCTCGCCTGAATTAAAGTCTGTAATCTTACCACTGACCGTAACATGAAATTTTTTCGGATTCTCAGGAGTGGTTCTGACCTGCTCGACCTGCTTTACAACTTCCTGTACTGCCAAACTTACCTCAGGTGTATATTTTTCGTTGTTGCCCATCAGGTAAATCGTATTATCAACCCCGATCAAATATTTAGACCCTGTGGTCCTGCATACGACTTTAAGTATTGTGGCAATCTTATCATTGTTAAAATCATATTTCAACTCATACTTTGACATCCGTTCCCTGTTGAAATTGAATTTGAGGTTATAGGCCGCCGCAAGTTTGTCAAGCTCTTTGTCCGCCGATCTGAAGCAAAGCTGTTGGCCGATTACAATATTGAGTATGCTGTCGGCTTTCTTACTCTGGCCATACAAAACAGCACAGTTCCACGTAAGTAGCAGTAGTATAGTTATTCTCATCCGCCAAAACTATCCGGACAGTTTATGAAAGGAATGATAAATGCTGCAAAAGGCAATTTTTTTGCTGCAAACTTTAAAAATTATCAGACTAAATTGTAAAGTTGACACAGCTGAGTAGTAAATCCCGGTATGGTTCGCTTAGTGGCAATTCAATATCCTTGTTCAGAAATACTGCGTTCTTACGGATAGATGAAATCTGTGCAACAGAAATGATATATGATTTATGGATCCTTACAAACTGTTTGGGCGGTAGTTTCTGCTCAATTCCCTTCATACTTATCCGTACCATGAGATGTGTACCGTTGGTGTAATGGATTTTTACATAATCACGGTCACCCTGTATATAGATAACCTCGTGTATAGATACTTTTATAAGGCTGTAATCTGCCTGAACAAAAAAATGATCAGAGGCAGCCAGTGAAGGACTTGATTTTGCATGGAATTGTTCAAATGCTTTATTGCAGGCCCGTAGGAAACGTGGCAATGCAACAGGTTTTAATAAGTAATCCACAACATCCAGATTATATCCTTCCATGGCGTATTCATCAAATGCAGTTATAAAAATCGCCATCGGTCGATAGGAAAGAGATTGCAAAAGCTGAATGCCTGTGAGGCCAGGCATCCGTATATCAAGAAAAATAAGATCGATCTTTTCCGTTTGCAGGACGCTTATAACTTCATAAGCATTCCTGCACTTTTTTACCAGGTGAAGGAACGGAACCTGTTTAATATTATCTTCAAGCAGGTCCAGGGCCAGTACCTCGTCGTCTACAGCAATACATTTCAACATCAGGAAAGGTTTAGGTCCATCTCAACAATAAACCGGTTATCTTTTGCGTGTGTATTTAACACGTAATTATTTTTATATAACAGTTCTAATCGCTTCTTCACATTTTCCAGCCCCACACCGGACGATTGATCACTTTCTTCCGTTTTAAGATCTGCATAATTATTTTCTACATGTAAATGCAGCCGGTTCGCCTGTGAAACGGTAAGCACAATTTCTATGGCAGGATCGCCAAGATAATTGGTTCCGTGTTTAAATGCGTTTTCAATAAACGGGATCAGCAACATCGGTTCTATCGTACAATCTAGATCTGCTTCATTTTGTAACCGAATATCAATCTCCACCGACTGACCAAACCGTAATAATTGTAAATCGATATAGCTTTTCAGGTATTCAATTTCTTTATACAGCAGCACCTTGTCCTCTTTTGAGCTGTAGATCATATAACGCATTAGCGATGACAGCCTGATCAGAGAAGGTTCTAAATCCTCTTTTTTCCGTGCAAGCGCAACCATGCTATTAAGGACGTTAAACATAAAATGCGGACTGACCTGCGATCTGAGCAGGGCAAGTTCAGATTTCAACGCTTCGTTTTCTTTTTCTTTCAGTGCCTGTCTTGACTTCAGGTGCTCTATAATGATCCTGTAGGAAGAACTGATCGCTACCATTGAAAAGTAAAATACGATTAGTCGGAATATAACTCCCTGAAAAGGGAATCTGGCTCTCCCGTCAGCATTGAAAAAAGCAAAGTCAATGAGCAAAAAGCATGTAAGCGTTAAAAGGTGCATTAGGACAAACCGTCCTGCCTTTCTTTTATTCAGTAACGGGAAAAAAAAATACGCGTTTAGGTAAAAGACAATGATCAGCATGATATTGATGCGCAGCAAAGGTGCCGGTCCTATTGGTCCTGTGGGCGGTATGGGCCGCATGGTGCCAGGAATTGGCATACTGTCCATGGCTGGCGGCCTGATATTGGACTGGAACCAGTAGGGTACAAGGATAAACAACAGCCAAACCGAAACATGCAATGCTGCAATAGCCAGTGTAGAATTGTACCAGTTCTTTTTCATGGTAGGATTGATAAAGCAAATGTAATTAAATCAGAAAGTGTTTGAAACCCCTTAATTGCAGGCACAACGAAGGGACTGAAAATAGCCAATGCGGTTGACGTAAACAAAACACTAGCCAACTTTAAAGCTTCAACTCTAATAAAATAAAAGAGCAGTCTACTTTCCTGTTTTTTTAACAACCTGGTTATACCTTTTTGTTCTTTCATCAATTATCTTACCTTTCCAATTCATCCCGAATCCAAAGTCATAAATATTGCCCTGTGAATCTTTATGAACTTTCATATCCCTTGGTACATCTTCAAACTGGGTTTCAACAGTTGTCATATCAGCCGGCATTTGTAATGGCAACAATCCTGTTGGTTCTGTTTTTCCTGCTAATATTTCAAGTAATGCCTGATCCTGCACTCCAAAGTTTATTATCAAACCATCAATCTGACCTTCAAATTCTGCCACCACTGCTGGATTTACCAAACTCAGGGAAATAATAACAGGCTTGCCTTTCATAGCAGCCCTCGTAGCCAATATGCTTTGTAATTCTTTGTAGTTGGTAGCAGTAACAGTTTTGCCTGCATATGATCTGTTAGTAATTGAAGGATCAATTACGGGGTCACCGGCAGCTATGCTTTTTGTCCTTGCCAAGGAAGCCGTGTAAGGACCATATTGTAAACTGATCGGGATATAACCATTGCCTGTTTTTTCCCGTTCTGCCTGATCATACCCGACATTCGGGATAGGGCCCCTGGCAAAAACAATCGCTAAATCAGCTTTTTCAGGATCGTCGGTCACATTGAAATATTTTCTTATCAGGTCCAGGTTGACAGGGTATTCAGTAGATTCAGGTGTAACATTACCAAACCATCCAACCGAACGTGGTGTAAATTGCTTTGGAATATAAACAGTTTTTGTTTTTGCTATCGGTAAGATATGGTTCTTGTTTTTTACCAACACTACCGACTTTAATTGAGCATCAAACCCAGCTTTCATAAATGCAGGGTTGCCAACTGTTTTCACAGATTCAACCGGATCAACATATGGATTTTCAAATAGTCCTACCTGGAAAATATTTGTCAATAACCTTACAGCTGATAGTTCAAAACGTTCACGCATAAATTTTTCACCATGTTCTTTCACACCCATCCTGTATGCTTCAATTACCGGCCCTGCATCATTATTCCCTCCAAATTGATCTACACCAGCCATTAAGACTTTATAATGTCTTTCTGCAACAGATATTTTTTCAACGCCCCAGGATTTTCCGGCAAAAATATTGGGGGCCTTGCCCTCATCGGCCGTAATCAACCAATCAGTACAAACTACTCCGTTATAATTATATTTTTTTCGTAAGAGATCAGTAATTAAATATTTGCTATAGCCATTTCCAACGTTTTCCTTACCCATTATATCACGACCAAATGAAATTGTATAATAAGGCATTACAGCAGAAGCGGATTTTGTTTTACCATTCAACTTGAAAGCACCTTCGGTAAAAGGCAATAAATGTGTAGCAAAATTATCTCCAGGATAAACTGCAAACTTTCCATAAGCAAAATGTGCATCCCTGCCAGCCTCTTCAGGTCCGCCGCCTGGCCAATGTTTTACCATCGCATTTACACTTGCATAACCCCAGCCATTTTTTATTTCTTCTTTTCCGTATGATGTTTGAAATCCATCGATATAAGCTCTTGCCATATCTGTCGACAATAAGGGATCTTCACCAAATGTTCCCGGTACACGGCTCCACCGTGGTTCTGTTGCCAGATCGACTTGTGGAGACAAAGCGGTAGAAATACCTAATGCACGGTATTCTTTTGCTGCAATGCTTCCGAATTGTTGAACAAGAGATGGACTAAAGGTTGCAGCCAAGCCCAATTCTTCCGGCCACATAGAAATGTTGCCACCCGCTCCGGCATTATATTCAGTGGCAGCCACAACACCATTTCTCGGATCGGTACTATTGTTGGAAGGAATACCCAGGCCTTCACCCTCGATTAATGCCTGCACAGCATTATTCCATTTAGCTGCCACTTCAGGTGACTGAACATGTGTAACTAAAATGTGTCTGAGGTTATCTTTTTTAAGAAATGCTTTTTGCTGATCACTTACTTCCCATAAATCAAGTCCGCTTTCCTGAATAGTTTTGCCGTTATAAGTCCCTGCACCAAAACCCTTCGCGGCCGAAGGAATGGCCTGATGAGCACTATATAACATTAAACCTGCAATTTGTTCAATAGACATTTTACCGGCGAGATCTTTTGCCCTGACTGAAAATGGTAAACGCCAGTCTTCATATGCGTCAAGTTTTGCATTCTTATTCAAATCTTTGAAAGCAAAGCCGTCAATGGTGAGTATGCTGATCCCTGATTTATTAGAATAACCGATGACTGAGCCACCTGCATTGTCTATGATAGAAATACTCCCTTTCATTTTTTCGGTCCACTTATTTTGTGAAATAACCGGAATTGCTGAAACTAAAGAGAATATCATTGAACAGTAAAACGCGATTTGTTTTTTCATATAAAGCAATTAAGGTATTAAAGGTATTCTACGGCCTTTTTCTCTGGAAGGACAATTAGCTAATTGTGTAGTACTATTTAGAAATATTTAGGTAAACATATTCTAAATAATTTGCGAAATTATCCCAAAAAATTACATAATTATGCATTTTATATGGTACTATTTAGAAATCATTATATTATTTAAAGGCCGGCAAATTAGTTCTGATGTCACAATCTATCCCTTTTAAACATCCTGTAGGTCCGTCAAAATTCCTGTTATTCCCTTTATCATCCTGTCCAAAAACTTATATAAATAGCATAGACAGGGACGAATTTTTTGAAATGATATTGTATACTGGTAAGGATGATCTCAGCCAACTTTACCTGATCCCCCCATTCAGGTCGCTTAATGTGTCATTAGAGGATAAGCTAGGTTACTTAATTGCCTTTAAGCGCGAATATCTGGAAGAAGACGATAAGGAGTTTGCGCTTGATGTTTTCAGATTGTTCAATCAGCAGGGACAATATTCTTTAATGCAGTTAACTGCTGAAACTAAAAATTGCCTTGAATACCTTCGATTACTTATGGAGTACGAAGTAAACCATCCACAAGGAACCTTTCTGGCACTTAAAGGTCTTGTAAAGCTTTTCTTACTTCACCTGATTCGTCAAAGTCAATTTGGATTTTTACAAAACGATGTTAACCAAAAACGGGTATACGATTTCTGTATTTTACTTGACCAGCATTACATTGAACAACGGAAATCTTCATTTTACTCTAAAAGTTTAAACATCAGTGAAAAGCGATTAAATCAGATATTAGGTTCCAAAATGAATAAGA
>Ga0247757_10001630_pt1 | contig 14001 bp, 18 predicted proteins | sample UWRJL126311R4_FD_180929 | JGI IMG/M metagenome (GOLD analysis project Ga0247757, IMG submission 180929) | Plant litter microbial communities from Arlington Agricultural Research Station in Wisconsin, United States - UWRJ-L126-311R-4 | ecosystem: Environmental > Terrestrial > Plant litter >... | reverse complement strand
CCCTCTCATCGTCCCAAATCGGTGCCAAGGCCGAACGACCATCGTTTCACTCACCGATGGCGTTTTGCTCGCTTCTCCGAACAAGCGTGCTTTTAGCAGCGTTGCATGTAAACGTCAACAGTCATGTAATGTATGTATGTATGTATGCACGTGTATGTATGTGCGCCCACCCCCACCCCTCCCCAGGTTGCAGGCGTGCTGCCGTCGTATGCAAGGAATCCCGTCGGGCACTGGATGCGAGACAACAGAAACACAGCATAAAGGCCGAACGAAGAGTGGGCGCCGTCCTGACAGGATTCCCCGCTCCGTCGTCAGCAGCAGCAGCAGCAGCGGCAGCAGCAGCGGCAGCAGCAGCAAAGGCGATATTCTCCTACCAGAAGCGGCCCCCAAAAACGAGGTGGCACCACGTCGATTAAGCGCGAATCCCGGCGGGTGTCGAACATGCAGAACGGGACGATCTGGGAGAAAGTCGCAAGGCCACGACATGTGGAAAGGTAGCCATGGGTGTGTCCATGTGCCCGCGCACACACACACACACACACACACATGCGCACATACACATAGGTTCACAGATATATATGTGTGCGTGTGTGGATGGATGGATGGACGGATAGATGGGTGTATGCTACGTGTGGCAGACGGCACGGTATCTCTTCAGAAGGCCAAAACAGCGTCAAATCCAAGGCGTGCGCGGGCTGGATTGGCCAGGGGACGGCGAAATGGAAGCGGGCACAGCGCTCTGATTCGCCAACGCAGCAGTAATGGTGGGTGATCGGTGTGCGAAGGCAGGACAAGACGCGGCATGCGCAGGCGCACAGGCTCTCGCTCTCGCCCTTGCCCTCGCCCTCGCACCCACCCGCACCCGCACCGTCGCACACTCACCGCCGTTCCAGACGACTTGGAGGAAGCGTGTCTGCTGATGGGCCAGGGTCAGGAGCAAGCCGGACGACGGGCGTCGACACCGCAAGCGGGCAGTGCTGCGCTTGTTCTTCCTTCTGTTGGCCTGTCCTGTGCTGCATGGCGGCCAGCACCCAGCACTCAGCACCCAGCAGCTGAGGGCTGACCGAAAGGTGAACCAAGGCCGACCCCTCAGCCTGCCACTTGTCGGCTCCCTGTGCAACCAAGCAGAACGTTCTCATGCAGCAGCCAGCCGCGCGTCGAAGGAGCCGACGACGATGGGGTGGAGCCTCGTGCGGACAGCCTTGTATGGACTGCCAGCGAGAGAACCCATGCGGCCAAACGAATTGCGCCCCGGGCCGTCGCGGCCAGCTGTGACATACAGGAGCAAGGGTACTGTGGGGAACCGCCCTGGGACGAACACGACAACGCCAGAGACGCCCGAGACGGTGCTATGCTGTGCTACTCGACCGACCGACGGCAACAGCGCAGCGCACATCCCATCGATACAGCCGGTCGAGCGAGGGGCCGGGAAGGAGGGGAGGAGGGCAAGGCAGGCCAAGGGGGAAAAAGCCGTTCGAAGCCGGAGCAGACGGGTAGGCCAGAGTCGCAGACAGACAGCCAGGGCCCGAGGCCATTCGTTAGCCATGGCAAGGGCTTCGGCTAGGTAGCACGCCGCGGGCCGTCCTGGCTGGCCTGGGGCTGGGAGGGGGGCCGGGGGGTGTGGTCCATCCCTGGCGCTTCTGCTGCGCTTCTGCTGCGCGCAGTCCCAGACGCGTTAGACGGTCCCGTGACCTTGCAGCCATGCGGGTGCGCCTGTTGGCGCAGACAAGTGTGCATTGGCGCCGCGTTGGTGTGTCGGCTGAGGCGCTGAGCGGCGCGCGTTTATTGGGCCCTATCCTGTCTGCTGCCCAAGCCCCCGATGCGCCCGTCTGCCCGCCTGTTCCTGTTCCACCCACTCCCGGCCCCCTCTGCCAGCCATGGCCTCTTCGCTGCTGGCTACGCCGCATCCAAACTGTCGCCGGCATCCCCTTCCGCGCCATTGCCTTTGCCGTTACAAAGAACCCTCGCCCTCGCCCTCGCTTTCGCCGCTGCCCTCATCGTCGTCCGAGCCCGAAGAGGCTTCGTCTGGCATGACGACGTTGTTGAGATAGGTGACCTGCGCGCCTGCGTTAGCCTCTGCATCCTGCTTGCACCACGCCCACCGCAACAAGAGAAAAGGCAGGCCGACAGCCACGCACGCCTAGCGAGCTTCCCCACTCTCTCACGGCACACACGCCCTAGGACTTGGGCTGTCTGCAGTGCCAGCGCACAATGCCGCCTTCTCGAGTCTGTGTGCTAATTGACCGAGCCCCTGCGAGGGTGTCCCTCGTAGCCCGCCACAAACTGCTGTCGGCACTACGCCGTAGGTACTTACAAATGGAACCATTCGTGCCATGAGTTCCGCAACTCGGTCCAACCCCTTTGCTCCTAAAATCTCGTCATCCGGCACCTTGGTCCCAAGCGTAAAGCTGCGCAGTCGAAGCAGTTCGATGTCCTTGTGATCCGTGTCGTACCCCTACACATAGTTAGCGTTTCTTCTTCAACCAAACTTGACAGTTGTTGTCCTCGACGCGGTCCAGAGTCCTTAGCCCCCCCCCTTGTCCAAGGCCACTGAGGCCTTCCCCAATCTTCAGCCCATGCTTCACCGATGACGAGGGGCTTCCTCTCGAACTTGCCATGGCCCTGCCGTCACCCAACTCGCAAGGCACTCTGCGCTTGCAACGACTGCGCCGCAGACGGTCGATTTATGCCAAGACAAGACCTGAGACTATTCCCCCCTTTTTCTAGCAGTGTCGCATCGAGTGAGCAAGCGGGCCTGGCTGGACACCAGCTGTCCATCGAATGAGGGTGCTAGTAGCAGGGAATGCGCTTGTTACGAGCCCCGAGAACAACCGCTAGGCCCATCCAGGTCTAAAAAGGGTGACAGCCGATTTTGCTCGCTACCAGAGAATCAATGTGCCCTTCCTTTTTGCATCGACTTGCAGAACGCCGCCTGCCATGTCTTTGCCACGGTGCATCGAGCCTCAGACGTGCATGGGCGCTATGCTTTCTCTAGTTTTATGACCGTACCACAACATGGTGGTACCATGTCAAATATCAAGCCAACTAGTAGCTGCCACCTTCTCTTCCGTGCAGCAAATGGATAAACGCCATGCGAAACAAGTTGCATAACTTACCTTTGGATGCTTCTTAAGAGCAGTTGACTGGTTACTGGGCTGGTTCGTAAAAGCTTTCACGGCCGCCTTCTCGTCGTCGGCAACGCCACCAAGAAACGAGCCTCGAATACCCGCATCGGTAAGGACACGTTTGATCTTGTGTGGCTTCCGGTCGATGTCACGACGCAAAGCGTTCAACGCCTGAGCTTCTGGTTGCCATAGTCCACCACCTGCGCACAGTTAGCGAATCCATGATAAAAACGCATGCGTTACACCTCCAACAAGCGAAGTAAGGACAGTATAGTGTGGGTAAGTCCAAAGAAATGAAAGCCTAAGCCGTTAAACACAGGCCCGATGTTGTGATCAATGGAGCCGTGTTCCAGCGGGGAACGTGTCGGCGGGGTATCTTTCACGTTCCCCAGTCACATCATGTATCGCTGCACTCTCCTGCTAGGGTCATCCACAATAACGGGTATCCACGATGGTCTTGCCTGACCGGCCCCGTATGGTTGTCTGAGCCGACGCACATGTAATCTCCTATCCACTCGACACACGACCGACTTTGATGTGTAGGAGATGCCACTGAATTCTTATTCGCGCGTACACCCTCAGAGCTCACCAACACCTCTTATTTTCTTTGGAGCCACACTGCATAGGCCCCTTTATTCGCCAACCCTGCAGTGTCGTGTGGCTAGATTAAGCAGTGTGACCTCGAACACGCACGCGGAGTGCAGGCCATTATTTTCCGGTAACTGGCGGTCCTGCCCGGAATACCTGGCAAAGTGTGCGACAAATTATTGAGCTCCTTCGCCATGGACGTGCTCACGCCCGGGTAGATTGGCGGCGGCTGTAGTTTAGGCTGGACGTCGATGTCAAGGATATAGGATATTCGTAGACTTTGACCAATCAGACGTTCAACTGAATAATAATGCTGTGCTTTTCACCTCGCCTCATTCATTGGCAACGAGCGCTTTCCTGTGGTCTCAAGAAGAGCAGCCCAGACATCATAGTAGCACCTTCCCACGCCTTGGAAAGTGGCGGCTTGTCCCCTGCAATACCTGTACCGTAATGCTTACCGGATTGAAGCATAGCGACGCTTGTTCAGTTTTCCATACGGGATATTCGAGACCAAGTCCTTTGGAGATCCATCGCTAAGGCGTTGACCCTTTGGCTTCACTCCATACCGCATTTATAAAGGCATAGCCAGGCGAGGCGTCTACCAAGGAATGAACAAAAACAAATACATACCGACGAAGCTACTGTCTCCAGGCTCAATGTGCATATAGTATGCCGCGTAAGGCCCCTTACGGCCTGTACTACACGCCGCATCCAACATCAGTAGGGTGCTAGAAGGCGGATTCGACTTGAGAGCTTGCGGGTACAGCTAGGACAAACCTGCATGCTACAGCCACAGAAAATAGACCTGACTTACCGGCTCCATGCTGCAGAGAAGTGTGTCTATATAAAGCATCAGTTCGGTTTGGTAGCGGACACAGTCAAGTAACGATGCAAGGACGGATGCATACTTAGCTGCTTACCTTGTATGGGGTTTGATCCTTCGAGAATCGTACATCTATTCCAGTCAACCATACTGCATCTCAGTCTTTACCCATGCTTTGCTCTACCTCGATAAATGCGGAATATCTAGTAGAGTTAGCTCGTGTCTGTGAGCGCAGCTTGATGCGGGCTTGGCCTCACAATGTCCTTGACAGGGAGCTCGGGGATAGTGTCGTCGGCTTCAATTAACTTTTCAGAAAGAACTTCGATGAATGACGTGAAATCCTGTAGAGAAGTCCGATAGTCTGGGTCATGGGCTAGACCATCGTTAGCATCGACATCTTGCTCTCTGATACCCTTGCTCATCCATCCGTCAAAGAATCCTCACCCTTCAGCCACTGGCGCTCGTTATTCGCAGCCAAATCCCGGAGAAAGAGCAGGGTGTTAGGGTGGATGGTTTCATCTGCGTACGGAGTGTCACCAGCTTCGCGTGCCTTCGGCCTCTTAATAATAACTTGGGTACCAGGCTCAAGCTTCGCCCCAGACTTCCACAACTCTTCCTCCCTGGACTTATTCTTTCGCATAGGAAGGGCTGCTCGCTTCGCAGATCGTCCTCGCGATGCTGCTTTTGCTGGCTCGTTATCTTCGCTGGGCTCTTCGTGATCGGACCCGGAAGATACATTTATTCCATCAGAAGCTTCGTAATCGGATATTCCTGGAGATTTACTGGCTTCTTCATCTTCAATGTCGGATGTGGGCTCGACATAGGACCTGTTCGCAGTAGACCTGCGCCTTTTCGACTGACGAGTAACTGCTGTTGAAGCAGTACGCTTCGATGGACTGTGGGGAACCAGAGAGGCGATAGGCTTTCCTAGTTTGCGAGGCATTGTTCTAATATCTGCTGCTGTCACTGGAATGGATGAGTATCAGTGTGGAGGTGTAGGTGATTGCTAATGCCTGCTTCATGCACAGACCCCTTGGCGGCTCTTGCTATGACGTCCCAACTTTGAATGAAACAGACGCACGCAACCCGTTTCAGTCAAAATTAGTATCCGACTTAGGAGTCAAAGGACACTATCTCCGTTTGCATAACTCCCTGACTCTCAGCCGTCTTCTTGCATCTGTGCACAATGTTGGTACAATTCCAGGCCCGGAAGCAGAAGATTTTACAGCAACTCAATGTCCCAGTCGAAGAGTACCATGATCTATCACCAAAAGGCTCCATCGACGCACCAATACGGGATTTAATTGGGGAAATCAATAGCACACACGGACTTGTTACCACCAGTAGCTGTTCCGGTAGGATAAGTGTTTTTTTGGAGGGTCGCAGAGCAGATACACTGGGAGCGCAATCGAGCGACGGTGCGCCTGCCGGCCCCGGGGGCAAAGGGGGTGGAGGATCGTGGCTTTTCATATCGCATGACCCAGTCGAAATGCCTTTGGGACATCATGTCTCTTATTTCACATCTGCATTCGGGTTGAAAAAGTATGAACCAGGCCGTAATATGCCCAGAATTTCATGTAGGCACATTCATCTCAAATTTGAACCCATGGTATGTAACAGCGACACCAGTATGTGATTAGGTCTCATAAAGCCAGATCCTTCACATTCTGTCAGCATCTCTGGACCAATGTCAGCACGTTCTTGCTGCAGCCCTGAACGCCGGTTTCCGTGAGAGTGGTGCCGTAAGCCTCAACCCTTCGAAGAATGGGGAGATTAATCCTGTTGTCGCTGTAAGATCTACAGGATATTCTTTCGATGCAATTATCGGATTTCAGAGTGATGAAGGTGATAACGTGGCACTTGTGGACGAAAATTATCTCCAAACGCTGGTCGCTGTTGCAAACGAACGCTTTAAGACCAATGATGAAAGGATCGCTCGTTTCCAATCAGCGCTACGTGAGCGATATAATACACAAGTTACTCATAATTCTGGTGCTAGGGTGCTGGATTGGGAAGACACTCAAACTAGGAGAAGACGAAAGAGGGAGGAAGGTCTTGCACGTCAGCAGGCACTGAAATCACAAAAAGAAACGAGCAACACGACGATTGTACTAAACTCCGACGGTCTTAGTGAGTCGAGTGTGGCATTTATCGACTCCTACGAGGTCAACGGACAGTGATGTATCCTTGGGAACAAATACTCGCTTACTGGTTCTACACAGGCTTGTGAGATCAAGAAACCGAATAGGTTGTTAGAATAGTATATGTCTTCATATTGAAATCGACTAAATGGGGACGCTCTCCACAGGTTACATTATCCACGCACCAATGTGATTGGTTTGCACATTATATCTTGGAACGCCCACCTGATAGCAAAGTACAAGTCTAAACGAGCTTTCAATGCTAACTGCGTTCCAATTCTCCATGTCTCCGATCTTAGACGGAATGTATTCTCTTGCTAAGGAGGCATTTGAATACTGAGGGAAAGTCTCCGCATCGTGTAACCAATGGGAGGCCTTGTAAAAGTCTCCGATTGACCCGCACCTGTGCATATAAACCTCATTTTCCATTGCTCCATGCTTCTCAGACATCTCCAACCCCAATCTCATCTTACCTATTGATAGTAGAAATAGCTTGCCGAAAATGAATTCTGCAGCAGCCAACCGCAAGTATTTTGAGTAAGAGCCTTTGCAAGCGAACACATGAACGAGATAAACTGACACGAGGATCACCAGCCTCATTACAGAGTCTTACGATACAAAGCCATTATTTGCTAAAGTAAATCAGCAAGTCACAGATGAATTGCGTAGTCGTCTAGACTGGGTTGGCATACCGTTCAACACAGATTCGGCTTCAGAAGCTAAACCTATACGACAACTGGACTACGCTTGTGGGACAGGTCTTATGTCTCGAGTACGCTACTTTTGTTCGAAGTTCAACCCTATAAACAGCCTAATTGTACTCAGGTTTTCGGCCCCTACGTCACAATCACCCGTGGCATCGATGTTTCCCCCAATATGGTGGCAGCGTACAATGCACGGGCACGCACCGCTAATCTACCCGCCTCAAAGGTCAACGCCATGGTCGGCAATCTGTTCGATAAGCAAGCTCCTTCCAACGAATTGGTGGGTCCAGAATGGGAAAATTTCGATCTTGTGACAGCAGGCTTTGCTTTTCACCACTTTGAAGACGTAGTGCATGCCGCCAAGTGCTTGAAGGAGAGGCTGAGGCCTGGAGGCGCTCTCGTCATTACTGATTATTTAGAGGGCGCGGACATGAAAGCTGATGAGAATGGGGATCCAATCCCTGGATCAGAAGGAAGTCATGCGACTATGCATCGTCACAGCCATGGGCACAAGCATGGCCAAGGACACATCCAGGACCATGCAGAAAATGGCTTTCTCAACTCAGATGTCAAAACCATGGCCGACTCCATCATGACTCCCAGTTTTACCATGGAGGCTGTAAGGGAATTGTTTACCAAAGCAGGGCTGGTAGATGTAGATGTTGTCAAAATGCCCGAAAGAGTGTATTTGGAATTTGGTGGTCAGAGAATATGGCGGGTGATTTTATTGGCCAAGGGTAGAAGACCACTGGAGGAATCTGAGGGTTGAAACGAAGATAGCTGAACCACGGTATGTTAACGGCAGTCGATTATATATTGCAACATAATAAAGACAGTGAAGAGAACCAGGGAGTTACACGCCTATGGCAACATTAAGGGAAACGATCGTACATAGATCTCACTGCAGGGGAGCTGTTGGATTACCAGGTACCTCCACGTGATGAATCCTATGTACAACCAGTCTACTCGTCCATTCATCATATTTGTGCTATGTGGTGTTGATAGACCCGTGCCTACCCCATATAAGGCACTAAGTCGTCCCGAACTATATCCAACCAGTAATCGTCTACATTGACGTTTGTCCCCAAATGCTCGAATTTGATGTGACTTGAATGAAGAATGTATGCAACTTTGAGACATGTCGCTTGATCATAGGGTATGGTTTCCAAAAGCTTATTCTTATTGCAGAACCTGGGCATCATAAGAACTACACATCGTATTTTAAGGTTTGCAAGTTGCAGAAGATACCATACCATTGATCCGGTTTTTACGTTCTTGATGGTATGCCCCCCTTTACGTTCCAGGGTTACGTGTGTGCAAAGTTACCTAGCGCTACCGGGTTAAAGGTTTAGAACTATAAAATCCCACGCGAGGCGCTCGATAGTAGGTTCGTGCGTGGTATGCTGGCCTCTGCTTTTGCACCTTCAAGCAAAATGTCAATGACAGCAGCCGTCTCTCTTCGCACATCGACGTGCTTTGCGGCCACTAGGGCAGGGGTTGCGTTGAGCCTAAGGCTCCCAGTTAAGCTGAGGGCCGGCTGCATCCGTTCTAAATCGCCCGGCTTGATCAGTTTCCCATACTGATTGAATCCTCTGGTATTCAGTTCGGCCAGAAAAGCATTACGCAGCCGTCTCCTACACCATGAGCGCACGACGGCGGATTTAGAAAGCGCAAGCGTATTAGTGACGTGCCACCAGAGTCCTTCTTTTTTTCGTGTCTTCATCTCGCGCTCCCGTAGGTCGAATAGAGGATGCTGAGGACCTAAGGCATAATGGGTAATGAGTGTTTTGTAGCTGGGTGTGTACTGAATTTGGAAGTTCCTCGGTCGCAATTGCGAAAGTTTGACGGTGACGGCGCGCATGGCGTTATAAGGTGGGCAATAAATGCAATCGTTCTTTTCGAGGCTCACCCTCGTTACGCATTTTCCAAAGCGTCGTTATGTAAGCATACATCAATTACACGCTAGGACAGAAATGGATGGGGCTGATTGCGGGCAACAGCCCACAGTGACTCGTTGATTCAAACCTGCGCCCGACCACAACTCACCACTCCACCTCCGAACCCAGCGCTTGACGCCGTCACCTACGCACCAGACCCCAAACATAGTGCCGACAGCTGTACAACGCGCTCGAAATGCCTAAGAACAAAGGAAAAGTACGTCTCGCTCCAGAACGTGCCCCACTACGATGCCCCGCCAGGCATCTCCTCTTCTCTAGCCAAACCCTAAGCTGACAGAATAACATAGGGTGGTAAGAATCGACGAAGGGGTAAAAACGAGAACGATAATGAGAAGCGCGAGCTCACCTTCAAGGAGGAAGGTCAGGAATATGCTCAAGTCCTCAAAATGCTAGGTAATACCCTTTTTCACGTCTTTTCATAGTTCATACGGATGGAAATTCTACTCTATCAAAGCTTCTAGAGACACTCATGAATTAACTGAAAATCAATCTAGGCAACGGCCGCCTAGAGGCACAATGCTTTGACGGCACCCGCCGCCTAGGCCACATCCGCGGCAAGCTCAGAAAGAAGGTACGAATAAACCAGTCTATGTTTTAATACCTCATTTAACGATTTTATGCAGGTTTGGATCAACCAGGTACAGTGCACGAGCCACAGCATCTTCTACCATTCATTAAGACTCCTAGGGCGACATTATCCTCCTCAGTTTACGCGACTACCAGGACGAAAAGGGCGACGTTATGTGAGTCATGTTCTCTTTTTTGCTGGCACACACTATGACATAGATAGATACAGTATGTGTATTACACTGGCCAGGGAGGAAAGCTCATGACACCAAGTGTGAAAATACGACTTAAAGTCACGTGTTTTATTTAAGCATAGTTACTGATCATTGTGTGTAGTCTCAAGTACTCTGCCGACGAAGCTCGCTCACTCAAGGCTTACGGAGAGCTTCCCGAGAACGCGAAGATCAATGAGACGGATACATATGGCGACCAGGGCGACGAGGGTATCGGGTTCGAGTTTGACGAAGACCGTGACGAGAGCGACTCCGACGATGGCAAGGATGGCAAGGAGCTTGACATTGACGATATCTAAACTGATGTGCGGGTCCGCCATGCTGGCCCAGCTCTCGTATCGCTTCTGCCTCTCACTGACAAATCTGTTGCGTGCAGGGAGCTGGGCCGGCTCAAATGCGCACCACTTTGCTGGCGGGCGGACGGGTTGGTGGTTCAATGCGGTTTCCAGTTTATTGGAAACACGCTCATCATCAGTATGGTTAAAGGCTTGCAATTGCTTGATGGTATAGAGAAACGTATATTTCTATGGCAAAACAGCTCTCTCCACCATGTCTGATGTCTATTAAATGGCATAACACACTAACTACTGCACCTTTGCCTTGCTATGCACTTTATAGCCATCGCCTAAGCAAGCAGTGTCTATCTTACTTTTCCGTTCACAAAATCTAACGACGTGTGCCAAAATTGAGAAGGATAATTGAAAGACCATGACAATGAACCGTAGGGCATAGTCTTTCCAGCCAAGCGCTGGCTTTGTGCCCCTGCTGAATTTGGCATCTTGTACTTGCCATGGAACACTTCCGCCCAGTTCCAGCCCTACTTTCATGCCGCTAGCGAATCCATCTTCGTGAAAACCATATCCCGTCCATGCACCTACATACCAAACACTTTTCTTTCCTTGAATTTGGTCAAGGTTTTCCTGTGCAGCAATCATGCGAGCATTGTATAACGGATGTCGATATTGATAAATAGCCTGTGTAAGGGATGGCGATGGGGGGTTTTCGGGGTTGAGAGTTACCAATACATCACCATATATATTGGCAGGCAAGGACTGTAGGATGTTCATGTTATAAGTAAGGGATACAGTTTGGAGGGATCCAGACAGAGGCTTGGCTGCTGGTTGCGAGCGTATGAGGTAATTCCATGCTGACCAAGCTGCTCGACGCTTAGGCATGAGCTGAACATGTTAGTGAATGGCTTGAACAAAACGGGTGAGGTGACTACCGAGAGATCAGAATGCAGGTATGCAATATTGGGTGTGGTTTCAAAAGCACCCAGTATCCCTATTTCTTCTTCTGTTGCAGAGTCCCCTACGATTCGACGTGCTTGATCACCGTGACATGCAAGAATTACTTCGTCAAAGATTTCCTGTCTTTTCGCTTCCTTCCCCCCTAGTGTAAGCTCGACACGTCCATTCTTTCTCTCCAAAGATTCGACCGGAGTGCCAAGCTCTATGGTCGCATTGCTACACTCTCTCGTTACGGCCTCAATATACTTCTTCGCCCCTCCTTTGACCGTTAACCAAGGTGGCCTCTCGGCTACCGTTGACAGGAGGTGATGGTTCCACATGAATCTCACTAGTGTCAATACTGGAAATTGAAGAGCACACTTATCTGGGCCGGTGCTCCACACGCAAGCTGTCATTGGAATTAGGTAGTCGTCGCGGAAAGCTTTCGAGTACCCCTCCCTTTCCAGATACTCTCCGATACTGAGTTGGGTAGACGGTGTAGCGGGATTTAGTAGGAGGTCCAACGAGAATAGATTGAACCGCACGATGTCAAAAATCATGCGCCAAAACGACGGCCGCAGTGCATTCCCAGGCTGAGAGAAAAGTGCAGATAACGAAGTCCCTGACCATTCGAATGCGCCCGCATCCCTTGAAATTCCAAACGTCATTTGTGATGGGATGGTCTTGACGCCAAGCTGCGCCAAAAATGCGATAAAATTGGGGTATGTCGCTGTGTTCAGGACAATGAAGCCGGTATCAACATGCGTAGTGAGTGATGGATCAAGAGGTGAGGTCCATGTTGCGGTGTTTGTATGGCCGCCTAATCGATCTTCTCTTTCGAAGAGTGTAATGGATGCACTGGATTTGCGAAGCGCCCACAGAGCGGAGAGACCCGATACACCGCTTCCGACAATGGCTATACGCTTGTGCTCCATCTCTTCTATTCTGACGACCATATCGAACAATCAAGCCCCTGAGTAGTCTGAAAACTAAGCTGTAGACCTATGGTGTGGAAGATCAAATCGAACACCACACTTATCTGAACTTGCATGCGGAAAAACACCAGGGAAGTGGCAGTTAGGAGTGGTGAGGTCATTGACTTTTCAAGCGAGGATTGTCTCGTCTTAAACAGGCTGTATTCTTCTTTGAGCATAGCTAAAAACTATTCTGGAGCATCTTTCTGAGAAAAGTGCATATGCCCTTGCACTGTCTGGTCCAACGGGTCTAGATCTGGCTGGGGCAGTCGTGGGCGCGGGCCAGGGTACTTGATCACACGTGAGGTAGCAAGGATGGCAAGGGTGTCCAGGCCTTGGCATTACGCCGTGTGCCTCGCCCTCGCTGGGACCTGGATCGCAACCTCCGTCTGCGCCTGTATCCACCAAACACTCTTCTAGACACATAAGAATCTTACAACACAGCACAAGTGCCACAGAATCATACAGCAACTTACACAAGTCCAGAATGTCGAATCTTATTGATGCCGACGCGGGCACCGAGCGCTTTGGCGGCTATGAGGCTGATTTGAAGCTCGTGCAGGCGGATCTGAACCAACAGATCGAGTTGATCAAGGAGACATCTGGAGAGCCAAGAAAAGCAGCTATTAGCAAAGCAGAGAGAGCGCTTGAGGAGGCGGAGGAGCTGGTGAGTTCTGCCTCGCATTTTCGCACCGCTCCTTAGCGGGCACCCGAACAATATACCTGGATCGCAAAGCAACCTCTGTGCAATATGGAACCCCGTGCATTCAAAGGCCTGGAAACTAACGTACTATTATAGATCGGCCAAATGCGCTTGGAGAAGTCCAACATACCCGCAAACTTAAAATCGAAATACAACGCCCGCTTTCGCAACTTCGAACACGACTTCGACAGCGCCAAGCGCAAACTTCAGTCTTATGCCAGTGACCGTAGCAAGCTCTTTGGAGATCGATACACCGACAATCCAGACACCGATACACAGCTCGAACAGCGCCAGCAGCTACTTTCAGGCACCGATCGGCTACAGCGATCATCTGGCAGGCTGACAGCCGCGCAGCGGATGGCACTGGAAACAGAGCAGATTGGCGCAGGTACCCTGAGCGACCTCCACAGACAAAGAGAACAGATCGAACATACAAGGGCCACAATACTGGAGAGTGAAAGTTATACCGATAGGAGTATCAAGACGCTGAAAGGCATGGCGAGGAGGTATGTGTCCCTACATCTCGAGAATGAGCCGGTGGCGTTGATGCGGTGTGCTCAGATTATGGTTCCCCGTCTAGGATGAAGCGATGCATGCTAACCATGTCGTGACTATAGGATGGCTACAAATAGGATTATCACGATTGCGATCATCACTGTTCTTGTTCTGCTCATTATTGCTGTTATATTTAGCAAGTTCAGATGAGCGTTTGCTGTGTGTTGGGGAGTTGGAGGGCGTTAACTATGTAGGATATCTATGGGTTTTAGGGCCCTGTCTCTTTGATACTCTGAAGAGAGAAACATCACCCACTGCACATCTTTAGTTCAAAACCATCCCACGTGAACTATTCTGAATTAGATTTCGGAACTACTGCTTCAGTGCACTGGTGTTCCTCCAATCTTTTACTGTAACCTACACAGTTATCTCGAAATATATTCTTCTGTCTTGGAATAAAT
>Ga0247757_10001629_pt1 | contig 14009 bp, 10 predicted proteins | sample UWRJL126311R4_FD_180929 | JGI IMG/M metagenome (GOLD analysis project Ga0247757, IMG submission 180929) | Plant litter microbial communities from Arlington Agricultural Research Station in Wisconsin, United States - UWRJ-L126-311R-4 | ecosystem: Environmental > Terrestrial > Plant litter >... | reverse complement strand
CCTCTCGTTTCTCACCAACCCTCATTAATTACTGCGGCGCCCCCATATCTTGCAACCTCGCTAGTTCCCAATACATTCCTCTCCGTCTCATCAGCTCGTCGTGCCGTCCCTTTTCTACAATCTTTCCTTGGTCGAAGACATAGATAACGTCGGCCTGTTGGATGGTCGACAGACGGTGCGCGATGGCAATCGTTGTACGACCTTGCGATGCAGCGTCGAGAGCTTCCTGGACGACTCGCTCGGAAGCGGAGTCCAACGCCGAAGTCGCTTCATCGAGGAGTCTGCTGATGTTAGCTTTGCGACAAAAAGGGGCGGAGCATGAGGTCTTACAGGATCTTGGGGTCACGAAGGAGAGCACGGGCGATGGCGAGACGTTGACGTTGACCACCCGAAAGAAGGGCGCCTTTAGCTCCGACTCGTGTGTTGAATCCGTCTGGTAACGACATCTGTTCATATTAGCATCGTTCAACCGACTCGTGTGCCACTTCTACTCACGATGAATTCGTAGATATTGGCATCCTTGCAAGCCTTGATGACTATGTCGTCGCTCACATCGTCCCTATCGGCCAAGATGTTCTCCTTGATGGTTCCAGTGTACAGCGTCGTCTCCTGGCTTACGATCGCCAATTGAGCCCTGTAATCCTGGATGTTGTAGTCCTTAAGCTCAACGCCATCGACCATCACCAGGCCACTGGTGGGATCGTAGAAGCGTTCTAAAAGAGCCATAATGGTAGATTTGCCACTCCCACTAGCGCCAACCAAGGCAACGAACTGTCCTGGTTCAGCAGTGAGACTAACACCTCGTAGAACGCGATGGTCAGCGCGGCCAGGGTAACTAAAGCGAACAGATTGAAGCTCGACTCTTCCAGTTAGACGATCTACCTTCTTACCCTCAGTCGACCAGCTATCAATCTTGGGAACGCGGGAGATGAATGTCTTGAGCATGAGTGCAGCCTCTCTTGCCTCACCCATATCAGGCGCAAAGGAGAAGACAGCGCCAGCAGACTGTGCGCCGTTGATGATGGCAGAGTAAACAATGAAGAACTGCAAAACAGTATACTCCATGCGCAACATAAGGCCACCACCGTACCAAAAAATGAGGGCGAAGATGAGCATGGAAAGGCCTTGGCTGAGAGCATAGAGTGCCGAAGATATGTTCATGAAGCGTAAGTTACCGCGGGCCTGAGCAGCGAGCTTGTTTTGGTATTCCTCCAACAAGTGAGCTTCCAAAGACAAGGATGCAACAGTACGGATGGAAGCGGCAGCTTCGCAGGCAAAAGAAGCAGAGTCAGTTTTTTCCTTGGTACGCTTCTCCATGCGCACGAGTGCGTGGAAACGGAAGTATCCGCATGTAATAACAAGTGGAATAGTCGACGTGCAGACAAGAGCGAGCTTCCAGCCAAATGATAATCCGACGATGATAGCGACGAAAACGGAACCGCATGCTGTAATGATAGCTCCGAGCGTCGAGCCGGAAAGACCAGCCAACCGATTAGCCTCTGATGATAGGAAGGTGGCCAGAGATCCAGAAGTCACAGTGTCGCTATCAAAGAATTCAATGTCCTGGCGAAGGATAGCACCGAATGCTTCTTCGCGAATGCGAGAGATCAGGAGAGCAGAGGACTTCGACAGTGTGAATCCTTGAAGAAAGTAAAATGCCCATGTCGCGAAGCCAATCATGAAGAACATCCAGCACCAGAAGCTAATACCATGACCTCCGGTAGATGTCCCGGGCGAGAAGAACGAGTTGATAGAATTGCCTAGGAAGATGGCTTGGATAGCTGGCGAGGCGCCGGCAAGTAAGCAGAGAAGGAAGCCTGTCCACATCAGTCCATGCTCATCTCTGTTCATGCTCCATCCGAATTTGATGAGCGACCAGGTGCTATACGATTCTTCCTTTTCAGCCTTCTTGGTATGCACCGACGCGGCTGCAGACGTGACAGTCCGAACCAGATCAAGCTTCTCGACATCGCCTATGATGCCTGTCTCCTTCTCGATCGACACTTCAGACTGACGGTTCGCGGTTTGAATCTTCGAACTGATTTCCTGTGCCTGGACCAAACTCTGGTAGATACCCTGTTTCTTGATCAGTTCTTCGTGGGTACCTTGCTCGACGATCTGACCCTTTGCCATGACGACGATATTGTCGGCATTTCGGATCGTGGAAAGGCGATGCGCAATGGCGATTGTAGTTCTGCCCTGGGATGCTTTGTCCAGTGCTTCTTGCACGACTTTTTCGGACCTTGTATCCAATGCGGCGGTCGCCTCATCGAGCAGCAGAATCTTGGGGTCGGATACGACGGCGCGGGCGATTGCAATTCGCTGTTTCTGGCCACCTGAAAGGAGATTACCACGCTCGCCAACCTTGGTCTGGAATCCATCTGGCAAGTCCATGATGAAGTCATAGGCGTTGGCAGTCTTGGCTGCATTGGTGATGAGTTTCATTTTGACGTCGTCAGCTGCATGCTCAAATTCAGTGCCGACCAGACCATGGGCAATACTCTCATAAATGGTAATGCTAAACAGGACTGGCTCTTGGCTCACGATGGCGATGTTCCTGCGCAACCACTTAAGATTGAGAGTGCTGATGTCCCTTCCATCGAGGAAAACCTGGCCTGCCATAGGTAGATAAAATCTCTCCAACAGCCCGAAGATGGTACTCTTTCCGGACCCCGAAGCACCGACAAGAGCTACCATCTTGCCTGCATCAATCTTCAGACTGAAATTCTCCAGAACGGTAGCCTCTTGACGGGAAGGATAGATGTGCTTCACGCCTACAAACTCGATGTTGCCGATGAATTCCTCAGGCTTATCACCCTCATCCGTCTCGGGGTCGATGGGCGACTTGCGCTCGATAGTATTGAAGACTTTTGTTGCGGCTGCGACGGCAGAGACGAATGCCTGCATATGCGGCAGATTGTGACCGATGGATATACCTGCAATCATAGTAGCCATGACGACGGTGAGAATTTGAGCGACACCCAACTCTCCTTGATGCAAGAAACGGTTGCCTTGCCAAAAGGCCAAAGCATACTGCAAGTTGAGTACACCCATCATACCAGCGATCATGCTAGAAAGCCAGAACTTTGCGTTGTAATCCCATTGCGAAGCACGGGTGAGGAAGAGTTTGTATTTAGCCTCGAGTCGCTTTTGGGTTCCATAGGCGGTAACATTTCTTGCAGAGGAGATGACTTCTTCAGCCAAGGTACCAGCTGTGGCATACTCATCAATTGCTTGAGTCTGGTTCGTTTTCATCCGCTTGCCGTTGAAAACCATCATGATACTCATAGCGACAGTGGCGGATAACATGATAAGGGTGAGCTTCCAACTTCGAACGAATCCTACAATGAGGGCCGAGAAGAACATGGAGGTACCGGAGATGAAGAGGGACACCTTCTGTCCGACACCATCCTGGACGAGGACCATGTCGGAACTGATACGCGTGGTGATCTCTCCAGAGCCCAGGAAATCGAAGAAGGCGATGTTTTGGCGAAAGATTGCACGCAAGTACAACTCACGGATCTTCTTGGTGATCTGCTCTCCGGTGTATGAGAAGCCAATCATGCCAGTGTATATACAAACAAAGGTACCGATGCCTGGCCATAGAGTTAGCGATACTCATCGTGGATGGCTAAGAACACATACCCAGGTAAACAAAATACAGAGTGAACTGGTTGATCTGATGTCTAAAGTGCTCTGCCGCAATGGCATCTACCGAGAAGCTGGTAAAACTACCCGCAAAATTACCGTAAACGAGCTGGTACACAGTTAGCCAAGAAGAAGCCAAGTCTGGTATTGCTCACGTACCGTCATGAGTGGCATGCATGCACCGCCAGCAATGGACGCCACCAGGGAAACCAGCATGATGGCCGCCTCTTTCTTAGTCGCGTAGCGAAACAACGTGAAGTATCCAATCTTCTCTTCCGGGGTCTCGAGCTGTCGTTCAATGATGCGCTTCTCTTCGTCGGTCAAGCGCGCTTCGGACATTTTTTCGTCCACAACGGTGTCTCCCATCAACGAGCCTGGCAGGCTCCCCTTGGCCAGCTCTTCTGGAGGTGTCGCCATGGTGTGTTAACTTGACTCTGTAGAGGCACCTCAGGAGGCAGGCATGTCATATGGGAGTAGGGGACACACGGCTCTTTGATGCCCTGCACCAACGGCGGGAATATGGGCCGAGGCGTACAGGGTGACGAAGGCCTTCCGAAAAAGGGCAGGTGTTGCGTTCGAGAAGACGGGCTAAGCCTAGTAGGGACGATATGCGAGCAAGCGAGGATTGACTCAGGTTCTCGATTTTCTGAACTGCACGCCACGGCGCCTCAGGCCCGCCGCGTACGTAGAGAAGCGCGTGGTGTTTGGCCAGAGTGGTACGAGGATGCCGCGCGTGGGTTAAATGCTTGTTCGCTGCGAACAGCTGCTGTGGGGGGTGGATCAACGGGGAGAGACAGCAGGGCCAATTACCGAGACTGGCAAAAAGGGCGATGGAGTGGGGACCTGAAGTTGGGAGCTGTCGTCCCGTTAAAAGGGCGAAAGGGCACCAACGCGTTGGAGGCAGCCTCTGCCGGACCAGCAACGTCGGCCATCCTCCGTCAGCGGTGAGAAGTTTTCGGTATATTGCAGGCGCCCTTCACGGCGATACGATACAATACGGTGCTTATGGCTTTTGCGAACCCGAGCGAGGGTGGCATTTTTGCCTGCAACAAGCGCGGCCAATCAGAGCGAGGCCATTGCAAGCAACGCAAAGGGCCATCGGCGTCTCGTCGGAGAGTCGGGGCTAATCACACGCCGTCCACCGACCAGAATGGGAATTCGTCCCTCATTCCGCTGACTACGCACTCGTAGGCACCCTCGAGTATGGACGGGAATGCTCGGACTCGTAGTGGCTTAACTCAGCCTACGCATCTAGGTAACTACATGCCCCTACCGTTATGTCCGCACACGTCCGCTACCCCGGCACTCGACCGCCCCCTTTCCGTGAATGCAATTTACTCAGGGTAAACGAGACGTGACATCTGACGATGACAGCGAAGGGCTCGGATCGTCCACGAAAGGGCGCACTGGTTTCATGAATAGGGGCTCGATATCCCTTTCGAAAGAGCATAGTTTACGTTCTTTCTTATCCTACAGATATTTTGCCATCAGCTCCTTTACCTTGTCCAGATCCAGCGCATCCACCCTGGCATTCCATCCCACCATGGACTCTGCCATGCACACCGCATTCAGGATGCTCTCTTCCACTGCATCTGCGCCCGCTTCGAACAATGCACTGATTGTCTGATCATCCACCATGTTGATTCCCAGCTCGCTGGGCACCCACCGATCGGCCTCGCTCTGCACTGGCACACTGTTCGCCGTCGAGAAAGCCAGAAAGATATCGCCAGACGGGTTGGCGCCCCAGCCTCCCGCCCGCGAGAGCCCGACGGTCGCGCGCTTGGCCAACCGCTGGAGCTGCGTGGGGTGCAACGGCGCGTCCGTGGCCAGTATGACGATGATGCTGCCGTCCTTTTTTTCCTTGTGCTGCGCGATCTTGAACAGCAACGAAGCCTGTGCCATGAGCGCCGGATCGCTGGGATTCTCCTTCGCCAGCCGTTCCTGCTCCTCGAAAATCAATCGACCGATCGGCGCGCCAGCGATACGGAAGTCCCGCATGGCGCCGTAGTTGGCCTGCACGAGAGCCGCGACGGTGTAGCTTTTGCCATTTGCACCAGGGACAATTCGACTGCTAGATCCCGTCCCACCCTTGAACCAATGCGCGAGCATGCCCGTCCCACCGCCTGTGTTTCCCTCCCTGACCGCCTCACTGCTTGCCTCGTCGATACCCTTGATAACATGCTGCGGCGTTACGGCAAACTTGGTCACATCATGTAGAAAGCCATCAAACGTCTCAGCCACCACCGGGGTCAAGAACCAATTGGCCCTGCCCTCCTCGTCAGAGTGTTCACGGATAGCGTGCTCATATATGCCGTTGTACACAGATCCCACTCCAAAGCTTCCTGTGATGACAATCGGAGAATGCAGAAGCCCGGTTTCCTCAATCCAGTGACTACCTGTCATTTCGCCCGAGCCATTGAACCGAAAGATGCCAGCGAAGCATGCTTGGTGGAACCACTCCTTCCGCGGCAGAATGGTTGTCAGCCCGGTGTTGATTGAATTGGGCGGAGCGTTGGGGTAGTTGGGCGACTCATGGATGGATTGCGTAGATACAAGGACGCCCGGGATGTCAGTCAGACTGTTCTTCGCGCCGGTTTGATACCTGGTTTTGATTAGCTCGGCTAACAGCGGTCGAAGAGACCTGGTCATACCGTCCAAGATGGATACCAGGAAGCAAGTCCCGAACACGCTGACGAGGAGTCGCGTTGGTAGCGGCAGCAGAAGCAGGCTGAGACATTTTGCGAAATGAATTGACAACGAGATGTTTATGATAATGAATTCAAAGGTATTCGGTCGTCTCTAAATAGTAACCAAAGCCCGCAACGTGATCTTGTTCCTACATGTCGCATTTCGCACAGCGTATCCTATTGCCGCGGGGCACCCATCAACACCATCCCGCTTCTACTTCATGAAGAGTCATAGGCGTACTACCGCGTCGCTCTCACCTCATTCCGCTGTAAATGTGGTTGGCTGCTGCGAATGACATGCTACAGTTCTGACATACGTATTTTCGTGGTGGGGCTGGAAAGCGGGGTTCAACCAAGAATGGCAGGCACTCAGGAACAGGGAGTGAGTCATCGCAAATATGAGTCTTCAGGTCCGATCATGAATGGCTGCAGTATGGTTTAATGAAACTGGCCCGCATGGAGGTTCGTCGGCGTCATTGAGTCGAGGGAAATCTGGTACGGCAGGTAGGTGCGAAGAGAAGCTTGAGGCATCGTATGCGACACGGGCAACGCAGCGAGGCTGAGGTAATGGCGGTAACTTTCGAAGAAAAGAAATTAGCTCTGGCAGAGATTATTAAGGCATCAATGTTGACGGTGTCGGAATATGGGGGAAGAAACTCAAGAGATGCCAATCAGCTGGATTTGGTCACGTGATAAATGCTCTTCCAGCTGCATTTGTATGTAGGAATTTGGAAACTTGCAAACGTGCGGTACGTATGCGCCAAGCCAAGAATAGTTTGCTGGGAAAGATATAACATGCACAATGACTAGGGTTTAGAGCGTTACGACACTTTGTTTCACACAAAATAGCACAGGTGCCGACGTTCAACAGCAAAATGATTATGCTGAGCACGCAAACCGTTTGCTAGAATAATGATTTAGAACTATTTTCATATTGTAGTTTTCCTTGAGCTTGTCGTCAAAACCGTGTTTTTTGCACTTGTTGATATGTATCGATCCAACTCTAACTAGAATTTGTGTATAAATTTAGTAAAGTCATCAACGAACAGACAAGCAAGAGCGTAATGAATTGCTCAAGCAATATAAATATCAAGTTGATACATTTCGACAAAGAATTGCTAACAAACTGACTCTCTCTTCAAACGATATATACCTCGCAATGTCCCACGGGTATAGATTCGTTAAACTTCGATCTTATATAAAATAGAAAATCGCTTGATGCAACCAGGAGCTTTAGTGTCACATACCCTTCATTTCCAATTTCCTGTACGCTTTATCTCGGCTCCGACTTATCTTTGCTTCCGACCCGGGTCGACCGTACACGAGTGAAAAATAGGAGAACAAACCCAACTTCCAATTTCACACCAAACCTTTCCATCTCTCGCCTAAGATCGCTACCAGACTTCAACATTCTTTCCTTCTTTAAAGTCCGTGCCCAGGGCAATTTCTGGCCGCAAGTGGTTTATAAACCCCCCAAGCCTCGCCCTCAGGTAGACTTCTCCCAGAACAAGACTACAACTTCGACCAAGATTCGGATCAAGCCTATCTACACAAGGTACCTACGAAGCAAGTTCTCGCGCATACTTGCGATTTGAGTCCCGTCCATACAAACAAAACATGTCCGCACTCAACATGTCCGCACTCAACATGTCCGCACTCAACATGTCCACCCAAGAACTCCAGAAGAAGACCGCCACCGTCTCCAAAATCCCCGACGAAGTTCGGAATATTCTGTTGGCGCAAGATCCCGCACTCTATCCAGAAAAGTTTGATTTCGACGAGGTCGACGATTTGGACCCTACTACCAATGGGGACACCATATTTTCTCTCCGGGCACGCGACTCACCGGGACATACCCATGAGATGCTGAAAGGCGTTTGGATGACCCACGAAGCTGTTGTGGCTGCCTCCATCGGCGAAGAGACGGTATGGCTCGGGAAGGACTCTCTCGATACCACCGACAAGAATGTGTTCTGGTGCCGCATTGCTCTTCATACTCAGACGCCTTATATCAGGCTCAAGACCGTGGCCAAGGTTAAGGATGATCGGAAACCCATAGCCATCACGATCTTCCCAGAGCATGTTAAGATGGAGGAAAATGGACGCGCTATGGTAAAGATGATAAGTGAAGCAGCCATAAGTAGGCACTTGGAAAAGGAGAGAAATATCCCCAATGGCATTTACGAAGCAGCAAATCAGCGCAAGTTGTATGTCCTGACTGTCTGGCTGAAGAAGCCCCGGAATCCGATCCCGGTCACTGGCATGACTGCAGAAGAGCTTGCCGAAGTTCGAGGCAGCGGCTTGTTCAAGAAGAGCCTGGTTAATGTTGCAGACGAGGCTTCAAAGCTCAGGATCTTCCTCCAGCTTCCCTTCGGATTTCCTTCCGACCGGTCTGATCCAGCCCGATCTGACGGTCTCCTCAGAACCGGGTGGCAGCATGCGGACATCTGGGCTCGCTATCTCGCGACCTTGATGGCCTTGAACGAACACGCTGGCGGATCAGCATTCTTCTATCGCCAGGAGAATAGCGATGACCTCCGCACCAATGTTCCCCGATGGCTCATCAGGGAAGTCGAGTGGACTGAAAAGAACGGCAAGGTCCAGCCTGAAACCGTCCTCCCGACCAAATGGAACTCTTTCGGCAAGGTCGATATTGTACCCGACACCAAAGTCTTATTCCAGCAGCTTGCTTTGGGTCTCGACCGCCAAGCCGACCATCAAATGCGAGAGCTTCAGAAGATTCTCAAAGGTCCGAAAAATATCCACGTCGAAGGGTTTTTCCGAGGTTGTGAAGTCGAGGGCTTCTACACACTATACATCCACGTGCGCAATCCGGAGCTCTTCCGCTTCAACGATGTCGCCGAGCTGCGCTTCGAATCTAAAGTCGAAGTGCGCGTTAGGATCTCAGGCCCGAATACCATCCAAGTCCCCCAGGTCTACCGGGGCTATGTGATCAAAGTGCCTATGAAAAATTCACTGTTCACCTGCTGTGTTACTGGGCCTCCAATTGCAAACCAAGTGTACAACCTGGAATTGGTTCACATCGACGATACACTTCCCAATGAGCGAGACAAAGAGGTATTGAAGCTTATGGAACATCATCTGAACTTGAGAATCCCTGGGCCGGACATCATGCGTGCTTTTTTTGCAGACCAAGGTTTGCTTCTCAATATGGATGTCCTAAAAGTATCGACAAAAAGGAAGGAGGATTCGAATGATGAACTTCTGGCTGCCCTGGAAGCAGCGACGGACGATCGCGAAGACAAGAACAAGAAAACTTTGGAAGACTTCACTCGCATCCTAAAAACCATGGAGCTGGATGAGTCGCAATGGTACGCCGCGCTGGGGACTACTCAATCAAACAGCGGGATCAACTTGATCCAGGGTCCTGCCGGTACTGGGAAAACACGCACTGGAGTGGCGATTGCCCTGGCTCACGCTGCGATGGATAGAAAGGTCATGTTCAGCTCGACCTGTAGCGATTCTTTGCTCGTAGCGATGAAGCAAGTCGCCAATTGGCAGTCCTCAAAATTAGGCCATATCTTAGAAGAATCAGAGTTTGTCTTCTTTGACGGTGGCTATTCGGGATCCAGCGCCGCACGGCAAATGAGTCGCAAGTATCCATCGTCAGATGCCAACGAAACTGTCCAGGACTGGAATGCGGATTTTAAGATGGCAGAAGCTTCCATATATCGCCAAATACGCGACGATCAATCGGAAGACGTTGAATACCGACACTTTTTCAACGCCAAACTGAAAGCAGTATCCGAGAAGAACCAGGATAAGGTTGGCTTTCCTTGGTCCCTGGCTCAAGAATACCGAAATAATCTTGCTTTCCTTAAAAAAGCTAGCATAAAGGACAAAGAAGCGATCCAGCAACGGAACGACAAACTTGAAGAGGAGTTCGCCAAGTATTACCTCAAGAACGTTGTGAAGATTGTCTTCTGCAACACCGCCATGGCTTGTCATCCTCTGCTCCAAGATGCATTTCCTACCAAAGTTGTGATTATTGATGACTCTAGTAGCGCCAGCGCAATGGATATCCTAAGCCCGGTGGCTTCCTCGATTGAAACTATGCAGCAACTTGTCGTGATCGGAGACCACAAGCAGCTGAAACCCCTTAGCAAAGGACCAGACCGCAACGAATTCCACAAGCAGCTCTCGAAAGGCAGCTTCCAGGAACTGGCTGAAAACGAGTTTGGTCTTTGGAAGGTTGACGAGCTCAAGGTTTGCTACCGCATGGCTCCAAAGCTCGCTGAGTTTCCGTCACGGGCATTTTATGGCAACACGCTGCAGTTTGTGTCGCATGGGCATGACGTCGCCTTGGAAGCAACGATGGATAGGTGGCTTCGATTGCGACTAGCAAACGCCTGGAACGAACTTCCTCGCGTAGCATTCGACGTCTCTGGAGACAACATTGAGCACGAACCCTACCTAGCCACCGGGTCCTTGTGCAATAGAGAAGAGGCTCGACGCTTGATCGAGGATGCATGCGATATCCTGGCCTCCATTGCACCTCATGACGGCCGCCCTATACTTGCGAGCGATATTGTGATCCTAGCTACATTCCCCGGGCAAGTTGAACTCATCCGTGCCATGATCCAGCAAAAGTTGGAACAGTTGCCCCCATTATTTCAAGCGCCAAACCACCCCTTCCGGGACATGAATAGTATTCCTATACTCACTGTACGCGAATCCCTTGGGAAGGAGTGGCCTATAGTACTCTGTTCGTTCGTGACGAACACGGGTAAGCGAACTGGGAGGATGGACAGCCTCCAGATTGACTGCCTTGCCGAAGACGGAATTCTAGCTGTAAGCCTGACCCGGGCTCGGGCCTACAACTTGCTCTACGGAAATTTTCGAAAGATCTGTGCAATGTCAAAGACGAAACATCCGGGTCTGGTCAATCAGGAACAGATCAACAATCTGGTAGCAGATTTCGAGAGCCAGGGGACTTTCGTAACTGTTCGGGACGCGGAGATGTGGAGGACAGGAATGTTGCCCGACTCTAATTCCTGGAATACTAGCGCAGATCGCAGTAAAGGTCATGGTAGCAGTAGTGGCAGGGGTCGCAAGCGCCGCAGGGATCCCTACTATTGGAAGGGTGGATAATAGGGATAAGGTTGTGGTGCGAGTGAGAGGAGGATCGCGCCAGGCTGGTCATCATGGTCAAGTAGCGTTTCATCTAGGCAAGTAGTACTATTTCGAAACACCTGAAAATCATTTGTGTAAAGGTTGGTTCCATTTGCTATCGTGGTGTCGATTCTTCGGTTATTCTTGTCGGCAGCTTGTTCCACAAGAGGCGTGCTCTTCCAAACGAATGACAGCTGACTAATCAACCCCAACTTTCCCATTGCTCACTCTGGCGATTCTGAAGCACACCACCATGACGCCAAAAAACGCAGCCTTTTGCAGCACGTTACACAAGACGGAGGTCCGCGTGACCGAATTCGATCACAGGAGGATCGCGTCAGATTGGTCGTCGGCGCAGCCGGCAACCCGACTCCGCCACCCCCGGTGCCGCCCTCAGCCCTCAGCCTTCCTATGAGGCCAGGAAAGTATTGGCGCAGAGGCTGAGCCGTACCTAGTAGACAACCAACACACCGCCGACTGCTCCTGCCTTGCCCACGACGTGTTTTCACTTCTCTCTTCTAAACAAGCACGACCACGTCCGGCCAGTTTCTGCCTGAGGTGGCGACGTCGATCGATATCAGACACCATGGTTATTCTCGGCGGGCTGGAATTCGTTGCTGGGGGCTATCTGCTTCATAGATACAACAAGAGGCAGAACCAGAAGAAGAAGCTTGAGGAGGAGGCTCAGAACCGCAGGCACAACACTTTTCCTGGAGCGAAGCCTCAGTCTTATGGATACGCGTACCCGCCACAGCAACCTATACCGGTACCGCAGCACAAGCCGTACTATCCACCGCCACAACAGCCTACTCAGGTGCCTCAGTACAAGTACGCACATATGCAGGCACCGCAGTCTCCACAACCGCAACAATTCCTAATTCCACGACGACCGCTTCCCCACCAGCAGCCGCCCCAGATCATACAGCCACTTCAACGCGCCGATTCCTTCGCGACCATCTCGCGCATGCCCGTCGCGAATGGGTACAGGCCGAGTCGTATCGAAGACGATAGCGCGCAATCACCGCGTCCTAATGCCTCACAGCTGTCGCCCGTCCCCCACTCGTCGATGAACTACCCTTACGGGAATACCCACTTTTCTGTCTCGACGCCAGCACTCAATCGCATACCAAGTTCACCTATAAACCAGTTTGGGAGGCAGACGATTGACGATAACTGGGAGACATATGCCACGCAGCCTCATTCAGGCCGCTACGCGCCTTCGGTATCTACAGCGCTGGGGGAGCACGATCCGCCACCGCCCTATCGTCCTTAGTCTCGCATATTCCACGGTATAACCGCAGGCATTGGACTTGGGCGCTGGCACGCAAAAGTCTCTTTTCTTCCTTCTTTTCTCTTTCTTATTTCCTTAGTTTCGGCTTATGATTGTAATGATACGCTTTCATTCGGTTAGACATGGCCAGTGATAGCATGAGACGGTCTACAGATTGTTCTTTCCGCAACGAAAGTATACCTACCTTCTGGTTGAAGAAATTCGTACAAAGGTACACGGAAGGCGCTTGATTCCTTTAATGTTATATTTTATTGCCCCACTAATTAACCCTTGCTTATCTGCGCCTCTGACTTGGTGGGGTTCTCCAGGACATTCCCTGTTTATCTCCGCAACAGTCCCACTCCGGGTATTCTAGTGATGTGTGCCAAGCAAACGAGTATATCACACCGAACATGCCAAGGGAATACCCCGCCGCTTCGGTCACCAACTGTGCCTTCAGGCATGCGAGAACTCACGCCTTTTCTCTTTACAGCGCCAGCAGTGCCTTGCCAGACCAATGAGCATAGCCTGTTCGCAAACAAGCAATCCTTCTGAGCAGGGGAGCATACATGGGTCCAAGCTTAGCGACCTTGATCTTGTACGTCGATTCCTGTAGAGGAAGCTGCGAATGATTACGACAGGCCACTACACCGCTATCGTTCGATGATGCCATTTTCCGATGATGCAGAGGGCCTAGGTGCGGGATAGTGTTAAGCTTGCTGCTGTCGGTACTGTTGGCAACGTTAGCTGCAAGATGAAGCATATATTCCAAGATAGATCTGGGTGATAAGTAGCTGCAGGGCTGCACGTTAATTTCGTCCTGCACCACCTCTTTCCTACTCTGAAATTGTCATTGGGTAAACATCCCCCATGCCTCGAATACTGGGTTCGGTCGCTCTCGTGGCTGGTCTTGCGTATGCTTGCCAGAAGGATTGGGATGCGCTCGACAAGCGCCATAAACATCAAGACCACCGTCATGCGAAGCGTGCTGACGTGCAATACCCTCCCGCACTGACTGAAACCGAATCCATTCTTGTTAATTCGTTCGACAACACGTCCATCTCCGACTGGTCATATTACTACACCCATGGCGACCATTTGGGTAGCCACAACAAGACCATGGCGGAATGGACTGCCCAGAAATGGAGAGACGCCGGATTCGACAGTCGGATCGAGGAATTCCCCATCTGGGTCACCTATCCCGAGCACAGCAGCTTGACTTTGATCAGACCGGACAATACCACACACAAGGCAAATCTTGTCGAGGATGT
>Ga0247757_10001628_pt1 | contig 14026 bp, 9 predicted proteins | sample UWRJL126311R4_FD_180929 | JGI IMG/M metagenome (GOLD analysis project Ga0247757, IMG submission 180929) | Plant litter microbial communities from Arlington Agricultural Research Station in Wisconsin, United States - UWRJ-L126-311R-4 | ecosystem: Environmental > Terrestrial > Plant litter >... | reverse complement strand
AATCTCGTGCTGTGTTTCTGAATTGTTTCTTAAAATCGGTGGAATCAAGGATTTTAGGATTTTAAATATGATTGATATGATGGCGGTTCCGTTTTTACAACCCTACAGATGTCCAGGCCGCTGCGTGGCGGGCAGTGTATCCCAGGTATATTTCCGACAGGTTTTTCCACTCTTATCAATCATACCTAAAATCCGTGTACTCCGTGATCTAAATCCGTGTAATCCGTGATCGCCGTTTATCATTATAGCATCGACAGACAAAATTTAACGCGCTAATTTGATCGCCATAAATCATCGACATGAAAAAACTGACCCTGCTTATGATAGCCGTTGGAGCTATTATTACTTTAAATGCCCAAACCACGCCAGTGCCGCCGAAAGTGAATCCGATCGTTAAAGACTTCGGCTCGGTATGGGAAATACCTTTTGCTACGGAACAGCCCAACAGCAAAATGAAATACAATATCGTGGTGGATATAACCGATGCAGCCGCAAAACCCGATACGATTAACGTTTACCTCGAAGCGGTAGCAACATTGATGAACCTGCATGGTGTAGGTGGTGTTCCGGCAAAGAATATCAATATGATCGTGGTGCTGCATAAGATGGCCACCAATTCTATTCTTACCAATGAAATGTACCAGAAACGTTTCAAAACAGATAATCCCAATCTTGCAATGATCGCTGCGCTAAAAGAAGCAGGAGTGAAATTCTATACCTGCGGACAAACCCTGTTCCGCGCCAGGTTGCCGAAAGAAAGCATCATTCCCGAAGTGGAAATAGCCACTTCTGCGCTAACCACCCTCACTACTTACCAGCTCAAAGGCTACGCCACCATCAATTTCAAATAACAACTCCGTGCACCTCCGTGTCCTCCGTGCCTCTGTGTTGAGATCGTATCACTGTTTCTTCAGCATCCTGAAAATGCAAGATTTTTTCAACACAGAGGCACGGAGGACACAGAGGTGCACGGAGTCGTTTTTATTTTTCGTGCGCACGGAATTCAAAGGCATCGCGGCGGAGATGAATGCCGTATTCGAGCCAGGCTTTTAAACAGGCGAGGAAATTGGCCCAGCCTTCGGTATTGCCTTTGAGCCAGTTGATACCGGCTTCATTATTATCCATACTTTTTTCGGTAACAGTCACAACCGAATGGTCATTACCATAAGGGGCGATTGCAAACTCAACCAGCAATTCAACGCCTGGTTCACTGCTACCCCAATAATAAGAGATATAAGAAGGCTTTACAATTTCACCCACACGAATGGGTACATTCATATCAAATTCGGGGAAACGCCAAACCAATTGTTTGCCCGCTTCCATTCTCCCGGTGCTTTCGGAAATAAAATAGTTGGACATTATTGCGGGATCCACGATGGCTTCAAAAACTTCTTCGGGAGTTTTGCCGACCTGGAGCGCAGCTTTGATGGATAGTTCCTGGATACTCATAGTATCTGATTGATGGTTAACACAGACCTATTCCAATCCAACAACTATGCCCAAAACGCTGAAATCATTTTTGATCACCCCCCATCATATCAATCATACCTGAAATCCCCAAATCCGTGATCATTTACGTTTCATCACTTTCTCCGCCGCCTCAACAATAAACGGCGTATCAAGACCATATTTGGTAAGCAGTTCGGTAGGTTTACCGCTCTCACCAAAAGTATCTTTGGTGCCGATATACTCGATAGGAACAGGCATGTGTTTGGCAGCTACCTGTGCAACAGAATCACCCAGTCCACCCAATACATTGTGCTCTTCAACAGTAACTGCGCATTTTGTTTTGGTGATGGATTTCAATATCGCTTCTTCATCCAGTGGTTTGATGGTATGGATATTGATCAGTTCCACACTTACGCCGTTTTTCTCCAGGATCCTTCCTGCTTCAATTGCTTTCCAAACCATATGGCCGCAGGCGAAGATCGATACATCGGTGCCCTCACTTAACTGCTGGGCTTTGCCGATCACAAAATCACTGCCGTCTTCTTTGGTGAAATTGGGCCATTTGGGGCGGCCGAATCGCAGGTACACAGGTCCTTCGTGTGCAGCTATCGCCTTGGTGGCAGCTTTGGTCTGGTTAAAATCGCAGGGAACGATCACCGTCATACCCGGCAACATTTTCATCAGGCCGATATCTTCCAGGATCTGGTGTGTAGCGCCATCTTCTCCCAGTGTAAGACCCGCATGCGAAGCACAGATCTTTACATTTTTACCACTATAAGCCACACTCTGGCGTATCTGGTCATATACGCGGCCAGTGCTGAAATTGGCGAAAGTGGTGGTATAAGGGATCTTGCCGCCAATGGTCATACCGGCTGCAATACCAATCATATTGGCTTCGGCGATACCGCACTGTACAAAACGACTGGGGAAATCTTTGATAAAAGGTCCCAGCTTGAGGGATCCGGCCAGGTCGGCGGTAAGCACTACCACATTTTCATTCTCTTTACCTGCCTCATGTATACCTTCTCCAAAACCACCGCGGGTTTCTTTCTCGTTCAGTACCTGGATATCTGTTAGTTTCATGGACCTATGCTTGTTTTTAAGTGCTGCAAAGTAAAGAAAAAGAGGGATAATGGAATATCGAATATTGAACAAGGAATATCGAATAACGAAGGATTATCATACTTCAATATTCGATATTCCTTGTTCAATATTCGATATTCGTTTCACATTCCCCGTCCTCTTCAACACCCCCCAATGCTGTAATTCGCCTTTGATGGCTTTGCGCAGGGAGCGGAACAGTACCACCAGCATTAACCAGCGATATACCAGCCGCTGCGGGATCAGCCATACCAGTTTCCACGGTTTTTCCCTCGCAAATGCGAAGGCAATGGACGCGGTGAGTGCATCTACCAGCACAAATACCAGATAATAGGCACCTATTTTTTCGGCATTACCTGTTAGCAGGCCGATCACCATCAGCACATCTGCTATCGGCGAAAAAAATGGTATGAGGTATTTGAAGATGAGTATATCCGGCAATGCGATCAAGCCCAATGCTTTCTGCCGGGTGTTGAACAGGAGTTCCTTGTGTTTCCAGAATACCTGCATCACCCCAAAACTCCAGCGGAAACGCTGCTTCATAAATTGTTTCACTGTTTCGGGCGCTTCGGTATAGGCCATTGCTTTGGGCTCGTTGGCCACCACATAACCGGCGCGCAGGATGCGGATCGTGAGATCACAGTCTTCTGCCAATGTATCAGTAGTCAATCCACCTGCATCATCCAACGCTTTTTTGCTGTAAGCCCCGATCGCACCGGGTACTACCGTGATCGCATTTATATAGGCAAACGCTTTGCGGTCGAAGTTCTGTCCAATGGTATACTCAATACTTTGCCATTTGGTGAGGATATTGACCTCATTACCCACTTTCACCGTACCGGCTACCGCACCGATCTTCGCACCATCCTCTCCGAAGAAATGCTGCATCAGCATACGCACTGCATCGGGCGCGAGACCAGTATCCGCATCGATACATACTACATATTCTGCCGATGAATGCGCGATGCCATGATTAAGTGCGGATGCTTTACCACCATTGGATTTTGTCAGCACCTGCACTTTGGGATGATGTCCGAATGCATCATGCACTTTCCGGTAGGTGTGATCGCTGCTGCCATCATCTACAAATATGATCTCGAATGCCGGGTAATCGCATTGCAGCAGGTTGTGCAGCGATTTTACCGCGTTCACCTCCTCATTATAGGCAGGAACAATGATGGATACCAGCGGCGGTTCCTGCGGAAATATCGCCCTGGCTGCCAATTTTTCTTTTCGCTGTTGTAATGTTGCCAGTATACCTGTTACGAGCAAGCGCAATGCACCCGCCACCAGGAACAGCAGGAAAAGTGATTCCATCAAAGCACCCAGCACATATCCCACAACAGCGAAAATATAATTCACCTGCAATAAAAAATAACCGCTTCCCTTGGGAACAGGAGGCATCATGTCATCGGGTGTTTTGCCCAGCAGGTTGGCTACGGTCACAAACTGGTATCCGCGCGACTGGAAATAACGGATGATCTTGCCTGTTGCTTCAACGGTGGCAGAACGATCGCCGCCGGCATCGTGTAATAAAATGATATTGCCGTTGACACCCGTTGTATCTTCTACATCTTCATTGTGTATCCTTCGTTCATATATACGGATGATACGGTTCATGATCGAATCACCATTCAATGTAGGAATATCTTCTTTCTGCCAGTCTTCCGGATCGATACTTTCGCCTACGGTGATATAGTTTTTCTCACGGCTCAACGCTACCGGCACCAACTCTTCGCTTTTATCCGGCTCACTATCTGCATTGAATGGCGCGCGGAACATGATCGTACTGTGTCCCGTGATGCATTCAATGAGTAACCGGGTAATATCCATCTCGAAACTGGCGCGGTACTTACTCACTTTGGCCATATTGGGATGGAAAAAAGTATGGTTACCGATCTCATGTCCTTCGCGGAATATCCGTTTTACCAGCGGAATATTGTTCTCCGCTTCGATACCTACCAGGAAAAAGTTTGCGGGAACATGATAATAGGCAAGTGTATCGAGGATCTGCCTTGTATAAAGCGGGTCAGGACCATCATCAAAAGTGAGTACGAGTTTGCGTCTGGTAGGATCGCCGTATTTCTGGATTACATAGGTAGAAGGAAGTTTGATATAATCCTCTTCACTGATCAGCATTTCGGCGCTGTCTATTTCTGTTTTGATATTTCCGTCGGTTGGCGTTGCTATCACATCAAGCACCTCACCCTCCCCGATATAATCAGGTTTGGAACCCGGTGGTACAATACTGAACTGCCGGAAATCAAAACTCTTTAATGCCTCTTTCGTCATGGGTTTATCGTAGAACTCCCATAGGCGGCTATCTTCACTGCCCAGGCGCCAGAGTGCTGTTCCTGCAAGGCGGTATTCGGTAGCAAAACGGAGCGTATTGAAATTGGTAGCAGCATCCGTAAAATGCACTTCATGCATCGAATCGTTGCCATCATAGTAACGGTAATGCAGGTTATAGGTATCATTATCAAACACCACTTTTGCTTCACTCTCACGTGCATTGGCCAGTGCTTCCTGATAGGAAAAGGAGACCGCTTTTTTCTTTGAGCGTAGTTCCCAGTCGTAGCCAAAGCCGGCCATACCCAGTATGATCTTCTCCGGCGGCACCTGGTTATCCATCTTATCCAATGCAGCCTGGATCCATCGCTGAGAACATACAGGACCTGGTTTACTCTCATCATTATGCTCATCATAAGCCATCAGGATGAGGTAATCGTTGTATTGCGAAAGTGCTTTGAAGTTGTAGTCATCATTGAAAGGGATCACGTCCTGTGTAACCAGGAAATTTTCCGCATGCAGTTTCTGGTATAGTTCTCGCTGGAAATTGATCAGGGGCTCATCCGAGGTTTCTTCCAATTCCTCCAGGTCAATATTGACCCCTGCAAAATCGTATTGCTTCAGCAATCTGAGGATGTCATTGATCAGTCTTTGTTTTTTAAAAGGATTGGCCAGTATGCGGTGAACAGCATCCCCCCGGAATATGCTTTTATAGTTATTCGACAGAATGGGCATGATCTCTACCCTCGCGGCTTTCATCAATGCCAGTGCCCTTTTGTCGATATTGGTGAAGAGTGTATCCGCCTTCGGATCGATAAAGAACCATTCGGGGATGACAAGGTTCAGTTTGGAAATATTCTTCTCCAGTGAATAAAACGACTGTGCATCCCAGGCAACATAAAACGCGGCACGGATGCCTACACTGTCGCTGAACAGTGGTGAGCGCGAAAGATCCAGGGTGGCATCACCGTGTGAGTCGCGGCGGCGTCTTGCCCAACGGGCATCAATGGCATTACGGAAGCCCCTGTATTTTTTACCCAGTTCACTCTCGCGGTATGCCGGAACATGTTCGGTAAGCACCTTCTTCATGGCCCTGCTCGTGAGCGGAATGCCGGGCTCATTGCTGTTCATATTATGCCGCGCAACGGCAATGGTGATGATACTTATCGGTACCAGGAACAGCAATAAACGGAACGCCCATTTAAAGCGCTGCCAGCGTGTTTTGGAGCCCGTTTGGAAAATTTGAGACTGGTTGGCCATAGCAAGAGGACGCAAGTTAAATAAGCCCAACTGTTTCGAACCGTTAAAATAAACAAACCCGCTGGCATGCATCGTATCCAGTGCTTATTTTTGGCGGATGTATCAAAAACTGGCGGCATTCCTGCAGCGCTATTGTCTTGCTTTATTGTGCTTACTCCTTACCGTTTGCAGCGTAAGGATCTATGAATATTACCTGGTAGCATTTAAATCATTCGTTCACGGTGCTGTTTGGTTTGAACTGGCGGGATGGGCATACGACCTATGGGCCTGCCTGCTTTATGGGCTGGTACTTGCTGTTCCCTGCCTCCTGATCGCACTCCTGAACCGCAGGGCGGCGATGGTGTTTTTCCATGCCTGCAACACGACCATCATCATCGCTTATCTATCTCTGATCATTGTTTATTCCGAAAGAAATACGCCGTTTGATCACGAACTGTTCACAAGAAGCCTGAGTGAGTCGTGGCTAACTACCAAACAGATGATGACAAGCGGGCCATTGCTTTATATCCCTTTCATACTGTTCGTGCTCGTTTACTATATTTTCTATTTCCGCCTGTTCCGGAAAACAGTGCCAGGCCGCAAATGGCTGTTCGGATGGCTGGGATTATCGTTGTTGGCGCTGGCATTTGTTCGACATGCCAATCCACCGGAAAAATGGTTCAATCAAAAAGCGGCTTATTATTTTACGTCTAACAAGTTTACCTATTGGGTCAAAGACATCATCAATTATTTCAGCACACGCCATGCTTTCGATGCATCAAGACTCACAAAAGAAGAACTGGATGCAGAAATAAATTTTTACCAACAGAACCAGTCCTTTCATTTCACCAGTAAAGAATACCCGCTGCTGCATGCAGATAGCAGTAATGATGTGCTCGGGAATTTTTTCAACCTGGGCAAAACGCCGCCCAATATTGTGATACTTGTGGTGGAAGGGCTCTCGCGTGATTTCAGCGGCGATAAAGCATACGCCGGCAGTTTCACGCCATTTCTCGACTCTCTTTCCCGGCATAGTCTTAGCTGGGATAATTTCCTGAGCACCGCCCCGGGTACATTCGCAGCACATCCCGCAATTTCCGGTTCGTTGCCTTATGGTAAGCGCGGGTTTTCGGTGATCAATACCATGCCCGACCATTTATCGCTGATCAAGATCTTGCGCGCCAATGGATATCATTCCAAATTCCTGATCGGTTTTAATCCCGATTTTGATAACATGGGAGGCTATATGCGTTTACAGGGAACGGATATGATCCTTTCAAAATATCCATCCCGGTACAAAGAGATGGGTGTTGGTTCCGAAGGCTGGTCGATGGGTTACCCGGATGACGCGTTGTTCAACCGCAGCTTTGAAGTGATGGACTCATTACCGCAGCAACCATATCTCAATATTTACCATACCGCCACCACGCATATGCCTTACCTGTTCGACCAACAGAAAGAATATGAAAAGAAGTTCGATCAAAAGATGCGTGGCATTCCAGACAAGAACCGGGTAAAGAAAACATTGATCGAGACCAAACAGGTATTGGTCACTTATATGTTTGCCGATGACTGCTTCCGCGATTTCTTTGCGAAGTATGCAAAACGCCCCGATTTTAAAAACACCATTTTCTTTATTACCGGAGATCACCATATCGGTTCTTTCCCATCTACCTGCGGCATCGATGATTACCATGTGCCATTGATCGTGTATTCGCCGATGCTTAAAGCACCAAAGAAATTCCATTCGGTCAATACACATAATAATCTCGCGCCAACCATCAGTGCGTTGGTGCTGAAAAACTACCCGCTTTCTTATCAACCCAAAGAAGTACACTGGCTCTGCGATGTGATGGATACCGCCACCCGTTTCCGCAATATCCAATCCATGCCATTTATGGAATGGAGCAGGGAGATGACGGATTATATCTGGAAAGATTATTACCTGTCAGGTACCGAACTCTACAGGATCACACCGGATATGCTGGAAGAAAAAATAGAGAACGATTCTGTGAAACAACACATGACGCGGCTGTTGAACAATTACAAGATCATCAACTCTTATGTAACCGATAATAACCGCATCATTCCTCCCGCCAAAGCAATGGCGGCCGGTAACCGCGACCTGATACTCGATTACAGTGACCCATCTACCCACAGCATCTTCACCCAAAGCTCCGACACTACTATTATGCCGGAGTTCAAGGTTCCGCAACAGTATCGATATTTATACATTGAACTTTCTGCTGAAACCAACCTGCGCACACCCGGTGTTGAAGACCAGCCATCTTTCCGGATGGCCATGATCGACACGTTAAAAGGCGGCCGTAATTTTGTATTCTGGACACACCACAACATCACACAGATAGCCAAAGGAGATTATGCAGAGAAAGAGTGGAATGCAGTTTCAACCAATGATATGTTCACGTTAAACGATTACAAACGGTATCATCACCTGGTGTTTGATTTGTCGTTCTACACCCAGGTATTGCCAATGAATCTGCAGTTCCGGAATTTAAGATTGAAAGTCTACGGAGTAAAATAACCCCTCTGTGAACCTCCGTGCCCTCTGTGTCTCTGTGGTAAAGCCTTCGCTTCGATCACTTCACCACAGAGACACAGAGTGCACAGAGGTTCACAGAGAATTTTTATCCTTCGAAAGTGCTATAGAAGTACGGCGTTTTTGCTTCGAATTCCGCCGCGCAGGTATCTACCATTTTATAAACACGGGTAATACCCAATGCTTTTCTTTTTTCGTATACCTGGTCTTCTGTTGCCTGTCCATCGAGTATGCGTGCTATCTGTAAATCGCCAAAGCCGTTTTTCTTGGCTTCTTTCAGCAGCTCAGTCGGTATTGTATCAAGGGTGTATTTGGCGATATCTTTTTCGATGTTGCAGATTGCCTGTATCTGGTACAGGAACCAGCGGTCGATACCGGTGGCCTGCGCGATGGACTTAACGGTAGAGCCCTGCATCAAAGCGTCTTTGATACGGAAGATGCGGTCCCATTTCGGGGTCTTGATATATTCTACCAGTTCCTCGCTCTTCATCAGGCTTTTGCCATAATAGCCAAGACCGATCGCTTCGTTCTCGAGGCTCTGGCAGGCTTTCTGGATGGCTTCGGTAAAGCTGCGGCCGATAGCCATTACTTCCCCTACGCTTTTCATCTGCAAACCAAGTGTATCGTTTGCTCCTTTGAATTTATCAAAGTTCCAGCGTGGCACTTTTACGATCACGTAATCGAGTGCTGGTTCAAAATAAGCAGAGGTGGTCATGGTGATCTGGTTCTTCAGCTCATCCAGCGAATAACCGATGGCCAGTTTAGCCGCGATCTTTGCGATAGGATAACCTGTTGCTTTTGATGCCAGCGCAGACGAACGGCTCACACGCGGATTGATCTCCACCGCGATCAGTTCTTCTGTTTCAGGATTCAATGCAAACTGTACGTTACAACCACCGGCAAAATTACCCAGCGAACGCATCATCAGGATGGCCTGGTTACGCATATCCTGGAAAGCGGTATCACTCAAAGTCATGGCAGGTGCTACGGTGATGGAATCCCCCGTATGCACACCCATTGGATCGAGGTTTTCGACCGTACAGATGATCACCACATTATCGTTCTTATCGCGCAGCAGTTCCAGTTCGTATTCTTTCCATCCCAAAACCGCTTTTTCTACGAGTACTTCATGGATTGGAGATGCTTTCAATCCACGCTCCAGTGCGGCATCCAGGTCTTCTTTACCGTGCACAAAACCACCACCGGTACCACCCAGGGTAAAAGATGGACGGATTACCAACGGGAAACCGATCTCCTGGGCAAATTCTTTTCCTTCGAGGAAGCTGTTGGCCACATGGCTGGGCGCCACGGCCACGCCGATCTTCACCATCAGCTGGCGGAATTTCTCCCTGTCTTCCGCAGTATCTATCGCGGCCACATCCACACCGATCAGTCTTACGCCAAATTTTTCCCAAACACCCAGTTCATCCGCTTCCTTGCAGAGATTGAGCGCGGTTTGTCCGCCCATAGTAGGCAGAACAGCGTCTATCTTGTTCTCTTCCAGGATCTTTTCGATGCTTTCCACGGTCAGGGGCAGCAGGTAAACCTTATCGGCCATCATCGGATCTGTCATGATGGTGGCCGGGTTACTATTGATCAGGATCACTTCAATACCCTCTTCACGCAAACTGCGGGCAGCCTGGGAACCGGAATAATCAAACTCACAGGCCTGTCCGATGATGATGGGACCAGAACCAATGATCAGGACGGATTTGATGGAATTGTCTTTGGGCATGGTTGCTAAAAAATAAATTGTGCAAATGTAAGGCTAGGTAGGCAAAAACGGCGTTATTTTTTGGCTGCAATGGATCACCAACCCGGGAGAATCTGCTTTGCAAAGAAAATGTCCCGCAGGGACTCCCGGTTGTAGCACCGCAATCCGATGAAATTCGACAAATGCCCCGTAGGGGCTACCCTTTGGTGGCTCCGGCACCATGGAGGGTAACCCCTACGGGGCACGCCAATTCAATTGAATCCTTTTTTGCTACAGACCGGTAGTCCCTACGGGACAGTTGTTTTCGGACCGACTCAATTTAAAAGTTGCCTGTTTAACCCAAGGGGTTCAATCAAATGCTATTTTTAAAGCCCAGACCCACCTGCTTTATGAAACTCAGCACCTCGCAGAAAATCTTCCTTACGATTGTTTGTTTTGCAGTGGCGATCGTTGGCTTTATGGTAAAACTCCCTTCGGTGTTCCGGCATTATGATAAAGAGTTGCATACCCTTTTCTATTTCCTCGCCGCGGGTTTCCTGAATGTACTGTTTGCAGACAATAAACTGATCCGGCACATCCTTATATTTGCCATCCTTTCGCTGATGAGCGTATCTATCGAATACGCACAGGAATACTCCAATACCCTTCTGCGCAAAATGATTCATGGCCGTTACGATCCGGAAGATATTATCGCCAATACCAAAGGCCTTGTCGCATTCTCAGTTCTCTGGCTGATCTATTTTGCGGGAAGACTGATATACAGGAACTCTGTTAAGAAAGCGGAGTAGGATAATTACGAAATACGAAATACGAGTTACGAATTACGAGAAGCGTGGCGCAACTCGTAATTCGTAACTCGTAACTCGTATTTCGTATTTCGCACCTCCTACTTTCCAAACCGTCTTATCTTTGTCCTATGATACTCGAGGAAGGACAAAAAGCGCCGAACTTCAAAGGCGTGGATCAAAACGGTGATACTATTTCTTTAGCCGACTATAAAGGAAAGAAAGTTGTTCTCTATTTCTATCCGCACGATGATACGCCCACCTGTACCGAGCAGGCCTGCAACCTGCGCGACAACTACAGCCTGCTGCAATCAAAAGGTTACCATATCATCGGTGTAAGTGAAGATGATGTAAAAAGTCACAAAAAATTCGAGCAGAAATTCAACCTGCCTTTCCCGCTGATAGCAGATACCAAACAACAGATCCTGAAAAAATTCGGCGTGTGGGATTGGAAAACTTTTATGGGCAATACCTATATCGGTACGCACCGCACCACTTTTTTGATTGACGAAAAAGGAAAGATCGTTAAAGTGATCAAACGACCTAAAAATAAAAAGCACGCGGAAGAAATTATTGCTTTTTGGGAAGAGATAGAAGGTTAAGAGAATATCGAACAAGGAACAAGGAATGTCGAATATCGAGGGAATTGGGAATTAGGAATTCCTTGTTCAATATTCGATAATCTACAGCCCGCCATTGCCGCGATATAAGCTTACAGGTCCGTCAAGTTCGAGAGCCAGAACGGTCATATATTGGTCGCGGAAAGATTGTGGTACGTTGATGTATGCAATCCCTGGCACCTTGCTCCAGGATATTTTGCCAACTATTTTTGGTGTCAGTGTTTTATCGGTTCCTACCACCCTTACTTTTTTGATCTTGTTATTCAGTCCTTTTACCATGATATCGTTGGTGCCGTTGCCACTGAGGAAAAGATATAACGTGGATGAATCTTTCGATAAAGTAGTCGGTCCATAAAAATGCCCTTGCGGGATGCCAGCCTCAGCGCTGAAGATGGCTTCGCTGTGTTTCTTATTCCATTTGCCCAGTTCCTTCAGCACATTTATTTCTTCGGCGGGGATGGTTCCGTCGGGTTTAGGTCCGATATCCAGCAACAGATTACCGCCATTACTCACCGCATCTACAAAAATGGTGATGATCTCGTAAGGTGTTTTCCAGGCGGTGTCACCTGGCTGGTAACCCCAACTATTGTTAATGGTCATGCAGAGCTCCCACCACGGATAGGGAGGTCTTGTGACCGGAAAATTCTGTTCCGGTGTTTCATAGTCGCCATACCCTTGTAACCTGCCGTTGATGATGGTATTGGGTTTGTCGGAAAGAAGCATGCGACGCAATTTGGTTGCTTCCCATTCTTTGGCGCTGTGTTCCCAATCGCCATCAAACCACCAGAGATCGGGATGATAATTTTTTTCGAGTTCATTGATTTGTGATTGATAGAATTGCAGGAACCTGTTCCATCGCACCGTATCGTCTCTCAATATATACCGCGAAGAATCTTTCAGGAAACCGGGATAATCCGGGTGCGACCAATCGATCAGCGAAAAATAAGCGCCGCGTTTGATGCCCTGTTTATCCAATGCCGTATAAAAAGGCTGGAGCAGATCGCGTTTGGCGGGCGTATGCTTTACCACATTGTAATGATCCTGTTTGGTTGGCCATAGAGCTACCCCATCGTGGTGTTTGGTTGTGATGACTGCATAACGTGCGCCACTTTCTTTGATCAGTGCCGCCCAATGCTCCGGATCATATTTATCGGCAGTGAAGCCCCCGAGTTGTTTCAAATAATCGGCATGACTGATCTCCTTATTATGAAAGCTCCAGCTTTCGCCGATTCCTTTTACTGCATAAATTCCCCAGTGTATAAAAATGCCCAGCTTCGCATCACCAAACCACTGCATTTTAGAACGGATCGAATCCGATGGGATCTGTGTTTGTGCAGGCAAAGCGCCAGCAGCAAACAGGATAAAGAATAATAGGATGCCGTTTTTCCTCATGAGCCGAAGATATTGGGAATATCGAACAAGGAACAAGGAATGTCGAATATCGAAGGGAATTGGGAATTAGGAATTTGTAATTGGGATTCTGTATTGTCAGATCTCACTTCCCCTCGATATTCCTTGTTCCTTGTTCGATATTCCCACGCATGAAACAAAAAAGGCCAAAAAACGGAAACTTGTTTGCTTTCGTTTTTTGACCTTTTATCGGGATACCGAAGAATTATTTTTTGGTTTCGAGCAGTTTAAAGAACTGATCCAATTGCGGCAGGATCACGATACGTGTTCTCCTGTTAACTGAACGGCCATCGGCGGTGCTGTTATCTGCGATAGGCAGGTATTGGCTGCGGCCCGCGGCTGTCATACGTTTTGGATCAACACCATAAGTATCCTGCAGGATACGCACTACGGTTGTTGCGCGCTTCACGCTCAGGTCCCAGTTGTCCTGAATACCGGAAGTACGGATAGGCAGAGAATCGGTATGTCCTTCTACCATGAATTCGATATCGGGCTGGTTGTTCAGCACTTTGGCTACTTTACCCAGCACTTCTTTGGCACGGTCGGTTACATCATAGCTGGCGCTTTTGAACAGCAGCTTATCGGAGATGTCTACATATACCACCCCTTTGTCTACCTTGATATTGATGTCTTTATCATCGAGGTTACCAATGGCGCCTTTGAGGTTCATTACCAGGGCCATATTCAATGAATCCTTGCGGGCGATAGAACCCTGCAGGTCTTTGATGTACATATCTTTCGCACCAATATTATCCAGTGATTTCTTGATACTTTCCGCCTGTGCACCGGTTACCACCGACATATCTTTCAGTTGGTTCAGTACTGTATTATTGCTTTGTTTCAGGTAATCGATCTGTCT
>Ga0247757_10001627_pt1 | contig 14027 bp, 11 predicted proteins | sample UWRJL126311R4_FD_180929 | JGI IMG/M metagenome (GOLD analysis project Ga0247757, IMG submission 180929) | Plant litter microbial communities from Arlington Agricultural Research Station in Wisconsin, United States - UWRJ-L126-311R-4 | ecosystem: Environmental > Terrestrial > Plant litter >... | reverse complement strand
CGTTCCATATGGCGACACCGTGAAGCACGTTCCTGATAGGTCCCCGAGCGTGCCAAGAGGTGTGCATACACTACGTCATCCAGCGCAGCTTTGTCTTGGCCATGTGCGGAGACATTGCCATCAGCAGCGCCATTCCCGCATGGGTATGGTGATCTGCCGCCCAACGGCATCGTCCAATACCTTTTCTAACAAAGTACCATTGTAACATCCAGCGCCCCGATGTCATGCGAAAATTTTCTTTCTTCTAGAGTCGAGGCCCCCCTGGGCGTAAACTCCACGGAGATTGAAATCCTCATCTCTAGACTGTCCTGGCGTGACATCTCCTCAGCACACCCGAAACGTGGGTGTCGGCCCGACTGCGAGGGACCTTCGACTTGGAAGCTGGGCGCAAATGTTGGAAAGCGGGTCAGGCCTCGTGACGACCCCTGAACATGATATCGTGAAGGTCACGTGTGCTATCCTTTGGTGATGATACATACTCCAATGTGCACCCCAGTAGGTGGTGGTCTTGTAGAGAATAGAGAGGGGGCTCACAAAAAATTCAACTAATGCGTGCGCATGCGCAAAAAGATACTACTATCAGGTAACCCCCTCAGTGCGAATCGAGACCGACAGAACCACAGCAACTTGCGGAATTCCACTCTGGACCTTCACCTATTTGATATCATGGGCGCAAGAGTGTGCCTCTGGATCTTACATTGCTTCAATATTTACGCTAGCCTATATTGACTTCCTCTTCTTATCCCCATTCTTTTTCGACGGCTTTATCTCCGCCCCCTTGGCTTTTCCGCTGGTTTTCTTGGCCAAGGACCTGCCGGTCTTGCCAAGCTCCTTTTTCACGTCCAGCTTTTCAGTCTCATTCTGGCCCTCCTTAGTACCCTTGGCACCTCCCCTGAGCACTTCTTTGGGGTTTTTGCCCTTCTTTCGAAGCTGCGCCCGTTCAGCCCGCTCCATGTATGCCTTGTCTTCGTCATCGTCCCAGCCGCCAAAATCGGAATCTGCTTTCCCTTCGTCGTCTGTGATAGGCGTTTTGTCCACGAATTCCTCCTCGACGACTTTGTTGGGGGCTGAGATTGGCCTGCCCTTCATGCTGACGCCGTTGGCGAGAACTGCATTGGGTGGTGTAGGACCGATCTTCTTAAACTTCGCAACAAAGAAGCCCTGCTTCTTTTAGTAAAATACTCATGCCAGGCCCATATTTCTATGACTTACGTCTACGTTGTACGCGTGAGGATAATACCTGCGAGTATGCTTCATGGAGGGGTGAAAGGTCTTGCCTCCAATTTTTGTAAAGCCCTCTTTACCGAAGACCAAGCCCGTATCGCATAGCTTCACGTTAGGTCTCTTGTTAAGTGCGTACTGAACTACCTGCTCATTCTCCTCGACTGTGACTGAACAAGTAGAATATACTATGTATCCGCCGGTCTTGCTGTGATGGTCTACTGAATCAATAGCAGCCAGAATAAGTTGCTTCTGCAGATGAGGGAGCTTCATGAAATCGGCCTCTGTCTTGTTCGTTTTCACACTGGCGTCTTTTGCAATGACACCAGTTCCTGAGCAGGGCGCATCCAGCAACACTCTGTCAAAGCCGCCCATAACTTTGGGGAACTCGAGCGCTGAGTAGTTGCACACAATGGTATTCTTAACACCAAGACGGTGTATGTTACCGATCAAGCCTTTGGCGCGCTCTTTGCTAGCATCGTTTGCGAAGAGCTTAATAGTCAAGTCAGGAAGTATTCATTGTTGACAATTTGAAAAACTTACACAGCCGGTGTTGCGCATCAGAGCAGCCATGTGTGTGGTTTTGCCGCCAGGAGCGGCAGCCATATCGAGAACACGCTCATTCTCCTGGGGCGCTAGAGCCATGACGGGGAGGAATGAAGAAGCAGCTTGGAGGATGTAGTGACCAGCGAGGTATTCAGGCGTAGCTCCCAGAGGAACTTGCGAATCGAAGATCTGCAGACCAACTTTACTCCACTTGCCTACCGGTTCGAGCTGTACACCACGGTTGATAAGGGACTGTGCGAGCTCTCGTCTGTGTGTTCGAAGAGTATTGGTTCGAATGACAATGGGTCGAGGGGTTTCGTTGGCTTCGAAGAAAGCAAAAGCTTCGCGAGGTGGGAAGAGATCCAGAAGCTTATCAGCGAGGAACTCAGAGTAGCCGTAGTATGCGCAAATGTCCTTTAGTAGCTGAGCCCTGTACTCCGCTCTTGACCGACCTTCCTCCGCTAGGTTCTTGAAATCGTCTAACACTCTAATGGTATCGTTCAATCTTGTCCTAAGCAGCTGTAGATCTTGCGTTGCTAGGTTCGTGATGGGTCTTCCTTCTTCATCCTCATCATCCAATACCTTCGGCCGGTCTTCAGCAATATTGGTCTGCAGTGCCGCCTCTTCCAGCTCAGCTTGTGCCTCAGCTTCTTCAATCGCCCGTTGCATGTCCAACTTTCGTGACAGTCCCTCAATGTTCGCGGCAGTAAGCTTCTCCTGGGCATCGTCATCGTCCTCGTCGTCCGACCACATGGTGCCTTTCCGAACATGCTGTTCATCATCCGAATCCACAACATCGTCTGAATCATTACCCGCGAATTCATCGTCAAAACCGTCCAAATCTTCAGACTCAGAAGCACTGCCCAGCGCATCGAGACCCGTCACATTTACATCATCCAACGGGTCCTCTGTGGCATCTGGGTCGTCGATAGCGTCCGATTCTTCCTCTGACGTTTCATCGTCTGAGGGTGGCGGCAAAGACTTCGTTGGTTTCGTAGGCTTTTCAGATTTCGTCGGCTTCGACCTGCCGTTCGTCCGCGCGCCATTCGCAACAGCAGAAGAAGCATTCTTCTTTGGCGCCTTTGTGTCCGTCCTTCTCTTCTTCCCAGGCTTCTGTTCGGTCGTCGCAGGCGGTGCGTCTTTTCGTTTTCTGGTAACCAGCGATTCATCCAGTGGAGGCGGCGGGCCCTGTTTCTTCATGCGACGGCCTTTACCCATTATGAAGAGTGTGTATCTGAAAACTGACACAAAATTCGGCCTTGTCGAGAGAAAAAGGCGAAGAATTTACTCCCAACAAGCTGCAAGGAAATTATCCTTACTTAAGTCGAAGCTTGTTCGTTTACGGGAAATTTTTAGGATAAATTTCGGCGGGTCGCACATCTCTGACCGCCTTTCGGAGAAGCGGCAAAATTGTTTGTCCGGCGCGAACTTGTCCCGCGTCCAGCCAGTCAGTTGAGTGGGAAAGCGTCATCGCTGCTACCTCGAACTCTCTGCATAGGATCTGCGGCTCTCACCCCCGATTTTCGAAAGGTCACCAACTACTGATCCGAGCAGTTCATCATGGCGGAACTTGCCTTCTGCAAGCAATTCCTCACTGCGCTCGACGCGCGCCCCATAAAGTTGTCTTCAGACCACATCGCCGACGCACGCCAGTATCCAGACGGCGCAGTCGTATGTTCTCCCTCTTGCTCCCCCGCGAATCATCAAATACCAAAACGATGCTTAGGCTGTAAACTCACACAACCCAGTTCCTCCTCCCAAAGCTACCCCACCCCCCACATCCCCAGCACCCCGCTCCAAAACCCGACACCACCACCAGCGCAGCCTTGAAAACAAGCTCTTCTAGCCCTCTGAACGCGACCCTCAAACCCATGAAACCCACCTCCCCGGCCATATCCCTGCCCATCGCCTCCGCGACACAAACCTCCATCTTTGACCTCAAGACGGCATATGCGACGCAAACGGGCCTCGCTGCGTCCAAGATCAAGATCCTGTACAACAAAAAGTCAGTCGTGGATAGTAAAACGGTAGCAGAGGTAGTAGGTAGCGATGCAGGGAGCGAAGTCGAGTTCAGTGTTATGGTGATGGGTGGGGCAGCTGCCGCGGCGGCGTCGCCCGTGCAAAGTCCGCCAGCGGTAGCACCAGGCGAGGCAGATAAAGGACTGGGCTCACAGGCTACGGCGCCGGTGGCGCAAGGACCAAGTGGGAAGGAGGTTGTTGCTGGGGACCAGTTCTGGGAGGACTTGAAGGGTTTCGTGGTGCAGCGGATACGGGATGAACGCGAGGGGGAGCGGTTAGTGGGGGTGTTCAAGGGTGCTTGGGAGAAGGATAGGTAGTTATAACATTGGTGTGTAGTGAATATCCAGGATAGGGTAGTTCATGGGAAGACATATATGGACGAAGCAAGCATAGTAGATATCACGCAATTCGGAACATGTACCGAAGACGTACGAAATCATGCACCACAAAATGATACCAAAAAGCTGTCGGTCAATGGCAATTTTACCACTCTACAAATATGCTGAAACGCAGTGAGCCATTAGTTGTGACCATTCAATTGATATTGATCATCCTGCCAGCTGCCAGATCCATGTTGAAGCCCTTGGAAACCCTCCCAACCAGCTAGGAGAAAAGGAAAGAAGGGCGCTAGTCTGAATGTCCATCATACCGTGTGCAAATCAAATTGTCCTCCCCTAGCACTTTCGCGGACTGGAAGCCAAGAGTGCACGCTTAGCGTCCTTTGGAGACGCGGGACAAGATGCTATCAAATTCAATGTCATCAGCGTCATTGGCCTGGATGTCTGCGGCAAGGCCGTTGAGAGCACGTTTCAGGGCCTCCTTAGAAGACGAGTACATCATGCGGGGCTTGTCTCCGTCAGTATCATTTCGTCCACAGCAAACCTCACCCTCCCTCCATGGATGCGCTGGCGAGACTCACGTATTGCGGCGCATCATCGGGGCACCAGCTGATGAAGGTAATCTTGTTTCGCACGCCCTCGCCGCTCTCGAGATCGTACTTGACGTCGTAGACGGCGTAGCGGCCGCCGATGCCCTCCTTGCCTCGACGGTCCTTGCTCTTGGCGCTGATCAGCTTCTCACGAAAGACGGACCAGTCATCCTCGGTAGAGGTCTCCTCGACGACGATCTCTTTCCAGTCATCGCTAATCTTGTAGATGATCCACTTTGTGCTCTTGCCCAACTTGAGATCGTTGAAGGCGGTGATGCACTCGGGCGCGACAGAGACACTGCGCGCGGAATTAGCATCTGGCCCGTTTAGGAGCGCGGGGTATATGTATAAGGGGAGATGCGACGTGGAAGTGGGCTCGGGCACTCGTTCCGCGGCGGCGTGGTGGGGCGTTGTTTGCGTGCTGTACGTACCCAGATTGAGCCTGTGGACAGTCAGTTAGCGCCGGTTCCATCCCTTGCGATATCCGGCAGACTTACCATGGTATCGAGAAAATATGAAGAAGCTGTCGGAGAGGAGGGCGAGTAGGCAACGCTTTATCAGTGGTCTGGCGACTAGTTAGCGTCGTCAGCGGGGCAGTTTGAGGCAGGCTCAACGGCGGCCAAAATGGCTGCCTGTTGCGCAAAAAGAGGTTGCCTTACATCAATCTAAGCAGGCAGCTGCTTTGGATATGGTGCGCTTAGGCGGAAAGACGTGGAAAGTGTTGATGCGATGGGCTGGGGCTGGGTTTTTACGCACGGCGGGGTTGGTGGGGGGTCATCGAACACTGCCACAGCAACGTGAACAGAACCGCCAAGCTTAATCAGCCTCCAAAGCTACGCCTCGGCAAGTATACGGTGAGCAACTGGATGCATCCTAGAAGTGAAGAATTGTTTGAACTTGTTCACATTTCTTATCACTTTTATATCTAATCCTTCCCAAGGCCTTCTAGATACACAGTATTGTACATTGGTACAAAATACAAGCAATGCCGCGCTTTTCAGGTATAACTATTACGAAGACAGGGTAGAAGAAGAGTGGAGTACAAACCCAATATCATGTACAGACCTAGCGCTGGGGAAGACTCAAGGACCAGAAGAGGGTATAGTGAAATGGGGTATTAGAAAGTTAGGGATGGGCCGTGTAGCTGTCGTTGCTTAGAAGCCCATGCCGCCCATCCCACCCATACCGCCCATGCCCGCTCCCATGCCTGGCGGTGGGGCCTTCTCCTCAGGTGCCTCAACGATCGCAACCTCGGTAGTACCGAGGAGAGAGGCAACACCACTGGCATCGACAAGTGCAGTGCGGACAACCTTGAAAGGATCAAGGATACCGGCCTGAATCATATCGACGTACTCACCCTTGGCACTGTTAAAGCCCTTGTTGAAGTCGCTGCCAAACTCGTCCATAAGCTTGCCAACGACAACGGAGCCCTCAGCGCCAGCATTCTCAACGATGGTGCGGGCGGGACGGGTGATGGCGCTCTTAACGATGCTGACACCTAGCTGCTGGTCGAAATTCGCGGGCTTGACCTTGTCAAGCGCATTGACGGCGGCTTTGAGGAGACCAGTGCCACCACCGGGAAGGATACCCTCTTCAACAGCGGCGCGAGTGGCGTTTAGGGCATCAACGATGCGATCCTTCTTCTCACCAACCTCAACTTCAGAGGCGCCACCGACCTTGATGACGGCGACACCGCCCGAGAGCTTGGCGAGACGCTCCTGAAGCTTTTCCTTCTCGTACTCGGAGGTAGTGGGGTCGGACATGACGCCACGGATTTGTTCGCAGCGCTGAGCAACGGCATCCTTGCTGCCTTCACCGTTGAGGATGACAGTATCCTCCTTGGTGATGGTGATGGCACCCGTGGAGCCGAGCATGTCCGGAGTGCATTTCTCGAGCTTAATGTCGAGATCATCGCTAAAGACCGTACCGTTGGTAAGGACAGCAAGATCGCCGAGGACTGACTTCCTATTGTCGCCGAAGCCAGGAGCTTTGACGGCAGCGACCTGGAGCTGGCCACGGAGCTTATTCAGAATGCAGACAGCCAGGGCCTCACCATCAATATCCTCAGCAATGATAACGAGAGGACGACGGAGCTGCTGGGAAGCCTCAAGGGCTGGGACAATATCCTGGACAGCAGAGATCTTCTTCTCAGAGAGGAGAATAAGGGGCTTCTCGAACTCGACCTTCTGAGCTTTGGTATCAGTGATGAAGTAAGGGGAGATGTAGCCACGGTCGAACTTCATGCCCTCGGTGACCTCAAGTTCATCTTCAATGGTCTTGCCCTCTTTGACAGTGATGACGCCCTCCTTACCAACTTTCTCCATAGCGTTGGAAAGAAGTTTGCCGATGTGGGTGTCTCCGTTGGCAGAGATGGTAGCGACCTGGGAGATCTCCTCGCTGGTGGTAATGTCTTTCTTGTTGGCTTGGAGATACTCGACGACGGCCTCAACTGCGGCCTGGGTTCCTCGCCTGAGGTCCATGGGATTGCAGCCAGCAGCAACGTTCTTAACAGTCTCGGAGAAGATGGCGCGAGCAAGGACGGTAGCAGTGGTGGTACCATCACCAGCAACTTCGTTAGTCTTGGAGGCAACGTCTTGGAGAAGGCGAGCACCTAGGTTCTCGAACTTGTCCTTCAGTGTGATAGCCTTCGCGACAGTTACACCATCTACAAATTTGTCAGCAATGTTTATGGAAAAACGTGCAACAGGCCTCACGCACCCTTGGTTATCTTAGGCGAGCCATAGCTCGACTCAATTAGCACATTCCGGCCCTTGGGACCTAATGTTGTTGATACTGCCTTTGCAAGTGTATCGACACCGTTGAGAAGAGCTGCGCGGCCCTCGACGCCAAACTTGAGCTCCTGCGGGATTTCCGTCAGCGAAGGCTCTTCCGTTGATGAGATGAGTTGGCGAAAGATTACATACCTTGTGCGCAAACCTCTGCTGCTGGAGGTTGAAGCTGGTGGCACGGAGCTTCGAGCTCTGGTTCAGTGCGGAAGCCCGCGCCCTGGATGCGAAAGCGCGCTGCATTGTGATGGAAGGGAATTAGGTATAGAGAATCACCGAAGCTCAAGCCGTGCTCCTAGACTCCAGCTCAATGCAATGGAAAAGGAAGAGATGAGGATGTGTGGTAAAGGGTGAGATGGAGAATTGGGGTGTCGATGCTCAATGCTCCTAAAAAATTGTCGGAAGAAAGGTCGAGAAGCGCCAAGAACGAACGCGCCAGGACCATGCCCTACCCTCGGCATTGGTCCCGGAGACACAACTCACAAGCACGGCTGACGACCAGCACAACGGAACATGATGTTTGTCGGAAGATCAAGTTTCTGAGCATCGATTACTGCTAGTCTAGCTTTCTACTTCCGCGGTGGTACTGCCCCAAACAATGCTACCAACCCCTCGTTCATCGTCGGATGTGTGATGATCATCTCACTCAGGCTGGTATAGGGCAACCCTGCACTCATAGCCAGCTGTACAACTGGTAAGAGCTCGCCAGCTTTAGGCCCCAGTGCTGTGAATCCGAGAATGGTATCGTCAGTCGCACTCACCAACGCCTTGGCGAATCCTTGTGTGGCATCCATTGTTCTCGTACGTAGAAACGCTGCCATGGGCAGCTTTGCAAGACGGTACTCCACTCCAGCCTTTGTAGCCGCCCCTTCACTCAGGCCAACGTGAGCCAGCTCCGGAGATGTGTAAAGTGTATAGGGCACTTGTCGGTTAGCCGTGGAGCGAAGTGGAGAGGTCTGGTTTAAAAAGTCTCGCACCACACGGAAGTCGTCAAAGCCCATGTGTGTAAAGTACGGAGTATTAGCACAATCGCCCACTGCAAAGACATTCGGTATATTGGTTTGCAAATATTCATTAACCTTTACGTGGCCACTGGGCATAAGTTGAATCCCAGCCGATTCCAATCCACAATTCTCTGTGTTCGGCACGCGGCCACCCGCAACGAGGATGTGTGTGCCTGTGATAGAGAAAGGCTTTCCAGATGTTGTGCCATTCAGCGTTACCGATTCACCGGAGGTACCGCTAACGGAGGTGATGAGGGTTGAGGCGTGAAAGTCGACGCCTTCGGCGACGAGGATGTCGACCAGGGCCGACGACACATCCTCATCTTCGTGTTTCAATATTCTCTCATTCCTCTCGATGACAGAAACTTTGGCTCCAAAACGACGATGAGCCTGTGCGAACTCTAATCCGCTGTATCCACCTCCTAGGATGACGAGATGTGCTGGAACTTCGCCCAACTCGAGCAGCTCAATATGTGTCATGGGCTTTGCTGCTTTGAGTCCGGGCGTATCATCAATCCTCGCCCTTGAGCCTGTGCAAATGATGATGTTATCAGCAGTGAGCACTCTCTTCCCACCATCCTTCAGCTCCACCTCTACCGTCTTTGCGTCGACCAAATTCGCATGCCCTAGAATCAACTCCGAACCCGTATCTTTGAGGACGTCTTCATGCATCTCGAACATTCCCTTCACCATGTCCCTCTTCCTCTCCCTCACGACACTCATGTTTACTCCTTCAATGGCATTGTTTTTCAGTAAGCCCATCTTCGTATACTTTTGCGCGTTGTGGAGTTGCTCGGCAGAGTAGAGGACGTTCTTCGAAGGCAAACAAGCAATGTTTGGACAAGAGCCATACGGCCATTTATGCTCGATCACTGCAGTCTTCTTCCCGGTTGAGGAGCGGGTGAAGCAGACGAACTTCCCTGCCTCGCCGGAGCCAATGGAGATGGTGTCGTAGTGGTCAGAAGAAGTCATTGTAATATCAGTTTACGCTTCGAGCTACAGACAGTGGTTTGAAGCTTTTCTTCAGCTACCATTCACAACGACCCGAGCAGTCCTATTTATACGTCGTCTTTTCTTTGTATGACACACTTCCCTGGTAATATGGGTTGATGTTGCTCTGCATACTGTTCCTTACAACGACAGCAACGCCTGACGAAGCATTACAGCCTACCAATTGGGCATTGGCTTTAATCAGAACGCCTGCGCGAAATATATGGTCCGAACAGTGGTTCACACGAAGAATCACCTTAAAGGGGCACTGGAGGCACGAAAACGTAAGCACTGGACGTGATGAGTAACGTGGTGCTTCGGGCTAGCCAGCTAGGAAGGCATATGGCGATTGGATGGAACTCCTCGGATACTCGAGCAGATCGATCACTGGGATGATCGTTTCCATTCTGATTCTGCTGACTACCGGCATGGTCCACCAACGAGCCGTTGTTCTTACTTCACTGTTCCATTCCAGCAAAGACAGAAATGCTTTCCCTCGATGTGCGCTGCCGGTGGCGTCCAATCCTCGCTTGACCCTCCTAACGGGGCTGACAGCTGAAATGTGGGTCGTCGCTGTGTCGCAGCCTGATGGCCCATCAACTCGCCAATTTGCCATCATGCCCACTAGTGACGCTCAGCGCTGGCACTCACGTAACTGAAGGAGAGTAAGATGATTCCAAAACCACAGAAATGGCAAAAAGCCAGTAGGATGGCCAACACCGAGCCCCAATCGATTCCGGCACGTCTCCAGGGACACCCGCGCGCGACGCCAAAGGCGGCTACCGTGTTCGCTTGCGAAGCCGGCGGCCCCAAAAATATCCAAGCCCGCCCTGCAACCCTGGAACAGCGATGGCGCGAGGCTGTCTGGGGGGCATTGGCACATGGTGCCACAGCTGAGGCTGATGGCTGTGACGAATGCGAGCTCCAGCAATTCCTGGGCTACCGTCGTCAACACAAACACTGCCTTCATCGCCTTCTTCACCATCCACACTCTCATTCCCCGCCCGGGCCTTCGCAACACCGTCTGTTTTGGGACTGCACCCTGACGCATCGCCAGCCAAAGGATCGGATCTGCGCCGTTGTGCCTAGATCTTACACACGCGGCTTCTGTTTACTGCACAGCCTGCCAGCTGAGGCACCTTCATAACTCCCCCCCAACTGCCTCTGCCGACGTCTTCTTCGAGCGAGCGACCATTCCACAAGCCCGCCGAGGGGCACCAACAAACTACGATGCGCATCAACACGAGTTACGTGCAGAAATGCAAAACGGTTGCACATGTTTTCCAGATCCTGCTCATCTTCATTGCGGGATGCATAACCATTTCTGTGTTGACAAAGGATGGACCGACAGGAGGAGCAACGAAATATTACTTTGCTCTGGTAAGCTGCCTGGGGACCACGGAGGAGCGAAGTTTTGGGATCGGGCTGACGAGATGGCGCCAGTGTTTCCTCAGCGGGCCAGCGATCATATACCTGGTCATGGTGCCCATGTGGAGTAGAGCTGCCCGATTCGCGAACGCATACGCATTTGCTGCCCTCGATGGACTTTACACCTGTACGAACTCGCCCATATAACCTATATATGCTTGAGAGGGGATGGAACTGATTTGGTACCACAGTGCTTTGGTTTGCGGCCTTCATCTCAGTAGCCATGTGGAACGCAGATGGCGTCAAAGAAGGCGCCAAAGACAAGAAGCTCCCTGACGATGCCGACCGCAACTGCACCATCTTCAAGTACGGTCCCGAAGAGAAATGCAATCTCAGTCGTGTAACCGTCGGCTTCGGTGTCGTCATCTTGTACGTCTTCTGGACCCTTGTTTTACCCAACCATTCTCCCAGAATCTAGGGAACCTAGCTAACCTCTCTAGCATCTTCTTCATTATCACCACTGCCATCTCCGGCTACTACGCCAACAAATTCCGCAAGGAAGGTGTCCTCCCTTACGAATCGACAAAAACCTCAACACACCACGCCTCGGGTGATGCCTCCAAAGACAACGCCTGGTCTACTGAGATCGAGCACCACGATGGCCGCGACTCCGATGAGGAAGATCGCCGTACCGAACGCGGCGGCAACCAAGAGGAAGACGAGTACGCGCTGTTGCACAGCACCGAGACGGACGAAGGACGGCATCCCGGGCGTCCGCTCAGCTGGGGTGAGGATCGAACGGGGGGGTATGCGGCAGGCGGACCGGTGCACCATCAGCCGCCGTATGCGGCATATGACGATAATAGCACGGCTCTGAGTCCTGGAGGGTACGAGGAGTATAGACGGGATGTGTCGGGTGGGGCAGGAAAGAGAGATGTTTCGCATGCGGGGAGTGGGTATAGTTTTCGGTGAGAAAGGGAGTGTGTGAATCCTCTGCTATTTTTCCTTTTCGTTAGGCCATTATCTGCGTCCGCATACTAGCGTTCTCTTTGAGTATTTTTGGCTTGTTAGACGCATTGCGCATATCTCGAGCGCTTTTAGCGAGACTTTTTTCTCTGCTTGCTTAGTCGTAAGAGCAGCTGTTGTATATGATGTATTAATCGCAGAGCCCTAGTTCACAGCTCAAGCTATCTTATCAAAAGAGACGCGAAGGATGAGCTTGGAAGATATACCATTTACAATGAACATTGCCAGGATTGCCTTGTTGCCTTTTTTAATATACATGTATATTAATACGCTCCACGTTCTGCGTGTGATTGGTCGTTCCAGGATCTGCTTTTACCTCGTCCTATCCTTATCTGTTGACAGCATCATATCATAAGGACAAAAAGGTCAGACGCATTCAAATCCTGTTTGAGCGTCCTCCAGCCTTTCTACGCTCTTCAGGCTTTTTTCATCTTACTAGGACGGGATATACATTACATTCAAGACCCTCAATAGGGCGGTATAATAGTCTCCACAATCGCTTTACGATGTACCATTAGGACGTTTACTAGGTTTTATTTTACGCTTTTATTGTATAAACTCCTATTTCTGATAGCTTTCATGGGGTTTTTAAACATAGTGTGAAGAGAGGTCGAAATGAAGTCGAAGACCCCGCACAGGTAGGATAGTAGCTTATTTCTCCAGATAGTTGATGTCCAATAGGGAGTCTTATAGTCCTTTGCTTTCCTCGATTTTATCGAACCCCACTTTGTAAGGTCTCTAAAGGTATCTTTGACACTTCGATAAGTGATGGCTGAATGATATAAAAAAATATTAAAAAAAAAAAAAAAAAAAAAAAAAAAAAGAAAAGCTCGTCGAGGTCAAGCAGAAGCTTCATTTTTAGCTTTTCTATACACTTCCAGGGCCTTCGCCACCCTTTAGTTATTTCTTTCACCTCATTAAGGACCGACTCTTGAAGGTTGCAATAAACGTCCTAATAATTATAGAAAGAGATATCTAGGTGATGCAAGCAACCCTCCCAAAAGTGGGACTATAGTTGCTTTTTAACTATTCGATATACGTCGAAGGTTCTAAACCATCTGAAGCAAAATATACTTGATGAGAAATTCTCTCTATACAAAAAGCACGCTCTGCTTGGCTATGAGAGGTGATATATAAGCCAAGACATTCCAACTGTTCTGTACTCTGCCCATGTGAATCCACCTACTTAATCTACCACTTCAGCTAAGGCCGTATCATGATCACTACACCTCCATTTAATTGCTTGGTGTCAGGCCTTTGGTTCCGAGGCCTTTGGCATAAATAAATAACTATTGTATGTTCATCTTTACCGATATCTCGTAGCTCTCCTCTCTTCGACGCTCGTCTTGAAAAGCTCCTGTAAGAAATGTCAAAACATAACAGAGCTATGTATAGCTACACAGGGCCAGAAGTCGTGCCGAAGGCTCCCGGCACACCTTTGACCTTACATTTCACTGTAGCACGGGATCCCTCGTATCGGATTGCTCTCATAAACTTTGGTAACTGCTAAATCAACGTCATTTGCTGTTTAAGATTAAATTTTCTGTACTTGAAGTGTGAAACTAATGACCAAGAATCAAGTCAGTCGTTGGTACCGTCACTAGCCCTGACTGCTTCTTTTGTTCGTGTGGAAACACTGCTCTGTCACACCTGATGGCTCTTCGCATTAAACCATGCTCATGGCGTCTAAGCTGTTTTAGAGTGCGAAATACACTCGATGCATATATGCATGAACACAAACCTACTCTTTTGATTAAGAGGGGGAAAGTGAGAATGAATCTCTTACTCACTGTCAGAATCCCAGGCTATTTTCGAAGCATATGTAGTAGGATAGTGACCACGCCGACCATCTGAGCGGATATATCGTTCAGATCGGGGAGAGTATGCTGCCCAGTCACTGATTCCAGCATTCCCCCGCGTGTCACGGTGCGAAAAGCTAGGCGGCCGGTCACCGAAGGTTGAGTTTCGTAAGCTTGAATAGCTCCTCACCTCTGGACGAGCTGGGTCATAGTAGAGCCAATCATTCCGATCTCGATCGGCTCGGTTGTTAGGGCTTAGATTGGTAGCCCGACGAATCTCCTGGTCTCGGTTGGCGCGAGTCTGTTGTCCCCAGGCAGAACTGATCGGCATGCGCGCTTC
>Ga0247757_10001626_pt1 | contig 14030 bp, 9 predicted proteins | sample UWRJL126311R4_FD_180929 | JGI IMG/M metagenome (GOLD analysis project Ga0247757, IMG submission 180929) | Plant litter microbial communities from Arlington Agricultural Research Station in Wisconsin, United States - UWRJ-L126-311R-4 | ecosystem: Environmental > Terrestrial > Plant litter >... | reverse complement strand
CTGAAACACTTCGGGCTTGTTTTCTTGATGAATCTGGCGGCCATGGAACCCGAGTTGCAGGAAAAGGCATTTGATCAGGCTTTCCGCAAGGCCCTGCACACCGACTCGCCGTGAGGTCGATTTAGACCGCCCCGGAGCGCGAATAGATCACCTACGCCAATGATATTGGCCCGACCGGGCAGGCAGTTCAGTGCTAGCCATCGGACCCTGGCTCCTGCGTTGGCTGTCACAGGCAATTCGCTTCGCCTTAGTGCCCCAGAACGGGGGCGTATTTGTCGAGGAATTAGAACTTAAATCGGACATGCCAACTCAATATCCCCCGAGGGACCAATCGATATTGATTCGATTGGGTTCTCATTTAAAAAACCTTTGCACCGCCACTTTTAACCGGGTTAAAAGGGCGATGATCCGCGCCGCGGACAGCGGGTGCACGAAAAAATCCGCCGTCATCTTTCGCGCGGCCCCAGGTGACAGTGGCGTGGGTGAAATTTTCGGTGCTTTCGCCGCGGAGGAAGCAAAGTCGCGTCTGCTGCGTGGTGGTGCCGCATCGTGGGCCATGAGCGCATTCAGTTTACGGGGAAAGTAACGGCGGTCTTGGCCCGACTCGCGATCTGGGCAGGGTGCAACCGTCGGCTCCGGTGCGAGCCGATATCCAATGCGGAGCGCGATGGTCACCCCGCCGCCCAATCTGCAACGGAATCCCCCGAACCACCATACCCCCATGAAACTGTTGGATGCCGCACGGACCTGAGCCCGTCGTTACCTTCCGTTGGCGGTTGCCCTCGGCACCACCGATCGAACTGCAGAACGTTCCCGCGACAGTCACCTGGCTGCCCGCGTCAAGCTGAGCCCGATATGTCTATCCCGACAAAAGCCTACCCCCATGAAAAAGTTTCTCTCCTCCCTCGCAGCTCCGCTGGCCTTGTGGCTGTTCGGAATTGCCATCCCGGCGGCTGCCGCCCCGGGCGACTTGTACGATTACAGTCACGCCGGCGACAAAAACTACATCAACAATACCGCCATCCTGGAGCGATCGCTGGGTACGAGCAGCAGCAATAACCAAAGCCTGAAAATCGTCGCCCCGAGGGCGCAGGTCAGCGCCACGTTCACCGCCGCGCCCATCACCGTCGACGCGATCCGGGAGGCCGCGTGGGATGCCGCCACGCCTTATCCCATCGTGAACAAGTTCAATACCGCCATGAACGCGTTGGCGCCGGCGGCCACCGCCGAGGGCACGGTGCGGATGTTGTGGGATGGTCCCGTGCTCTACGTGTTCGTCGAGGTGACGGGCGACGCCACCAAGTCGGATACCGCCGTCCCGACCTGGAGCGCCGCGAGTTACACCCCCACCACGGACGGACTCGTGGTTAACATGGACGTCTTCAACGACCAGTGGGGCATGGAAACCGACACCCAAGGCGTGTTCTTCATGGGCGCCAATCCGGCCGCCCCGATCACGTCGTTCAACAATAGCGGCATTCCTTCCCTGGGGTCCTTCTTCAATCCCAACAATCAGGACCACTCGCCGCGACTGAAGGCCTTCAAGTCGTCCGGATACGTTGCTGGCACTGGCGTCAACTACACCTACGAGTTTGCCCTGCAAATCGAGGGCTGGGGCGACGCGTGGGAACGTCCGCTGGTCAATGGCACCAAGATCGGATTGGAGCTCGGCATTTTCAACCAAGGCGCCTCATTCACTTGGTTGAGCAAGACCCTCTATTATGCGGGCAATGAAGGCGGATCCAATCTGCCGAACTCCGAGCGGGTGAGAAACCGGGATTGGGCCGAGGTTACCCTTTCCGGCTGGGATGGGACGGCGCCTTTTGCGTACAGCGGCTGGCGCGCCGATGAGGCCATTCGCTTTTGGAATTCCAAGAGCAACCCCGGCGCCACCGGCGCGGCGAATAGCGGCGACAACAGCGTCGTGTGGACCGCCGACACCAAAAATCTGATGGTCGGAGCGAAGAACGCGTATCTGGCCTTGAAGGCGAGCGGGACAGCGACCCGGTCGGAACTGGAAGCCGCGGTGCAGGCAGTCGGCGAGGCTTTCGCCGTGCTGACTTGGGCTGACACCCGGTTCCCCGATCCCCACGACCTGCCCGTCCAGCAGACCCTGCCGAACATCTGGCAGTTTTTCGATCCGGCCAAGGGCACGAACGGTATGGTCACCAACTTGTCGCAATGGAACCAGCGGAAGCAGGAGCTGCGGGAACTGGCGCAGTTCTACGAGTATGGCTACAAGCCCAAATTGGGCGTGGATTATACGATCAGCCTGGTGACCAACGCCTACGCCGGTGTTGGCAACCCGACCGTGGTCGCGAGGGTCACGCCGACCAACGTCAACTTCAACGGTGGCGTGGCTTCGAACCTGACGATCACGGTGACCTTGCCGACGGCGGGATTGCCGGCCGGGGAAAAAGCCGTGATCGGCTTTAGCACGGCGATGACCGCCAACGGCATTGCCAACGTCGGCCTGCCCACGGGCTGGGGCGCGGACATTCGCAGCGATGTCGGCGCGTGGGGCAGCGTTGCCACCGGCAACCGCACCGGCACTTTCTACACCTTCTTTCCCTACGCCCGCAACAGCACGTCCGCGGACGTAAGTTATGAAATGGCCACGGCCACGGGCGTCTCGATCTTTTTGGACATCCTGCAGATGGCGGTCGCCGAAAACGCCGCCTTGGACGCTAAGATCGATCCCACCCGGGCGGTCACCAAAGGGTTTTCGATCAATGGCAAACTGGCCTTTGTGGCGGCCGTCTTTGATGAACGTGTGAAGGCCGTCATCGCCGGCGGCGCGGGTGCCACCGGGCCGGCCAATTGGCGCTACAACGCCCAAGGCCAGGAATTCGATTTCACCGGGACGCCTTTTTTCAACCCGGGTGCAGCCAACATTGTCTCCCATGGCACGGAAGGTCCGGGCAACAGCTACCGGCACAATCGCGTGCGCGAAACCGAACTGTTCCGGCACTTCATGCCCTACGGTCACATGTACGCCCACGAGGAGAGTTCGTACGGGTACGGCGGCTACAGCCGTCTGCCCTTCGACCAGGCCTTGCTCGTGGCGACGCTGGCCCCGGATCGCGCCATCATCATCGACACCAACCTGAACGATTACAACGACGGGGCCGTGACCGACAACATGAGCCTCCAGGTCGCCAAGTTGGTGTACCAAGGCCTGAACGTCGACGCCGACTACTTCGTCAAATTCAACAGCGGCAACTACGTGTCAGCGGGAGACCCGCATGGCGCCGCCGGCGCCACGCCGGAAGCTCACTACATGAGCGACTTCTTCTACGGCACCCAAACGCTGACCGCGGCCGAGGCGGTCCGGCTCAACACGGATCCCTACAACCTGCCCGTCTGCAATGGACAGACCCAAACGCCCTACGACTACTATTGGGGCGGCTTCAATACGATCACCGGCGGAACCGGCGGGATTGCCGGAACCGGCGGCTGGCACACCTACAATCTCAGCCCCCCGACGAGCACGATCTCACCGACCGAACAGACGGCGACCGTGGGCGACACGGTTTCCTTCACCGTGACGGCGACCGGCAGCGGGACGCTGACTTACCAATGGCGCAAGGACGGGGCCGCTCTCGTCGTCGGCGGTGTGGCCTCCGGGATTATGTCGCCGCACCTCACCTTGACCAATATCACGACGGCCGATGCCGGGAGCTACGATTGCGTTGTCACCAGCCCGATGGGTTCATCAACCAGCCCCACCGGGACGCTGACGGTAAACCGGGGTGTGGCGATCGTGACGCTTGATTCGCTCAGCGCCACCTACGACGGCCTGCTGCACGCGGCCACCGCCACCACGACGCCGGCCGGCCGGATGGTTGCCTTCACGTACGACGGTGCCCCTGCGCCGCCGGTCGATGCCGGCTCCTATGCCGTGGTGGCTACCGTCGACGATGCAGACTACACCGGCTCCGCCGTTGGCACGCTGGTCATTGCGCCCGCCAACGCACCGGTGACGCTATCCGGTCTCGTCCAGGCCTACGACGGCACACCGAAGTCGGTGTCTGTTGCCACCACGCCCGCAGGTCTTCCGGTGATCGTGACGTATGCGGGCAATGCCAACGCGCCGATCTATCCGGGCTCCTATACCGTGGTCGCGACGGTCGATTCGCCGAACTACCAGGGCACGGCAAGCGGTACGCTGGTCATTGCCACCACCGTCGTCGTGCGCCATGCCCCGTCCTTGAACGGCGGCATCGACGGATCGCTGCAAGTCATGACACCCGAGACCATCACGCTGAGCGGTGCGGCGGTCACGGGAGACCTCGTCGTGCCGGGCACCCCAACCATCCAGCTCAACGGTAAGTCGGTCTACGCGGGCACCATCGACGGGGGCGGAGCCAGCACGCCGTCAAATTATCAGGTCACCCTCAATGGCGCTGCGTCGCTCCGCCATCTGGTCCGCCAGGTTGATCCTGTCGCGCTGCCGGTGGTGGCGGCCCCGCCGACTCCGGTCGGCACGCGTGACGTCGCACTGAACAACCCGAGCCAAAGCCCGGGTGATTTCGCAACGCTGCGCAACCTGACGCTGAACAATAACGCAGGCTCGGTGACTGTCCCTGCGGGAACCTACGGCAGCTTCGCGGTCAACGGCAGCAGCAGTCTCGTCCTTGGCGTGGCCGGGGCGACCGAGCCAGCGGTCTACAACCTCCAAGGCCTGGCGGTGAACGGCAGCGGCCAGGTCAAGATCGTCGGTCCGGTCATCATCAACTTGGCCGCCGGCATCTCGCTGAGCGGCCCGATTGGTGAGCCTGCGCACCCCGAATGGCTCAAACTGAACTTCGCCACGGGCGGCCTCGCGCTCAATGCGAATGTCAGGTGCGATGCTTACGTGGTGGCGCCGGCCGGTACGGTGACCATCAACCGCAACAGCACCCTGAACGGCGGCGTGATCAGCGACCACCTGAGTGTCAGCGGTGGCGGCCTGGTGAAGGTCGTGGATCCCCAGTAAGACAGGGTCCTCGTTTCCGCCTCGTCCTCCGGGCCGTTGCCAACGCGACGGCCCGGATTTTTTTGCGCACCCCGGGCGGGGCCAGACCTCCGGCGCGAAGCTATTTCCCGCCGTAGAATTTCGGCTTTAGGACGCCGATGCAGGGGAGGTTGCGGTAATGCTCGTTGAAATCGAGGCCGTAGCCGACGACGAATTCGTTGGGGATTTCGAAGCCGACGTAGTCCGCCTCGAAGGGCACGGCGCGGCGGGCTTTTTTGTCGAGCAGGACGCAGGTCTTCACGGTCGATGCGCCCTTCTGTTTGATCATGCCGGCGACGGCGGCGAGGGTCTTGCCGGTGTCGAGGATGTCGTCGACGAGCAGCACGTTGTGGTCGCGGACATCCAGCTTCATCGAGTCCACGATGCGCGGTTCGTGCACGGCCTTGGTGCTGTCGAAGTAGCTGGAGGCGCGCAGGCAGTCGAGGCGTACGGGGCGGCGCAGCTGGCGCAGGAGGTCGGCGGTGAAGATCAGGGCGCCGTTGACGATGGCGACGACCATCAGGTCCTTGCCGGCGTAGTCCCGGTTGATCCTTTCGCCCAGGTTCGCGATGCGGCGCTTGATGGCGGCGGGGGTGACCAGCACGTGGTCGAGGTGCTTGAGCTCGGGCAAGGGTTTGGCGGCGGGCATGGGGGGATGGAAAAGTGACAAGGGCCAGGGGACAAGTGCCAAGAGGGCGAATTCCTCGGGGGCGGGTTTAACCACGAAACACACAAAATACACGAAAGGGCGGATCTCCCCGGAAGCTGGATCATGGATTCGGATCTCCGTCTCCGTTCTCTTCGTTGCCTCCTGTAAGGTCCCAGCCAGTCCGATTTCGTGTGTTTAGTGTATTTCGTGGTTCCTCACTGGATCGCATCGCCGGAAGCTCCATCAGGCACGGTAATCGCTTTGACTTGCCGAACGGGGACGGTTGCCTCGGGGACACGCGCCCACGCCAATGATTTCCATCCAGGTCCAGCAACTGACCAAGCAATTCGGAAACGTGGTCGCGCTGCATGGTCTCGACCTGACGATCCAGCCGGGCGAGCTCTTCTTCCTCCTCGGGCCCAGCGGCTGCGGCAAGACGACCCTGCTGCGCACGATCGCCGGCTTCTACATCCCGGAGAAGGGGAAAATCCTCTTCGGCCCCGACGACGTCACCCGCCTCGAGCCCCACAAGCGCAACACCGGGATGATGTTCCAGAGTTACGCGCTCTGGCCGCACATGACCGTGGCGGAGAACGTCGCCTTCGGCCTCGAGGAGCGCAAGGTGCCGGCCGCCGAGATCAAGAAGCGGGTCGGCGACGCGCTCGCCTCCGTGCGCATGGACCAGTACGCGGAGCGCAAACCCAACCAGCTTTCCGGTGGCCAGCAGCAGCGCGTGGCCCTGGCCCGCGCCCTCGTGATCCGGCCGCGCTGCCTCCTGCTCGACGAGCCGCTGTCCAACCTCGATGCCAAGCTCCGCCTCGAGATGCGCATGGAGATCCGGCGCGTCTGCAAGGAATTCCAGCTGACGACCGTCTACGTGACGCACGACCAGAAGGAGGCGCTCTCCATCGCCGACCGCATGGCGATCCTCGAGAGCGGCCACATCCTGCAGGTCGGCGCGCCGCGCGAGGTCTACAAGCGCCCGAAGAAGAAGACCGTGGCGAATTTCATCGGCGAAACCGATTTCATCCCCGGCAAGGTGCTCGGCATCGTGGGCGACCAGGTCACCGTGGAAACGGCCGTCGGCAAGTTCGACGGCGTCTTCGGCGACCCGGCCCGGCCCGCCGCCGTGGGCGCCGAGGTCACCGTGTCGATCCGCCCGGAGTGCTGGGAGCTGCACCGTGACGCCGAGTCGCGCAACGTCGTGAAGGGCCGCATCGGCGAGTGCATCTACCTCGGCGAGGTGGCGCAGTACGATTTCGTTACGACCCGCGGCGCCAAGCTCAAGATCTTCGAGCGCAACCCCCGCTTCGTGGACAGCGTCGACCGCGGCGAGCTCTACGCGACGGTCGCGCCGGAGGATGTCGTGGTGCTGTTGGATTGAGCCATGTGCGCAGTCGTTGCAGTGCAGGTAGGGCGAGTCCTCCGGACGAGCCGTTTTTCTCCCGGTCGACCGCGATCCGACACACCCCGCCCAGTGGGCACCCCTCTTCATAGAGGGGACTCCGGCAGCGAGGGCTTGAATCCCCTCTATCAAGAGGGGTGGCGCAACGCGACGGGGTGTGTTGCCTCGGCCCCATGAAACGCGCCATCATCATCCTCGCGCTGGTGGCGGTCGTCGCGCTGCCGTTTCTCCTGCGGCCGACGAAGCAGGAAAAGGCTGGCGGCGGCGACACGGTGGTGATCGTCACCCCGCACAACGAGGCGATCCGCTTTGAGTTCGGCGAGGGTTTCGAGCGCTGGTACCAGGAGCGCACCGGACGCAACGTCCGCATCGACTGGCGCGTGCTCGGTGGCACGAGCGAGATCGCCCGTTTTCTCGACAGCGAGTACATCACCGCCTTCCAGAACCATTGGGTCAACCAGCTGGGCAAGCCGTGGAGCACGGAGGTCCAGGCCGGCTCGCAGAACGGCCGCCTGCCGGCGGACGCCCCGGCGATCGCCAAGGAGGCGCGCGCGGCCTTCCTCGCGTCGAACGTGAGCTGCGGCATCGACCTGTTCTTCGGCGGCGGCACTTACGACTTTGCCAAGCAGGCCACGGCCGGACGCTTCGTCAAATCGGCCATTGTGGACACCCATCCCGAGTGGTTAAGCGACGCCGTGATCCCGCTCCAGTACGCCGGCGAGGATTACCGCGACAAGCACGGGCTCTGGATCGGCTGCGTCATCAGCTCCTACGGCATCATCTACAATCGCGACTCGCTGGCCCGCCTCGGCGTGACGGAGCTGCCGTCCGGGTGGGAGGACCTCACCGCGCCGCGCTACTACGGCGAGGTGGCGCTGTGCGACCCGACGAAGAGCGGCTCGATCGCCAAGGCCTTCGAGAACGTGATCCAGCAGCAGATGCAGCGCAGCGTCGAGCTCCTGCGGGTGAAGGACTCCAACGCGAAGGTCGACGAGGCAGCAGCGGTGCGCGCGGGGTGGATCCGCGGCCTGCAGATCCTGCAACTCGTCGGCGCCAACTCCCGCTATTTCACCGACACCTCGCAGAAGCCGCCGATCGACGTCTCGACCGGCAATTGCGCCGTGGGCATGTGCATCGATTTCTACGGCCGCGGGCAGGCCGAGGCCGCGCAGCGGCGCGGCGGTTCCGACCGCCTCGGCTATGTGTCGCCGCCGGGCGGGACGGTCAGTTCCGTCGATCCCATCGGCGTGCTGCGCGGGGCACCGCACCGCGACGTCGCCGAGGCGTTCGTTGAGTTCGTGCTCTCGCCCGAGGGCCAGCGCCTGTGGAACCAGAAGCCCGGCACGCCGGGCGGCCCGCAGCAGTACGCGCTGCGCCGCCTGCCGGTGCGCCGCGACTATTACAGCCATCAGGAGTGGCTGGCCTACCGCAGCGACCCGGACGCCAATCCCTTCGACCAGAAGAACCCGCTGGTCTACCGGGCTGAATGGTCCGCCGGGATTTTTCGCGAGATGGCCTTCATCATCCGCGTGATGTGCCAGGACACCCACGACGAGCTGCGGGAATCCTGGCGCGCCATCAACGCCGAGGGCGTCACGCCCGAGAACCGCGCCCGGGCCCTCGCGCGGCTGCAGGACCTTTCCAGCGTCAGCTACGACCGCGCCGGCAAGGAGATCAAGCAGGCGCTCGGCTCGAAGAACAAGGTGGACGAGCTCCGGATGGCCAACGAGCTGGCGGAGCAATTCCGCCGCCAGTACCGCGAGGCGGCCGAGATCGCGCGCGGCGCGGGCGGGTGAAAAAGCGGCCACTGCTGCTGTCTTGCATACTCAGTCCCAGCCGAATTTCAGTAGCGGCCGGTTGCATCTGGGGCACGGCGTGCGCAATCGCCCGAGCGTGACGTTCGCGATGTGGCAGACTGGGCAATAAACTCCGTCGTCCGGAAGGGGAATTGATTCGCGAAACTTCGACAGACGTTCGGCTGCCGCATAGGTCTCATTGTCACTCGCGCCGACTCGGGGTAGACCCTGCGCTTCTGGGTTCGGGATGCCCGCGTTCAAGGGAGCAGTGTTGATCCAGTCATCAGCGCCCAAGGACTGATTGTCGCCGAACCGCTCCGTGACATCGACCTGGCTGAACGATATCTGCTGCGGGGGCACCATCTGTACGTCGGGTTTCCTCTTAAATGGCCACATAGCGTTGGGTCTTACTTACTCGGTTAGTTGGCTGGACTTCTGGTCTTTCTGTGCCGCGCTGAGGGCGGAAAGAAAACGACTTAGCTCATTGAACGCAGCCGTCGGATCCTGCTCTGGCGTCGTAAATCGAAAACTCAAATACCGGCCCTGGTAGAAGCGAAAATGCGTGATGGAGATGCTAGGTTGCTGAGGATGCGCGATACGATGAAGCATGACAAACTGCCGCTTGTCGCTCGGGATGCTGCCGATGGGAAGCGCCAGCTCAACCTTTGCCCCGCGTTGCTGCCATACAGCGAAAATCGCTGCCGAGATCTCTTCCATTTCCTTCTTTATTAAGTCGTCGTCGTCTTTGGGCGCACCGAACTTCCCATCGAACACTCGGCAGGTAACTGCGCTGCCGTTCCGGATGGAGTATCCAACGGAGGTACCGATCTCTTTCCGTGGATCCTCGTCGACGCGTATTCTGACCCATGCGTCGCACTGGTCTGGAAAGACAATCGCAGTTGCGGCCTCGCGATAGTCGGCCGAAAACCCGGTGAGAACCATCGACAGCAGTAGTGTGAAGTAGCGCATGCTCCGTTTGTCTGATGTCCGAGGTCAGCCACGCAAGGGAGCGTAGCTCACCAGGGTTGTCTGCGTCGTTTGGTTCGCCTCGTTCATAGCTTGATCTTGTAGTTTGGCTGCTGCGCTGCGGCCTTCTCGTCATCTGTGATCGTGAACGCGATCGGCACTGCTTTGGTGGAGCGCATGTTCACACCATCAAAGATCTCGATCTGTGCTGAATCATCCGGAAGCGGTGTGACGCTCGCCTTACCGAGAAAAATGCCGAAATCGATTCCTTCCGTCTTCGCCTCGATCTCAGCGATATCTTTCGGCCAGCGTCCATAAAGACTGCGAAAATAACGACAAGCATATGAGAGCTTCGTCGCTGCATTCATGGCCTGTGTTTGGAACTCCGACAGCGGACGCTCGGAGTAGCGGGTGACCGTGAGTTGGCTCGCGGGCGGAGATGGCGAGACTGGCACTGCGGTGGTCTTTGGCTCCGGCGGTGTCGCACAGCCTGCAAGCGCGAGAACCAGTGCGATTTGGATAGGGCGACTGTGCATGTCCTTCAGCTAACTGAGCAATTTAGACTACGTATAAAGCCTACGCTGGCTTGGCCCGACGCGGTTGCTAGGGAGCGCGAGAAACATCTGTTCTTCAATCCCTGATTTGAAGCGCAGCCGTTTCGTCTCTTCAGGGCTGTGCCAAGAGCTGCCGGAACTCCGCCGCTTGGGCTGCGTTGCCTTGGGCCTCGGCGGCGGTGATGCCTTGCTGGAAGTAGCGGCGGGCTTCGTCGGCGTGGCCTTGCTGGCGGGCCAGCAGGCCGGCCTCGCGCAGGAGGTGGGGGAAGTCGGGGAATACGGTCAGGCCGGCGCGGTAGAGGCGCGCGGCCTCGTCGGGTTGGCCGGCGTCGCGGGCCAGGTTGCCCTTGATCAGGTGGAGCGCGGCGTAGAGGAGGCGGGTGTCGTCCGCGCCGCCGCGCAACGCCATCAGGCGGTTGATGGGATCCTCGGCGGCGGCCACGTCGCCTTCCTCGATCGCCAGGGCGGCGCGGAGTTGCAGGGCCTCGGCGTAGTCCGGACGGATTTCGAGCGCCTTGCCGAGCGCGACCTTGGCTTCGGCGCGGTGCTTGGTGGCGAACAGGCAGTAGCCGGTGGCGTAGTAAGCCTCGGCCTGGGTGGGATCGAGCTCGAGCGCGGTGCGCAGGGTGGCGAGCGCTGGCTCGAACTGGCCGGCCTCGCGGAGCGCCTGGCCGAGGGCGGTGTGCATGGCGGCGTTCTGCGGCCAGCGGGCGACCGCGGCCCGGGCGACGGCGAGGGCTTCGTCATGGCGTTTGCCCGTGCGCAGCAACATGGCGAGGCGTTCGCGCAGTGCGGGGTCGTCTGGGCAATCGACCACCGCCTGGCGCAGGACGGTGACGGCCTCCTCGGGCTGGTTGGCGACGATGCGGACCTGCGCGAGCGAGTTGCGCAGGGCGGGCTCGGCCGGGGCCAGGGCGATGGCGCGGTTGAGGCGGGCGACGGCGGCTTCGTAGCGACCCTCGCGCTCCATCTTGCCGGAAAGGAGACTGAGCCGGTTCGGGTCGAAGCAGTCCATGTAGAGTTCGTCGATCCACGGGTCGTCCAGCGGCAGGTAGCGCGGCGTGGCAGCGGCCAGCCGGCGTTGGGTCGCGGCGCCGGCCGCATCGCCGGCGGCCTCGTTCATCTGCGCCAGCAGGTCGTGCAGCGGCTTGATGCCGGGATGCGCGGCGACCAGTTGCAGGAGCTCCTGGCGCGGGTCACCGCGCTTGCCGTGGAAGGCCTCGAAGGAAATCAGCGCAAACGCGGCGCGGACCTCGCCGGGAGTGGCGGCGGCCGCCTGCGTGTAGCAGCGTTCGGCCTCGGCAAAGGCGGAACGTTCCTGGAGCAGGTCGCCGAGCTTGAGCCAGGCCGGGGCGTAGCCGGGGGCGAGTGCGGTGACCTCGCGCAGGGCGACCTCGGCGGCGGCGTTGTCGCCGGCCCGGAGCTTCAAGTCGGCGACGAGGTAAGGCCAGCGCGCGTCCTGCGGGTCGAGCTGGCGCAGGGTCGCCAGCGCCCGACCGGCCTCTGTGGCGAAACCGTTGGCGAAGTAGAGCGTGGCCAATCGGGCGAGGGCTTCGGTCGGCTGGCGTCCGGCGCGGATGGCGGATTCGTCGGCCTGGAGGCGGCGGGCAAATTCCGCGGGCCAGCGGCTCACGTCCGGCGATGGCGCCACGCCGGCGAGGGCTGCGGCGGTCAGTTGCTGCCGTTGCCAGAGGCGGCAGGCGAAGGCGACGGCCACGAGCGTGACGGCGAGCAGGCCGAGCGCGAGGATGACGTGGCGGCGCGGCATGGCGGGATCACTTGCGCCGCCAGAGCGTCACGCGGCTCATGTGGCTTGCGAGCGGGTAGGCGTGGAAGCCGCCGGTGACGAGCACCGGGACGCCGTTGCCGTCGAGGTCGCCGGCGGCGAGCGTGATGAGGCGCGTCGGCTCGTGCGCGAGCGGGACGGGTGTGAACTGTTGGTGGCCGTCGTTCAGCCACGCGGTCATCCAGACGGCCTTGGCGTCGTTGACGTGGTTGAAGCCGGACACGGCTACGATGTCGGTGAAGCCGTCGCCGTTCACGTCGGCCAGCACCGGGCTGTAGCAGCCGGGCATGTCGCCGATGCGGTGGTAGGCGAAATTGCCGTCGCCGCGATTCTCGAGCCACTGCAGGCCGTGCCACGGCGAGGGCTCGGTGAAGCCGACGTTGAAGCCGTCACCATTGCTGAACACGAGGTCGGGCCGGCCGTCGCGGTTGAGGTCGCCCACGTCGAGGCCGCTGCTGCCCCAGGACTCGTCCTTGGCCTTCCAAAGGACGCTGTCGCGAAACTCGCCGCCGCCGAGGTTGCGGAACAAGTGAACCTCCTCGGCGTCCTGCGAGACGAGCGCGGCGAAATCCGGGCGGCCGTCGCCGTCGTAGTCGGCGACCGGGGTCATGATCGTGCCGGGCTGGTTGAGCACGGTGTGGCTGCGGAATTCCCAGTTGCCGAGGTTCTCCATCCAGCGGATCTCGCCCTGGTCGTAGCCGAACTGGCCGACGACGAGATCGACGCGGCCGTCGCCGTTGAGATCGACGCCGCGCACGTCGGTGACGCGGGCGATGTTCTCGGCGAGGACGCGGGTGCGGAATTTGCCGCCGCCGAGGTTTTCGAGCACGACGACTTTGCCGATGCGGTCGTTGTTGGGCATGATCTTGCCCATGCTGGCCACAAGCAGGTCGGGGCGCCCGTCGCCGTTGAGATCGCAGACCGAAACATGCGCCGGGCCGGCGATCGGGTCGCCGATGACTTGTTCAGTGAAAACCCCGCGCGGGAACTGGCGGATCCAGCCGATGCGGTCGGTGCGGCCGTCGCAGACGAGGACGTCCTGCAGGCCATCCTGGTCGAGATCGGCGATCGCGACATGCGTGATGACCGGGTTGCCCTCGACGGGGAACCCGATGGGGATCGGCTCGTAGGCGATCGCGGGTTTGGCGGCGGATGGGGCCGAGACGAGAGGGGCGGCGCTCGCGATGGTGGCTGATTGGCGGAACAGCAAATACCCCACGACACCGAGGGCTACGACTGCCACCACGCAGAGCGCACCGAGCCAGGCGGGGAAGGATGACTGCGGCTTGCTGGGGCTCATGCGCTGGAGACGGGATAGGCACGGCTCGTATTCGGACGAACACACCCCGGCGCTCCCGCCTTCGCCTCGCTTCGGCGAGGCAAGTCGCGCCACCCCTCTTGATAGAGGGGAATTAAACCGGCCGAAGGCAGGCAAAGCCCCGCAGCCGAAGTCCCCTCTATGAAGAGGGGTGCCCGAAGGGCGGGGTGTGTGGGTCGGACCATGGCGGTCAGGTAGTCGATCTCGGGCGATAGACCTCCGGGTCCAGCTTCTCCATGTAGCGATCGGGGTTCGCCACCGGCTTGAATCCTAACGGACTGTAGAGTTGGTGGGCGTCGCGGGTGACGAGGTTCCAGCGGCGCAGGTTCTGCAGTCGGGGATGAGCGGAGGCCGCCCGCAGCATCGCCTTCGCCAGTCCGGTTTTGCGATGGGCTTCGAGCACGTAGACATCACACACGTAGCAGAACGTGGCGGAGTCCGTGACAAAGCGCGCCAGGCCCACCTGGTTGCCGCTGCCATTATAGGCGCCGATACAGAGCGAATTCTGCAGCGAACGCTCCACCGTCGCGAGCGGGATGCCCTCGGCCCAGTAGGAATGG
>Ga0247757_10001625_pt1 | contig 14049 bp, 9 predicted proteins | sample UWRJL126311R4_FD_180929 | JGI IMG/M metagenome (GOLD analysis project Ga0247757, IMG submission 180929) | Plant litter microbial communities from Arlington Agricultural Research Station in Wisconsin, United States - UWRJ-L126-311R-4 | ecosystem: Environmental > Terrestrial > Plant litter >... | reverse complement strand
TTATCGAAGATCGATGAATGGATCGCTGCACGGGTAAAAACATTATCAAGATCCCTGATAGCCCCTGCTGAAGGTTATTATAGTCGCTATTTAGGTCACCTGGCGTTGATTTTCTGTAAGGTCTACTAGGCAACTACGATATCCTCGTGCTTATGGACATAGACTCGCAAGCCCAGTAGATGCCAAAAAACATAGACAGTATCAAACGATGCCTTTCGAACCTGAGCATTTTAAGCAGATAATAAAGGCTCTGTCACTTCCATCTCAGCTTTTCTACCTGCGAACGACAGCTGGCCTCAATTGTAATACGCGGACATGGAAAATCAACAAAGACCACCATAATAATGTATAGGGAATAAGTAAGACTCTCTACTTGCGTTTACTGTATAGACCACTTATGCTCATCACAGCTCATATTGCCAGAGCTAGCTATAGCGTAGCGCGAGAGATTGATTCGGTGTGGGTTACTGCTCTACATTGGGACGCCCGCAGTGGACGCACGATCGGATTCATAGAAGGGATCAAAGGTGACCTCCCTGAACTCAAATTCCTTATTGAATCTTGTTCCAGGTTTCTTGGTCATCCATTGATGGTACCTGAAATAATATTGCACATGGTCACTACGAGCCTTAACGAAGGTGCACGTATCCCCCGTGAAGAAGACTTTTACCCCCAGGAACGACTGACTGGATTATCATACCTTCCTTACTTCTCTGAGATCTCACATAATGAAATCTGGAAGTGGGATTTTAAGAATTTTCAGCAGGCTACTGCCATCGCCAACAAGTCCTATAATACAATGGCATTTCTCAAACGCAGATTCCGGTTTAATGCTGAATATGCACAAAAGATGTTGGAGGTGTTAAATGAACTGCAGGGTTCCAGATATACAAATATGGAGATTGAAAAGCTAATTAAGAACGACAACGAATGGAAACAAAGACTCTCTGACCGCATTTATCAATCTGAGACCTACGAACATCAGAATCAATGTGTACAAGAACGAATACAGAATCTAAATACCGTTGTGAGTATACAATACCCATTTGTTGAACATTATTGACACTAAAGCAGCTATATACAGTCCTATCCCAAATCGACAGCAAGAACCAGGTAGCCATAGCTAAAACAAATCTTCAGGTTGCACAAGCCGTCCGCAGCGACAGTATACCCATGCGGACCATCGCATATGTCACCCTGCTGTTCCTCCCTGGAGCGCTCGTTGCAACCATTTTTGGGATGAATTTTTTCCAATTTGAGTCCACTAGCAACGAATTGATCGTGGCAGCCACATTCTGGCAATACTGGGCTATATCCATTCCCTTCACTATCGTCGTGATTGCCGTTTGGAATATTTGGAATTACTATGAGAAGAAGAAAGGATTCGCAATCGATGAGAAAGTCATCATGTCAGATCAACAGTTATAGCTGGAAAATGGCCATATATCTTGACAGACCGGAATCTACTCGGCTAGTTGAATACCGTGCACGGAGATGCTGGCGCGCACAATGGCACCGGCTCCAACATCAAAACTCTCCTCCTTGACCAATCCAGGGGCGTCGAGGATGTTCTGGAAAGGCACTTCGACGCTTCCGGACTCCACTGTCTTGTTCATCAACATGATTTTGAAGCTTCCGGGGTTTGCAACCATCGCCGAGGTTAAAGGAATCCTGAAGGCCTGGTCGAACGCTGGGTTGAAAATGTCGGTACCCGGAGAATAGGTCTTAGCCGCAGTCTGGAATTTCGAATCGCCGTATGTCACCTGTACGCTGGGGTTGAGTTCATCACGTTGGCCAGACAGACCGAGCGCACTGGCAATTAAGATCGTAGCGAGACCACAGATATCGCCCTGTTCGTTGCTTTGTGCGGCCAGAAGCTGTGCATCGGCGACGAAATGGTAGAACTTGGCGTGCACAATAAGATTAGCGCCAGTAGGCTCGCCTTTGTGAGAGAGCGGAAGCTCATGTGTGCCGCCGTTTAATAGCACTTCTTTGATAGTAGTATGACCAATGCCAATGTCGTCATCTCCAGCAAGATCATCGTCCTTTACGTCAACCGCAATGGCTTGCTCGAAGTCTGACACCAAAAAGTCGTGTGTCTCGTTCCACTCAGGATTGTGGTTGTTCTTATGAGTAGCAGTGCGCCACTCTGGCTCCGCACCGACATTCACCTTCACGTAGCAGTCTGGTATATCCTTAACGATCTTGGCAATAAATCTAGACGCACGACTCTCTTTCTTGGGTGCGGGAATATCGGTTGCTTTCTCAATGGTTAAACGCATGATACCAAGATGGTGCTGGTATGTCTTGAAGTAGTCATTGTTCGAATCGAGTTTGACAAGGATTCGGTTGGGCAGCACGAGCATGCCAGAAATAATGCCAAGGATTGTGTTCCTCACGGTTTTCTCGATCAAGAAGCAATCAGCAATATTAGCAGCATCGGTAAAGTCAAGATCCAAGGACGGCGGATTAATAAAGGCCACCTGTGCAGCTCCAATCTGTTTATTCGCATTAGCATAGCCATAGGGGCAAATTACAAAACCGTACCAAGGGAATCACGTTGGTCAAGGGGGCCAACAACACGGAGAGTCTGCCCCTCAAACGAGCGCGCTCTATGCCCTGAAAATAATCAGTTTAAACATGTAGAGCATATTCGGACTAACATACGATCTTGGGCACATGGCTCGCGTCAAGCTCAATATCGCACGCGCTATTCCACTCAACATCAAGATCAAGTTTGATGCCCTCGTTTGACGTCTTATGAACATCTACATTGGAGAGCCGAAGCGGTTCGTGGCCAAGGTCAATCTTGACAAATTGCAGATTGGCTAGAGGGCCAGGCAACGTTGACTTAAGAACAGGCTCGACAGCATCCTTCAAGATTTTGGCTCCTGCGACGGTGATGTTAGGCCATAGTTGGTCTACAATGTCGTTAAGAAAGCCTGTGTCTGTTAGATATAAGCTCTGCTCAAGAGTGGATGCCCTACCTGCAGATTCGCTGCCTCCGGAGGCGGTCAGGGTATCAATAAGTGATGACGATGATGCCATAATGAAAGGTTCGATGTTTGGATTGATAAAGTGATGCTTTCAAAATTCGAAAAGCGAGTGTACAGAGGGGTTGGCTCACATGCCAGGTCTTCAGGTGCATATGTAGTGCGCGCTTGCAAGCCATACCAATCCTTGTTTGCCTTGGTCGCTGTCTTGGACTGACGTCACCTGTCGCTCCGCGGGTAGAAGCACGTCCTGTGAATGAACAAAACAAATTACTAGATAGGTGTCCCCGCACACGATGCTGTGTCTTTCCATGGTTGGCTGGTTACTCGCAGCTCCCCAAATGCAGTGGCTGTTATACGTACCACCCCTCCAACTCACAAATCTCGCTTACACTTGCTAAAAAGGACTAGCGCACCATGCCACATCCTCTCACAATTCTTGGCCGGTTATTCGCAACCAGCACTAACACGTGACAAAGAAGCTATATCGGAAAGACTCAAGACTTGATTTAGCAAATCAGTTTTGTGCTTATTCTAGGTAAAGATCCAATTTCCTCTTCTATTCTCAGCATGAAATGCTACAATATTGCAGAATAAATTGCAATATACCGAACCCGTAGAAGCCCGCTTCATGAGCCCAGTCATATGGATCATCTTGAACGATGCGTAAGGAGTCAATCCAGCAGTATCGAACACCAAGGTTGCAGCAGATGCTTATCGTCTCTTGGTAGAAACCCGGAAGATTTTCGAGAGCAATACTCTGGTGGAATGATCCATACTTTCCTTTGTAAGTTTGATGAAATGAGCTTTACCCCAGCAATGTCTGAGAAGTATGTACTTTCCGAAAATGTCATTTTTTCCAGGTTGTGGCAATCTCATATCCGTGTGATCATTAAATGGTTTGAGGGCCTGGTTTAGGATCCAATCGCTTTCATACGGGTGATGTTCCAGATTGTTTTCGTGACATTCATGAATCCAGTATTGTTGAGAGCCCACTTATCGCTTCACATAGATGTTTCCATTTTCTAACGGGATCTTAGTAGGGCGCAATCAGTAGAGGGTGGTCAATATATCGCTTTCATCTGCTATTAGATAATGCTGTGTAGGGGTAGGAAAGTCGCTCCGGTAACTATATTCCATCGCATTCGTCCCCTAAGCCCCAAAGACAAACTCAGCTCGCTCAAATTGCCTAGTAAATATACGGATCTCTTCTTTTATAGCTTGGCTTCTTCCAAATTTTCTTTAACTTTGCAACAGTTAGTTGGAGACTGTTATGCTTTGCTGAATTTTCTATAAAGATCCCCACGGCCTTTGAGCTTCTTCGAAAGGAGAAAGCATGTTTAGCAACCTGCTAAGATGGACTCACTGACGTGTGAGGTGGAAACTTGATATATAACGGGCACTATTGCATCCACTAATAAATTTCCATAACCCTCGAATATCTTCATATACACTACACAATACATTTTCGATAACAACTACGAGAAACTGTATCATCTTCAGAGATATGAATTGTAGGACAGCTAAGATAACGACCTAAGGGGTTGTGGAGGCGCTATAAAGTGCGTAGCCTCAGGCACAGCTACCGTCACGGCAACACGGCGTCAAGCAGTTGAGTCTTTCTATGTCTTTCCCCAAATCGCAGAAGCCTGGTTTGGGAAAGCTCTCAAGAAATTTCTGGGCGGTTGGCATCTTTTTAGGGCTGACTCTCGTATTTATGATGCTGAGGCATTTACAGCAGCGAAAGTTAGCTATCCGTAGGGAAATTATCGAGGAAATATGGCGCCGTCTTATACTACCGATACGGAAGAAAAACCGTACGATCATAATGTTCAGATTTGAGGGGAAAGAGGTAGTATCATCAGGCGTGAAGAGCTCAAATGCCATACTGGAAGCATAATCTAGAAGACCATAGAAATCGGGGCTCGCGGAGATCAGATTTGAAAGTTCGAAAAAGCCAAGAAAATTATCGTAGCTGCTTGCTAATAACGAGAACTTCAGTTTACTTTTACTTGTAACAATTCTCGCTAAGCTATCTAGGAAAAGCGCCGGTCAGAGTTTCAGCGCCGGTCGACCGCGCAGGTTCGCTGATGTTGTAGTTGAATGCGAACTCAGCACTGTCTGCGAATATGCACAGTTGGAACAGCTCCTATGAGGTGACGTTACGCGGGAGGGAATTGTTATGGATGCTTGCAACATTGACTAAATCGAAAATATCAGAGGCCGTCTTGCAGGTCATATCGGTGGGCGTGTTGTCATAAACACCTTTAAAAAATTCCAGAGTCCGGAATAGACACCCTTGGTTGACTCCACTTTCTCCTTGATCACTCTCCTCGAATCCCAGAGAGTGACACTTGCCTGGCCTGTTCGGAAAGGAATGGTTCAAGAGCTGTAACACTGCTCTTGTGTCTATATAATAATATAGAACTCATTAACATCTTCCCAAGCTTGTTACTCTTGTTTGAAACCGCACTTCACTTCATGCTGAACAGCATGCGATATGGTTATAAGTTCAATTCGATCATACTATCGAGCACCTCCAAAGCTGATATGGTTTGGTCTGTCCTTCTCGTAACCACCAGTAACTCGATTCAAAAGAAGCCCATAACACCATCGCCGGGCCTAACATCGGAATAGGTTGGTCGCATGGCGAGATGTCCGAGATCTATCACAGCCATTGTCCATCAACGCATCCTCTGAAGCGTACGATGATGCCAGGAGAGCCAGATCTGATCATTCTCAACATCAGTATCATCAGTTTCCTAGCAACATTCCCAGGAATGCCGAGCTTGCTCATTGTTTTGCGTAATGTCTTAAGCTCGCTGTACACACTGGTTGTACCAAAACATGTCTCTAAAATAACTATTGGATCAAGCTAGACAATGACCCTGTTCGCAAAAATATGCACGACGCCCACCAATTGGACTTCTTAATTACGTTACTCAACTGAACCTCGATCAATGCAAAGAAGTCTACCCAGAGTTTCCGATACCCCCGGGATACCACAACTGCATATACACAAGGTACTGCCCCTGACCGCCGCCATGGGTAACTCGAAATTCATCTCGCTCGATGGAATGTTGGCTTTGATTTTCTTTGTAAGCATCTCCGTCCCTAAGTAGTAAATCAAAGCTTCCTTCTCTTCAGTGCCGTATTCTATATCAGAGAAGTAAAGCTCAACTAATAAGGGGTTAGCTATATCGCTTGCAGATAGTAAGCGCAGGGGACGAATCTGTCGCCTTGGATCTACAAGAGGGATGCACTTAGATTCGTTAAGGTTCAAAGTAGTAATTATAGTTGTAATGTCGCTATTAATGATTCAATCTTTTGCTGTCGAGAAGTATTCTTCATGGTTTTTATACAAAGCGAGGCGACAACAGAGAAGGCTTTACCCAGGGACTAAAAGCGTACATTAACCCCCGTTTCACTTACGGCCGTAGCTACTGCAAGTAAACTCTTGTGCTTGCCCCAGAATCATTGACAATATCGACTTAACCATTGAAAGAGAAGAAGTATTTCCCGCGAATTTCAGTGCCTATATTAATGTAAGCTAAACTTGGTTGAAGGTGCCATTTACCGCGCCATCTGCCGAGTGTATCATAGGAGGATCTTTTCGGTTGTATTTTACTTTTGTAGTTAGTCCGAGTTTTTGAAAACCATTACCTTAAGCTACTTCTCTACGACGCTTTGGTGCGACGGATAATGGCGAGCTGTAGGATTAGACTTGATGTTTGGGTTCGCTTCTCGGTCGTAAAAGTCAGGGTACATCCACGTGCACAAGTGAAACCTACATGTATCGCGCAATGACTAGCTTCGCAGCCCCAAGGCGCGCGTCATAAACGTTACCTTCCTAGCCGGCGATCCACTTCAACAAACCTTGATACCCCGGCCCTCGAGATTACTCTTACTTCTTCTTTCCCGTCTTGCAAGGCAACCACGGTCATGATGGCGACGTGAAAGAACGGGTCGCCCCGGAGCGCGATGGACCCGCCAGAATTGCTGACCTATCTCACGTTAGATATGTATGTATGTCGCACCTAGGTAGCCCCAAAGGGAACAGCCATCTATTTACACAGTCACCTTCCAACCGAGCATAGCGCGAGAGCCGGTGAACGTTACCTTAAAAAGAAAAACACACAACGCAAAACCACGTGACCGCGTGGCATTCGAGAGCGGCGCGTATCCGACAACCTGGCTCTTAGTCCCCAATAACCTACATTCCCTGCTCTAAAACCATGCTCAGGCACGCATCTGATAAACTAGCAAGCACCAGCAGGATTGAACAACGGTGAGTTCTCTCCCCTCTTATTGGGCCCCCATTCGGTATCTTTCCATACATTTGATTGGTCGATTGCGCGCGCCGACCGTGCATCTGGAAATCCTCCCCCGTCCACAGAGCAAGGCACTCCACGCAAGCGACAGTAACGAACAAAAGGATTCCCTTTCCCCCCAGCAGGACGCCAATCGTAGAAGAGCGCGCGCACCGCGCTCACTGTTGGACGTTGTTTCTCCCTATCCCGCCCGCTTGCCGCCCTTTTGACATACACGCACACATACAGACACATCCCCATCGTCCCAACCCATGTCGCTGGTACGGCGAGAGCGCTTCGACTGGGCCTCGCAACACCCCGGGCTGCGGAGAAACGAGCCGACTCCCTGGAGCTTGGGAAGCGTTGGTGCATGCGAGCGTGCGGCGTGGGGCCTGTCTGCTGCATCCTGTTCTGCAGAGACAGCTGCACCCCGAAATACACTGTGACTGGTGGTGCGCACTGTTTGCTGTCCGTGACCGAAAGTAGGCAGAGGAATTCGCACGTACTGAAGAACGGAGTTCCGGTTCTTCTACAGAGGAAAATACTTGCTACCTTTGTACCAAAGTAAGTTGCACCTTGCATGAAGGCGGATATGCGGCCTAATTTACGGCGCACGCGGTTCGGGTCGACCACGCTGAAATGCACTGTCAAGCCTACCTGCGTCGGAGAGCACGTACTGCTGGAGAAGCCTTCCGTCCAATGCCATTGAGGCCGAAGCCCTGTTCAACTGCCCGAACTTTCGTGCTGAATGCACCTGTCCTTCTAGAAGCATGCTACTTCCGATTTCACCCTATCTGACCATTATTCGTAACGTGCGCGAACCAGTCAAATGTAGTGCATGCGGGAATGTATTCAATCGTTCCAGAGTGGTGGTTCGTGGACGGCGAGCAACATCCATTTCAACTACAGTTATACGTAGCAGGCGGAATTGTGATAAGCATGGGCACTTACAACTTCACAACATAACGCCTCATTTTCGGAGCGGAACCGGAAGAGTGTTTCAACATCGGAACCGAGGCATTTACTGAGGATATCCACCACAACGACGAGCCCCAAGGCTGAATTCAAAGTTCCGAACGGGGCCGTCGGAGAAGCATTCAACACGCTTCAGGGTCCGACTATTTGACATTCATCGTATGCATCGGCCATGCACAAGCAGGTCGAGTTTACGGATGAATGCTACGTTCACCGCTAGACGCTTGTAGCTCTTGGGCTTACAGTACGCGTTTATCCGTTGTATACTGGCACCGACTTGATATCACGGAGTCCTTCGAGATCAGCAATGAGCATCCGGTATTGTGCTGGAAAAGTGGACTGAGAGAAAGTAAATGAAGAGATACAGCTTAGAGAATTCGAGCAGTGACATCACGAAAGCGAATGATGAAGAACTATGGATTTTCAGGTACCTGCTTGAGGCTTTTGTAAATCGCACCAGAGCCGTGGAATGGCATATTGGATTCATCGGAAGGATTCATTGACTCAGATGAAGATGATTGACACGCCTACGAAGGGGGTGGACTAGGCACTAGACCGACGAGCTGATGTTCAGGTCCGCCCATGGATTCTCGGTTGGTGAGCGAGTTGTCCGTTTGGATAACGCACTAAACGACTCGCGTGGCAGCGTGTCCGCATGGCTGCATGTCCGAGTCCGAGTCGATAGTCGTGGTAAAGCGATGATCTTTTTCAAATTCATAGCAGCGTCAGGATATGCTGATTCTACGTGACTGGAATCATCGGAAGCTATGCCCTTCGAATTCACTCGAAAAGGTGGACGCTTATCCTATGACGTCTCGGTGGAACCATCCACGTTGGTGGTAAAGCCACGCGTGCAGGGTTTAAGCTACCAAAACAAACATCGTGAATATAAGGATTCCGTCAAGTCCGTGCTGACTTGCAGGAGCAGCAGGAACAGTCCGAGCATCCGAGGTTCGGAGGCGGCATGATGACCGGTAAAGGCGCGGAGTGTTGGTTGGAAGCTTGTCAATGCGTTACAGATGCTGTTGTAGGCTCCGTGTTGTATGTCGCCACCTTTAGGTATTCGGGGACTTATCCGTCGACTGAGCGGTAGTCTACCATGGATCCGCCGAGTAGAGATAGGCGTTAGCTCGTAAAATCGCCGACTGCATGTCTTTGTGGCGCTGTTCGTCTAAACCGCAGTTCCTTCCTGTGGATCTTCCTGTGGATTCTCGGGTCATTGCTTTAATCGTTGAGAAGCCGGTCTCACTGACCCTCATTTGATCTTCACCAAAGTGGCGATTGCGCGCTATAGATTTACCGAAGGGACTGTTTTATGTAGCCCATATTGACGGCTTGACTGTCCCAAGAAACCCATCAATTCGTTTCACGTCAATGCTGCGTTGTGTGAACTGCAGCCACCTAAATTCGCGCCTCATTCCTACTTGATTGCTTGTCTGCCTCCCTCTGACAGAGCTTTCGATCCCCCAAGTACTTCCAAGTACTCCCTTCCTTAGTAGTAATTGGCCTATTGTCGGAGGCGGAAATGGCTCCCACCAAGCAGCAGGAACCTATTGCCATTGTGGGCAGCGCTTGTCGTTTCCCGGGAGGTGAGTTTTCTCCAAACCTTCGTAATAGTATCAAGTTGATGCTGACCATGCAGGCGCAAACTCGCCATCTAATTTGTGGAAACTCCTTGAGAGCCCACGGGATGTAGGCGTGGATATTGGCCCTGACCGATTTGACGCCACAAAGTTCTATCATCCGGATGGAACTCACCACGGAACTAGTAACATCCTTCGATCGTATCTGTTGCAGGAAGATGTGCGCGTATTCGACGCACCTTTCTTCAACCTCAGCCCTAACGAGGCGGATGCGATGGATCCGCAGCAGCGCATTCTCCTGGAAACAGTGTATGAAGCCCTTGAGGGGGGCGGTCATGCCATGGAGAAGCTCAAAGGCTCGGATACCGCCGTCTATGTCGGCACCATGACACTCGACTACAACGATACCTTGATCCGCGACCACAACACAATGCCCAGCTACTACGCAACGGGCACCAGCCGAGCCATCATATCCAATCGTGTGTCATACTTTTTCGACTGGCACGGATGCAGTCAGACCATTGACACGGCCTGCTCATCCAGTTTAATTGCACTCCACGAAGGTGTGCAGGTACTGCGAAGTGGTGACTCACGCGTAGCCGTGGCATGCGGTACCCAGATGCTCCTTGGCCCAGAGATGTACATCGGAGAGTCTACACTGAAGATGTTGTCTCCACACGGACGATCGGCTATGTGGGATGAAGGTGCCGACGGTTACGCTCGTGGTGAGGGTGTAGCCGCCGTCGTCCTGAAGCGCCTCAGCGATGCCCTCGCTGACGGCGACCACATCGTCGCCCTCGTCCGTGAAACCGGCGCCAACCAGGACGGCTTCTCCAACGGTATCACAGTGCCCAACAGCGATGCGCAGGCAGCGCTCATCCGAAAGACATACGCTCGAGCTGGCCTCGATCCCGAGAACAAGCCGGAGGACAGGCCACAGTTCTTCGAGGCCCACGGTACGGGTACGCAGGCCGGTGATCCTAAGGAGGCGGCAGCCATTCATGGCTGTCTCGGCCGTCACGTGAAAGATTCAGAGGATCCGTTGTACGTCGGATCAGTCAAGACCATCATTGGCCATCTCGAAGGCTGCGCCGGTCTTGCCGGTGTCATGAAGGCGTCCCTGATGCTGCAGGCGGCCCAGATCCCGCCGAACTTGCATTTCCACCACCTGAACCCCAAGATCGACCAGTACTACCACAACCTGCATGTGCCCACGAAGTTGATGCCGTGGCCGAAGCTGCCGGAGGGCGTGCCGCGCCGTATCAGTGTGAACAGTTTCGGTGAGTAGAAGTGAAAGACGGCACCCGCCCCACTGACGTCGGAGGGGTGGGGGACGTGATGGCTTATGTAACTAGACTAACCGCAAGCAGGTTTCGGTGGTACCAACGCGCACGCCATCCTGGAGTCGTACGACGCGCCGGCCCCCAAGCCCATCTCCGCCATCGCCGCCCAGTCGCTCGCTCCCTATGTCTTCTCTGCCGCCTCGGAGCCTGCTCTGCTTGCCCAGCTCCAGGCTTTCTCCGACTACCTCAAGGCAAACGATGGCGCTTTCGAAGCTGCTGACCTGGCCTGGACGCTGCACTCGCGTCGAAGCCAGCTCGCCATCAAGACTGCCTTCCCGGCCACTACGACCGCGAAGCTGGCGACTGCCATCGACGCGGCCCTGGCTGAGTCCAAGGAGAAGAACAACCCCATTGGTCGCCGTGCCATCAATTCCCCCACCCCGCGTCTGCTCGGTGTCTTCACTGGCCAGGGTGCCCAATGGCCTGCTATGGGTGCCTACCTCATCCGCAGCTCAGCTTTCGTCAGTTCCATAATTGACCAGCTCGAGGAGTCTCTGGCCACTCTCCCCGTCGAGGACCGTCCGCCGTGGAGCCTCCGCGCCGAGATGTTGGCTGGTGCAGACACTTCGCGCATTGCTGAGGCTGCCTTGTCCCAGCCCCTTTGCACTGCCGTTCAGGTCGCCCTGCTTGCTCTCCTGAGCGCAGCTGGCATCAAGTTTACCGCTGTGGTCGGTCACTCTTCCGGTGAAATCGCCGCTGCCTATGCCGCGGGCTTCCTGTCTGCCAGCGACTCCATCCGCATTGCCTACTACCGTGGTCTCTTCGCCAAGTTTGCTGGCAATGAGAGCAACGGCCAGAAGGGCTCCATGTTGGCAGCTGGCGCTGGATGGGAGGATGCTGCTGAGCTCGTCAACTCCCCCCAGTTCAAGGGCCGTCTCGCCATCGCCGCTCACAATTCTCCAGCCAGTGTTACCCTGTCTGGAGATGCTGATGCTGTAGCAGAGGCCAAGGAGAAGTTCGACAAGGAGAAGAAGTTTGCCAGGGCGTTGAAGGTTGATACTGCCTATCACTCTCATCATATGCTTCCTTGCGGCGACCGATATGTGGCTGCATTGAACGCATGTGGCGTAAAGGTGATCAAGGACAGGGCTGATACCTCGACCAGCTGGTACTCCAGTGTCTCCGGCTCTCCCAAGGCCATGGAAGCTGTTGATGACCTCCAGGCCGAGTACTGGCGTGACAACATGACAAACGCCGTCTTGTTCTGTGATGCCGTCAAGAACGCAGTTTCTCAGTCCGAGCAGCTTGATCTTGCCATCGAAGTCGGCCCACACCCCGCCCTCAAGGGTCCGGCTACGCAAAATGTGTCCGAAGTGCAGCAAAACTCTCTCCCTTACACTGGTCTGCTCAGCCGTGGCAAGAATGACGTCGAGGCCTTCTCGGAGGCGCTTGGCTTTGTGTACACTCGCCTGCCACAACTGGTCAGTTTGACCGACTTTGAAAAGGCCACCGCGGATCCATCTTGGGAACCCAAGCTGCTGCGCGGCCTGCCATCTTACCAATGGAGCCACGGCAGAGTCCACTGGGCTGAGTCGCGTATCTCCAAGAGGATGCGCACCCGCAAGCAGCCTTTCCACGAGGTTCTGGGTTTCCTTCAGCCGGACTCCAACGCTCACGACATGCGCTGGCTCAATGTCCTCAAGCAGAAGGAAATTCCATGGCTCAAGGGTCACCAGTTGCAAGGCCAGACTGTCTTCCCTGCTGCAGGTTACGTAGCAATGGCTCTCGAAGCATCCAAAGTTCTCTCTGCTGAGAAGTCCGTCCGACTTGTTGAGTTGCACGACCTAAGCATTCCTAGGGCCATCACCTTGGAGGAGTCTGACGAATCCGGAGTCGAGACTTTGGTTACTTTGACAGGGATCGAGTACCATGGCGAGGAAGCCATCGTTGGCTCCTTCGCTTGTTACTCCGTTCCCGTGGTCGGCTCTGGGTCAGACAGCGACATGGAACTGTCTGCTAGCGGTACTCTAAAGATTGTACTGGGTAACCCAGACGTTGCCACACTACCTTCTCAGCCGCTCCCGGATTTCAACATGGTCCCAGTTGATGCCGACTACTTCTATCAGACCATTGCCGAGCTCGGATACAACTACTCTGGCTCGTTTAGGACTCTATCTGAGCCTAAACGTAAGCTCGACTACTCGTCTGGGCTTGTGGACACGTACGAGTACGACGATAACGCGACGTCCGAGTACATGGTTCACCCCAGCATGCTTGATGTCGCATTCCAGGCATCTTTCCTGGCTTATTCATGCCCCGGCGATGGACGCCTCTGGTCGTTGTCTGTTCCAACTTCCATTGGGGCTATTCGTGTCAACCCGGAAGTCTGCTCTGCACTACCCACCTCTACCACCAAGGTGCCTGTCTATACCACCATTGACAACCAATCCGAAGCAATCTCTACCAGCATTGACATCTTTGGCGAAGATGGTGAGAATGGCATGATCCAGGTTGAAGATTTGGTGATGAAGCCTTTTGCTCCTGCCACTGCAGCGGATGACCGTGTTATGTTCACGACCACTAAGTTCGGCCTTGCCGTTCCCGACGGTGCAGCGATTGTGGATGGTGTTCGCCCCTCTTCTTCCGAAGCCGAACTTGCATCTGCTCTTGAGAGGATTGCCTACTATCATCTTCGCAAGTTGAAGGAGGAGTTCACCAAAGATCAGACTCTCGGCGAGGGATACTGGAAGCGTCTTTTGGCTTGGATTGACCAAACACTACCCGCCGCGGCCAGTGGGCGTCATTCAATCCTGAAGAAGGACTGGGCCAACGATAGCGCCGAAGACATCAAGGCTTTGACTGCTCAGTTCTCTGATTCCATTGATATCAAGCTTCTCCAGGCCGT
>Ga0247757_10001624_pt1 | contig 14061 bp, 15 predicted proteins | sample UWRJL126311R4_FD_180929 | JGI IMG/M metagenome (GOLD analysis project Ga0247757, IMG submission 180929) | Plant litter microbial communities from Arlington Agricultural Research Station in Wisconsin, United States - UWRJ-L126-311R-4 | ecosystem: Environmental > Terrestrial > Plant litter >... | reverse complement strand
GCTGCTTCGGCTTGGCCTTCTCGCCGGCGTCGTCCTGCGTGCCATCGGTCTTCTTGGGCGGGCCGGACGTCGTCGCCGCCACCTGGTCGAGCGGGAAGACGGAGCCGTTGAACGCCGCGAAGGCCTGCGCCGTCTCGGTCACGGAGGGCGCGAAGGTGCTGTCGTAGAGGGAGCCGTTGGAGGACAGGCCGCCCGTGGTCTGCTGCTGGTACTGGGTGAGCCCCTGCCGGATCGTCTTGCCGGTCGGGGTCTTGAACGAGGTGAGGCCCAGCGCGGCCAGCGCCTGGATCGTGAAGGCGGTGGCCCCCACCTCGCCGCCCGCCGAGGCCGGATCGGTGCGGATCGACTTCATCACGGCGCCGTCGTTGGCCTGCGCCCGGTGCAGGTAGTCGAGGCCGGCGGCCACCGCGTCGGTGTGGGCGTCGGCCACGCCCGCCTTGGCCAGCGCCTGGAGCACGAGGGCGGTCGAGGCGCTGTCGGAGGAGCCCCAGCCGCCGTCGCCCTTGGCCGAGGTGAGGAGGACCTGGGCGACGGACTTCGCCGTCTGCTCGTCGCCCACGGCCAGCAGGCCGAGCACGGCGAGCGCGGCGCCCCCGGGCGCGGAGCGCACGGTCGACTCGGTCAGCTTGCCCTTCAGCTTCCCGGCCGGGTCGCCGTAGCGCGAGGACCCCGATCCGGTGGCGGCCTGCACCAGCGCGAGGACGCCGAGCTGCCCGACCGTCGTGTAGGAGCCCCGGTGCTCGCGCAGGTAGTCGTCCAGGCTGTCGCCGCCCTTGTTGAACTCGTCCAGCGGGTGCTTGCCGCCCGAGAGCAGCGCGACGGCCACCCACAGCGAGGCCTCGGGGTTGGACGGCCCGCCGCGCTTGGCCCCAAAGCCGCCGTCGTCGTTCTGCGCGTCCTCGAGGAACCCGGCGGCGGCCGACGCGTTGCCCTTGGCCTGGGCCAGCGGTGGGCGCGGGCCGCTCAGCCCGACCGCGAGGGCCAGGAACAGGAGCAGCGCGAGCAGGGCCGCCCCGCGCGGGTGCGCGGAGCCGCCCGTCCGGGCCGGCGCCGCGCTCACGACCCGGGGACGACGGGCGCCGGCTTGGGCCGGTGGGCCCAGATGTCGTTGCAGCTCTCGCACACCTCGGGCGGGATGACGCCGAGGCGCATGAGGCCGGCGAACGCGTGGCACCCGAGGCACACGCCGAACACCGATTCCAGGGTGGCCGCGAAGACGAGCGCGCCGAGCACGACGTAGGCCGCGGTCTCCGCGTCGAAGGCGAAGAAGAGCAGCGCGGCGGCGACGGAGAAGACGAGCCCGATGAGCTGGGCGAACCGCTTCGGCGGCCCGGCGACCGGCTTGGGCTTCAGCGGCAGGCGCGGCACGATCACCCGGTTGGCCAGCAGCGCGAGCGGACTGAGGCGCGGGCCGGCGAGGACCCGCAGCAGGAAGCCGACGGCGAGGACGATCGACAGCCAGGGCAGCTGCGCGGCGATCGCGACGAGCCCGATGAGCACCACCCCGCCGGCGGTCACCCGCGCGACGACCTCGTTGACCGGGTTCGGGTACGAGAAGAACGCTGGATCTGGAGACGACATCGTTCGAAAAACATTACCACAAAGTCGATGGACATTGATCGGATTCCGGATATGCTGCGCGTCCATGGACGATCCGACGCACCTGCTCCCGCAACCGGAGCCCTCCGACCCCGCCTCGATGCCCGGGCGCAAGCGCAAGCCCACCTCCCCGCACGCCCGGCAGCTCCCCTCCGGCCGCCACGGCCTCCCCCGCGACGTCGTCGTGGCCCACCAGCGCGAGCGCATCGTCGGCGCCCTGGCCGAGAGCGTCACCACGTTCGGGTACGCCGCCAGCTCCGTGGAGCGCGTCGCCTCCCGCGCCGGCGTCTCCCGCCGCACCTTCTACGAGCAGTTCGCCGGCAAGGAGGACGCGTACCTCCAGACGTTCGACGGGGCCGCCGGCCGCCTGCTGGCCGCCGTCACCGCGGACGCCGGCGATGGTGACGCCGTCGAGGACCGCCTGCGCCGATGTCTGTGCTCGTTCCTGACCGGCCTGGCCTCCGAACCGGTGCTGGCGCACATGTGCGTGGTCGACGTGCTCACCGCCGGCCCGGCCGCGGTCGCGCTGCGCGACCGCTACCAGCGTGCGTTCGCCGACCTGCTCGAGGAGATCGCCGGCGACCCGGACGGCCGGCCGCTCCCGCCGCTGGCCGCCGAGGGACTCGTCGGCGCGATCTACGACCTCGTGTACAAGCGCATCGCCCAGGACCACGCCGACGAGCTCCCCGACCTGCTCGAGGACCTGTTCAGCTTCTCCCGCTCCGTCCTCCTTCCCGCACCCCCTTCCACCGCCTGAGGCACCCCACGATGCGCAACCCCACGCACCAGGACCCCACCATCCTCGCCGCCTACCAGCGCTCGCTGGACCGCGTCTACGGGCAGAGCCGCGAGCTCCTCGCGGGCGCCCCGACCTGGCAGGCCGGCCTCTTCCACTCGGTGCGTGCGTGCTATGGCGAGATGCGCGCCCATCCCGACGCGCTGCACCTGCACTTCGTCGCCACCGCCCGCGACGCCGGCGTGCAGGCGATCCGCACGCGCCACCGCGACCGGCTGATCGCGCTGCTCGACGAGACGCGGACCGACGCGCCGCCGACGCTCCACGCCGAGCTGATGCTGAGCATGATCCACGCCACGCTGCGCCGGCAGATCGTGGAGCGCCAGGCGCCGCTCGACCTCGACGACGCCGAGCAGACGTTCGCGCGCCTGCTCTTCCTGTACGAGGCGCCGCAGGCCGCCTGAGCGGCCGCCGGCCGGCCCGGCCACCGTCGCGGCGCGGCGGGTCGTTGGCACATTCGTCGCCCTCTGCGCGACGAATGTGCCAAGCACGCAGCGTCCCGTAGGCTCGCGGCCATGCATCGCGGATTCCGGACGTTGGGCGTCGTCGTCGTGGCCCTCATGCTGCTCGCCGTCGCGGCGCTGGCCGCGACGATGGCGCTGGACCGCCACGCCGCGCAGGAGTCGCTCGGCATCCCATCACGCGAGGTGGCGCTGTGGCTCGCCCTCGCGGGGGCCGCGATCCTGGCCCTGGCCGCGCTGCTGCTGTGGGCCCGGCGGGCCCGCCCGCGCGCGGCGGTGACCGCCCTCGCGATCGCCGCCGGCCTGGCCGGTCTCGCCGGCCTCGGCGGCGCCGTGGCCGTCGCCGCGACCACCACCGGCTGCGAGTCCTTCCGCTTCGACCGCGCCCGCTGGCTCCACCCCGGCCCGACCGACGATGCCGTGGCGCTGGCCGACGCGGTCGCCCGCTGCCACGTCCTCACCGGCCTGGACCGCGCCGGCGTCGAGCACCTCCTGGGATCCCCCGGGGTGACCGACGAGCAGCCCTCGACGCCCCGATCCCGCACCTGGGTCTACGGCGTCGCCTACGAGGACGCCGGGCTGATCGGCCCGGCCATGCGCGAGGTGCTGCTGCGCGTGCGCTTCGGCCCCGACGGCCGCGTCACGCGGGCGCGCGTCCAGGACGAGACCCGCACCTACTGAGCCGCGTGCTCGGCCTTCCACCGCCGCTGCCGGCGGCGGGCCTCGGCCCGCCCAGGCGGATAGGGTCGGCGGCAGATGGAGCTGCTCGCCTCACGGTTCATCACGCAGGGGGATCCCCACGAGGACGAGGTCGTCTACCCGCTCCCCGCACCGTGGTGGAGCCGGCCGTACGAGTACGCGTGGGCCGCGCGGCTGGTGCGGCCCACCGACGTGGTGCTCGACGTGGCCTGCGGGGTCTGCCACCCGTTCAAGTTCCGGCTGGCGGAGCTGGCGGCCGAGACGCACGCGTGCGACGCCGACCCCCGGGTGACGTCGCCGGAGGCCATCCTCGCGGACATCGCGGAGTCGGCCGGCGCCCCGGCCGCCGCGGGATTCGACCGGGCGCGGCTGGCCCAGGTCCGGCTCCAGGCCTGCGACATGACCCGCATGCCCTACGCCGACGGGTCGTTCGACCGGGTCTTCTGCATCTCGGTCTTCGAGCACCTCGCGCCGCTCGACCAGCTCCGCGCTCTGCTCGAGCTCACGCGCGTGCTCGCGGACGACGGCCTGATCGCGCTCACCCTCGACCACCCGACCGTCGACCTGGAGCGCCTGCGCCGCCACCTGGAGGTCGTCGGCCTGCGGTTCGCCGGCGACGTGGACCTCACGATCCCCCCGGACGCCATCGCCTCGTCGTACTGGGGTCCCGAGCTGCGCTGCGTGCGGCTGGCCCTCCGCAAGGACCCGGCGTTCGGCGGCTGATCCCGAGCTCGCGCTGCGCTATTGGGCGTGCTTGGCCTTCCACCTCCGCTGCCGGCGGCGGGCGTCGGCCATCACGAGCGGCAGGAGCCGCAGGCCCAGGCCCGGCGCCGCGTCGTAGAAGCGCAGGATCGGCCCGCGCCAACGCGGCATCACCGTCACCGGCCTGGGCCGGTCCAGGAGCTGGACGGCGCGGGCCGCCACGTCCGCGGGCTGCAGCAGCACGCCGGTCCACGACGCCGCGGCCTCGGGATCGTCGACCTTGGCGAAGAGCATCGGCGTCCAGATCCCGTCGGGACACAGCGCGCTGACCCGCACGCCGCGCTCGCCGGCCCGGCGCAGGTCCGACTGCGTGCCGATGCTGAAGGCGATCGCCGCATGCTTGGTCGCGGAGTACAGCGTCTGCCCCGGCGCGGCCACGAGCCCGGCCAGCGACACGACGTTGACCACGTTCCCCGCGCCCGCCGGCCGCATCAGCTCGAGGGCGGCGAGCGTGCCGTTGATCGTGCCCAGCGCGTTGATCTCGAAGGCCGTCCGGCGCTGGGTCTCGTCCTGGTCCCAGCCGGAGCCGGTCGGCAGGATGCCCGCGTTGTTGACCCACACCGCCAGCGTCCCGGCCCGGCGCGCCGTCTCGCGCGCCGCCGCGCGGCACGCCTCGCCGTCGCGGACGTCCAGGACCGAGGCGAACGACGCGCCCCCGCAGGCGACGGCGACCGCGTCGGCCGCCACGCCGTCGACGTCGGTGACGTGCACCGTGTGGCCGCGGGCGGCGAGGGCCAGCGCGATCTCCCGCCCCAGGCCGCGCCCGGCCCCGGTGACGAGGGCGCCGCCGCGGGCGCTCACGCCGACGCTCCCGCGGTAGCCGCGTCGGCGGCGGCCAGGTCGTACGTGCCGTGGTCGCTGCCCAGCCCTCGCACGACGAAGGAGGCGGCCGCGCAGCCCAGCCGCGCGGCGTCGAGCCGGCTGCGCCCGAGCGTCAGCCCGCGGACGAAGCCGGCCGAGAAGGCGTCCCCGCAGCCGCTGGTGTCGACGGCCTCGACCGCCAGCGCCGGGACCGCCCGCTCGGTGTCGCCGTCGACGATCACCGCGCCGTCCGCGCCCCGGGTGGCGACCACGCAGCCGACGCCACGCGCGACCAGCGCGCGGCAGCCCGCGACGAGATCCGTCTCGCCGGTGAGCCCGAGCACCTGCTCGTCGTTGGGCAGCAGGAAGTCCAGGTGCGGGAGCATCGGGGCGATCCAGTCGAGGATCTGCCCGGCCTGGTCGCCCGGCGCCAGCAGGTCCGCGGAGGTCGTCGTCCCGTGCTCGCGGGCGAACGTGAGGATCCGCGCGGCGGCCTCGCCGCCCATGAACTCGGGGGCGCCGAGGTGCAGGTGCGCCGCCTCGGCGATGGCGTCCCACGGCGCGTCGTCGGGCCCGTAGGTGCCGTTGGCGCCGACCACGTGGAACGCGGGCCGGGAGCCGTCGGGGCGGATCGGCAGCACGCTGGCCGAGGTCTGCACGCCGGTCCGGCGCACCAGCAGCCCGGTGTCGACGCCGTCGCGCTCCAGCAGTCCGACGAGCATGTCCGCGAGCGGGTCCTCGCCGATCGCGCCCGCGCTGCGGACCGGGGCGCCGAGCTTGGCCAGCACCAGGGCGGTGCCGCCGGCGGTGCCCGCGGCGGTCATGCGGATCTCCTCGACCAGCTGGCCGCCCTGGCCGGCCGGGATCTCCTCCACGGGGCGGACCAGGGTGTCCAGGACGTGCACGCCCAGGCAGATGATCGAACCGTCGTTGCTGCTGCTCATGACTGCTCTCCGTCGTTCGTCGCGGATCGGGTGGTGCCGTAGCCGCGGGCGACCACGGCGTCGATGACGGCCTGGCGGTCGGCCGCGTCGAGCACGCGGGGCGGGCCCACCTGCACGGCGCGCCAGTACAGCTCGGCCGACCGTTCGAGGAGCTCGGTGGCGGCGACCGCCGCGTCGAGGTCGTGCCCCACGGCGACCGTGCCGTGGTTGGCGAGGATCGCCGCCGTCCGGCCGTCGAGCGCCGCGAGCACCGCCGCGGCCAGCTCGGGCGTGCCGAACGTGAAGTACGGCGCGACGCGCACCGGCCCGCCGAGGGCGACCATCTCGTAGTGGACGCACGGCAGCTCGTCGAGCACGCAGCCCAGCGCGGTGGCGACCGGCGCGTGGGTGTGCACGACGGCCCCGGGCGGGTCGGGCCGCGCGTGGATCCCCAGGTGCAGGTCGATCTCGGAGGTCGGCGCGAGCCCTCCTTCGAGGATGACGCGGCCGTGGAGGTCGACCACGGTGACGTCCTCGGCCACCAGCGTCCCCAGCACCGCGCCGGTGGGCGTCAGCGCGACGTGGTCGCCCGCGCGCAGGCTGACGTTGCCCGCCGTGCCGGGCACGAGGCCGGCGGCGGCCAGGCGCTGGGCGGCCGCCGCCACGTGGGTGCGCTCGGCGAGCAGGAAGTCCGGGGGTTGCAGCTCCATGCCCGGCACCGTAACATGAATCAGAGTTCATATTCACCAGTTTCCCGCTTCCGTGCCCGACGCCACCACCCCCACCGCCCCCGCCCCGCGCGTCCGCCGCGTGCCCCAGCAGCAGCGCAGCCGCGACAAGCTGCGCCGCGTGATGGAGGCCGCCGACGCCGTGCTCGCCGCCGACGGCGCCGGCGCGCTGTCGATGGCCCGGGTGGCCCAGGAGGCGGGCGTCGCGGTCGGCTCGATCTACGCCTACCTCCCCGACAAGGAGGCCATCGTCGAGGCGCTCGCCCTCACGTACTGGACCGGCTTCGCCCAGGCGGTCGAGGCGGTGGCCGACGCCGACGCGCTCGCCCCCTCGGACGCGCCGACCGACGTGGCCTTCGACGCCCTCGCCGCCTGCTTCCGGGACGAGCCCGGGTTCCGCGCCCTCTGGTACGGCGGCCTGCGCACCGAGCGGGTCCGGACGGAGACGCGCGCCGTGCGCGGCGAGGTGGCCGGCGCGGTGGCGCGCATGCTCGCGGCGCACCGGCCCGGCGCCCCGGCGGCGGACCGTGTCGCGGCGGCCGAGACGCTCGTCCTCGTCGGCGACGGCCTGCTGCGCGAGGCGTTCCGCCGCGACCCCGCCGGCGACCCCGCCCTCCTCGCCGAGGGCCGGATCGTCCTGCGGGCCTACGTGGCCGCCCGGCTCTAGACGGCCGCGACCTCGTCGAGCGTCGGGTAGTCGGTGTACCCCTCGGCGCCGCCGCCGTAGAACGTCGCGTTGTCGGGCTTGTTCAGCTCCGCGCCCCGCTCCAGCCGGGCCGGCAGGTCGGGGTTGGCCAGGAACGAGCGGCCGTAGGCGACGAGGTCGATGCGCCCGTCGGCGGCCATCGCGTCGGCCTCGGCCACGTCGAACTCGCGGGTGAAGCCCTGGTTGGCCATCAGCGTGCCGGCCCACCGCTCCCGCGCCTGCTCGAGCACCGGGTACCCGGCGTGGGGCGAGCTGTCCAGCACGTGCAGGTACATGAGGTCCTGCGACGCGAGGGCGTCCAGGAGGGCGTCGTACGTCTCGCGCGTGCCCGTCTCCTCGATGCCGTTGACCGCGTGGCCGGGCGAGATGCGGATGCCGACGCGCTCGGCGCCGATCGCGGCGCTGACGGCGTCCACCGTCTCCACCACGAACCGGATCCGCCCGGCGACGTCCGTGCCGTAGCCGTCGGTGCGCTGGTTCGTGTTGGGGCTGAGGAACTGGTGCAGGAGGTAGCCGTTGGCGGCGTGGAGCTCGACGCCGTCGGCGCCGGCGGCCACCGCCCGGCGGGCGGCCTGGACGTAGGTCTCGCGGACCGCGGCGAGCTCCTCGGTGGCGATCTCGCGCGGCAGCACGTAGTCGACCTCGCCGTCGGCGGTGATGACCGACCCGGGCGCCTGGACGGCGGAGGGCGCGATCGGCTGCTCCCCGGTGAACGCCGGGTGCGCGACGCGGCCGCAGTGCATGAGCTGGATCACGAGCTTGGCGTCGCCGGCCGCGTGCACGGCGTCGGCGACGAGCGCCCAGCCGGCCTGCTGCTCGTCGTCGTGCAGCCCCGCGATGTCGAGGTAGCCCTGCCCGTTGACCGCCGGGTGCGTCCCCTCGGTGACGAGGATCGCGGCCGACGCGCGCTGGGCGTAGTACTCGGCGTTGAGCGGGCCGGGCACGGTGCCCTTGGCCCGGTTGCGGGTCAGCGGCGCCATCGCGACGCGGTGGGGCAGGCGCAGGGCGCCGCGCTCGTAGGGCTCGAAGAGATGCGGGTGGGCCACCGGGGGTTCCTGACGTTCGAGGGGAAGAACAAGTTGCGTACGCAACTTCTTGCTTCGAAGGCTATCGAACTTCGGTCAGGCGGTCCGCAGGGCCGGTCGCAGCCCCCGGGGGTTCTCCACATTCCTCCCACCCCTCGGGAGGAATGTGGAGAACGTCCCTGGGGTTCAGCCCGCGGCCGCCAGCGCCGCGTCGATCGCGCTCGCGTACGGGGCGACCTCCAGGGCGTCCGCCCCCGCGTCGACCGGCGCGAGCGTCCCGCCGGTCGGCCCGACCAGCACGGTGGGCGTGCCCTCGACGCGGTCGCGCACGGCGAGGCGGTCGGCGGCGGCGACCAGCGCCTGGGCCTTGGCGCCCGCGGCGTCGCGCGCGGCCCGGGAGGCGTCCAGCCCCGGCACGGCTCCCGCCAACCCGGCGAGGTAGGCGGGCGTCAGGTAGCCGCTGCCCTCCGGGCCCTGGTTGGCGTAGAGCAGCGCGGTGACGTCGAACATCCGGTCCTGGAAGCCGGCCGCGTTGAGGTACCGCGCGCCGCGCTGGGAGTCGGCGAGCCCCGGGTAGGGGTTGTCGAGGAAGTGCAGCGTGCGGTACTCGTAGCGCACCTTCCCGGGCCGGACGTAGTCCTGCACGAGGCGGGGGAAGACGTCGTTGGCGAAGGCCTTGCAGATCGGGCACTGGGGGTCGATGTACTCGACCACGGTGACCTTCGCCTTCGGCTCGCCGAGCCCGGTGCCGTGCTGGGGGATGCCGTCGAGCATCGCCCGCATCTCGGGCACGCCGGCGACGTCGCCGTCCCCCACCCCGGCCGGCCCGTCGTCCCCGCTGCCGCTCAGGGCGATCAGGACGATGGCGACGACGGCCGCCGAGCCGAGCGCGCCGAGCAGGACGGTCAGGCGGCGCCGGTGCGCGTGGCGAGCGGCCGCTCGCCGCTCGGCCTCCTGCCGCGCCGCGCGGGCGGCGGTGCGTCGTTCCTGCTTGCTGGGGCCGGTGGGATGCGCCATGCGGCCATTCTACTACAGCCGTAGGAGATAGCTCCGGCGAGCACCGCGAAGAGCGGCAGCTGCGTGGTCAGCGTGGCCACGTCGACCGCTCCGTGGGCGACCAGCCACTGGGCCAGCGCGACCCCCAGCGCGAAGAGCGCAAGGGAGATCGCCCCCTGCAGCACCGCGCGGACGGGGACGAGGCGGCCGGGCGGGCGGCCCAGCAGCTGATCGACGCGCTCCGGCGCGACGGCGGGCCCGGCCGGGTCCCCGGGCGCGGCCACGGCGGTCAGCGCGGAGGCCAGCGGTCCGCGCCGGCCGTGCGAGGCGGCGATCGCGGCCTCGTCGGCGCCCAGCTCGGCCACCATGGCGCAGGCACCGTGCAACGGACGGAGCACCGGGACGAAGAACAGCGCCCGGGCCCCCGCCTGCACCACCGCCAGGCGCAGGGGATCACGGGTGCGGCGGTGGTGCTGCTCATGGGCGAGGACCGCCGCGAGCTGCTCCTCGCCGAGGGCCGCGACCAGGCCGGTCGACACGTAGACGCGCGGGCGCAGCAGCCCCGCGCAGAACGCCACCGGCTCCCGGCCGGCGAAGACGCGCACCCCCGGCCCGTGCTCCGGCCCGGCGACCGGCGACAGGGCCCGCAGCAGCCGCCGTTCGGCCCGCAGCGCCCGCAGGAGCGACCGGCCGCCGATCGCGGCGGCGAGCAGCCCCAGCGCCGCGAGGCTCAGCACGAGCAGCGCCGGCGGATCCAGCCGCAGGCAGTCGGCGAGCATGCCCGCCCCCGGCTCGCAGACGCCGCGCCGGACGGAGGCGATCGCGGTGAGCAGCCCGAGGACGACGAGCACCGCCGCCACGCCGAGCACCGCGAGGGCCGCCCGGAACGTGCGCGTCGCGCGCCGCCGGGCCGCGTCCGGGCCGGCGACCTCCCGTTCGTCAGTCCTCCCGCGCAAGGCGCTCCAGCTCCTCCCGGCGCCGCGGATCCAGCCCCGCGACGCGCTGCGCGAAGTAGGCGACGGCGGCGTCGCCGTGCTTGGCCAGCAGCTCCTCGACCTCGACCGGGGCCCGGGCCGCGTGGTAGTCCGCCGCGCTCACCGTGGGCGCGTACCGGACCGACTTGCCGGCGCGCTCGCCGGTGAGCAGGCCCTTGCCCTGCAGGCGCACCATCGTGGTCTGGAACGTCGTGTAGGCCAGCGGGGGGTCGCGGTCGACGTTGAGGCGGTCGGTCACGTCGCGGACCGTGGTGCCGGGATCGGCGAGCGCCCAGACGGCGCCCATCACCTCGAGCTCGAGCCCGTCCAGGGGCGGGGGAATCGCGACCATCGCCCCAGGGTAGCCAATCTCCTACACGTGTCGTAAAGATTTCCGCCTCGCCCACCGAGGGGTTCTCCACATTCCTCCCGACAGGTGGGAGGAATGTGGAGAACGTCCCGGGGTAGCCTGGGAGGACCGTGCCCGTCGCGTACCGCGAACACGCCCCGCCCCCGGCCCTGGCGCCCGTGGTGGCCTGCCTGTGGGAGCACGAGCCCGGCGCCGAGCACGTCCAGCGCGTGATCCCCGACGGCTGCGTCGACCTGATCTGGCTGGCCGAGCGCGAGCTGCTCGTCGCCGGCCCCGATACCGCCGCCCGCACCGTCGCGCTGCCCGCCGGCGCGCGCTCCTCGGGGATCCGGCTGCGACCCGGCGCCGCCGGGGCCGTGCTCGGCCTGCCCGCCTGCGAGCTGCGGGACCGGGAGGTGCCGCTCGAAGACGTGTGGGGCGCGGACGCCGTCACCGTCCGCGACGCGCTCGCGACGGCCTCCCCCACCGAGCGGCTCACGCTCCTGGGCGCCGCCGTCGCCGCGCGTCACGCCGCCCCCGACCCGCTCGTGGCCGAGGCCGCGCGCCGGCTCGGCCGCCCCGGGACGCGGATCGCCGACCTCGCCGCCGACCTCGGCGTCGGCGAGCGCCGGCTGCACCGCCGCACCCAGGCCGCCGTCGGCTACGCGCCGAAGGTCCTGGCCCGGGTCGCCCGCCTGCGCCGGCTCGTCGCCATCGACGCCGGCGAGCCGCTCGCCGCCCGGGCCTACGCCGCCGGCTACGCGAGCCAAGCCCACATGGGCGACGAGGTCCGCCGCCTGACCGGCCTGACCCCCGTCCGATTCCTGGAAGACGCCGCGCTGACCGCCGCCTAGGCTGCCTCGCATGCCCACCGACGTCGCCGCCGCCGAACGATTCATCCTCTCGAGCGCCCGCCTGCTCGACCGCCACCGCGCCGCCGTGCTGCTCCACGGCGCGCCCGCCACGCCCGTCCTGGACGCGCTGCGCGCCTACCGCAACCCCGACGGCGGCTTCGGCCACGCGCTGGAGCCCGACGTCCGCGGCCCCGGGAGCGAGCCGACCGCCGCCCTCCACGCCCTCGAGGTGCTGGCCGGCGTGGACGCGCTCGACGACCCGATGGTCGACGGCGTGCACCGCTGGGTCGCAACGGTCGCGCTGCCCGACGGCGGCGTGCCGTTCGTCGTGCCCGCCACCGCCGCCTCCCCGCACGCGCCGTGGATGGTGCCGAGCGACGGCGGCTCGCACCTCACGTTCGCCCTCGCCGGCCTGCTCCTGGAGGCGGGCACCGGCGGCGAGCCGTGGCGGGACCGGGGCGTCGCGTGGTGCTGGGACCGGCTGGAGGGCGACGAGCCGCTGCCCGCCTACTCCGTGAAGTTCGCCCTGGGGTTCCTGGACCGGGTTCCCGAGGAGGACGAGGCGCGGGCCCGGGCCTCGATCGAGGCGCTGCGCCCCCGCATCGGCGCCGACGGCACGATCGCGGTGGAGGGCGGCACCGAGGACGAGCGGCTGCGCCCCCTCACCCTCTCCGCGCAGCCCGGCGCCCGCGGCCGCGCGCTGTTCACCGCGGCGCAGATCGAGGAGGACCTGGACCGCCTGGAGGCCGACCAGCAGGACGACGGCGGCTGGACGTTCGACTGGCTCGCCTGGTCGGCGGGCCAGGAGAACGAGTGGCGCGGCACGCTCACGCTGCTGGCCCTCACGACGCTGGCCGCCCACGGGCGCATCGCGGTGCCGCTCGGGGGCTGAGCGGCACGCCGGGCCGACCGGGCCGACACTGACCCTGAGGACAACCCCCGCCCACCCTGCGGCTGGACCCCGGGCGCGATCGGGGTGCGGGCCGGTCCCGGAGAGGCCGGGACGCGCCAGCGACAGGCGGTCCGGGCGGTGGGAGCGTGGCGGACATGCCCTCCTCCCGCCCCGCCTCCCCTTCCCCGGCCGCCGATCCCGGCGTCCTCTCCCGCCTCGTGCGCGGCGCCGCCCGCCTGGCCGAGCGGCGGCCCAAGACGATCGTCGCACTGTGGCTGCTGCTCGTCGTGGGCTGCGTCATGGCCGGCTCGCTGGCCGGCACCCAGCAGCTCACGGAGTCCCAGGCCGGCGTCGGCGAGTCGGCCCGCGCCGACGCGCGCGTCGAGCGCTCCGGCCTGCGCGACCCCGCCGCCGAGAGCATCCTCGTGCGCTCCGCCGATCCTGCGCGGACCCGCGCCGCGGCGGCAGCCTTGGAACGCAGGGCACGGGCGCTGCCGTCCGTGGCCTCCGTGCACGGCCCGCGGGACGCCCCCGAGCTGGCGAGGGACGGCGGCCGCACCGCGCTCGTCCAGGCCACGCTGCGCGGCGATCCCGATGACGCGGCGGACCACGTCGCCCCGCTCGTCGCCGCGGTCGCCGCCGTCCAGGCCACCCACCCGGGGACGCGGCTGCAGCAGGCCGGGGACGGCACCCGCGCCAAGAGCTTCGACAAGGTGATCCAGGATGACCTCCAGAAGGCCGAGCTGTACTCGGTGCCGTTGACGCTGCTGATCCTCGTGCTCGCGTTCGGCGCCCTGGTCGCCGCGTCCGTCCCGCTGCTGCTCGGCCTCACCTCGGTCGCGGCCGCGCTCGGCGCGCTCGGGCTCGTCTCCCAGATCGCCCCGAACAGCGACTCGACCGCATCGCTCGTCGTCCTCATCGGCCTGGCCGTGGGCGTCGACTACTCCCTCTTCTACATCCGCCGCGAGCGCGAGGAGCGACGCGCGGGCCGGGACGCCACCGCGGCGCTCGACGCGGCCGCCGCGACCGTCGGCCGGGCGATCCTCGTCTCGGGGATGACGGTGATGGTCGCCCTCGCCGGCCTGCTCGTCACCGGCCTGGCCGACTTCGTCTCGATGGGCCTCGGCACGATCCTCGTGGTGCTGATCGCGGTGATCGGCTCGCTCACCGTGCTGCCCGCCGTCCTGGCCCTGCTCGGCGACCGCGTCGACCGCGGCCGGGTGCCCGGCTACCGCTGGATGCGCGAGCGCCGCGCCCGGCGCGTGGCCGCCGCCGCGGCCGTCACGACGCACGGCCCGCCACCGGTCGGCCTGTGGGCCCGCCTGGCCCGCGCGGTGACCAAGCGCCCCGGCGTCGCGCTCGTCGTCTCCGTCATCCTCCTCGGCGCCCTCGCCGTCCCCGCGGTCGGCATGCGCACCGGCAACATGACCTCGGGCGACGCGCCCAGGGACCTGCCCGTCGCCCAGGCCGGCGCCGCGATCGAGCGGGCCTTCCCG
>Ga0247757_10001623_pt1 | contig 14062 bp, 15 predicted proteins | sample UWRJL126311R4_FD_180929 | JGI IMG/M metagenome (GOLD analysis project Ga0247757, IMG submission 180929) | Plant litter microbial communities from Arlington Agricultural Research Station in Wisconsin, United States - UWRJ-L126-311R-4 | ecosystem: Environmental > Terrestrial > Plant litter >... | reverse complement strand
CTGTTCGACGCGGCGCATCTCGCTCTGGTGGCTGAGCACGCGGCCGGCGGCCGCCGGATCGTCGTCGGCCGAGTCGATGCGCTGGCCCGTCGCAACCTGCGTCTGCAGCTTGGACGTCTGCCCGCCGAGGATCTGGATCTGGCGGACGATATTGTCCTGGACGGTGTTGGAAGCGATTCTCATTGGGAAAAAACGCCAAAGGCCAGATGCCAGATGCCAGACAAAGCCGAGCCAACCGAAGAAAGGTCCAGGCGACGGAAAAGGATTTCTTTGAAATTGTTCATCTGAGTTTTGTTTGGCGCCTGGCGCTTTGGCATCTGGCGTTTATGAACCGAGCCGGTTCACCACGGTGTCGAGGAGCTCGTCGACGACGGAGAAGACGCGGGAGGAGGCCTGGAAGGCGCGCTGGTATTTCACGAGGTCGGCCATTTCCTCGTCCATCGAGACGCCGCTGACGGTGTCGCGCTGGTTGCGCACGAGCTGCTGGATCTTGTCCTGGTCGTTGGCGCGCGAGGTCGCGGTGGCGAGGGCCTGGCCGAGGTCGCTGACGGTGCGGCTGTAGAACTGGCTGAAGGTGCCGTCGAACTGGTCGCCGGCGCCCGTCGAGAAAGCGGTGGTAGCGAGGGCGGCCACGGCGACGGCGAGGGAGTTGTCGCCCGCGGCGCCGGTGCCGGCGGTGAGCGTGGCGGCGGTGAGGCCGCTGCGCAGCGCAATGGTGCCGGCGGTCGTGCCGGCCGGGTCGAAGAAATCCGCGCCGGCGGTGGCGCTCGGGTTGTAGGCGCCGTTGACCGACGCCACCATCTGGGCGGCGAAAGCGTCGAGGTTGTCGCGCAGGTCCTGCACGGCGCCGTCGCGCACGGTGAGCGCGCCCTGCATGGAGCCGGAGCCGAGGGCCAGCGCGGTGGCGGAGGCGCCGCCGGTGACGCCGGTGCCGGTGAAGGCGAGCGAACCGTTCACGGTGACACCGTCGAGCAGCATGACGTCGGCGTTGCCGGCATCCTTCGCGACGAGCTGAACCCCGCCGTTGGCGAGGTCGCGCACCTGCACGGGAATGAGTTTGGCCAGCTCCTCGAGGCGGGCCTGGCGCTGGTCGCGCAGGTCGACGGCGGAACCGGGCTTGGTCAGCTCGAAGCGGCTGATCTGAGCGTTGAGGTCGGCGATCGTGTTGATCAGCCGGTTGGCGTCGCCGACGTCCACGCTGATGGAGGCGTCGATGTCACTCTGCACCTGGGCCAGGCGGTTGTCGCCCTCGCGCATCGCATCGGTGAGGATGGTGGCCTTCTGGAGGAGGGTCTGGCGGGCGCCGGCATCGGTCGGCCGCGAGGCGAGGTTCTGGAAAGCGTTGAAGAAATCGTCGATGGCCGCGCCGAACCCGCCCGTGGTGGAACCCGTGGCGCTGATCGAGCTGCCGCCGTCGATGCTCTGGCCGAGGCCGGCGAGCGCGCGCTGGAGGGCCTCCTGTTGGGCCTCGAACGAACCGCTCAGGGCGATCTCGCGGCCGAGCTGGCGGTCGAGGAGGACGTCGCGGATCTGCTGGACACTGAGAACCTCGAGGCCGAGGCTCTGCGCACCCTCGGGCGTCTCGACCGTGCCGCGATCGCCGTAGACGACGCGCTGGCGGGCGTAGTTCGGGTTGTTGACGTTCGCCAGGTTCTTCCCGGTCGTCTCAATGGCCCGGCTGTGCGCATTGAGCGCCATCGAGCTGGAGTTGAGCGTGGTGAAGAGGCCGGACATGGGAAGTGGAAGCTGAGAGCTGAGAGTCTAGGGCTGAGAGACGGATCAACCGGCGGCCTGGAGGGTGCCGGCGTTGCGGACGTTGGAGACGACGGATTTGCGGCCGCCGGCGGAGTAGGTCTGCTGGAAGGCGTCGGGGCGCAGCGTGCGCAGCAGGTCCTGGTGGGACTCGACGGCGCGAGCCAGCAGCAGGTGGTTCTGGCGGGTGAGACGGCGGACGCGGTGGATGAGGCGGTTGACGTCGGCGATGAGCGCCTCGAGGAGCGGGCGGACGGGGGCCGGCAGGAAATTGAGGAGCGAGCGCAGCGTGCTGCTGACGGGCTGCTGGTGCGCGCGGGCGAACTCGGCGACGAGCTGCTCGCGGCGCGTGCGGTCGAGGTGCATCTGGTGGGTGTGCGCCTCGATCTCGGTGCTGAGGCGGAGGACGCCCTCGGTGTCGCGGGCGAAGAGGCGCTGCTGCTGTTCCTCGAAGAGGTTCAGGAGCCCGCCGAAGCCGGCGATCTCGGTGCGGAGGGCATCAGCGATGATGGTCCACGGTTCGTTCATTTGGTTCCTTGTTCGTCAGCCGACGCGTCGAGGTTCATGCCCTTGGGCGAAAGCTGCTGTTCGAAAACCTTGCTGAGGCCGAGGCCGCCGCCCGCGGAGAGCTGGTTGGCGAGGACGTCGGTCATCATGAAGCCGTACATGCCGCCGCCGCTCTTGTCGCCGCCGGCGAGCTTGCCGACGCTGTCCTGGAGGAGCTGGCGGAGCATCATGGCCTCGAACTGGCCGGCCGCGGCCTTGATCTGGTCGCGCTGCGGCAGGTTGCGCAGGGCCGACTGGTTGCCGCCCGCCGCGAGGGCCGCGGCGGCGTGGGTGGCCGAAGAGATGGGCGCGACGGACATGTTAGTTAATGATAAGCTCGGCTTGGAGCGCGCCGGAGCGTTTCAGGGACTGGAAGATCGCCATCATGTCGCGGGTCGACACGCCGAGGGAGTTCAGCGCGGCGGCGAGACGCTCGATGGACGGCGGGTCGTTGAGGATGGTGAAGCCGCCCTTGCCCTCGCTGACCGCAGTCTGCGTGCTCGGCACGGCCATCGTGCTGCCGCCCCGGCTGAACGCGGTGGGCTGGCTGACGCCGATGTTGGAGGTGACGGTGATCGTGAGCGACCCGTGGGCGATGGCGACCTGCGACAGGCGCACGGTCGACGTGGCGACGATGGTGCCGGTGCGCTCGTTGATGACGATGCGTGCGCGGGTGTCGGGCTGGACGTCGACGGTGCCGAGGTCGGAGAGGAAGGCGACGTCGTGGCCCTTGTACTCGTCGGGCAGCGTGACCCGGACGGTGGCCGCGTCGGTGGCCTGGGCGGAAAGCGGGAACTTCTCGTTGATGGCGTCGGCCATGCGGGCGGCCGAGGTGAAGTCGGGATTGTGCAGGAGGAGGCGCACGGTGTTGTCGTGCACGAAGTCGGAGGGGATCTCGCGCTCGACGATGGCGCCGTTGCTGATGTTGCCGACCGTCGGGTGATTCTTCTGGACGGTCGCACCGCCCGCGCCGCCGCTGCCACCGAGGAAGCCGCCGATCGCCACCGGGCCCTGCGCCACTGCGTAAACGCGGCCATCGCCACCGAGCAGCGGGGTCTGGAGGAGCACGCCGCCCTGGAGACTCTTGGCGTCGCCCATGGCCGCGACGGTGACATCGATACGGGCGCCGGGCTTGAGGAAGGCGGCGATGTCCGCCGTGATCATGACCGCGGCGACGTTCTTGGCCTTGATGTCGCTGGAGGAAACCGAGAGGCCGTAGCGCTGGAGAATGTTGGAGACGGCGCGGAGCGTGGAATCGGCGTTGCTGTCGCCGTCACCCGCCAGGCCGACCACGATGCCGTAGCCGACGAGCTGGTTGTCCCGGCCGCCCTCGACGAGGGTGAGGTCCTTGACGCGGGAGGCGTGGAGCATGCCGACGGCAGAAAGCCAAAGGGCCAACACCGCCAGGGCGCGGGGGAAAGAGAGAGCGAAGGTGCGTCGTGCTGAATTCATCCGTGATCCTCGAAAGGGCGTCAGTTCGTCATGAGTGCATCAGAAGAGGCGCAGCTTCTCGTAGAGCTTGGCCAGCCAGCCGCGCTTCTGGGCGTCGGTCAGGGCGCCTTCGCTCACGAACTCAACCCGGGCGTCGGCGACGTTGCTCGAGAGGACGTTGTTACCGGACGTGATGTCATCGGGGCGCACGAGGCCGTGCAGCACGACGTACTGGGTCTCGCCGGAGAAAGTGATGCGGCGCGTGCCCTCGATGACGAGGGTGCCGTTGGGCAGCACGTCGGTGACGAGGACGGCGGCGCGGGCGGTGAGGCTCTGGGAGTTGTTCACCTGGCCGCCGCCGCTGTAGGCCGACTTGCCGGAAAGGCTCAGGGACGGCATCTCGCCGTTGTGCGAGAGGCCCTTGCTGAAGACGAACTGGCTGATGGCGTCCTCGATGCTGGACTCGCGATTCGAACTCTTGGTCTGCGCGCTGGTGGCGTTGGCCTGTTCGGCAACGATCACCGTGAGGATGTCGCCCGTGCGCGAGGCGCGGCGGTCCGCGGTCATGCCGCGTTCGACGCCCCCGGCCGGCCACAGGGAGCCGCCGGCCGCGTAGGAAGAGGTAACCGCCCAGACGACCAAGGCCGGCAGGGCACCACGAAACACGCCAAACACACGAAAGGTCGGACGGACCTTGGTGCAGTTCTGGTCGAGATTCTGTGCCGAGAATTTCATTTCGTGTGTTTCGTGTCTTTCGTGGTTAATCCGGCCCGGCTCAGAAGCGGACTTGAGCGCGGTTTTCATCGATGACAAAGGCGGTAAAATCCTTGCGGGATTCGAGATTGCGGAGGGAGATGGCCTCGCCCTGGCCGCCGTTCTGAAGGGCGAGCGCCTTCATGGTGACGGAGAGCATGCCGTCGGCGGCGCTGACCTCGACGAGGTCGCCCTTGCGGATGAGCGGACGGCGGGCGACATCGCGCCAGGTGACAATGCGGCCGGCGTTGACGGCGCGGGCAAACATGAAGGTCTGGTCGCCGACGCCGGCGGGCAGCGCATCGCGATCGCGGAAGAGGTCGACGCGGCGGGTCTCGAGCGCGGAGACGTCGAAGGTTGCGCCGTTGGCGAGCGGCTGGCGGGCGACCCAGGCATCGCGCCAGAGGGACGCGCGGACGGTGAGCGTGCCTTCGCCGGCCGGATTGCCGTCGGCCAGCCAGGAGCAACGGAGCAGCATGGCCGAACCGGCGATAGAAGGATACTCGTTGACGACGATGCGCCAGTCGGCCGCGACCAGCGCGGGCGGGGTCCAGGGCCGCAGCAGTTCGAGCTGCAGCTCCCCCTCGAGGTTGAAGTGGGCGGCCAGATCCTGGCTGAGCGCGGCGACGACGGCGTCCTGCGTGAGCGGGCTCGGGCCGGCGGCGGGCGCGGTCTCGGCGGACGCGCGGAGCACGGCGACGAGGGAAACAAAGGCGAGAAGCAGGCGGCGCATGGGGCTCAGCGTTTGAGATTGGCGACGTTCTGGAGCATCTCGTCGGAAGCCTGGATGGACTTGGAGTTCACCTCGTAGGCGCGCTGGGCGACGATCAGGTTCACCATTTCCTCGACGATGTTGACGTTGGAATTCTCGATGTAGCCCTGCATGGTCTGGGCGAAGCCCTGCTCGCCGGGGTTGCCCGTCTCGGGCGTGCCGGAAGCGGCGGTTTCCTCGTAGAGGTTGCCGCCGAGCGAGCGGAGGCCGGACGGGTTGGAGAAACGGGTGAGCGTGAGACGGTAGCTGGTCGTGCCGGAGGAGGTCTGGACCGTGACGGTGCCGTCACCGGAGATCGCCACGGAGCTGGCGCCGGCCGGGATTGGCTGGAAGCCGCTGAGGACCGGCATGCCGTCGGTGGTGACGACCTGGCCTTGGGCGTTGGTCTTGAAGGAGCCGTCGCGCGTGTAGGCGATCGTGCCGTCGGGACGCTGGATCTCGAAGAAGCCGTCGCCCTGGAGGGCGATGTCGAGCTTCTCGCCGGAGTTGGTGAGCTGGCCCTGCGTGAAGACCTTGGAAGTGGACGCGACCCGTGCGCCGTTGCCGACCTCGATGCCGGTGGGGACGATGTTGCCGCCGCCGGAGTCGGAACCCGAGGCGCGGGGCTTCTGGTAGAGGAGGTCCTGGAACTCGATCTTGCTGCGCTTGAAGCCCGGCGTGTTCACGTTCGCCAGGTTGTTGGCGATCGTGTTCAGGTTGAGCTGTTGGGCCTCCATGCCGGTGGCCGCGGAGTAGAGCGAGAGGTTCATGGGCGGGAGGAGCTGAGAGCCCAGAGCTGAGAGCTGAGAGAGGAAGAATTCATCTCTAGACCCTGAGCTCTTAGCTCTAGGCTAAGAGAAAGAGGGGCCGGCCCGGCCCCATACCGGGCGCGGCCATGCAGTCGTGATTGCGGTTGTCTATATGGGGAAGTCATGGGGATGCAGCCGGTGGGGTTAGCCGAGGGCCTCGAGGGCCTTCTGCATCTGCTGGTCGATCGTGGTGATCATCTTCTGGTTCGCCTCGTAGGCGCGGGAGATGAGGACGAGGTCGACCATTTCGCGGAGCGGCTGGACGTTGCTCTGCTCGAGGTAGCCCTGCATGAGGTCGGGCTCGTCGACGGAGGATTTGCCGGCGCCGGCGCCGGCCACAAACATGCCGCCCGCGGTGGGCATGAGGGCGGCGGTGTTTTCGAATTTCTGGATCGAGAGCTTGCCGAGGCGCGCCGTGCCCTGGACGACGGTGCCGTCCTGGTTGACGACGATCTGGCCCTGGCCCGGCAGCAACACGATCGGGTCGCCGCCCTCGGTCATCACCTCAAGGCCGGCGGCGGAAACGAGCGTGCGGTCCGGACGGAGGCGGAATTCGCCGCTGCGGGTGTAGGCCATCGTGCCATCGGGCATCTTCACCTCGAAGAAACCGTCGCCCTGGATCGCGACGTCGAGCTCGCGGCGGGTCGGCATGGTCTCGCCGGAGAGGAAGTTGATGCCGGCGGAAGTCTTCGGAAAGAGCGCGCCCACGCCGCCGTCGACGCCCAGCTTGGCGCGGTCGTCGGGCTGGAGCGCGCCGGCGGTCTCGGTGCTGAACTCGACCGTGCGCTTCCGGAAACCGGAAGTCTGCCCAGACGTGATATTCTGGGAGACGCTGTCCTGCCACCGCTCGAGGGCGGCCATGGATGCAGCACTTTGGTACAGACCGATGTTCATGTTGGCACCGCTTGAGCAACGCCGATGCCAAGGAAGTCCGTTTACATGTTATCAATTATCAAACAGTGACTTAAAAAGTTTTGAGTTGGGCGACCATCAAGCCCGACCGGCGGCAAAAACTGCCGCGGCAAAACTTACCTAGCTGCGGAATGCGCGCTAAACCGGGCGCGAACCGGGCCGATATGCAGAAGCCGGAATTCGGTCCGTGTTCGCCCCCAGCAGCCGCGCATGGAAGCAATGCCGTCCCTGCCCTGCTTCGCTTTTGCTACTTCCTGGATCCCGGATCCAGCAACCGACCCGCCAACCGGCCGGTCAGCAGCATGACCACGCACGCACCGCCGATGAGTGCGGCGTGCAGCAGCCAGAAATTGGTCCCGGACATTTTCTCCACCAGCCCGCCGAGCCAGCCCACGAAATTGTTACAGGCGAAAAGGTGCAGGTAATAGATGCCCATAATCGTGCCCGCGACAGCCCTGGGAGCTACACGCGCATACAGGGCCAAACCCACCGGAAACACGTTCGCAAAGCCCGCGCTGTTGAAAAACTCAAAGGCCAGCACCCAACCGATGCTCGCCTTGGCGCCGGTGGCCGATCCCACCGCCGCCCCGACCAGGCACAGGGCCCCGACCGCGCTCAGCGCGAGGCCGATCGTGATCTTGGTGATCTCACTCGGTTCCTTGAAGCGCTTGGCCCACAGGCGCCAGAACGCCACCGCACCAAAGAGGAACGACACGCTGACCACGGCATCGAGGGTCACAAGCCAGGTCGTCGGCATGGTTCGCCCGGAAAATTCCAGGCTCACGTGGTCCGGCACCCAAACCATGTAGGCGTTGAAGATTTGCTGGTTGCCGACGGCACCGATCGCCAACACCGGCAGCAGGAGCAAGAGGATGGCGACCTGGATGCGCTCCTCGCGCGCGAGGCCGGGCTTGGGTGTTGCGGCCGTGGCCGGGCTCGTGGCCGTTTCCTCTGGCGGCAGCCATTTGCGTCCCCAGAGGTAGATGGCGAGCCCGACGACCATCCCCACGCCCGCCGCGCCGAAACCATAATGCCAGCCGACCTTCTCGCCGAGTGTGCCGCAAATCAGGGGCGAGACGATGACCGCGCCGTTGATGAACAAGTAATAGATCTGGAAGGCGTCGGCCCGGCGCAAATCCTCGGGCCTGTACAAGGCGCCAACCTGGCTCGCAAGGTTGCCCTTGAAGCAACCCACACCCAGCAGCAGGCAAAGCAACGCGAGCAGGAACGAAACGTCGAAAGCCATCAGGAAATGGCCCGCGGTCATCAGCAGCGCCCCGATCGTGATCGTCCTCGTGCGCCCCAACCAGCGGTCCGCGATGAAGCCGCCGGCGATCGGGGTAAGATAGACCAGGCTCGTGTAGAGGCCGAACACCGCCGAGGAGAGCGCCAGCACGGTCATCGTCTCGCCCCGATTGTAGGTGGCTTCGACCATCCCTCGGAACCAGCCGAAGCCGGCGATCTTCTCCACATGCCCCGGCAGCAGCAGCTGCTTGGTCATGTAGAGGACGAGCAGCGTCTGCATGCCGTAGTAGGAGAATCTCTCCCACGCCTCCGTGAAGGCAATGTAACCGAGACCGCGCGGGTGGCCGAGGAAAGCCCGATCACCGTCTTTCTCCGGCCCGGGGGAAACAACAGGGGTAGTACTCAAGGCTCCAGCTAACAACCACCCGCGCGCCCAAGGCAAGCAACCACACGGCAGGCGCGCCGCGTGCGAGCGCATCCGCGGCCGCCATTCTTGCGTTCGCTCATGCGCCGCGCGCGCAAGCGAACAGACGTTGATACTCCTGCTCTCACTCACTGCCGGCTTGCCAAAGCGGAAATTTCCGTCACTAAACCATCATCCGGTTGTTACAGTCGCGTGCGCGAAAGAAGCGCGCGCCGATCCGTTCAGTAACGCCCAGATGAAATCGAACCCATCGCATTTCCCAATCAATTTTCCCCTGAGGCGGTCCTGACGGACCGCCTCTTTTTTTCATGCAAACGATTGGCGCAAACTAGCTTATACCCCGGCTTATCTGCCATCGAACTGCCCATCCGGTCCTGAGCGCCAGCCGGGTGAGCTTCCAAAGATCCCAACATGACGATCACAGTCTCACTGCTGACTACTCTCTCCGCCATCATGGTCCTTGGCGGTTGGACACTTCTCGTCGCCCTTCGCCGCGCCGAGGACGGCTACGAAGATGCCCTGGGCTTCAGCGCCGGCATCCTTCCGGCGTTGCCGATCGCGGCGCTCCAACCCAAGGCCGCCCTTGGCGTGCGCGGCACGCGGCCGGCCGCACCGGCGACGGCCGCATCGCAGTTCTCCACCGGCACCACGACGCAATCCGTCACCATCTTTGTCTCAAGCAACGGCCGCACGGCCAGCCCGCTGTATCGGCGCTATCGCCGGAGTGGCGCCTCCGCGTCCCCATTTCCGACCCAATCCGCATCCCCCTTCCCTACCCAGTCGGCTTCGCCGTTTCCGATCCAGTCTGCGTCACCGTTTCCCGTCCAATCAGCGTCGCCGTTCCCGACTGGCTCGGCCTCGCCCTTCCCCACCGGTTCGGCTTCGCCCTTTGAAATGTCGTGCGCGACCAACCGCGCCCAAGCCAACCCGGATGGCTCGGCTCCGCCGTTTCCTTCCAGCACGAAGCCCGCGTCCGGCGACCGCCCGGCGTCCTGACGCACGGGCTCCTCACCTGCGGCCCGTAACCAGCCAGTCCCACGGGGGCTCGGCGCCAGGCGGTGGCCGGACGACGCCTTCGTCCGCCCAGGGATACCAGACTTTCTCCACTCGGACCTGAGCGAGCCCGGCCGAGGCGGCGAGCCGCCGGCAACCCTCGGCGGTGAAGAAGCGTTGCATGCGGTCGTCCCGGCGCACGACCGCCGTCTGTCGCCTTCGCGGCCCACGCCGGCCGGACTCGAGCGCGACCACGGCATCGTGGCTCTCGAGCGAGGGGACAATCAACAACACCCGCCCGCCGGGTTTGATGGTGCGCTTGATCTGCCCCAAGGCCCGACGACACGCCCCGGGTGCAACAAAGGTCAGCACGTTGGCGCACACAACCAAATCGGCACTCGCCCGCCAGCAGGGCGGGAGAGCGAACAGGTCCGCTTGCACCCACGTGATGTCGCTCTGCCCACGGCACCGGCTCCGCGCGTAGTGCAGCATGCGCACTGAGTGATCAGAGCCCGTCTTCACGCCAAAACGCCGGCCGTATTTGCGGAAGAAAGACCCGATGCCGCAGCCCAGGTCCAATACCGACCGGCGCCCCCGCAGCAGCCCGCTCTCCTTCAGCCAGCCTGCGATGACCCCGCGCCGGTCGCGCATAAAAATATCGCACACCTCCGAGGCATACGCATTGGCCAGCCTGTCCCAATCGGCAGCTTTCATCGACGCGACCGTGATGCGGCACTCTGCCGCCGGACACAAGCGCCGGGGGATTTCGCTTAAACTCCGGCGCAGCGGCTGCTACCCTTCTGCCATGGCCCGCTTCACCCTGCTCGTGCTCGCCTTGCTCGGTCCCGCGGTTTTCGCGGCACCCGTCGAGCCGGTTACGATTGAAAATTCGGAACACCGGACGATTCGTTCCGAAAAGATCGGTCAAATCTACGACCTCTTCGTCTCGCTCCCCTCCGACTACGCAACCTCGGGAAAAAGTTATCCGGTCCTTTACGTGCTCGATGGCTGGCATTTTCCGCTGATGGCGTCCCTGCAAAACAACAATCTCTTCTCGGAGCGCATGCCGCCCGTGATCATCGTGAACATCGGCCACGGCATTGGGATCGACCCGATGCCGCTGCGTGGCCGCGATTTCTCACCGACCCACCTCGATGCTCTCGCGGAAACCGGTTCGGCCTACTGGTTGAAGCAATCCGGCGGCGCGCCCGCGTTTCTGGCGTTTCTTGAACAGGAGATCATTCCGCTGGTGGACCGGACGTATCGCACGAAGCCAACCGACCGCGGCCTCCTGGGGCACTCGATGGGCGGACTTTTCGCGCTCTACGTGCTCATCGAGAAGCCGGCGCTCTTCCAGCGCATCGTCGCCGCGAGCCCGCCGGCGGGATGGGACGGCAACTTCCTCTTTCCGCTGGCCCGCGAACGATTGCAGCGCCTTGCGACGCCCGTGCGCCTCGACCTGTCCGCGGGGGACGAGGGCAAACTCGAGCAGCAACTGCTGAAGGAGACCACGGCGTTTGCCCGGCTGCTCGACGAACTGAAGCCGGCCAATCTCGATTACCGCTTCACGGTTTACCCGCACGAGAACCACAACTCGGTCCGCTACGGCTCGTTTCCACCCGCGCTCTATTGGGTCTATCGCCCGTAGGCGAAGACACCTCCCCCTCAGGGCGTCGCGTCGCCGCTGGCGTCCTCGATGGAGGACGTCTCCTCCTTCGGCAACACCTCGGCGGCCTCGAGCGCCTGTCGCAGTGACGGCAGGTAACGGGCGGCAATTTCGCCCAGCTGGAACTTCAACTCGACGATGCCGCCCGCGCCATGCAGGAAGGCGAGCACGGCGTGTAGCTCGACGATCTCCTCTTCGAGAAAATGCTCCTGCAACACGGCCTGGCTGAAATTATTCGCGACCATCGCGGCTTCTTGCCGGCCCTGCTCGGCATCGGGTCCATAAAGCGTCACCGAGCCGGCCAGCCCCGCGCGCGCAATGCGCTCGGCAAAATCGCCGAGCCATTGGTACGCATAGGCCATGTTGGCCAGCCGCGCCTGGCGGAGCAGCTCGTTGCGCTGGAAAAGCAGTTCATGAAATTTCATGGCGATGAATTGATCGTGCCCGTCACATGCGGCGGATTGTGGCCGGATTTTCGAGAACCGAAACCGCGCCGCGTCAGGACGAATCCCTCGTCTCAGCCGCTCTCTCCCGCCCGGTGGCGAACGTTTTCACTGGTCTCCACAATTGTGCATTTCGCAAATCGATTTTGGCGGGCCGACCCTCGGGTGCGATCCAGGTTCCGCCCAAAGCCCACGGAGCGAACACTTTTTCCCGCAACCCGGCGGAGCAGGCACGGGTCCCATCCGTCATGAAACTGAAACCCGTCCTGTTTTCCCATCTTGCCGTCATTGGCCTCGCGGCTCTTGCGCAGGCTGACGTCGACATCGGGATCTCCGCCGACATTCGCATTGGTCGCGCGATGCCACCGCCGCCACCCGAGGTCGTCGTGGTTGAACAAGTCGGCCCGCCGGGGCCGCCACCTTGGGCCGCCTCGCACTGGTATCGTCGCAGCTACACCTATTACTATTATCCGGGCGGCAATGTTTATTACCGGCCCGATACGCGCGTGTGGTTCTATCTCGACGGCGGCGCCTGGCACGCAAACGCCCGCCTGCCGGACACGGTCCGCATCGACTTCGGCCGCTCCGTCCCGCTCAGCCTCGAAACCGACCGGCCGTATGTCTACCACGAGCAGGTGGCTGCGTATTACCCATCGAACTACTTCAGCCGAGTGCGCTTCAAGCCCGACCACGACGGGCGACCCGGGGACCACCACGACCACCGTGACGATCACGACGGCAACGATCGGGGCAAGGGCCACGGGAAAGGCAAGGACAAGGACCGCTGACCGGCGACCCTTTCGCATCGGGATCAGTCCGTGCCCCGCGTGAAATCCTCGGGACGAGGAGTCTCCCGCTCGGGCACGACGTCCGCGAGCTCCAGCTCGTGGCGCAGCCGCGGCAGATAGCGCGTCCCGATATCCTCGATCCGGAACGCCAACTCGGCGATCCGCCCCGAGTCGTGCAGGAACGCAAGGATGTCCGCCAGTTCGATCACATCCTCGTCGAGGAAATGCTCTTCGATCGCCGACTGGTTGCCTTCGTCGGCCGCCAGTCGCGGCCAGGGCTGATCGCCCGCAGGATCGCCGCCATATAACGTGACCGCGCCCTGGAGTCGGGCCCGGGCAACGCGGCCGGCAAAATCGCCAAGACGCTGGTAGGCGAAGGCGACGTTGGCCAGCCGGGCCTGCCGGATCAGCCCATCGCGATGGCGGAGCAGTTGGGAGAATTTCATGGTCGGGTGATGGTTGGTGGTGGGCGTTGAACGTTTCCTCCACGGACGAATCGTGCCGAATCCGGACGCGGCCCGTGCCGGCGTGCCAACTTCGCAATGCTGTCCCTGACCTGTTGCCTGAGTGACTGTCTCGCAGCCTGAGCTAACGCAGCTTCAATCCCGGGCCCTGTCGTGCCTGACTCAAATCACGATCCTAACCGTGCATCTGACCTGACATCGAACGCGCCTAGTGACCGGCACCTTGCCGGCCGGTGCAAGCGGAAACTCCAAAGTCCCCACCCGCTCATCCAACGACGCCGGCCTCTTTCCGCGGGCCAAAAAAAAATGCCGGTCGGACCGCACCTGGCGATATAGCACACGCCTCGGCCCTGCATAGAAGCGCGATCCGACCGGCAACAGGACAGACCATACTCTATTTTGGCGGTTCCTCCAATCAGGTCCAAGCCTCCCATCGGGGTAGGTGCTCACCCCGTGGCCCAAAGGCCAATGTTTGCCCGGAGTACTAGGCAAAGTTCCCGGAATAACCGGGCTTCCGCCCGCGGAGTTTTGAACAAACCGCTCGCGCCACAGTCTGACTTTCCCAACGGCTTCGGCCCATCCCGGTCCTGCATGTCTCTTCCCGGCGCTGCTTCCACCGCCACCAGCACGACGCTCGTGCTGACATTTTTTTTGTCGGCCACTGCCATGGCCGAAGACCATCCCTACCGCACGCAAGCGCTGGCCGGCACGTATCACTACGATCCGGCGGCGCCAAAAGCCGAACCCGCCGCCACAACCAGCGCCGCTGAGCCCGCGGGCCGGCCGCGAAAACGCCTCCCCAATCCCGCAGAGCGCCTCCCCAATGCCATCCCGGTTTCCCAGCCCGTCGCCAGCGCAACCACGCCGGCGCCCAACGACACCTTGGTGCTGCCCAAGATGACCGTGCCCGGCACCAAGCCCAAGCTTCCCGCTTCACTGCCGCAGCTCCACGTCAGCAGCCCGGTGCGAAACGTCGGCGAGGGCAATCCCTTCGAGACGCCGAAGGGTCGCATCGAACGGCTGATCAAAAAATACTACACGACCACCGAGCAAGGGCTGGCCAAGCTCACACTTAATTCCGTCGG
>Ga0247757_10001622_pt1 | contig 14077 bp, 14 predicted proteins | sample UWRJL126311R4_FD_180929 | JGI IMG/M metagenome (GOLD analysis project Ga0247757, IMG submission 180929) | Plant litter microbial communities from Arlington Agricultural Research Station in Wisconsin, United States - UWRJ-L126-311R-4 | ecosystem: Environmental > Terrestrial > Plant litter >... | reverse complement strand
GGAGCTGACGATCGTGCTCTGGTCGCCCACCGCGACGAAGCGGGCGCCGGTCCACGCCACCCCGCGCAGGTCGACGGTGGTCGGGCTGATGCTCGTCCGCCACGCGGCGCCGTCGGGTGCGCGCAGCAGGGTGCCGCCCGAGCCGGCGGCGACGAACGTGCGCGGCGAGGCGACGATGCCGCGGAGGATCTCGTCGGCGGGATCGGGCCGGCCCGCGAACGGGCCGCCGGCCTCCGACAGCAGGGTCGCCCCGAAGTCCCCGACGGCGACGACGCGATCGCCCCGGGCGCCGAGCTGCCACAGGAACGGGCGCGGCGCCTCCTCGCTGCGGGTGGGGAGCGGGTCGGTCGTGCGTGGGGTCCAGGCGACGCCGTCGGTGCTGGCCAGCACCATCGCGTCCTGGCCGCTCAGCAGGATCGTCCCGCCCGTGGCGGTGGCGCCCCACAGCGCGTTGGTCGTCCCCGAGGGGACGGCCGTCCAGGCCAGGCCGTCGGTCGAGCGCAGGATCGTCCCGTTCGCGCCCGCGGCGACGACGAGCCCGGGTGCGGCGGCGACCGCCCGGAGCCCCTGGTTGGGGATCCCGGCGGCCTGGGTCCACGTCACGCCGTCGCGGCTGCTGAGGATGGCGCCGACATCGCCGACCACGACCCAGCGGGTGCCGGTCCACGTGACGCCGCGCAGGTCGTGCGACGTCGGCGTGCGGCGCACCGTCCAGCGCCGGCCGCCGGTGGACGTGGCGATCAGGCCGTTTGAGCCGACGGCGACCAGTCGCGATCCGTGGGCGGCGACGTTGGCCAGCGTGAGGCCGCCCCCGGGGGCGGTGCGGCAGTCGGGCGGGGACGCGGCGGCGGTCGCGGCCGGGAGGCCCGTGAGGAGCGCGAGGCCCGTCAGGAGGCCGGCCGTCACGGAGCGGAGGAGGCGTCGGCGCGGCACGTGCGCAGGATGACAGGAGCGCCGCGATCGGGCGCCGAAAAGTAGGCTTCGCGCCGTGAACGCGAACGTACAGGTGGATCCGAGGCTGCCGGTGATCGTCGGGGTGGGGGAGGTCGTGCGCCGCCCGGGCGACGGCGGCCCGACCGAGCCCGCGGCCCTGATGGCCGAGGCGGTGCGGGCCGCGCTGGCCGACGCCGGCGCGGGGGAGGCGCCGCTGGGCCGCCTCGGCGTGCTCGGCGCCGTGCCGTCGGCGGCGTGGACGGACGGCGATCCCGCGCGCCGGGTCGCCGATCTCCTGGGGATCGCCGATGTCCCGACGATGCGGTCGAGCATGCAGGGCGGCAACGGCCCCCAGCTGATGGTCAACGTCCTCGGCGAGCGCATCCAGGCGGGCACGCTCGACGCGGCCGTCGTCTGCGGCGCCGAGTCGCTGAGCACGCTGGCCGGGCTGCTGAAGAAGGGCGAGGCGCCCGACTGGCCGGAGGCCGATGCCGCGCGCCGGGCCGACGAGGTGCTGGAGGAGGACCGCTCCTCGGGGACCGAGGCCGAGGCGGCCGTCGGGCTGATCGCGCCGATCATGGCCTATCCGTTGATCGAGAACGCGATCCGCGTGGACTCCGGCGAATCCCCCGCCGTCCACCAGGACCGGATCGCCGGGCTGTGGTCGCGCTTCAGCGAGGTCGCCGTTCAGCAGCCGGCGGCCTGGGCGCCGAAGGCCTACGCCGCGGACGAGCTGGCGACCCCGTCGCCGTCCAACCGCCAGGTCACGCTGCCGTACACCAAGCTCCTCAACTCCAACATCCAGGTCGACCAGGGCGCGGCGCTGCTGCTGTGCTCGGCCGGGACCGCCGCCGAGCTGGGCGTCCCGCGCGACCGCTGGGTCTTCCTCCACGCAGGGGCCCGGGCGACCGACGAGTGGTTCCTCTCGGAGCGCCGGGAGCTGCATCGCTCCCCGGCGATCCGGGCCTGCGGCCGCGCGGTGCTCGCCCACGCGGGCATCACCGCCGCGGAGCTGGGGCCGATCGACCTGTACTCCTGCTTCCCCGCCGCCGTGCAGCTCGCCGCGCGGGAGCTCGGGCTGCCGCTGGACGATCCGGACCGTCCGCTCACCTGCACCGGTGGCCTGACGTTCTTCGGCGGACCGGGCAACGACTACGCCACGCACGGCATCGCGGCGGTCGTCTGGCAGCTGCGGGCGGCGGAGCCCGGGACGATCGGCCTCAGCACCGCGCTGGGCTGGTACGCGACCAAGCACGCGCTCGGGCTGTACGGCAACGCGCCGCCCGAGGTGGCGTTCGTGGCCTACGACGCGCGGCCCGACCCGGTCGCGCCGCGCGAGGTCGCGGCGCCGGCCGACGCGGAGGCGACGGCCGAGACGTGCACGCTGATCTACGACCGGGAGGGGGCGCCCAGCTACGGGATCCTCTTCGCGCTGCTCGACGACGGCCGGCGCGTCCTGGGCAAGAGCGACGACCCGGCGGTGATGGCCGCGATGGCCGGCGACGGCTTCCTCGGCTCCCGCGTGCGGATGGCCGCCGACCGGTCGTTCACACCGGCCTGAGAGGATGAGGGTTCCCTAACTCCCGATCCTGGAGATCCCATGGCCGTCGTGAAGATCAACGCCATCGAAGTGAGCCCCGAGCACGGTCCGATGCTCGAGCAGCGCTTCGCCTCCCGCGCCGGCGACGTGGAGAAGCAGCCGGGCTTCCTCGGCTTCGAGCTGCTGCGGCCGGTCGCGGGCGAGACGCGCTACTTCGTCTACACCCGGTGGGAGGACGAGGAGTCGTTCCAGGCGTGGGTCAAGAGCGAGGCGTTCACCCGCGGGCACTCCCAGCAGGCGCAGGACCGTGGCGAGCGCCCCGCCGCCCACGGCTCCAGCGTCCTCTCCTTCGAGGTCGTCCAGAGCGTCCAGGCGGCCAACCCGGCCTGACCCGCCCGCCGAGGGTCACCAAATGCCGCGATGCGGTGCATTTGGTGACCCTCAGCGGGAGGACGGCCGTCAGCCGGCGATGAGCTCCGCGCTGCGCTCCCACAGCCCGCTCGCGTTGGCGGGGTCGCGCGCGGTGCCGTTCGGCGTCTTGAGCTTGCGCTTGAAGTAGTAGGCGCCGTCGACCAGCTCGCTCGCCGGGGCCGAAGCCAGGTAGACGAGGGTGTCGGCCCCCTGCTCGGCGGTGGTGAGGAAGCGCTTGACGAACGTCCGGTACGGCAGCCCGATGATGCCGCTGTCCCGCGCGAAGCCGCTGGCCACGGTGCCGGGGTGGAAGCAGTAGGACGTGACCGTCGTGCCCGTCCAGCGGCGCGGCAGCTCGGCCGTGAAGAGGATGTTCTCCAGCTTGCTCGTGCCGTAGACCGGGAACGAGCTGTACTTGCGGTCCGCCCAGTCCAGGTCGTCGAGCTTCAGCCGCCCGCCGCGGTGGGCCTCGCTCGCCGTGCCGACGACCCGGCCGGCCGGCGCGGCCTCCAGCTGAGGCCGCAGCAGGTCGGTCAGCAGGAACGGGGCGAGGTGGTTGACCTGGAACGTCAGCTCGTGGCCGTCGTCGGTGGTGGTGCGCTCGGGCCAGATGCCGCCCGCGTTGTTGGCGAGCACGTCGACCTGGCTCACCGTGCCGGCGATCTCGGTCGCGAGGTCACGGACGGCGGCCAGCCGGGCGAAGTCGGCGGCGATCAGGCGCGGACGGGGGGAGCCCGCCGCCTCGACGCGGTCGCCGAGCGCCGCGAGCTTGGCCTCGGAGCGGCCCACGGCGATCAGGTCCGCACCCGCGGCGGCCAGCTCCAGGGCGGCCGCGGCGCCGATGCCGTCGCTCGCGCCGGTCAGCACGATCGTCTTGCCGGTGAGGGAAGGGGTCGTCGTCATCCCGGCAGTTTCCCCCATTCCCCACCGAAGCGACAGACATAGAGGACGGCGGCGACCGAGGTGGCGAGGTTGAGGCTGGAGACGCCGGCCCGCATCGGGATGCGCACGCGGGCGTCGGCCGCGGCCAGGAGCGGGGCGCTGAGCCCGTCGCGCTCGGTGCCGAACGCCAGGATCGCCCGGGGGTCGACTCGGGCCGGATCCAGCGGCTCGCCCTCGGGGTCGACGGCGATCAGCGGCCGGCGGGACACCGGGGCATCTCCGCGGCGCCCGTCCGCGACCCCGTCCACCCGCGCCACCGGCAGCGCGTAGTGCAGGCCGGCGGCGCCGCGCAGCGCGTCCGGGCTCCACGGGTCGTTGTCGCCCGTCGTGAGCACGCCGGCCGCTCCGGCCCCGGCGGCGACCCGCACGCACGCACCGAGGTTGGAGAGGTTGCGCGGATCCTCCAGGAGGACGATCGGGCCGGGCGCGCGGTCGACCAGCAGCGCGGGGACGTCGACCCCGGGCCGCGCGGCCAGGGCCATCACGCCGGTGCGCGGCGCCCGGGGCGCCAACTCGGCGAAGCGCTCGGGGGCGATCGTGCGGGCCGCCGCGCGCATCGCCGCCGCCACGTCGGGGGCGAGGTCCCGCGCCAGCACGTCCAGGGCGGCCGGATCGGTCGTCACGACCTCGGCCACAGGAGCCCCGAAGCGGAGCGCGTGCTTGAGCGCGTGGAAGCCCTCGAGCACCGCGAGGTCGGGTGCGCGGCGCGCCGCGCGGAAGCGGTCGACGGCGGCGCGGGCCTCGGGGTCGGTGAGGGGGGCGGGCATCTCGGGGTCGTCGCGTGGTGATCGGGCACGGCCGGCGGGGCCGTTCGCAGTATCGCGTCACGGACGGCGGGCCGACGCGTGCTGCTGCCGCATCCACCCGTTCATGCGCGGCGCGTTCCGCGTCGTGAAGCTGAAGGGGACGCAGGGCGGGGAGCAACGCCGCAACTTCGCCGGACGGGAGCCGTTTCCGTCTGCGTGATCCGCTCCGGCCGCCGCCTCGCCCTGACCGTCCTCTTCGGGCTCGCGCTCGGGGCGGTGGGTGGCGCGGGGCCGGCCGAGGCCCTCGTCCTCACCGGCACCCTGTCGTGCTCTGGACCGCACGGCGAGTGCCAGGACGTGAACCTCGAGGCCAGGGCCCTGCCCGGCGAGCGCAACACGGTCGTCGCGACCGACATCTCGGGCGAGGGCCGGTGGACGTGGAGGATCCAGGACGCCACCGCGCCGATCGTGGTGGAGCCGTCCAGCACCTGCGCCGCGGTGGACGAGCACACCGCGACCTGCCCGTTCGTCGCGTCGACGTACGCGCTGGGCGACGGGGACGACACCTTCCGGGTCGCAGGCCCGTGGAGGGGGATGGTCAAGATCGACGGGGGCGAGGGCGACGACGTGCTCGACGTGACCCGGGCCGATCCGTCGAGCCAGCACCACCTGGCGATCCTGGACGGCGGACCCGGGAACGACACGATCGTCGGGTCGGGGACCACCGACATCGTGTGGCTCTCCACGGGGCGCGACCGGATCGAGGCGCCCGCGGAGGCGGCGGGGCGGCGGCTGTCCGGCGCGGCCGGCGTGGCCTGGGACGTCGACCTGTCCGCCGGCACGGCGCTGCACGGGGACGATCGCACCGACTTCTCCGGCGTCTCCGGCGTCAGCGTCGCGCGCGGCACCCTGATCGGGGACGACGGGGACAACGCCCTGAGCGCCGACGGCCTGGTCGACGGCCGCGGCGGGGACGACGTCCTGGCCGGGGCGGGCGTCCTGATCGGGGGAGCGGGCGACGACCAGTTGACGGCGACCGGTCCGGGCCGGGCCGACGCGGGCTCCGGCGACGACGAGATCGTCCTGCACGGGGCCGGTCGGGTCGACGTGACCTGCGGATCGGGGAACGACGTGGTCACGTTCGATCCGTTCGCCGCCACCGTGCGGTCGGAGGCGACGCTCGACCCGCGGTGCGAGGTGGTGCGGCCGGGCAACCGGGCCGGCGACCTCGGTGGCCGGCCGACGGAGGGGCGGCGGCGGGTCAGCATCCGGGTCTCGTGCGAGAGCGCCGCTCCCTGTCGCGGGCGGCTTGCCGTCGCCGGCCTTCCCCGCTCGGTCCGCTACGCGCTGGCCGTGGGCGACAGCCGTCTCGTTCGAGTTCCCAAGCTCGGGCACCGGCCGCGGCGCGAGGACGGACGCATCCGGATGAGCCTCCGGCCCGTGGGCCCGGCGACGTCGCAGCTGTGGTGGGTCGCGCCGCGGACCGCCCGTTGACGCGCGACACAGCGTATGTGCGGTGTGCGTCCGCGGGATTCAGGGACGCGGCTGGACACGAAGGCACTCGTGCCGCGACGATCACCCGATGCGGCGCCTCCTGACCATCCCCATCAGCCACTTCTGCGAGAAGGCGCGATGGGCGTTGGATCGGGCCGATCTGGCCTACGAGGAGGAGCGCCACATCCAGGGCGTGCACCAGTGGGTGGCCCGGCGCGCCGGGGGCGGTCGGACGCTGCCGGTGCTGGTGGAGGATGACCTGGTCCTCTCCGAGTCGGAGGAGATCCTGCGCTACGCCGATCGGCATCTGCCGCTCGAACGTCGCCTGTTCCCGGAGGATCCGGCGGCGCTGGACGACGTGCTCACCCTCAGCCGGGAGCTTGACGCGGGACTCGGCCCGGACGGCCGGCGGTGGATCTACGCGCAGATGCTCCCGCTCAAGCCGCTGCTGCTGAAGTACAACAACCAGGGCGTGCCGCGGTGGGAGGACTGGACGATGCGGGCGTTCTTCCCGATCGTCGCCCGCTTCGCCCGCCGGGAGCTGAACATCGTGCCGACGACGATCGCCGACGACGAGCCGCGGGTGCGGCGGGCGTTCGACGACATCGCCGACCGGCTGGCCGACGGCCGGCTGTACCTGTGCGGCGAGCACTTCACCGCCGCCGACCTCACGTTCGCCTGCCTGGCCGCCCCCGTCATCTGCCCGCAGGGGTACGGCGTGCCGCTGCCCCAGCCGGACGAGCTGCCGATCGCGCTGGCCGAGACCGTCCGCGAGTTCCGCGCCCATCCCGCGGGCGCGTTCGCGCTCGAGCTGTACCGCACCCAGCGCGGCGTCCCGGCCCGGGCGTAGTTGCCGCCCGCCCGCCCGCCGCCCACGCCGCCGCCGGACCTGGTTGCATCTCGTCGTTCATGTCACAGGTCGATCAGCTCCAGAACGCCGAAGAACACGTCGCGCAGATGCGCGAGGAGGAAGAGCGCGCCGAGCGCGAGGTCCGCGAGGAGGAGCTGCGCCGCACGCCGCTCGCCGACACCGCGACCAAGCGCCGCACGGCGGTCACCGCGCCCCTCGCGCAGATCAAGACGATGGTCAACATGCGGGTCGGGCCGCTGCCCGAGCTCGACGAGCTGGCGATCTCGATCAAGGAGACGGGCCTGCTGCACGCCCCGCTCGTGCGGGCGACCGGGGAGGACGAGCAGCCCTACGAGCTGCTCGCCGGCCGCCGCCGCTTCGGGGCGATGGGCCTCATCGACACGGTCGACGGGCCCCGGGACGACTGGCCGTTCACGCTGATCGACGGCGTCTCGCGCCGCGAGGCGCTGACGATGCAGTTCGCGGAGAACTTCCACCAGAGCAAGCCGGAGCCCGTCCAGTTCGCCCGCGCCGCCCGCGCGATCATGAGCGAGGACGAGGGGCTCACGGCGGCGGACGTGTCGCGCCTGGTCGGCGCGCCGCCGGCGTGGACGCGCAAGGCGCTGCGCCTGCTGGACCTGCCGGAGTCGATCGTCGAGCGGGTCGAGCAGGGGGACCTGTCGTTCACGGTCGCCGACATCGTGCGGCGCGGCATCGCCCGCGGCGACGTCTCGGCCGACGAGGCCGAGGGCTTGGTCGAGCAGCACGCCGACGGCGACCTGGCCAGCGGCGAGCTGAAGGAGAAGGTGGGGTACGTCCCGCCGCCGCCGAAGAACTACGACGAGCTGTCCCGCCAGCTGGACGAGTCGCGCTGGGCGGCCAACCGCGCCGGCGGCGACGCCGGGATGGACGCCGAGCAGCGCGACTGGGACGCCAAGGCGGGCGGCACGGACGGCGGCTCCACGCTGGGGCACGCCGCCCGGCCGACCGGCCCGGCGGGGCTCGGAGCATCGGTGGTGCCGATCGCCGAGGCCGACGCGCTGGAGCCGGAGGAGCTGGACGCCTACGTGCTGGGCCTGCTGCTGGGCCGGGTGGCGAGCGACGAGCAGCGCGCGGTGCTGGGCTTCGCCGGCGAGGAGGAGGCGCAGACCTACGCCTTCTCGCTGCTGCCGCACGAGCGGCTGGCGGTCATCCGCAGCATGGCGGAGGAGCTGCTGATCGCCGATCCGCAGCCGCCCCGCGCCCTGCGTGGCAAGCTGCACCCGGTATCGCGACCCTGACCGATCACCATCCGAGGAGCAGCACCGTGTCCACCGCACCGCTCATCACCGGCGTCGACTTCAAGACCGTGTTCGTCAAGGACTGGCCGGCCGCCCAGGAGTTCTACGGGACCACGCTGGGCCTGCCGTGCAGCGCCGAGTACGGCCAGATCGACGGGGCCGAGTACGAGACCGGCAACCTCACCCTGCAGCTCATGAACGCCGAGGCGATCGGCCGCGAGTTCGTGGCCAGCACCCACCCGATCGGCTTCCATGTCGAGGACGTCGCGGCGGCGCGCGCCGAGCTGGAGGCCCGGGGCGTCACGTTCCTGGCGGACACGCTCGACTCGGGCGTCTGCCACATGGCGTTCTTCGCCGATCCCGACGGCAACGCCCTCATGCTCCACCACCGGTACGCCCCCAAGTCCTGACCCACGAGGCGCCGACGGTCACCTTTTGCCGCACACGGCGGCAAAAGGTGACCCTCGGCGTGCGGATGGGCCGACCCGGCTCGCCGCGGCGACCCGTGCGCCATCATGGGTCGTCGTGTCCCGCCGCCTGCTGCTCGTGCTGTGCCTGCTCCTCGCGGGCCTCGTCGTTCCCGCGGCCGCCCACGCGGACCGCACGGGGATGGTCAAGGTGAAGCTCGGCTCCCGCCCGCTGTCGGACCGCCAGGCGGCCAAGCGCGTGCGCGGCAGCTGGGAGCCACGGCCGCAGAACGAGGCGGCCAACCACCGCATGCCGACCACGCGCGAGCTGCGCCTGTTCCGGCGTCAGAACACGGCCAACCCCTACAAGAAGTGGGTCACCGGCCACTACACCGGGACGACCGACCAGATCATCCAGTGGGCGGCGGCGAAGTGGGGGCTGTCGGCGGACTTCCTGCGGGCCGAGGCCGCGGTGGAGACGTGGTGGGTGATGAGCTTCGTGGGCAACGAGGGCTCGGCCTTCGGCCTGCTGCAGGTGCGCGAGCCCTACCACTGCAGGGGCGAGGTCGTGTGCGGGCTGTTCCGCAACGACACGGCGATGAACGCCGACTACTACGGGGCGATCATCCGCTCCTACTTCGACGGGAAGCAGACGTGGCTCAACACGGTGAGTGGCAACGGGCGCCGCTACCGCAAGGGCGACTTCTGGGGTTCCGTCGGCTACTGGGCCGCCGGCCGCTGGCACGTCGCGGCCGGGGACGCCTACGTGGCCCAGACCAAGCGGTATCTGCGCGACCGGGTCTGGGCGCAGCCGAACTTCGTCGGGAAGTAGCTCACGGCACGCCGGCGGTCACCTTTTGCCGCTCACGGCGGCAAAAGGTGACCCTCAGGGGTCAGACGCGCTCCAGCACCACGACCGGGATGTCCCGGTCGGTCTTGGCCTGGTAGTCGTCGTACGCCGGCCACCGCTGGACCATCTCGGCCCACAGCGCCGGCTTCTCCTCGGCGGTCGCCGTCCGGGCGCGGGCGGTGAACTTGTCGGCCTTGACCTGCAGCTGGACCTCGGGGTTGTCCTGGAGGTTGAGGTACCAGGCCGGCGGCTCGTCGGCCCCGCCCTTGGACGCGACGATGAGGTAGTCGTCGCCCGCGGTGCCGTAGATCAGCGGCGTGGGACGCGGTTCGCCCGACTTGCGGCCGGTCGTGGTGAGGATCAGCACGGTGGTGCCCTGCCAGTCGTGGCCCTCCTCTCCGTCGGTCTCCTCGTAGCGCTTGACGTGCTCCGGTCCGAACAGCATCTCGATCCTCTCCGTTGGGGACCCAACCGTAGCCGAGCCGTTTCCCCGCCTTCCACCGTCGGCGGCCCGGGCCGTCGGTTGTCCGCCCGCGAACACTGGAGGTCGCCCCATCGGCGGGGGCCCGGCGCCGGCCTAGGTTGGACCCATGCTCGGAAAACTCAGCAGGCGGTCGCGCAAGCGGCTCGAAACCTCGGGACGACGCGCGAACGCCACGGTGCTGGCGGTCAGCGATCGGGCCATGACCATCACGACCGGGGGCGGCCACCTCGTCACCGACACGGAGGTCGCCGTGAAGGTGACCCTGCGCGTCGAGCCCGACGGCGAGCCCGCCTTCGAGGTTCGGGAGAAGTTCCGCTTCCCCCAGCTGGCGCTGCCCTCCGCGGGCCAGCGCGTCGCGGTCGTCTACGACCCGGACGACCACGACACGATCATGATCGACGGCGACCCGCTCGCCGCCGTCGACGCGATGCTGTCCCGCTCCGGCCGGCCGCCGGAGAAGATCGACCTCGTCAAGGACCTGATGGCCTCGGCGATGAGCGGCGCGCCGTCCGTCGACACGCAGGCCATCGCCACGCGGTGGGCGGCCCAGCACGGGGGCACCGTGGTGATCGCCCCGGGAACGACGGATCCCGGCGCCTGATCCGTCCGTCCGCGGTCTCCCACCCGGGAGACCGCGGGATCCACCGTTCGGCACAGCGCAAGCCCCCGAATGGGGGACGACACGCGCCTCGCCCGCTGGCAGCGTGGCGCCGATGAGAAACGCACGTACCGCCACACCGATCCGCTGGGCCGTCGCGACGGGGGCCGTGGTGGTCCTCGCCGCCACGGCCACCGTGGCCACGGCCGGGAACGGCCCCGCCCCGAAGACGCTCAGCTACCGGCTCGGGGCCGGGTACGACGCTCCGGCCGGTCCGGCGACGGCGGCGCCGGGCGTCACGACGTTCAAGGTCACCACCGAGAACGAGCAGGGCGGGACCTGGCAGCTCCTGAAGGTCGCGGACGGCCAGGATCCGCGCGAGGTGGCCGTCTCCCTCGACGCCGCCCGGGACCCCGACGCGGTCGAGGCGCTCGACGCCACGCTCGTCGTCGGCGCGTCACCGATGCCGGGCCGACCCGTCCGCGTGACGACGGCGCTCACCGCCGGGGACTACCTCGTCGCGGACACGACGGGGGAGACCGCCACGCCGTCGGCGGTGCTGCACGTCGAGGGGGCGCCCACCGGGGCCTCCGCCCCCAAGCCGGTTTCCACGGTGACGATGGGCGACTACACGTACAAGCTGAGCCGCACGCTGCCGCGCAACGGGGTGGTGCGCTTCAGGAACGCCGGCAAGCGCACGCACATGGCCGTCGCGCTCAAGACCCGCAACGCGACCGATCAGCGCAAGCTCGTCAAGCTGCTGAAGAAGAACGATCAGGAGGGCGCGGGCAAGCTGATCGCCGGCGACGGGCCGGGCGTCGACCTCATGGCCGGCGGGCAGAGCGCCGACGTGCCGGTGAAGTACGCCAAGGGCACCTACGTGATGGTCTGCTTCTGGGCGTCCAAGGGCTCCCAGGACAAGCCCCACAACGTGATCGGCATGGAGAAGGCGTTCACGGTGAAGTAGGACGGCTCACGCGAACGGGGCGCTCTCGGGCGTCCCGTCGCGCGTCCAGCGCAGCGTCCCGTCGGTCGCCTTGAGCGAAGCCGGCGGGATGCTCCCCTGGGCCAGCACCCGTTCCAGCCGGTTCCGGGCCACGACCGTGCGGCTGCCGTCGGGGGCGGCGGGCGTCACCCAGGCCAGCCAGCCCTGCGCGGAGACCGCGAGGGCGTCCACCGCGGCGGGGGTGCTGGTGGTGGTGCGGACGTCCCCCGTGCGCGTGTTGTACGACGAGACGCCCAGCCCCGAGCATTCGGCCCCTCCGGGCTGGTACTTGCTGCAGGACGAGCTGTAGAACGACGTCGAGAATCCGACGTACTTGGGGGAGAAGACGACGTGGCCGGGGTCGAGGCTGTCGCCGGGCCCCGTGGCGATGAGCAGCACGGGCCGGTACCCCGTGCGGCAGGCGTACAGCTCGGTCGACTCGCCGTACAGCTCGTCCTCCTCGGCGTGCGTCGCGAGCAGGCGCCCGAACGTGGACTTCGCGATCGTCTCCGCGCCCTTGAGCGTGCAGGCCGGCTTCTTGGCCTTCGTCCGGTTCTTCGGGGTCGCGGCGTTGCCGGTGGTGGGCACGGCGAGGGCGGTGACGCTCACGAGCAGGCCGGCGAGCGCGAGTCGGTGGAGGCGCATGTCCAGGAAACGGCCTGACGGCCCGCATGTTGCGGTGGACGCCGAGGTGCGTCAGCGCGCCACCGCGCCACCTTCCGCGGCGCGCCACGCGCGCCAGCCGCCGTGCGCGGTGATGTCCCGCGCGCCGGCGGTCGCGGCGGCCTCGCACAGGAACCCGAGCACGGCCCGGCCGTCGGCGAGGACGACGGTGCCGATCGCCAGGGGTGCCGGCACCTGGACGAGCAGCCGTCCCAGGTCGGCGGGGGCGATGCGCCACAGCTCGACCTCGACGCCGTCGCCCTGGGGCGGATGGCCGCCGACCAGCCCGGGCTTCGCCGGCTCGGTGTCGGGGAGCGCGAAGAGCCGGTAGGTGGGCGCGGTCCGCGTCGTCTCGGCCAGGGCGGCACCGAGCTCGGTGAGCTGGTGGTTGAGGGGCTCCCCGGTCAGGTGCGCGCCGACGACGGCGACGAGGGCCTCGGGCGGCGGAGCGGACGTCGGAGCCGGGACGTCCACCGGCGCCCCCGTCCAGCGCGCGGCGAGCGCGCCGAGCGCGGCGTCGGCGCCCCACGGAGCGACGAGCGTGACCCCGAACGGGAGGCCGTCGGGGCGCACGGGGCCCGGGACGGCGATCGCGCACAGGTCCAGCAGGTTCACGAAGTTGGTGTACGTGCCGAGCACGCTGTTGCGCAGGATCGGCGCCTCCGCGACCTCGGCGTGGGTGTAGATGGTCGGCGCGGTCGGCAGCAGCAGCGCGTCGAGCTCCGCGAACGCGCGGCCGCTGACGTGCCGCAGCTCGGCCAGCCGGTGCAGGGCCCGGAAGGCGTCGGCGGCCGTCGCGCCGCGGCCCGAGAGGATCACGTCCGCGACGACGGGATCGGCGTCGGCGAGGTGCTCGTGGATGAAGTCCCCGACCGCGACGTAGCGCTCGGCCAGCCACGGGCCCTCGTACAGCAGGGCGGCGGCCTCGGTGAACGGGTCGAGGTCGACCTCGACCAGCTCCCAGCCCCGCTCGTGCGCCTGTTCCGTGGCCGCGCGCCACGCGGCCTCGGCGTCGAGGTCCCCGAAGAAGCGCAGCTGGCCGGCGCGGGGCAGGCCGACGCGGGGCACGTCGCGGACGGGGCGCTCGGTCGCCGGTCGCGGGCGGGAGAACGGGTCGTCGGGATCGACCCCGGCGGCGACCTCGAGCACGCGCTCGGCGTCCGCGACGGTGGTCGTGAACACCGACACGCAGTCGAGGCTGCGGCAGGCCGGCACCGTCCCGCGGGTGCTGATCAGCCCGAGGGACGGCTTGACGCCGACGATGCCGTTGAACGCCGCGGGCACCCGTCCGGACCCGGCGGTGTCGGTGCCCAGCGCGAACGGCACGGTGCCGTCCGCGACGACGACGGCCGAGCCGGAGCTGGAGCCGCCCGAGACGTACCGGGCGTCCGCGACGCTGGCGCACGCGCCGTACGGGCTGCGCGTGCCGACCAGGCCCGTCGCGAACTGGTCCATGTTCGTCTTGCCGAGCGGGATCGCCCCGGCCGCCTCGAGCCGTCGCACGACGGTGGCGCTCTCCGTCGCGACGGTCGCGAACGCGGGGCAGCCCGCGGTGGTGGGCAGGCCCGCCAGGTCGATGTTGTCCTTGATCCCGAACGGGATGCCGTAGAGCGGCAGGTCGATCGGGCCGGCCGCGAGCGCGTCGAGCCGCCGCCGGACCTCCTCCCAGGGCAGGAGGGAGATCCAGGACGGCTGCGACGCGTCGCGGGCCGCGGCGTGGGCGCGCCCGACGACCGCGACGGGATCCAGTGACCCGTCGCGGTAGCCGGCGAGGAGCCGATCGATCGTCACGCGCTGGCGGCCGCGGCTCCGGCGGGGATCGGCGCGCCGCCCGGGGTGGGCCGCGGGGGCTCGGCGGTCCCCGTGTGGTGGGGGTCCAGGGCCTCCGCGACGT
>Ga0247757_10001621_pt1 | contig 14091 bp, 11 predicted proteins | sample UWRJL126311R4_FD_180929 | JGI IMG/M metagenome (GOLD analysis project Ga0247757, IMG submission 180929) | Plant litter microbial communities from Arlington Agricultural Research Station in Wisconsin, United States - UWRJ-L126-311R-4 | ecosystem: Environmental > Terrestrial > Plant litter >... | reverse complement strand
AAACCATTTCGGTAGGTTGATGTATAAGATATTATGCCTAGATTTCTCTTTCGTAGTTTCAGTCTATTCCGCAACGCAAACCGACACTTCCAACCAACAAAGCTATAACTGGGCTCATTTGTGAATGATTATGCAGATTTGAACAGAGCAGAGAAGAACGATATGTATTGCAGCAGGCTCCAATGGCCAATGACAGGGTATAATGAGCTTGACAATACACTGGTGAAGAACAAAAAACAAAGCTATTAAAAGGGAATAGAGCAACAATCCCACAAGAATGAAGTGTAATCAAAGGAGGCGATAGCAGGAAACCCGTCATACGCATCGCCCCTTACATGTCACATTACTAGCTGTCGCCGTTTGCCCTTTTCTCGACAGCGATCCAGTCGTCGTCGGTCAGCTTCTGAGCGGTTCTACTGCTCTCAGCTATGGCATCGTTGTTCAGATCAGAGAGTTGAGAAAGCGTCAGTTGCATAGCCGCCAACTGCTAGCGGTAGGTTAGCTATTGTTCTAAACCAGTGGGTCCGGACAACTCACAGTTCCAAGCACTTCCCGCGGTGCAGGCGACAGCTGTGCTGCTTGTGCACCCAAAGTAGCTTCCTCTTCATCATCCTCATCTTCCTCCTCAAGCGTGCCAATCTCACGCTTCTCTCCCATGGTAGCGGCGGCGCGTGCCACTCTATCACCCGCCGCAAGAATAGCTGATAGGCGTTCAACCCTGTCCTGGAGTTGTCTGTTCTCTCGTTCCAAAGGCTCTACCCTAGCAAGATGTTTCTGGACCACGTCAACCTTCATTTGCTCGATACGATCCTCTGCATCCTGTGTAGCTCTAAGGGCTTCACTACGGTCTGCCTCTAGCTTCCGGATCAAGTCTTCGAGGCGCTTTACATCCTCAGCATGAGCTTGAGCGTCCGCAACTGCTTTAGTAGAGAGTGCGTCATGACGAGACTGTAGGTCTTGAAGCAATTCTCCGTGTTCGGCTCCACCCTTCTTCGCGGCCTCAAGCTCGGTTGCATGGCTGGCTTGCATGGCCTCAAGTTGACTGGTCAGAACATCATACTTCTTCCGCAGCTGCTGGACAGCGTCATTCTGACTAGCCTCCATACCCATTATGAGCTCCGAAATTGCGTCCTCGTGAGCTTTTTCAATCGCTAGCTTTTGCTCCGTGAGATCGTTGTGTTTGTGCTGAAGGCTTTCTAGGCTCTGTTGAAGGCTTGCCATGTCATTGGAATGACCCTCGTTCAGCTCCTCCCTAAGTAAAGCAATGGCGTCGCCATGTTCTTGATCAGCCTTGGAAAGTTCAGCTTGGAGAGTGTCGCACTGCTTCTGAATGGTGACAACGGCCTTGTCATGTTCTTCTTTTAGCGATTCTTTGAGGAATATTATAGCAGCCTGGTGGTCACGGTCGGCAGCAGCCTTCTCAGCAACTAGGCTCTTGAACTTCTCCGTGAGCTCTGCTAAGCTGGCCTGGCTGTCTTCTCGCGAAGATAGATCTTCCTTGATGGCAATGAGCTCGTCCACAACGGACTGTTTCTCTTCGAGCGCAGCTTTTTTCTCCAGCTCCATATTAGTCAAGTCGGCCTGGAGAGCTTCAAGCAACGTTGCAAATTTTTGCTCTATTTCCACTTGCAGTTCTGTCAATGCTTTGTTATGTGCATCTTCGTCAGCAAGGTTTTCGGCAAGAACTATGTCGTACTTCTTCTCTAAATTAGCAAGTTGGGCGGTCAGGGCCTCACGCTCGTTTATAAGTGTCTCCAACTGGTTTTGGTGTGCACCTTCAACACCCTTCTTCTCCTCTAGTAGTGCATCATATTTGACCTGTAGTTCTCCCAATTGCTGCTTCGATGCAGATTCGGAATCTTCCTTTAAAGCTTCAATGGCGCGAGTGTGCGCGTCTTCAGCAGTTGTCTTTTCCTCAATGAGCTTGTCGTGACGCGCTTGCAGATCGGTTATGAGCTTCTGAGATGTGGCATGTGCATTTTCGGCAGCAGACTTCTCTTCGACTAGAGTATCAAGCTGTGCTTGCAAGTCTACGAGCAGAGCCTGGGAAGCAGAATAGGCTTCCTCAATCGCAGACTTTTCATCTTCAAGCTGTTTATGTCTGGAGAGTGCAGCCGTCAGGTCTTGTGACGCAGTCCCTGAACTCTCTTTTAGGCGCGCCAATTCCTTGTCAGCGGCTTCAAACGCTGCAGTTTTTTCGGTAAGCGCTTTTTCGTGTTCCTCCAATGTAGCATTCTTCTCTGCGGCCAAAATGTCGTACTTGTTCTGCAACTCTTCGAGGCGGTTCTTCGCGTCACCTTCTAGATCAGCACGAAGTGACTCTATTTCAGCATCGTGGTCTTCACCAAGAGTAAGCAGCTCTTTTCGTGCTCGCTCTCGAGTTGCCTCCACCTCGGCTTTGAAAGCATCGGCCTTTTGTTTAGTCTCTTCTAACTCGGACCGAAGTTTTGAAGCATCAGCAGAGTGTCGCTCGTCCTGTTGTTGAGAAGCCAGCTGAAGCGTTTCAATCGTTTTACGGAGATTCTCACTTTCCTCTTTGAAGTTCTGAATCTCTGAAGCATCATTACTCAACTGTTCATTGATGGCATCGAGTTGCTCTAACAGTTCTCTGTTTTCATCCGCCTTTATTTTCAGCGCATCATCATGAGACTGTTTGAGTTCTTCGATACGTTCGTTCAGTTCTGTAGCAAGCCTGGCTCCATCGGTTTCCCCTTGCTGTAGCGTTTTGATCTGTTCTTGTAGACCATTGATGGCTTCAAGCTGGCCGGCAATCTCAGTCTCTTTGCTCTGCAAACCCTCTTCGTGGGTTTTCTGCAATTCAGCAACTTTTTCACTGAGAACTTTCAAGTGTTCATTGCGCTCAGATTCCAGTTGCTCAGTCGTTTGATCAGCGCGCTGCTGCAATTGGCTGGCGAGTTCGCGGAGTTCCTTTGCGATGTTCTCCTGCGATTCAATGGCTTCATCTTTCTGACGCAGCTCCTCGGTGTGCTGTTGGAGCAAGGACTCAATTTTGGTCTGAAGTTCTTCGACTACCTTCGATGATTCGGAAGACTTAGACTCCAGCGAACGGTTGGCTTCCTGCAGAGCTTCTCCATGTTTAAGTTCCGAGGAAGCAACTTCAGCCTGGAGATTGAGGACCGATTGCGAAAGCTCACTGATTTTTTCATCCCGCGATATGATTTCGGCTGTGTGTCCTTGTTCGATTTCAACTATTTTTGCCTGCAAAGCCTCAATTGCGGACTGGTTTTCGCTGAGCTGCTGTGTCAGTGTGTTTCTTTCCTCCTTTAGTGTAGCAACTTCGGTTGTCAAGCTCGTGATCTGTATCTCTTGCTCAACCAACTTCTTCTTTTCTTCATCCCATTGCTGGCTCTGCTTTTCGATCTCCTCGTTGAGCTGGATCAAGACTTGTTGGAGCTCAGCGGCACGCTTAGCCTCTTCCGCCTGCTTTGCTTGTGCAGTAGCTTTCTCTTCCTTCAGCTTCTCGCTCTGTTGCTCCATTTCCTTTGCCTCCAAGGCATACTTCTTCTCTATCTCATCCACTAGTATAGTATGTGCAGACTGATCGGACTCGGTCGACTTGGCAGCATCTGCGATGGCCCTCTCCTTTTCGGCAATGGCAACCTCTGCGCTAGCGAGCTGTTTTTTTAGCTTCGCTCGCTCGGTCTGCAGAGTCTCTACCTCTCGAGTGAGATCATCGCATTGCTCCTGGAGTGTTTCACGGAGGTTCGTTTCCTTCAAGAACTCTTGCATGACCTGCATGCTCCGTCGCTTTTTGTCGAAATCATTGTCGGTGACTGGCCCGGAAGGAGCCGTGTCCGGCCGTGTAGTCTCCTCGCCTAATTTCCCAAGCGCAGCCTTTACCGGACTGAGAGCGCTCCTTCGCAGCTCGACTTCGGCATCAGAAGCCGCCTTATCTTTGAGGGTCTCGCTCTTGGCAGGTACATCGAGTTCGCTGGTTCTGTTCGAGTCAGCTGTTGAATGCAAAAATTTGCTAGTCACGCACTCTTCTTCAGGGATGGTCTGCTTCAGCTCAGAGGCTGGTACCGGAGTAGCGGACACAGAAGGCTTCTTCGCATGCGAGATTGAAGCTCTTCCTGTCGTTGCCGCAGTAGTTCTCGTGGTTGTCGCTGGACGTGTAGCCGTCGTGCGGGTTGACGTGGAGAGCGAGGCACGGGGGGTCGCTCGTGAGGCAGGACCGTCTACCGAGGGGCGTGTGGTTAGAGGACGCTTTGCTGTGGAGGCTGTAGGGCGTGTTGTAGCTGTGGCCGTCGAAGGCGTCTTTCCAGGAGACGATCTAACGGTTGCGCTCGAGGATGGTGTGGTACGACGAATTGAAGGCTTCTTATTCTCATCGCCGGATGTAACCGATGACAGCTCGGGTTCCGCGTCCGAGGAAGCTGTCTTGGCTGTCAATGGTGTCTTGCGAACCACAGTACCGGCCGCAGGACGCGTGGGAGGCTTGCTCAAGCTCGATCCCGCCGCTGGACGCGCAGTCGCGCTGGATGCGGGCTTCGTGCTCGAGGCCGTGGAAGACGCAGATGCAGCTGGTCGACGGGTAGCAGCCGATGCAACGGTGGTCGGCCGGCGAGGCGGGTCCTTGGAGGACGGTGGAATAGGCATGTTTGAAATGAACAGAGAAGAATGACTTGCTCCTTCGCAGAGCTGCGGAAGAGAAACGGAGCGCAGGTGCTGCAGTTTGAGCTTCGCGCCGCGCCAAGCAATTCTGCAGCTAGAACATGTGCATGTGGGGGTGAGGCGTGATTTGCGGCAGCCACGCCAGCGCATCCAACTCCATGCTCCCTCCGCCTGCTTCCACGGCAAAAGCCCCGCCTTCAATCTGTCGCGCCCGCGCCCAGCATTCGTTGGCATTTGCTGTCATGCATCTTGCCTACACCGCCCTGGCCCAACCCTCGAATGGCCACTCGTCTCTGCCCATCCATCCCATTCGGCCCCACGGCCTCTGTCAGCTACGAACAACTCATCGTTGGTCCTGAGGGGACTGATGCCTTTTTGCGTATGTCACTGCTTTTCAGCCGATGAGAAGTGCATGCCGACAATAGCAGTGCCCCTGCCGTTGCTGCAGTAGTATCTGGCACTGGACACGACCAATTGCCCAATGACTATTGCTAACCATTATGCGTCTTCCAATAGCAGAGTCATTGAAGAAGCATGCACGAGAGCCAGCACCCCTACAAAGGCAATTGAGCTGCGTAGTTCATACAATTGCTACATAGTTGCCTCACGCACCCAGCTGGTCACCGTACAACTCGAGTTGGACCCTCCCGCGCGTACGTGCAGCAATGCTTGCAGGTCAATCTGCGCTTCTAATGCATCGCGGGATTTATTCTCCTCGCCAGCGTGACTCCATCTCTGCCTGAAACGTAGCGGCTTTGTAGACATATCCTCTATTTCTCAACACCTTCCCCACAAGCGCATCATGTACATCCTGTTCCCGATCCGCACATGCATCCTCGATCACCGAGACCACAAAATCGGCGTCGCAACCAGCTGCTGCAGTCCGCAATACACACCCTGAGGTGCTTAACCCAGTCACCACCAAGCTCTTCACGCCCTTCTCCTGCAGAAAGTTCTCTAGTCCCGGCGACTTCAGCCCAGATACGTGACCGATTCGACGTGTGAACTGGACGTCGTCCTCTGAGTCTTCAAATAACGCAGCAGGCTCCATATGTCCGTCATTAGATTTCATGCTGGCCAGTATAGAAGCCAGGCGCTCGACACCTTTCGTAGTCGGCGCGGGTTGGGAGGTGATGTCGATGAGACAGTGGATGACGTGCATGCCGCATTGTTTTGCCCAATTCCTCATGTCCACAGCTGTAGACAGCGCATTTGCACCGCTCAGGCCGACGCGCTCGACGAACAGGGAATAGAAATCTATTAGGAGCAGAGCTGTTTCCGACGGACTGTAGTACGATGGCATCGTGGGGTCTGGCTTTGCGTTCGCCATAGTTTTGTTCGGATGCTGGAATAGAGCTGGTGTAGCCCTGCTTCACGCTTTCGGCCTTTTCATATCTCAGTCTCCCCAAGGCCATATATACTTAGGCATCCCGTCGTGGTACGTGTTCGCGCACTCCAGGGAGTTATGCCCGGGTTTAGGGAGCGTGGCAAACTTAATTCCGAGGGTGGTTGACATCACGCCAGACTTCTCACAGCTAGCTTATCACCATGTCAACCGCATCCGGCTATGCCTTGACGACATTCTGGTAGACTCCGCACGAGGTTCGGCCTGGAGAAGTTCTATTTCCGATCAAGAACCTTATGCAAATAGCATGATAGTAGTGTTCACGATAGAGCGAGATGCACAAGTATGAACAATGGGCTTTTGATCAGAGAGAAGACTTGTATCATTATCAAGAACCACCATGGTTCGGTACAGTACTGCAGAATCCCATCGCAATCTGGCTGTGGAGTGCAAAAACAGAAAAGCACAAGGAAATTAGTACAGGAAAGCAAACAGAAAAGCAAAAACAGAAAAGCAAAAACAGGAAAGCAAAAGCAGAAAGCAAAAACTCCACAGTCAGTCAAAAGCTCCACGGCCAGTGACGAAGTCCATAGTCATCCATCAAGCCCCATACCAAGCCGCTAAGACATTCCATACCCAGTTGTCAAGCCCAGTAATCAAATCCAGTAGTCAAGTCCAGTAGTCAAATCCAGTAGTCAAGTCCAGAGACAGCCAATGTATCCATCGTCGTAAAGAGTGCGTCTAACCTTTTTCGTGAGGTTTGAGGCCTCTGTAGAGCCTGTAATGGCATTCGGGATCACACATGCCGGTGTAGTGTTCGATCCTGTGCATTCTCTCATCCATTCTTGAGGCTTCAGACGATTTTATGAGGTCATCGTATTGTTTGAATCTCTCTTTGGATGATTCCAATAATCTCTCGTGGAGAAGAAGTTCGTCGATCAAGGTGTTGTATCGATCCTCAAAATCTTTGTGGAGGTGCTGGAGAGCAGCGTTAAGAGCATCCCGGTCACTCTGAAGATAAGAGTTTTCCTTTCGAAGCGTCTCGATTTCTTCCTTCATCTTGTGAAGGTCTCGGTCGATGTGGTCGAATTGCTGGGCGCCCATGGCGATGTACTCGCCGCATGCCACATTGAGATTGTCGAGTTTCTGAAGTTGGAGCAACAAGTACCAGTAGAAGTCTATGGCAAAAAGCCACAGTTGTTTGAGCCTCTTTACTAGGCAAATGGCGGATCGGTATAGCAAGACGATATTGTCGCAGGTCTCCAGGAGCACCCACTTGCACGTGAATGCCAGGAGCAGACAGGCAGCGCTAGGAAAGTTAGTCGACGGTAACAAGATTCGGAAAAGGTAAGTCTTACACATATGCCAACCAGAATCCGATGCGAGGCCCGCACGAGTATAGTACCTCGGCGGCAGCAAGAGCGGCGTAGAAGATGCCATCGGTGGCCGAAGCCACAGAACCAGGGAGAATGACAGAGGCGAACCTCTCGGCAGCAACGACGAGTGGGTCGTTGGCCTTGAAGCCGCCTGGAAGAATGGTGCCTTGCGCGACGAAGGCAGAATCATCTGCCTTCGCCGGCGTCGGCGGAGGAGGAATGGTGGTGGATGGGGTATCCACCACCACGATGTACTCGGGGTCCCGAGCCGCAAAATGCGCGCAAGGGACGTGGGCGCAGGTGACGTCGGTCACCACACGCTTGGTGGTCTCGAAAGACCACCAGAGCGCGTGGGGACCGACGTTGGCGATGAGGGTGGTGCCGAACGCGATGATCGCGTTCATGCTGGTGGTTGATTGAGGTTGAGGCTCAATCAAGTGTGTGATGAAGGGTAAAGTGTAAACAGCAGGGCGGGGAGCAAGGGTTTATATAGTCTATTTTCTAAAGGTGAAATAATCCTTGAAGCGGTGACGTACAGAACTAGCGGTCTTGTTCACCAAGTTTTGAATTCACTTAAAGCAATAGCGAAATATTCTGAGCTTACTAAATTGGACGAGGATCATAAAGAAATTTTCAGTGAACAAGAACTAAGTCAAGTCTTGGAAGTTCATGTACCGAGAAGAAGAGAAATGCCTAACCTAGATTCAGAGCTTGTTAGGGATAGCTTTGGAGCGATTTTAGTCATTAGATTAATGGAGAGAGCCTTTGAAGCTTCTTTGACGATGACATCTCCTCTCTATGGTTTAGGTAGCCTTCTTATCAAAAACTTAGACTACTATTTGGTACGATCGAGTGACGATATATCCTTAGACACACAGTCAAGGCAAGCTACCACGGCCACTGAGTGCAGTTTACCGCCACCCTGAGAGGTTTCTCCCTTGCGTATCCAACGAGGGGTGGGCACTCATGGTACTGCTCCATCATGATGCGAGCACAGCCTCAGTCAATATTCCACGAGATATTTTCCGTGCCTTCCTCCATCCTGACACTCTCTTCTTCATGGCATTCAGTACAATCCTATCGGGCGACTTCCTTGGCAGCACGATTTGGACCCCAACCCTGGCGAAGGAGATATCAAATATCTCCGGATTCTAGGCCATTAGACGCTGCGAATCTCGAGGCCGAGGGCCTGCTCGCGGGAAGCGCGGTGGGATCCCATCAAATTCATAAGCGCCGGCTCAATAGATTCAGCCATGAGGAGCATCGCAACATTCCCCTCACCCCACCCGACTCATTGGATGCGTTCGTTACGATCCCCGATATCTTGATCTCGCGGGAAACCTTAACGCATGTCGGGCTGTCCACCGAAAAGGCAGACGAACTCTGGCAGAAGTGGGTCAACTAGCCCAACTACGGGCCTCTCCGCGAGGTTGATCCTGACGACGGTCGTAGCCTACAGGTCACATTCATTTGGAGGCTTCCAATAGATGACAAGTCTGGTCTAATAGCAGGATGATATGAACCAATGAGGAGATACACAAAACCATAACAGACCCGAGAGAAAGAAGCGTGGCAAATAAACCTTTTCGTTTGCCAGGGTCCCGCAGAACCCCCCAGAAGCTGCATAATCACGCTGCGGAGAAAAATAGTGGCATACCATACCACCCAGATGAAGTAAAATACCAGCTTTTAATCAGCAACAGCGACTCAACAGAGTCTTTTCAATAATTTTAGAGTTTTGTTTATTGAAAATTTATTTTGTAGTTGTGTCTTTGAAGACAGAAACTCTTAGTGTGCCGCTTTTTTCTTCATCGCGTGATAATGAAATGCTCTCGAAGGAGCCAGAATCACCAGGCTGTGTGAACTCTTCCCGAAGACCGTTCCCAATTAAAGAATGGCAGCGTTTAGGCTAGGAATAAAAGGCGAATTTTTCCATCACGACTGAGCTCCTGATTTGAGCTTCGGACGAGTGTTTATAGCTGACGCCGCCGCTGAGACATAGCCCAACTTAAATCCTGACATTCTACTCTGCATGAGGACCCGGTAAGACTTTGTGTGGCCGATACTGCAGTAACTGTCTACGGCCAATGTACCTGGAGTTTTTGGGACTACTACGTTCAAGCGCCGTGTAGCACTACACTGCCGTGCTTGTACAAGCAAATCCGAGGAGCGGTTGCATAGTGCTCAGCTTGAAGATGTGAAACACATTCAGGTGTGTCTTTAACATTGATACTGCGGCATAAGCGTATAGTGAACTTGACGCTCGCTTATGAATCAAGTCAAGTACACCAACAACTTACATGGCGCACGGGACTCGTCATTGGCGGTTCATTAAGTCTTGGATTCGCAGTTTCAGAAGCAAGTCTTGAACATGGAGCGGTCTCCGAAGAGGGTTTGCGCACCATCACTCAAATCTCCGGTGAGTCACCACCACCCCCAAAGGACAGGGGGATCCATGCGTTGGGGAACGAGGCACCTCAAGGGACGGCGAGAGTCGACGATCAACGTGATGTGATGGCCCCTCATCGACTCAAAGACGCTTGAAGTTCTTTGTTTTTTGAACACCTCTCTAGTTGATGTTCATTGCGACGTTTTCGCTTCTTGTTTGCTAATAGTCTGTTTGGCATGATTTTTCATGCTTCCCATTCATCAGATACCAAAAAATTATAACGTGACCTAGTATCTTGAAGTAGCTTTGAAGTCTCATTTCTTCCCATGGCTTGTAAACTTCCATATTGTCCTTGGTTTCTGACTCTGAAACGATGTTTCAATACTTAATTGACGCCTCGCAGACCTCCAGTCTCAGATACACTACTCACTGTTCTAATACTGTTCTCTTGCCGCAAACCTCATCTCATTATTTCCAATATCAAAGACCGCCAATACATTCTTCAAGAAGCTGTCTCCTAATACGACATCTCCCATTCCTTTCTTATTGATTCCAAGCAAACATTGCCCTAGTGCGTTTTCTACCGAACTAACCATCATATCCTCTTGATGCACATAAAATATCTTCCCTGCGATGATAATACCAAACCGCGGGGCTAGTGCCTTACATTGAACGTAGTAGCTATCGTCGCGAATGGAGTATTTCGCAGGTGGCACGAACAGGCTGGCTACCTGCTCGGCGACACTATCAGGGAGATAGATCAATGTCGTACCAGAATCAATGATCGCGGTTAGGTTGCTCGTTTCCTTGGGAAGAGGCTTTCCGGCTGTGGGCACTGCTGGAGAAGATATGTTGGTGGGAGCAGTAATATGAAAGCCGTCGATGAGGATAGCGTAGAAGAAGAATTCACCCATGGGCTCTGGAAGGAGGGGCACGCTCACGAAGGCGTCATCATGGCCTATGTCCGGGATGCCGCCGATACCAAAGAGACCACCCCCGACGGGGTTTACCTTAGTTGGTCGCGTGAGTGCGAGGCTGAAGATGGATGGAATGTCGTGTTCGTCAAAGCTGCCATAGTGTAAGCTCATTCAATTCTCTGATCAGATCTTGGGTGACTCGTTGGGAAGAATGCAGGCTCACATTGTGGACATGATAGGATTATAGTTAAACTCGGTGGGGTTCCCCATCGATGCATATCCTAATCCCAATAACCCACTGGACTGTCCGTCTCCGCGCCACCATCCATACTCTGCGACCCCTATCATTTGTGTAACTCGCAAGGCATTGTGAGTTCCGATTACTAATTCCTCCATCCCCGTCTCTCCCACCTGAAATTCACCATCACCGTATTGGATGTGAAATTGTACGCCCGGAATCTTGGAATAAGTCTTGCTAGCACGTACGTCGTACAGAGGTCCGAATTTGCACGCTTTCTGCGGCAATCGCAAGCACTCGACGGTCGTGGCTGCGACCCAGGTACTGGCGCTCCCTGTGTCGATGATGAATGTAAATTTCTGGTTTCCTAGAGTGACGTTGGTCATGTAAGCACGACCGCCAAAGGTGAACAGATTTTGTTGATATTGCGCGTCATCGTTACTGCTGGAGTCATTGTTAACCTCATCGGCTGCAGTGAGTCCTTTCAGATGACGTTTAAGTAGGTACTTCGAAGAGGATGGAATCGGATAAGATGGAGGTGCAACAATGAGTGAGGCAACATGCGGTGTTACTAAGGTTGCGAGTGAAGAGGAATGGACGAATGAAAGCAAGATAGACGGATATGTGAGATCAACCATGGTGTGAGTATTGGAATGGCTTCAAGAAGGGAATTCCACTGCAGATAAGACTTAGGCGTTTCAATTGGATTGGCATGGGTGGAATGTAGAAAATTTTGATTGACTGGTCAACCCTTACTTAGTCTGCAACTTGGTGCTACCTTAGATTTCAACAAAGTTGAATCAACTAACATAATGTAGTTACAATCCGTTTTGTAGAATTAGTTCGGTATTCAGCTCTCGAAGATAAGCATGACTATCAAGCATGACGTTGAATGCTCGTTGGGGTACAAGAGGTATTCTTGCCTTCCAATAACAAAGACTAAACCAGGCGTAATACCTGAGTACTAAACCAGGGCCAGGTCTACGTGTCAATCTTACCACTTAGATAATGCTGTGAGACATGCTACTGTTCCAGTTGTACAAGCAACATTAATCGTGGGAATGGTAACTCACCTGTCAAGGAAAAACTGGGGAATCGAATTTATATTTAATTCATTGGTGTTTGAACTTTTAGCATGAAAGGATACGGAAGCAACTGAGGGCTCAATGATCTGTTTCAGCGGCAGCATCATGGATTTTGATTATGAAGCTGTTTGCAATGTCGCTTTTGGCAACGTATTGGTTGTCGCTTGAACCAGACATACTTCGACGTCTCGCAGTTACGATGCATGTAGCGTATCACACATGATCAGTGTCGGAGCCTAAGAAAGACATCACTCGCCTAGATGCCTTGATAGATGACAAGGAAATAAGCCATCGATGCATAAGCGGACAGAGCTTGCTCGCACATGCCTTGATCGAAGTTAGAGAGGCAGTTCAAATAGCATTATGGTGCAGGCGTACATGGTCTTTGATTGCACTAATTCAAGCCTAAAAGTCCAAGCTCAGCTTTTAGCGCCTGAAAGACGATGAGAGTAGTGGGTGCAAAGCACAAATAGAGGGGGATATCCGCGCCTAGAATTCGCCTTAAGATGTGAAAAGTAAGCCAGTCCTAAAAATACCGTATTAGATCATAACACACCTTTGAACGCCGGAGACACTGTTCACCAGCCTCCTCCTCGCCTAGGTCCACGCCCACCACGACGCGGACCGCGACCACCGAAGCCTCCGCCGCCGCCTCCGTAGCCACCACCCCATCCACCTCCCTGACCTCCTCGGTACCCATTAGAGTCGTTGGGGGCATACGACTCACGCGCTGGAGGAGCGCGGCCCTTAAGGTCTTTCTGGAGCGCCTCATATGCTTTGCGCATTTGGGCAAAACCTAGATGCATCTTGCCGTAGAAATGGTCGGCCAACCGACGATCATTGTCCAAGCGGCTGAGGTATGCACCACACACATCGCAGACCTGCAGTTTTTGATGGCCGGAGGGACCACCAGTGTCCGAGAGTGTGCGTAGCTGGCGCTCTGCTTCCTCCCTGGCCACTTTCTTAACGCGCAGTTGGTAGAACTCTTGGACTGCTAGGTTGACTAGGCCTTCCTCACCCATAACCCGCACCTCAAGTAAGCCAGCCTCGATGGACTTGGTGTGTTCGTTGATTTGTTTTAGCTGCCAGAAGTTAGCTTTGAATGAGTAGCGGGGTGGCGCAAAGATTACCAGAAGGTTAGTCTGCCGAATCTCATCAGGCGTCTTCTCTAAGCGGCCCTGGGCGTCTGAAATGCGCCTGTCACATGCGCTGATATGCTTTTGCATGTCGCGCAAGTAATCGAATTCAAAGCCCCATTTGCGCTTCTGCTCCGCGGACGCGTCCTGGTACTCAGTCTTGAGAGCATCGTTGTGTACCTTGTCGCAGGGTCCCTGGTCCTGTTTCGTGTTGTTGAAGAGGTCATGAGGACACTGACCAACAAGGTAGGAGCGGCAGACTTTGGGATCGGTAATGGCAAGTTGAGGAGCGCGTTGGTCAGAGCCAGACATAAGCTGCTCGCCCATGAGCTGCTCTTTGTTTGTGTTAGCCGTTGCTTGCGCTTGAGAGGAGGTAGTATGTACCAAGGAGCCTGCGGTGTTCTGCGGCAGCCATGGTGATCGCGAGCTGCTGTTGGACAGCTGGGAATGCTTGAAGTAGACTCGCACTGTCGAAGGCGTAGTAGAGTGCAGGAGAGTGTCGTTTGCTACAGTCGCGTCGAAGAAATGGCTATGAAAGCGCCAAGAAATGAGGCTGACCAATCACGCACCAGGAACGTCGCGAGCGTCAAACAGGCACAACGAACGTCTTCTTCCGCTGAGCCCCTCTAACACAGTCTCGTGTCTGTGCTGCCATGCTGCCATGCTCTCGTTTCTCAGCCTTTTTCTTCTTAGTGCCCTCCTAGTCTGCGCCTCTCCAGCTTCCGACTACCACGAGCGGCTGCAATTGCGCCCGTTGCCACAGTCAGCTCTCCTTGCCTCCTTCAACTTCCGCACCAACGAGTCCCAGCAAGCATTCGACCAACAGAGCTTCCGTCTGTTCCCCAGGTCGCTAGGCCAGATACTTCAGCATGCGCACACAAAAGAGCTACACCTGAGATTCAGCGTGGGACGGTGGGATGCCGATAACTGGGGTCAACGGCCATGGTATGGCGCTCGGGAGGGGGGCAAC
>Ga0247757_10001620_pt1 | contig 14106 bp, 12 predicted proteins | sample UWRJL126311R4_FD_180929 | JGI IMG/M metagenome (GOLD analysis project Ga0247757, IMG submission 180929) | Plant litter microbial communities from Arlington Agricultural Research Station in Wisconsin, United States - UWRJ-L126-311R-4 | ecosystem: Environmental > Terrestrial > Plant litter >... | reverse complement strand
ATATGCGCACCCCACCAACACCCCAATACTATGTACACCATCTCATCTCCCATCTTCCATCTCAACAAGCGCTAACAAACGAAGACAGCCCTCAATTACCAACAAACCATTGCGGTCGCGCATCCCTGCTGGCTGCTGCCCCTCGTGCTTCCGTGCACTCCCGCGAAAAGTTGGCCTTGCCGTTACACCACATCCTCCACTCGGCTACCTACTCCACTCGAACAAGTGCTGACAAAATAAAACGGGCACGTGCATGCATCACCTGCTCGTCCCTCTTCGCTTACCGAAAGCACGTCACATATCCAGTATCTACATACAGCATATTACAGCACAGCAGCACGGCGCTTCGTACTCGCGCCCTCGCTGCATCCATACATCCCCACACAACACCACCCAATAACCTGCTCGAAACCAGCACTGCCAGAGTCTCGAGCAACCATACCCTAGCCCCACTAGCAACCATGCGGGCCAGCAAGCAAGCCGGTCCACGGTGAAGTATCTCCAATCAAAAACCAGGCATATCGAACGTGTCGAATACTTTAATAATAATGGTGCTACCAATGATCAAATCGTATCACCCAAGCGGGTATATCTCGTGACGTTACTTTTCCCGCCCCGCAGCAGCAATCGCACGTCGATCCCCCTCCGTGCATTGCCTATAGACTGCAAGCATCCTTTATTACGTCCTACGAAGCTAGCGGATGCTAAACCCGCTATCTACGTTCCTAACAGAGTGTTGCTGTCTATTTCCGTTTGCCGGTTATCTGATCTCGTTGAGTGTGTTGTAGAGGGGGGATTCCGTTTACAGTAATGTACCCTACTCACTACTCTCACTCGTCTGTGCATTACTGGTTCCTTTCCATGCTTGATAGGTTGTTGTTAGGGTCTCGTGGGAAGGGGGGGTCTATAGGCTTAGGAATCCATACACACATACGCACACACATCTCATCACAGGCCCCGCACACCCCATCCCACCGCAGGCATCATCCTCTCCGCAGACGAAAAACACACCACACACGCGTCACACCGATCAGTGTCCTTCCTCAGTCGAATGGTATGCAGCCCATGCGCGCGGGGCTATGTCCTCCCCGAAAGCCGGCCATCCAGCGCGAAGAAGCAAACCGAGCGCTGTGCCGTGATGTCATGTCATTAATGTAATCTCCTATCACACCTGTAGCCCCGAACGTGCGAAAAGGAAAGTACCACATCCCCCCTCCCAGTACAACACACACATATGCAGGGAAAAAGCTACACTACATCCGTGTCAAGCAAGCAAGCAAACAAGCAAGCACCCAGGCCCGCACAAGCATCTGCACAAACCACGCCCCCCCCTTTCCACCCCCTTCCCCCAATCGCACATCGCCTGGCTCCGATCCCCGAAATGCCTTGCAGCCAGTCACCGCGGCGCGCCGCGGTGCGATGCGCTGTGCTGCGCTGTGCTGCGCTGTACTGTGCCGTTGCTGCGCTAGCTCACCGGCCGAGTCACGAAGCACACGATGGGATAGGACGGACCGGGTGCACGGCAGGAAACCGGGGGGTGTGGAGTCGCAGGAGTGACACCAGCTCACTCGTGCAACGCAAACGCAACGCACTCCGCGCAAGCAGAGAGAGACAGGAGGCGTCGGGCATCACCGGTGGTTGGGTGGTGAGCGTGCGCGAGTGAGCCTGGGGAGCATGGGCGCGGGTCCGAGCGAGAGGCGAGAAGGAGAGACCACAGCGCGTGCACGCATGCACATCCGCACAAGGATGCGTGCTTGTAAACGTATGGAGAAAGGAAAAAGGGCAGGACCAGTGGCCATAGCCTACGGCAGCCGAAGGGCTTATAGGACGAAAAAGAGAGTCAGTGGTCAGCGTCAGAGTCGGTCAGGGAGAACAGAGACACACTGCCGGGATGGAAGCCGGCGGGAGACCCGTATTGCTGCTGCGTGCGTCTGTGTGCCTCTTTCTTTTCATTCTATCATTCGTTCGTATAGGGCAGCGCGTGTGTAAATTGCGGGCTTGCAGGCGAAGTCATTTGGGGCTTGCTGTGACACCGATTTGACATGGCTCCCTATTTGCGCTGCACGCACGCCATGCACGTAGATGGATGCAGGCAAGACGAGATGCATTTACGTGAATGGCAGCCAGGTTTGAAAAAGCCGCATCGGAAAAGCCTGGCCCAGCCAGCCCACAGCCCAGGGCGAGGCAACGCAACGCAACGCAAAGCACAAAGCAAGCAAGGCCCAGGTGAGCCCTAGCATCACTTACGCGCGCTTTTTTCGGTCTCCGCCGGGGGGCACGTTCATGCATACATACACAAACGGTCGTGCATCATTGCGCGCTCAAAGTTTGATTTTTCCTGAATCCGAGGAGGGGCTTTTCGGGGATTACACAAGCGCTTGGACTGTTGTTTGTCTTCGTACATACATATACGGCGCTTCGTCGGAACCGTTTCGCATACAAACTCGTCTCGGCGTACGCACGACGAGAAGAGGAAGCTGCGAAGAACAGGGCGAAGAAAACTCTTCCTGCCAATGATGATGCTCCAGGGGGGTGAGAACCTCGTCTTACTTCGGCGGCTCTCTCGCTTGCAAAGAGTTGCTCCATATGGGGTTGTCGCAGCTGATCCTCTTTTGCCTCGGAACGTGAGCAACTGGGACCGACCGGGCATTATCCAGGAAGCCCAAGCGCGGCGTTGGCCCCCAGCCGGCAATGGGCAAGCAGAGCAGAGAAAAAGGAAGCACACACGTCGCCGCATTTCCCTAGGGCTGAACGGTAAGGCATCTCCGCTGCTCTCGTTGGACCACTCAGGCCGCGTTGAGGGCGTCGGCTCGTCGATCTGGGTCTAGGCGCAACCGGTTACCGAAAGGGGTGTCCTGAGGGGTGAAGGGGTCATGGTCCCCTTGCCAGCCTCACTCGCCCATCAACTGCGCCCCGTAGATCTCGTTTCTTTTCCTCGTCGCATATCCTGTCTTGATGTTGTTCGTGACGGCTCGCTTGGTCATCTCTTGCCCCGTCGGAGATCAGCGGCCATTTCAAGGATGGCTCGCGTCCAACGGCGGAGCCTCAGCAAAGTGAAAGGCATACAGGTCAGATCGAGTAGGCCTATCCAACGAAGGATGCTGCAGTGTTGCGGGGAATGTGCGGCGCCGACGTACCCGCCAATCGACGGGCATTCTTCTGACCCAGAGGGCGCCATGCACACGCACGGATGGGACGCCAGACAGGCGTGCATCTGGCCGGCCAGGGTCTTCTCCGCACTGTCCCGTCTGTCGGGTCATCAGACACTCTCCCAAATATTATTAGACTCGGTCGCCGCCTCCAAAGATGCTTACTCTCTTTTTCACGTCTTGCAACCTGTTTGACGCCCACTGCAGCCCGAAGTCGCACACGGCGCCCACATGAACCGGCCCCCCAGCGGCACTTCTCACTCGACCTGCCATCTCCACGTTCGCACAGGCCAGCAGAGGCCAGAGGGGTCACGACAGGTCGTGTGATATGTGAAAGGCCACTAGATGCGCTCTCGGCAACTCAGACGCTGTGATTCACGTCTCAGCGCGGCTCCGCCCTTTCTGGCCTTCCCGCCGCACCCGCAGCTTTGGCCGACGTCCACGTCCACGTCCGCGTCCTTGTCTCGAACCACCCAGAATTCACTTGGCGTGCTGTCCCCCCCTTTGACTCCGGAACACTTACTTCGCTCGACCGACACTCGAGGCCAGCATGTCGAATCTGGGCCTTATGATCTTTGTTTTCAACCAACCTTCCAAGGTGCGCAAAGGGGGGTAATGCCACCACCGCTCCCGCACACTCCACCACCATTGTCACGGCCTTTTCTATTTACCTTTCCATCCCCCGAGTCAACACCCACTTTCACGTTCGAGATGTTACCACCACCCATGATGGCCCTTTCTTTTCCTCCACGGCCCTCTCCCCCAAAGCCGAGGAAGCGTAGGCGTGCAGCGGCGGATGTGGATGGCGAGCACTCGTGTTTGCATAAGAAGAAACGGAGATTGCGCTTGTTCTTGATCACGTCGCGACTATCGCCCCAATTCTCCCATCCGGCTACTAACATTGTGGACCGGGGAAGTTCCAAGATTGCAGTGTGGGCCAAGCAAAAGGCACTGGGCCGGAATCTACTCCGTAAAGCCGCTATCCTCAACCGCATACGGCGACAAAGCATCCACGCGCTGGAGACGGCGGGCGGCCTGGGAAGAATGCTGGTGGAACAGGAAAGAGAGCAGGGGCAGCTCCACATGGCGAAATTAACCTTGATGTATGGCGGACCCGATACATGCACGCGGCCAATGAAACCAAACCACGGATATCTTGCTCGCAAGGTGGAAGTAGGAGCCGTCGACCATATGGATACGCCAGCGCCGGCATCCGGACCGCCTTCACCACCGTTTCGCCCTGCCGACGAGGACAAGACGTCAGAGTATTGCTCGCCAAATGATGCTTACGTCTACTCGACCCATCAACCCAAGTCACCCCGGCACTCCTATCTTCCTCTCCCACCTTCACCACTTGGTCTTTCTAATTATGATGCGTTCGATCAGGACGATGCGGATCTTTACTCCCACCTCGATGACGAATATGAAACGGACGACCAAGATGACTCCGCAATGCACGAAGCGGCTTTCGCGGGCCTCCTTCAGCCCCCCATGCTACGGAGAGGCAGCAGCGAGGCTCTGGCGCCTCACAGCATATTCTCCGAATCAAGCATGTTGGAGCCGGGTGAGCCGGTAGTGGGTGATTACGACAGGACCGAGGAAGGAGCCGATGCGCTTTGGCCAGACGAAGACTTCGCTCTGGACGATCCACCACTAGACGAAAAGTCCGAGCCTTCCCTATCTCCCGACTTTCCTGCGCTATTCGCCCATGTCTCTGCCGCACTGGCACCACTTACAGAGGATGTAACCTCTCCTCAGCCAAAGGCTCCGCTGAGTCAGACGTCCTCGTCGCCGAATTTTCCCACGCTCGCGATACCGGCAGGCAAGCTCTGCGCCGGGCGAACCCACTGCGAAATCGAAGACGAGAAGCAGAGGCAACGGAGTCTTATGTTCACACGGTTCGGTTCGTGAATCGCTGTGATGCCATTCTCGAAAGGTCCTTCGGTCGAATACGCGGTTTCGTCGTATTTCTGAATGTATACAGTTCTATACCCTTTGCATGAATTGGGGGCAGTTAGTTTTCATTCCAGCTTGGCATGGGTATTCAAAAATCAAAAAGCGTCTTCATTGGTCGGTTGGATGGGTTCATACTGCATGGAAGATGGATCTGGCGCAGTGAATAATGACCTGGGAATAAAAACTTTGTGCATGTTTAATTTGGGAGGCCGGATTGTCATATAGGCGGTCTACTTGATATGGAACATTGTCTTCTCCGTCCATTGATCGATATTACCACGGTTGAGAGACACCTGGAGATGCAGATGGAAGTATAGATTATTCCATGGCTACAGCAAGAGATAGCTGCCATATCATACGGTAGTGTGCATCATCGCAGTACAATTCGATGGCTCTCGGACAGAAATCTGTGTTCGGGTAAGCAAGCTGGACAAAACGGTGATGGAAGCCCATCGATCAATCCATGGCGCCCGTGAGCGTCGTCTACTTCTGTAGTTTTGCTGCTCGGTCAGCTGCTATGTCGCACATTGCCTGGCATGTATCAGAAGCCGTGGACGGATATGGGGGCGATGGTGTAGCGCTACCTGGATTGCCTCTTGGCGCTCTGCTTTGATGTCACTGCGGTCTATCCTAGCTCGCATGTTCTGCATGATGACAGGTCGCTCGCGGCCGTTTACGAAGACGCTGTTTATCCGTTAATCGTGATGGCCTAAGGAAATGCAGGGGTTTTAGGGCAGAGACGCACACATATCTAAGGCCTGGGAACTTGTCCTCATATTCTCTGTTGAGCTTGGCTAGCTGCTCTTTCTCGTCATCCCCGCCTCTTTGTAGTTGGGCCTGCTCGGCCCTGCTCTGCTCGCTCTCAACCTTTTCCCCCCCTAATCTCGGGTGCGAGCAGAGTATCTCTGATAGCTTCGCCGCGCTCTCCGGTTCGTCCGACTCGGCCAGCGTAGCTAATTGAGCGTTGACGGCAGCGACGAGAGTTTCATAGCTTGGGAAAGTAGTGGACCTTAGCACGGGCAGCGAGAGAGCGTGGAGGGGCGGCGATGGCTCAAAGAGTAAATCTAAAACTCTTGTGCGCTCCTCGTCGGGAAGATGCGATAGGCTGTGGATGGCAGGCAGTGACGTCATAGTGGAAGAAGGCGTTGGGCAACAAATTAGGATTTGGAGCAGAGATGAGACAAAACAACGCGTGAACAGGTATGGAATGGGACAGGGTGAACCCTAAATAGCGGCGTGGGTGGGAGGGTGAGGGTGCGAAAGCCGTGCTAGTGCAGAGCTGCAGGATGACGGACGCCTCCGACCGACGGCGAAGTGAGCCGGGTGCGGGACTGCACACGGAGGGTGAATATTGGACAGAGAAGACAGTTGGACTAAGGTAGGATCCGGTGGGCAAAACGCAGCTGTAAGGGGCAATTCAACGTCGTGGGGCGGCGCTTTTTCTCGAGTTTGCAGCCAAGGCGCTCCAACGTCCAGCTTCCGTCGAGCTGCAGCTGGTGGATGTTGAAGCTGGCGGGCCAGGGCGTGTTGTTTACACCGGGCGGCCTTTTCCGCTTGTCTCCTCTACCATCCGATCTGTGGCCATCGGTGGGCGGCTTGGGGGCCTGGAATGCAGGTAGTTGTGTACATAGAAAGCCAGCCAGGAACCGTGCAGGGTTCAGTCGTATAGGGCGGGGTAGGAGGAGCCCATAGCAGGGGTCATGATGCAACACATTCTCGCTCGCTGCTCCCATCGACGACTCCAAATCTTGCGCGCGCGTCGGCTCCGCCATCACCGGAGCGGAGGCGGTAGGGCGGTAGGGCGATAGCACGGCACCAAAAATGGGAACAGGTTGTGTAGACAGCAGAGGGATCATCGCCGGGTACGGCATAGCGTGATCTCTTCGTGGGCATTCCTGTCGTCGCCTCTTCCCCAGGTCCTGCTTGGCGCAGCTGGCGCAGTCTGAAACATTTGCTGTTCCTCTCGTCGCCGTGTGCCCGCAGAGTCTCCTCTCTGCGTGAACGCTGCACTCCTCCCGCTGCCCGTCGCCCTGTGGTGTGTCTCTGCTGAGCACATGGTCCGTGGCCCGTCCCTGACCAGCGCACCTCCCACCCCCCTGAAGCCCAGACGCACGGGCGCCCTTCTGCAGCCTCGCTCTTCTCTCTGCCGAGCGCAATCCTCTGTCTATCTGAAGTCTGCCCAGAGACTTTCAGCGGCCGTACACCCTCGATCTTTGCCATCTTCCACGAGCACGTCCGCCGGTCGACATGTCTCTGAATGGCCTCGACGATGCCGATGTGACCGCCGCATACCAGACGGCTCTGGGGGAGCCCGGCGGCTGGTACGTACAACGACCCACTGCATGTGTGCCTGGATGGCCTTGCTCATCTGGCAATACAGGTTCCTACTCAAGTACACCTCTCGCGACTCTGTCGATATCTTCACACGCGGGACCGGTGGCGCGACTGAAGCTCGAGGTGCTATTGCAACATACGAAGAGAAGTCGCCCTTATACGGCTTTCTGCTCTACCGTCGGCGCAAGGTCTTGATTAAATGCGTCCCTGAGGGCACATCACGATTACTTCAAGGCATGCCGTTTCCAACTCGTGCCGGGACCACACAACGCTAACGCATGCATCAGCCCGTGTCGCAGTACACTTTACCGCCATCACAGAGAAATTCACCCCCCACGATGCCACCTTCTCAATTGCTACCGCAGATGAGCTTAGCGACGGCGCCCTGACATCTGCCTGCTCCCTCCATACCGCCGCACCCTCGAGCAGCTCTTCCACCTCCTCCTCGCATCGGCACAAGTTGGATGAGATAATTGAGGATGCAGAGGAAGGCCAAAGCTCGCCTAGCGAGACCGCTTCGACAGCACGCCCGGCTACAGCAACTGCACCTGTCGAGGGCCATACCGCCGAGAACAGCACAGTACCAGAGTCTAATCAGCACATAACGGCCGAAGATGTCAAGCCCACGCCTGAACCGTCGCACACCACCCAAGTCACTGCAGATCAGGATGAGCTGCCACTAGTGCCCAACACCGCGCCATTGGCTGATGCTTTCAAAAATTATGATTCGCTGTTTGAGAATGGGCCAGATCCACGACTGTCCTCGCAGACGGCTCGGCCTGCCATATCCGATCTTTATGCTGAGATATATGCGCAGTATAATAAGCCGAAAGTGAAGCTGGGGCCAAGGCCAAAGGCATCGTTGGATATCAAGAGACCACACACATCAGGCAGTAGTTCGCAGAGCGTAGCGAGGCCTATATCAACATTGCCTGCTGGCCTGCGCGCCGCCAATCGCAAGACCGAGACTAAGCGGCCCAAGTCGAGGGACGCCAGTACTGTACCAACGCTCGCATTGCCTCCACCCCCGCCTATTCCCACAGTGCCCGATATTCCCGTGTCACCCATGCACCCCCCCAAAAGTCCCGCCAGTGTCAAATCCCTGCCTGCAAATGCGTACAGTAGCTTGAGCCACAAATCCCACGGCGTCACCCCCGAGAAGCAACGCCTAATGAGAGCTCTTGAAATGAGAAAAAAGCATATGAAGGCCAAACAAGAACGAGAGGCGGCTGAGGCTGACGCAGAGGCGGGGGCTAATGTCGGGCCTGAGACTGTGATTCCATCCGAAAGTGTGAAGGAGACTGAATTTTCGACACGGGCGGAGTTGCCGATTGACGAATCGAATGCTAGCACAGTGGGGGCCGCTAATAGCACCGAGGCGGTTGAATTCGATACTTTGACTACAGATTGCAAGGAGGTAGTTACCGACTCTTCCCTCACACTCAACCGTAACATAGGTGGGTCGCCATCCATGGAGGACACTTCGGCTGGCCACGAACAATCCAGTTCAGAGAATGCCAGAACTCCGTTCGCACACGATGAGTTTGACGCTGGCGCGACACCCACCCAGACGGAGCCGGATGACGTGCACTCAGCAGCTTCACCAATATCAGCTCAGACTCAAGGCTCGTCTTGTGCGCCGTCAACAAGGCCGTCCTCTATATCTGAAGATGATCCGATCGCAGCTCAAGAACCAAAGCTTCAAATCTCAAAAGACAGCCGAACTTTAGTTGATGAATCGTTGGCAGACGAAAAGGAAGATTCGGTTGAAAGTACTCCCACCGTAGTACCGGAGAACTTGACGCCAATCCCATCCGTTGAAGTTTACCGACAGGCTGACGAGCCGTCCGTAACCGAAAGGTCGCCCCGGAAAAAGAAGAGAGAATCTATGGTCTTTCAGCTGCCTGCAGATCTCGACGATGCCCGCGCACGGAGAAGATCAAAAAGGGAATCTATGATCTTGCCACTTTCAGGATCGCCCGAAGAAGGTCAAAGCAGGATGGGACAGCGAATTTCCATGATGCTGTCTACGACTAACGAGCCAGGTTCTTCGGATGGGAAAGAAAAACGGCGGCTTGTGATTGATCCAACTCACTTGAGTGCAGAAAGTTCTGAAGCAGAATACTTATCGGATGATTCCTTCATGGAAGAATTACAAAGTGCGAAATTCGAGGAAGCAAAGCCAGTATCCGTGTCTAAGTCTCCCATCACTCCATTTTTCCCCCGCAAATCCTCCACAGGGATCGTCATTCCCCAAAGGTCAGCCTCGCAGCAATCACTCAGCGTCGACCGTACGTCACCTGACCAGTCTGGCCCACGGAAGCTATCTGGCCCATGGTTGACCCATGCTAACACCGACACCGTGGTTGTGGCGAAGAAGATTAACGTTTCGTCGGGCATCTCACAAAGGATCAAGGCTCTCGCAGAGAAATCGAATCGTGACTCGAGCGCATCACTGAGCCCGTTTCCTACACCCGATGCTGGCAGTTCGTTTGTTGCTCAGCGCAGGTCATCCTTCTTTGCTACCCCTCCGGAGGGTAATTCTCCAAATGCCAAAACTAGCAATTCCTCCCGAATATCGTTGGTCAATGTCCCTCGTTCCGTAACGCCCGAAAAGAAGTCCACCGCGCAGCCACTCTTCACCACTGCCGCTTCTCGAGGGCCCCACAATCGGCAGCAAGATACCCAACCTGAATCTGTTCAGGTCACTGCAAGGATTGTTCGCGATTCACGACCACAGCCTGCTCCTTCGATGCCAACCGAGCACACCCCGCTCGAACTACACCAGAGCCCCATCATCATTGATCACCAGAAGTCTGTTCGGCCACCTTCGAGTTCGCGGCAGAGCCCTATCAAAGCTGAGGCTACAATATCCAGGCCACCCTCCTCATCAACAAAGGAAGCCACGGCTGCACTTCCCCGATCTTCTTCAGAGAGCAGCTGGCGATCTTTTGGCCGTCGAATGAGTGAGTCAAGATCTGGAGGCCCGCCACGAAGTTTATCAGCCCACAGCTTGGAGAGTAGTGATGAGAAGGCGGAGAAGAAAGAGAAGAAGGATTCCAGAGCCAGCAAACTGTTCAAACGCATGTCATCCATCTCCTCCATAACCAGGAAGAGCTCGTCGGCTCCGATAACGCCCGAAGAAGACCTTGAAACGAATCATTTACCATCTTTGCGAGAGCCGCCTTCACCTGTGCAGGTTGGCGATCTCAATATCCAGTTCCCAGACACTTTGGTATGAAATTTTGATTGATTACGTTTGTACACAGCTAATCAGCAACACAGTTATGGAAACGAAGATGGGTCGAGGTTGACACCATGGGTAATCTCGTCTTGAGCCTTTCGAAATCGAATGAGGTCCGTAGCCTAAGATGCGGAGACGCGTACCACCACACTAACACTCAGCAGCAATCGAAAGGCATCACTAAACGCTTTCATTTGACCGAATTTCGCGCGCCCTATGCACCAGACTTAGATCAACAGGAGCTTCCTAACAGCGTCATCCTCGACTTCCTCGATGGCCGAACACTGCAATGCGCCTGCACGACCTATGCTGGGCAGGCTCAAGTGCTGCAAAGTAGGCAACACCCTCTGGCTTCATCCCAGCCGCTAATGCTATCTTAGTTCTACGCGAAGCTCATGAAGCCTGGATCGTATACAATCAAGCTTTATAATTCGTCTTACCTACCCCAGTAACCCTCAAATTATTCTGAGGAATCCACTCTTTATTCTCCTATCCAAGTCACATACCCACGCGCAACCGAGGCCACTACTACCGCCGTCTTGTTTTCTCCTTTGTCATCTTTTTTCCAAAACCAAAAAGACGACTATGACTGCATGACCACCAAATCACAGACTCACTCTCACACAACTCTTTCCTACTGCTGCTAGCTTCTGGCTTCTGAAATTTGCCGATGCTGCTCTGGCTGTTCAAGCGCCTTCTCTCTCTTTTGTTTTGGTACAGCGAATTGCATCGGGTGGGGTTTTCCTAGAGCACTGGCTTTTTTTTCTTTTGTTTATCTCGTGGAGCGAGCGAAGGAGAAGGTGCGGGCGATTACTAAAAAGAGGGTTTGTGGATTGTTTCTCTCCCCTCGTTGGAGTTCATCGGATTGCTACCTACTTACCTACCTACGTTCTTATTCCGAACGTCCGAGGACGGCTCGGGGGGTTTCACGCCTTTTTCTTCTGTTTACTTTCGAAAGTACCTCTTTTACTTTTCTTTTTTTCAGGCTGAGGCTGATGATAATCAGGCCTAGGGGAGGTGAGCCTTTGTCTCTTCTGAGGAAGGATTGGGATCGGGGGGATTAGTCTTGGTTTGGGTAAACAATGCGCAGATTGCAGAGCATGCCATACCAGGCCTGCTGTCCCTGTGTTTTTCGTTCCTGCCCCCTTCAGAAGGAGGGGTAGGAGGACAGAGAAGAGAGGGTGTGGGAGAGAAAACATAGCGGAAGGAGAGACTGGTTTGAAGTACGGTTTCTTTTCTTCTTTTTTTGTATAATATTTAATCCCCCTTCTTGCGCTTGCTGGGTGGTCGAGCTACTTTTTTACTTTTTTTTTTCCAAGAAGATAGGCTTCATTTCGTTGAGCTCGTGAGGTAAAATTCGGAATCGAATTGAGTGTGTCGAACTAAGGACGTTTGCGTGCGCGTGTGATTTTTGGTTCCTTGTGCTGTGCTGCGTTATTTTTGTGCAGGGACGCGAGGTAGTTGGTTTCCTTTTTTGTTCCTGCTCCCTGTAGTTATGCCTACCCGCAGTAGGTGAAGATTACACGTAGTACGAAGGGACGGTACCAGGCCAGGCCGATGGGATAGGGGTCCCTCAATCTTTTCCGGGAAGTGTGGGGAAAGAGAAATGCTTGCTATTGGGCAGCGACGATTAGGAGGGAATCGTACCATCCGGAAGCCGGGATGCCGGTGGAAAGCGGTTTCTTGGCCAGGGCTGGGCGTAGGTATGGTTATCTGGCATAGAAGATGAAGGGTCTGAGGGACGAGAGGTTTTTTGTTTGTATTTAAATTGTGTGCTCGCCTCGCCTCTTTGCGTCCTTTGGAATAGCGTTGTTCTTGATTGTTCTGAACGGCTGGGTTTGAATTGGAAGCGTGTGACTATTATACGCCACTTTAGAAGGTAATAGTGGACGGCAACACATTCTTTGCGAGTCTGCAGGGAATTTTTTTCAGATCCTGCGGCAGGATCCGTATCGAGATAAGCTCGATATTAGCATTGCTCAACTAATCATGGAACATATTGACACGCATCATCCAATTATCTCACACGAAGTCAATATCGAGATTGGATCCACTTACATCAAAGATCCTCTTCCGGAGCTCAGCGACGAGCACTGCCGTTGTCCATTACAGCGCCTGGGTGTTTAACGTTCCAAGGAATTGTCTGCATGCACTGGCAGAAACCGCAACTATACATTTTACTGAAGTTGAGATGTTTAACTCTGCGCAAGGGCTAATAGATCCACTGGCAATAGCAAAGTATTTTCATTCTTTCGAGCTTTACCTATCACAGCTGGTAAAACTCTGAAAAGGCGCCCCCACAAGCGGCGTTCTTACGCAACATGCTTACCTTCACATCGCTCTACCGCGTGCGAGCCGGCTGCAAGGAGAGTACACGAATGGTATTCGATCAAGATTGCAAGCGGCGAAGGTCTGGTAAGCTTCATTCAGTCTATTGTTCGCTTCGGCTTGACTTCGTGTACACAGTAAAAGGGAAAAAGCATGTCGTCTACAGTATTAACAGTCTATGGGTGTGGATTTTCTCGCGCATAATTAAACGGGGTTTTGGTCAGCTGAAAAGAAAAAGGATACATTTGGCCTCCAGCCCTTTGTGGGACAGAGGAAAAAATAAATATAGGATATTGAAGCATGCTGATATAAACAATCTTAGGCTTTAAAATAAGTCAAATTCCATTATGTACATTCACACCCTTTCTGTTCCCATGTATACTAATACCGATTATATTCTTTAATACTATTAAGTATAACGGCAGAAACTCTAACACGACGCTTCATAACTCCATAGCCTCTATATGATTAGTGTAATCTATATTCAAATCCTATACCAAATCTTCATGTTCTACGCACAAATCGAGATGAGGTTGATATACGTGAGACACTTTAAGATATATCGAAGAACATTGCTCGATTAGAACAGAGTGATGTGGATGCTGACATTGTATCTTATGAGGAGAGTTGACTAACAGATGCTCGCTTGTCGGGCCTTCCTACCAATCTAAAAGATGAGATCAGAGTGAAGATCGTTGAAAGAGCGCATGGAATGTAAGATCCACAAATAGACTCATAGACTCATAGACTCTAGCTGACATGGTCAGGTTTCGTTGGAACAATTACCCCCAACTCTAGATGCAACCTACGAGTGCATGCTGTCGGAAATTTCCGGACATGATCGTGACAATGCGCTTCATATCCTCTATTGGCTGACGTTCTTAAAAGAGCCGCTCACACTGGTAGAGGTAGCTGATACCGCAGTTTTAAGACCCGAGAGATTTGACCCTAAAGGCAGACTAAATTAGGTCATCGAAGTGCTTAGAAGATGCCATTCTCTGGTTACTATATCATACCGTGGTAGCACTTTGAGACCCGAAGAAGAGCGACTAATCCTTTTGCACATTTTTCTGTAAAAAAATACCTACTTTCTGA
>Ga0247757_10001619_pt1 | contig 14109 bp, 8 predicted proteins | sample UWRJL126311R4_FD_180929 | JGI IMG/M metagenome (GOLD analysis project Ga0247757, IMG submission 180929) | Plant litter microbial communities from Arlington Agricultural Research Station in Wisconsin, United States - UWRJ-L126-311R-4 | ecosystem: Environmental > Terrestrial > Plant litter >... | reverse complement strand
CGCCCATAAACGGGATCGAAGTAAAACTGGCCGAAGATGGAGAGATCTGCGTAACCGGCCCCTGCGTAATGCTGGGTTATTACAAACGCCCCGACCTTACCGCCGAAACCGTGATCAACGGATGGTTACATACCGGTGATATCGGTGTATGGGATGAAGACAGATTTCTGAAGATCACCGATCGCAAAAAAGAACTTTTCAAAACCAGCGGCGGAAAATATGTAGCGCCACAACCTATCGAGAATAAACTAAAAGAAAGCGCTTTTGTAGAGCAGGTGATGGTAGTAGGCGCCGAGAAAAAATTTGTAGGAGCGCTCATCGTACCCTCTTTCAGCGGGTTGAAAGAGTGGGCAAAAACCCATGATATCTCCTTTACCAACCAGGAAGAACTGGTACATAACCCCGAAGTATTGAAGCTGTACAAACGTATTGTTGAAGAATACAACGCGTTCTTCAACCATGTAGAACAGATCAAGAAATTCGAACTCCTGCCCCGCGAATGGACCATAGAAACAGGCGAAATGACACCCAAGATGAGCCTGAAAAGAAAAGTGGTCATGGAAAAATTCCGCGACGCGATAGACAGAATTTATGCATAATAAAAAAGCCGGATTTTCTGGCTTTTTTTATTGGCGATGTATATCTTGGTAAGGGTTTATTAGTTTATTGGTTTATCAGTTTACTGGTTTATTGGTGGTATGTGGCGGCCTGCCAATCAACTAATCAACCAGTAAACCAATAAACTGATAAACCAATCAACTAATAAACCACTAAACCACTAAACCAACAATCACCATATGAGAAAACTCGTCAAAGCATTGCTTGTCATTGTTGTTATTTTGCTGGTACTCGTAGGAGGTGCTGCAGGCTATGTTTATTTCTTTCTTCCCGATGTGGGCGCTGCGCCTGAAGTTACCATCGAAAAAACACCCGAACGCCTCGAGCGCGGGAAATACCTGGCTGAACATGTGGCGCTTTGTGTAGACTGTCATTCAACGCGCGACTGGACACAGTTCTCAGGTCCAATGACCCAGGAATCTTATGGCAAAGGGGGTGAAATTTTTCCAAGGGAATTTGGCTTCCCTGGTATTTTTTATGCTAAGAATATCACACCGGCTGGTATCGGCAAATGGACGGATGGAGAAGTGTTGCGCGCCGTTACCAGCGGTGTAAGCAAAGACGGTTCTGCATTGTTTCCCCTGATGCCTTACCAGCACTATGGCGTCTCCGATAAAGAAGATGTTTACAGTATCATTGCCTATATACGCAGCCTCCCCGCTATCCCCAATGATGTGCCTAAGTCGCAACCGGATTTCCCGGTGAATATTCTGTTGCATCTTTCTCCCGCAAAACCGGCTTTTGTGACCAGGCCAGCGGAATCCGATACGGTTAAATATGGACAATACCTGGTTACAATGGCAAGCTGTATGGACTGTCATTCGAAAGAAAATCGTGGTGAAATTATCAAGGGTACAGAGTTTGGTGGTGGCAGGGAATTTATCCTGCCTGGCGGAACAGTGCGTTCGGCCAATATTACCTTTCACAGCACCGGTTTGGAAGGATGGACAAAAGAACAGTTCATCGCCCGTTTTACCGCTTACACGGACTCGTCTTATAAATCGCCCAAATTGGCATTGACAGATTTCAACACACCCATGCCCTGGACGATGTATGGTGGAATGAAAACCTCCGATCTTGCAGCCATCTACGCCTACCTGCGCTCGCTTAAGCCGATGGAAAGCAAGGTGGAGAAGTTTACAGCAAAGAAAAGCTGAAGAATATCGAACAAGGAACAAGGAATATCGAATATTGAATGGAATTGGGAATTGGGGACAAATCGGACCAATTCCCAATTCCTAATTCCCAATTCCACTTCGATATTCCCATCCTTGTTCGATATTCCCTTTGTTTGTTATCGAAATCTTCCCGATATTAGTCGGCTGCCTTATCCGGCAGGATCTAACAATTGCCGCAAATGCAGTTACTGGTAAGTATCGATTCATATAAATCCCTGTTCGAAAACTCGCTTGATGCATTCTTTATCGCCACGGTCAGTGGGCAGATACTGGAAGTGAACCAGGCCGCCTGCCTGATGCTTGGCTATACCGAAGATGAGATCAGGAAACTGGGAAGGGACGGTATTATAGATACTACCGGCCCGCATTTTTCCCTGCTATTGCATGAACGTTTAGAAAAAGGCAATATCAAAAGTGTTGTGACGGGAATCAGGAAAAACGGAGAGCGTTTTCCGATGGAACTTTCTTCATTGATCATGACAGACGAGCATGGCGATCAGTTTGGTGTAACCCTGGGAAGGGATATCTCCAGAAAACCCTCAGAATTACCCGGTCTGGAAGCATTGGTCAAAGAAACCAATATCATGCACCAGAAAGAAGAAGACAGCCGTGCCTTATTGGAAACCGTATTGAATAGCCTGACCGATGGGTTCTTTATCGTCAACAGAAACTGGACCATCCTTTTCTGGAATACTGCTGCCGAAAAAATGCTGGGTAAATCTGCTGATCAACTGATCGGTAAAAATCTCTGGGAAGAATTCCCCGACCTGGGATTCCTGCGCCAGTATGATGAATACCAGCGTTTGTATGAAAAAAATACTTCCATCCGTTTCAGGGGCTATTTCCCTCAATACAAAACCTGGGCTGATGTAAGTGCCTATCCTTCGGAAACAAATATATCGGTTTATATCAAGGACGTTACCGAAGTGCGTAACCTGCGTACGCTCGAAAAACTGGAGAGAAATGTATTGGAGATGAATGCACGCGCGGACAGTGACCTGGGTGATACACTTAATTTTTACCTGAAAGAAATACAGAATATTCATAACGGTATGTTCTGTTCAGTGATGCGCTTAAAAGGAAACCAGCTATTCAACTGGTCAACACCAAGCCTCTCTGAACAATTCTGTGCAGAATTAAATGGGATCGTAGTCGGGGAACAGGCTGGCTCCTGTGGCACCGCGGCTTACCGTAAGGAGAAAGTGATCGTTTCGGATATCGCCAATGATCCCCTGTGGACATACGGAAGACAGGCATGTGAAAGGGAAGGCATTAAGGCATGCTGGTCATTTCCCATCCTCGATAGCTACAATAAAGTGATGGGCACTTTTGCCGTCTATTATAAGAAGATAAAAATGCCTGCCAGGGAAGAAGAGTACACGATTGAGCGTGCAAAGAACCTGTTGGTGATCATCCTCGAAAATAAACTCTCGGTAGAAGCCGTAAAACTCAGTAACCAAAGCTATGATATGGTGGCATTGGCTACCAACGATGCCATCTGGGACTGGGATACCGCAACAGATATTGTTAACCGCACCGGCAAAGGCCTGCAGATGCTTTTTGGTTATGACCTTGAAGAGGCGCAGCAGGAAAAAGACTTCTGGCACAAACGGATGCATCCCGATGATTACCCGGGTGTGATGCAGAAACAGCGTGAGATCCTGAGCAATCCCGAAGAAGTGTATTGGGAGGATGAATACCGTTTTCTCAAAAAAAATGGCCAGTACGCTTATGTACACGACAAAGGATACATCATCCGCGATGCGCATGGGAGAGCAGTTCGTTTGCTGGGCGCTACCAGGGATATTACCGAGCGTAAAGAGAATGAGGCATTATTACTCGAACTCAATAACCGGCTGAAACAAAGAGCCGATGAGCTCGCAGCCTCCAACGTGGAGCTGGAACGTTTTGCCTATATCGCCTCTCATGATATGCAGGAACCGTTGCGGATGATCACCAGCTTCCTGCAATTGTTTAAGAAAAAGTATGAGGACCAGATAGATGAAACGGCGGAGCAGTATATCCATTTTGCAGTGGATGGCGCCGAGCGGATGCGTAAGCTGATCATGGACCTGCTGCAGTATTCAAGGGTTGGTTCCAACAAGGGCGATTTTGAGAATATCCATACGGATGGTTTGGTAAATGAAGTAGTAAATGTATTTTTGGCCGCAGTAGAGGAAACCGGGGCCAGGATTACATTCGATAAGCTGCCCGATATGCATGGGAACAGAACACAGCTGTTCCAGCTTTTTCAGAACCTGATTGGTAACGCGCTGAAATACCATAGCAGCGAACCACCACAGATACACATCAGTGGTAAAGAAGAAGAAAAATACATCCAGTTCAGTGTGAGAGACAATGGCATCGGTATCAAACCGATTTTCTTTGAAAAGATATTTGTGCTTTTTCAGCGGCTGCATCATAAAAATGAATACAGCGGTACAGGCATTGGCCTGGCCATCTGTAAAAAGATCGTGGAAAAGCACCATGGAAAAATATGGCTGGAATCGGAACCAGGTAAAGGAAGCTGTTTTTACTTTACCATCAGTAAATCGCTGGACCTGTTAACTCATTGAAAACACAAACCGGTTAAGGCTGCATGCACATGAATGAAAAACCAATAACTATCCCGGGCAGCAACAATCCCACTATCCTGATTGTTGAGGATAATCCCGGTGATCTTTTCCTGCTCGAGGAAACACTGCGGATGACCCGCTTGCCTTTCGAGCGCATATTGAAAGCCCGCAGCGCGGCGGAAGCCATCGCTATCCTCGAAGAAGGATCTGTCAGCATCGTATTGTTGGATCTTTCATTGCCCGATAGTTCGGGATTCAATTCTTTTGACCAGGTAAACGCCTATGCGGCAGATATACCCATCATCGTATTGACAGGTTTGGCCGATATGGAACTGGCACTTGAAACCATGGCCAATGGAGCGCAGGATTACCTGATCAAAGGAGAATTTGATGAGCGATTACTGGCCAAATCCATCCAGTATAGTATCGAACGTAACCGTATCCGCGAAAGCCTGAAAGAAAGCAATGAAAGCTATCGCAACCTTTTTTACAATAATCCGCTTCCCATTTTTATCTGGGATCTCCATAACATGCGCATACTGGAAGTAAATGATATTGCGCAACAGGAATACGGTTATACCCGCGAACAACTACTGAACATGACCGTTCTTGATCTGCGCGTGGAAAAAGAGCATGATCTTACAAAAAAGTTTATCCAGGAATTCATCGAAACCGATCTGACCAAGCGCTCCGATATCTGGTATCACCGCAAGAAAAGCGGCGAAGTAATGGTGCTGGATATATCCTCGCATAAAATAGATTACAAAGGCGTTACGGCTATCCTGGCCATCCACAATAATATCACCGAAAAGATAAGGCTGGAAGAGAAGCTTAAAGAAGAACGCCTGCTGAAACAGAAAGAGATCACCGAAGCCACGATACAGGTACAGGAAAAAGAGCGTTATGAGATCAGTACCGAACTGCACGATAACGTAAACCAACAACTCACAGTAGCGATGATGTACATCGCTTCGGCGCAACAGAAAATGCCGGAGCAGTCGGCACTGCTGAAACAGTCTTCTTCTTTTATATTGAATGCGATCGAAGAAATACGCAAACTCTCACAAAACCTGGTAACGCCCCTGATCAAACATTTTGGGCTGAGCAAAGCGATTGAAGGTTTGCTGGATGATATCTCCGGCGCCAACACATTCAGTATCGAATTAACCGCAGATGCTTTTTACGAGGAAGACATCAAATACGATTTCAAACTGAACCTTTTCCGGATCGTGCAGGAGCAGATGAACAATATTATCAAACACGCCCAGGCCAGCACTGTAAACCTGGAACTAAAACGCGATGACAAAAAGATCTGCCTGAAAATATCCGATAACGGTATCGGCTTTGATGTGAACAAACAACACAAGGGTATTGGCATCTACAATATCATCAGCCGTACAGAACTGTACAGCGGGGTGGTGAATGTGAAGTCTGCACCCGGTGATGGCTGTAGTATCGATATCTGTTTCCCTGTAAAAAAGGAAATACTGGTTTAATTAACGCCGGGTTGTTTTAATTGCCAGCCTGTTTTCTGTTTTTCTGCGTCTACCAGCTGCTTTACATCAGACAATAATTTTTTGGCATCGTAGATGATACCATCTTTGATGGTATAAAGTACTCCGCCGGTTCTTACAACTTTGTTGTCTGCTGTCAGCTCAATAGCACCTGTGCCATATAATACCTGCAGGTTCTTTAATGGATTGGCATTGATGATCACAATGTCTGCGAGTTTGCCTACTTCTATGCTGCCGATCTCTTTTTCCATTCCCAATGCCTGCGCGCCGTATAAAGTAGCGGAACGGATCACTTCCAATGGATGGAATCCGGCTTCGCGCAATAATTCGAGTTCACGGATATAGCCAAAGCCATAAGTCTGGTAAATAAATCCATTGTCGGAGCCTGTGGTTACACGGCCGCCGCGGTTTTTATATTCGTTTACGAAAGTCATCCACAAGCGGTAATTGTTCTTCCATTCCACCTCCTGTTCTGTACCCCAGTGATGCCAGTAAGAACCATGCGATTGCAGGCTGGGTTCATAAAATTTCCAGAGGGATGGAAGCGTATAACTCTCATGCCATTCTGCGCGGCGGGCACGCTGCAGGTCGCGGTTGGCATCGTAAATGTTGAATGTGGGATCGAGTGTGAAATCGAGCGCGATAAGTTCATTCATCACTTTGTTCCAGTGTTCACTGTAAGGTGCAGCCGCCTGTTTCCACAGTTTACCAGCTTCTTCAAAACGGTTTTGTTCGTTGTTATAATTGTAGTCGAGGGGGAATTGCTGGATGGTTTTATCCGTGAACAAAGCTTCAGGCAATCCATACCAGTGTTCCATGCTGGTCATGCCGGCGCGTGCGGAATTCAGTACATTCCATCTGGCCACATCTGTCTGCGCATGATGGCAGCAGGAACGCAATCCCAGTTTTTTATTCTCACGGATAGCGGCATCCATTACTTCGGGTGAAGCGCCAAAGAATTTGATGCCATCAGCACCTTTTTCCTTATTCGAGCGGACCCATGTTCTTGCCTGGTCGGCGTTGGTGATCGGCGTGGTGCTCCCCTGGCCAAAAACAGTATAGGCAAATATTCTTGGTGCGGTGATCTGGTTGGCGGCACTTTTTGCTTTTTCATCCAATACCCAATCAAGACCATTACCTGCCGATGGATCCCGGATGGTGGTGATGCCGTGTGCCATCCATAATTTGAAAACATATTCAGCCGGTGTTCCCTGCTGGGCGCCGCCGATATGTCCATGCATGTCGATCAGTCCCGGCATTGCGTACATGCCTTCGCAGTTGAGTTCTTTGCCGCCTTCTTTGAGCTTGGGTCTGCGTGCGGGGTCGATGGTTTGGCCGGGGCTTCCCAAAGAAGCGATCTGAATAATGCGGTTCTTTTCGATCACGATATCGATTGGTCCCAGGGGCGGCGCACCGGTGCCATTGATCAGCGTGATACCGCGGATGATGAGTTGGGTGTAGGGGCCATCACCTTCTTTTTTCTCGGGGGCTTTGGGGATCTGGGCGGTGATCGTATAACAGCAAAAGCTGCAGACAAGAATAGCAAGCAGTTTTCTCATAACAGTAGTTGTGGTATGAAGATAGGATGGAGACGTGGAAATGCAAAGCCAGGTGTTGGCGTGGTATCGTGTTTACGTAATACCCTTAGATGAGGATTTTTTTTCAACACAGAGACACGGAGGGCACGGAGTTGCACAGAGGGAATGCTTATAGGCGATCTCTTCGCGCCTTTGCCGACTTAACGCCTTTGCGTGAAACAAAAGAATTTCACGCAAAGGTGCAAAGGAAGCCAAGGCGTAAAGGATTTGTTCAAATTAAATGTGTTCTGCGCTTCGTTTCGCCTCCACATATTTCTGCCGGATCACGGTCTGCACCGGCACGTTGTTGATCTTACTTTCCAGCCAGGAAATAATATCGAGGTACATAAATGCCCTGCTTTCCATTGGGCTTTTTTCCAGTGGCTTCAAATTAGCCAGCAGTGTTTCGAACTGCGGTTTCAGTTGTTTGGGCGTTAAACGGAACGACTTCCTCAGGAACGCGAAAATCTCCTCCTCTACTGTACTTAAGTTCTGCATTTTGTACATGAAGCGGTAAACAGATTTCACAAGGTATTCAAGCAGGTCGAAGTTGCCTAGTTCATAGTGTGCGATCAGGTGCAGCAAACGCGCGTAGCATTGCAGGTCGGTGCGCAGATCCACTTTCAGGTTGATGATCTTGTTGAGATAGTCGATACTCTTATCAAAATTTCCACTCCCGAAATACAGCGAGGCTATCTTGTAATAGAATACGAGAACACGATGCCTGTCGAGATAGAGTTCGTATTCCTGTAATTTTTCTTCGAGTTCAGGAACCAGTTCCAAACCTTTCGTGAAACTTCCTTCCAGGAAATGCTTGTTCAGGCGTGCGATATTGAGGTAAACGAAAGTCTGTATCAGGTTGTTGCGGTTCTGCTGCACCGCGGGCAACGCCATGAATTGCTCAAACTTTTGAATCGTTTCGTTGAATTTCTGGTAATTCCGCAGATCAAAATGCGCACTGGCAAGATTGTGCAGGCCCTTAATGTATTGCGCCGTTTCGATCTCGATCATTTTGGGTTCCGTATCAAACAGGTCAACCCATTTCTGGCAATACCGGTAGTAAAGCAACAGGTTCTGCGTGATGAATGCATGCCAGCAATAACACTGGTACAAATACAATCGCTCATAAAAACCCTTGCATTCTTTTGTTTTTGCGATAACCGCGTTGTTGAGGAATGCATCTACTTCTGCAATATCTTTCTCGTTTCTTGCATGCCCGTTACGGATATACCAGCTGTATAGTTGCAACGATAAATTCGATAAAGTCCCGATCGTTGTCAGGCGGCAGATCACTTCATCAGATTCGGCGCTCAGTTTTTCCGCCCGGTCCTGCATACTTCGGGTAATATGCAACGATTCGATCTTTTTCTCCAGGAACAGTACCTGTTGGAGGTAAGTAGACTGGTGATTATTTCTTGCCATCTCCTTGATCCGGTCGAGGATCCGCAGGCTCTGGTGATACAATCCTTTATTATAGAGTAAGCGGGCGAAATCGAGCTGCTCATGTAATTGCAGGTCGATATTCTCATCCTGGTTCAGAAAACGCAGGCTGTTCAGGATTTCGCGGTAGAGATGGGCCTTGAGGTTGGACAGCTGTTGTTTCTGGATGGCTGGATTCCTAACTAACATTTGTTCTTCATCGTATTGCTTCATTTTATCCAGCGCATCGAACAATTGCACCACTTTCAGGTCGCCGGAAGCGGAGTTCCGGTTCATATAGATCTTAAAATTCCTTTTTTCAGACCTTTCGAGAGACTGGATCAGCTGGAACAAAGCATCTGTAGAACGGTTGGGCATCGTAATTCTTTTATGCTGAAATCCAGTACTGGTAAGGGTTTCAGGTCTTTCGGGCAACGTTATAGAGCGTAATATAGCCCCAATTTTGATTGCTTTTACCCATAATAGCTAGCTACATTCGAATATGACAGGCTATCTTTTGTTATTAAAGGCAATCGGTAACAAAAATAAATAGCCTGTCTTTTTATCTGAACGATTGTAAAAGAAAATATTCCATGGACCAGGTTTTCATTTTTGATACTACTCTACGCGATGGCGAACAGGTGCCAGGTTGCAAGCTCAATACCAAGGAAAAACTGGAATTGGCGGCAAAACTGGAGGCATTGGGAGTAGACATCATCGAAGCCGGCTTTCCTATCTCCAGTCCAGGTGATTTTGATTCGGTAGACCAGATCTCCCGTCTCATAAAAAACGCTGTTGTATGCGGTTTGAGCCGCGCCGTGCAGAAGGATATTGAAGTAGCAGCCCAGGCATTGAAACACGCCAAACGCCCACGCATTCACACAGGCATCGGCACTTCCGATTTTCATATCAAATCAAAATTCAACTCTACCCGCGAAGAGATCCTTGCGCGTGCCGTTCAGGCCGTTAAATGGGCCCGGAATTTTACCGATGATGTGGAGTTTTATGCAGAAGATGCAGGCCGCACCGATAACGAATACCTCGCAAGGGTGATCGAAGCGGTGATCAAAGCAGGCGCAACCGTATGTAATATCCCCGACACCACGGGTTATTGTTTGCCGGATCAGTATGCCGATAAAATGGCTTACCTGAAGAACAATGTATCCAATATCGACAAAGCCATTCTTTCCTGCCATTGCCATAACGACCTGGGTCTCGCCACTGCGAATTCCATTTCAGGCGCGGTTGCCGGTGCAAGACAGATCGAATGTACCATCAACGGTTTGGGTGAGCGTGCCGGTAATACTTCGCTGGAAGAAGTGGTGATGGTGATGAAGCAGCACAGACATTTAGGACTCTATACAAATATCCAGACACAAATGCTCAACCCGTTGAGCCGTGAAGTGGCGGATATCATGCGCGTACCTGTTCAACCCAACAAAGCCATCGTGGGTGGTAACGCATTCTCTCATTCATCTGGTATCCACCAGGATGGCTTTTTGAAAGACTCACTGACCTATGAAATTATCAACCCCGATGAAGTAGGTGCCGATGGAAGCCGGATCGTATTGACGGCAAGAAGTGGACGTAGTGCACTGGCGCATCGCTTACAAAAGATCGGGTATTCATTCAATCGTAATGATATTGATGTTTTATACGAATCATTTCTGCATGTAGCAGATATTAAAAAAGAAGTTGAGGAAGAGGATCTGCATCAGCTGGCCCGGGCGTATAAACCGGAGCCGGCCATCGCTTAGGATTTTCTCATCAGTATAGTTTTAGTTTGAGTAGCGTGGTGCGTCTGCACCACGCTTAATCTAAACCCCCTTATGGCGAAGACATTATTTGACAAGATCTGGGACAAACACGTTGTTCAGCAAATACCCGACGGTCCCTCTGTATTGTATATCGACAAACATTTTATCCATGAAGTAACCAGTCCACAGGCATTTAAAGGATTGGAGAAAAGAGGACTCAAAGTGTATCGTCCGCAACAGGTAGTAGCAACAGCCGATCACAATGTGCCTACCATCAACCAGCACCTGCCCATTAAAGATGAATTGTCGCGCATACAGGTACAGCAACTCATAGAGAATTGCAAAAAACATGATATCGAATTGTATGGCCTTGGCCATCCATTCCAGGGTATTGTTCATGTGATCGGCCCTGAATTGGGTATCACACAACCAGGTATGACCATTGTTTGTGGCGACAGCCATACTTCAACACATGGTGCTTTTGGTGCGATCGCATTTGGTATTGGTACCAGTGAAGTGGAAATGGTTTTTGCATCGCAGTGTTTGCTGCAGAGCCGTCCGAAACTGATGCGCATCAATATTGATGGTGAATTGCCTGCCGGTGTTGTATCAAAAGATATTATTCTTTACATCATAGCACAGATCACCGCGAGCGGTGCAACAGGATATTTTGTGGAGTATGCAGGATCAGCCATACGCGCACTGTCGATGGAAGCACGTATGACGATCTGTAATATGAGTATCGAGATGGGCGCACGTGGTGGAATGATCGCTCCGGATGATATCACTTTCCAATACATGAAAGGCCGCCAGTTTGCGCCGGGTAATGGACAATGGGAAGAGAAAGTAGCGGAATGGAAAGAATTGTACAGTGATGAAGACGCTGAATTTGATACCGAAATCAATATCAATGCACAGGATATACAGCCGATGATCACCTATGGCACCAATCCTGGTCTGGGAATGCCCATCAATGCAACTATCCCTGTTACAGATACGGTTCCTGATGAAGGGGAAAGAAAAAACCTTATCAAAGCTTTACAATACATGGGGCTCGAATCGGGTAAGCCATTGTTGGGGATGCCGGTGCAACATGTATTCATCGGAAGCTGTACCAATTCACGCATTGAAGATTTAAGACAGGTGGCAGCTTTGATCAAAGGAAAAAAGAAGAACGAAAATGTGCATGTGATGATTGTGCCCGGGTCGCAACAGGTAGCCAAACAGGTACGTGCCGAAGGATTGGATAAAATATTTACCGAAGCCGGATTCGAGATCCGACAGGCTGGCTGCAGCGCCTGTTTGGGTATGAACGAAGACAAAGTGCCGGCAGGCGAGTATTGCATCAGCACCAGCAACCGGAATTTCGAAGGAAGACAAGGTGCAGGCGCGAGAACATTGCTTGCAAGCCCCCTGACTGCGGCAGCAGCGGCGATCACGGGAGTGGTAACGGATGTAAGGGATCTGTTGCAGAATTAATAACTAACAATTAATAATTGAAAGCCAGGCAAAAGCTCATAGCTCGCAGCCCATGGCTCAAAGCTCAAAAATGACTCCTCTTAAAACCATACATAGCCGTTTTGTTCCATTGCAGATGGAGAATGTGGATACAGACCAGATCATTCCTGCGCGTTTTCTGAAAGCGACAACACGCGATGGATTTGGTAAAAATCTTTTTCGCGACTGGCGTTATGCGAATAATGATGAACAACAACCTAAAGCCGATTTTGTATTGAATCAACCGCAATACAATGGCGAAATACTCGTCGCAGGAAAGAATTTCGGTTGCGGATCATCGCGCGAACACGCGGCATGGGCCATACAGGATTATGGCTTTAAAACGGTTGTTTCCAGTTTTTTTGCCGACATCTTTAAAAACAATGCCCTCAATAATGGCGTATTGCCTGTAACTGTCAGTGATGCTTTCCTCGCGCAAATATTTGCGCAGGGCAATGAAGCAACATTGACCATCGACCTGGAAAAACAAAGCATCACCATCGATGCAACCGGCGCAAGTGAAAAATTTGACATCAATCCATATAAGAAAACCTGTTTGCTCAACGGCTATGATGACATTGATTACCTGCTGAGCATCAAGCCGGCGATCGAAGCATTTGAAGAGCAGGCGCACTAATACGATCTTTATGAACAATACCCCCTTTTTACAAGTAGCAGGCCTGTCGGTGCAAATCGCGGGCAGTTCCTTGTTAAGGGATATATCGTTCACCATAGCGCAAGGCGAAAGTCTCGCCATCATCGGCGCATCAGGGAGCGGGAAGACCAGTCTGCTGAAAGCATTGGCCGGACAGCTTTTTGGAAAAGGCAGTATTGATTTCAACGGGCATCCACGTATCGCATTGATCACCCAGCAACACCAGTTTAAAAACCTTTCCAATACCAGCACATTCTATTACCAGCAACGCTTCAATTCCTGTGATGCACAAGATGCGGTTACAGTAGAACAGGCACTGCTCTCTGCCGGCGCAACACCGCAGGATATTGACCGGCAACTATCGGTGCTTAAAATGGAACACACCAGGCATTCGGCATTGATACAACTATCAAACGGTGAACACAAAAGACTACAATTGGCAAAAGCTTTGTTGCAAAAAGCCGAATGGTTATTGCTCGACAGCCCTTATACAGGATTGGATGTGGCCGCAAGGAAAATGCTCAACGAATTGATCGATGGATTGGTGGTAAAAGGCGTGCGCATATTGCTTGTTACCTCTTTTACCGATATCCCGGCATCGATCTCACATGTTGGATTGCTTGTTAACGGAGAGTTGAAGCAGGTATTACATCGGGCGGTTTTCGAAAAACAGAAAGAACAGTTCAAGCCCCATACGCCACTTCTTTCCTTTGACACCGCAACAATTGCCGCTCCCGTTTACCAGCACGAAGATTTTACTGTTGCGATTAAAATGGTGGGCGCTACTGTTCGGTATGATAACAGGAAAGTGCTGGACAATATCCATTGGGAAGTAAAAAAAGGAGAATGCTGGAGTGTTTCGGGGCACAACGGATCAGGGAAGTCTACTTTGTTGAGCCTGGTGAACGGCGATAATCCACAAGCATTCGCCAATGAAATTTATTTATTCGACCGTAAAAAAGGCACAGGTGAAACCATCTGGGAGATAAAACAGAAGATCGGGTATGTTTCACCGGAACTGCATCATTATTTCGAGCCCGGCATCTCCTGTTTCCAGGTAGTGGCTTCCGGATTGTTCGATACCATCGGGTTATTCAGGAACCTGGGTGCGGCACAGCAAAAAATAGTTGATTATTGGTTGGACATCCTGCAAATAAAATCTTTTTCAAAGCGTTTATTTAAGCAACTATCCAATGGAGAGCAGCGAAAAGTATTGTTGGCAAGGGCATTGGTCAAAAATCCACCATTGCTCATATTGGATGAGCCATGCCAGGGACTGGATGCAGAAACCGCTACCCAATTCATTGTACTCATTAAT
>Ga0247757_10001618_pt1 | contig 14110 bp, 13 predicted proteins | sample UWRJL126311R4_FD_180929 | JGI IMG/M metagenome (GOLD analysis project Ga0247757, IMG submission 180929) | Plant litter microbial communities from Arlington Agricultural Research Station in Wisconsin, United States - UWRJ-L126-311R-4 | ecosystem: Environmental > Terrestrial > Plant litter >... | reverse complement strand
CTACGGCGACCGCTTCTTCATCGCACCTCCGTATGTTCCCTCTCCCTCCCATCTCTCCTCCCCCCACTAACCCCCAATCAACTCAAAAGACCCTGGTTCCACTCCTTCCTCCTGCTCGAACTGCTCTACCATATCCCCCTCTCTCTGTGGGCGATCCCCGCGCTCCTGCGCGCCGACCCGCGCGTGCCTCTTGCGCTGCTTGTCTTCGGCCTCGAGACGAGCATGACCACGCTCGTGTGCCTGGCTGAGATGCTGAGCTGGGAGGAGTTGAGTGCTGCGCAGAAGGGACTGCAGGGGCTGGGTGGGATGTACGGCGCATATTTGGGCGTTGGTAAGTTTGTTGTTTCTTGCTTGCGTTGTGTTGAGATGAAGCTTGCTTTTCTCTGCTTGAGCTTGTTGAAGGAGGAGAGAGGCTGACTGGTCTTTAGGTGTGTTTATGGCGGTAGATTGCTATGCGAGGTTGGATTGGGTGGTTAGTAAGGCGAAGGGTGTTAAGCCGCTGTCAAAGAAGGAGTTGTGATGGGAGAGAAATTTGTGAGAAGCAGTTCTGGTGGAAGTTAATGATGGATGGGATAAGTAGCTCATCCATTTAACTCCCAGAGCACAGGAAGATAATATCATCATGGCACAGCTTAGAGACAATGGGTTGAACATCTGATACTCCCCCCACAATACTATTCGTTAATTCTCTCCCCCGAGTGCCACATCTCATTTTCCGCTTCGTTCCTGAAAAGTACAAGTCCTTCCAAAGATCCTGATTTACAACCATGCTCTTAAACGCCCAACACAAATGCCATTTCCCACGCTATTCAACGCCATGCCCAGGAAGAATACCCTCATCCATGAAGACTGCCGTGAAAATACGACTGACATTGCTGAATTCCGAGATCATCGAGCTACTTCCTCCACTCTCATCCTGATAACCCGTCCCCTCTCCACCCAATCTCGCTCGGTACCGGTGAGCTCCCCACTAGAAAGCACAACCCTCAAGCAATCCGCGAGCCCAATAGCATTCTCAGTTCCGTTGAAAGGTACGCCGTTTCGCTTTGTAGACTCGTACCACTGTTCGACTATATATATCATCCACTTGGCTAGAAGCTTCCTACCATAATTGGTATTGAAGGGTACCTCTTGCGCATACCAGATCGACTCGAGGGTTGCGACAAGTGTCTCATAAGGTGCTTCGAGGGTGATGAAGATGTCGATTGGCCAGGCAATATTGTTAATAGGAATAAGCTCCTTATTCGTTCCTGGGCGTTGACGAATACTAAAATCGTGCGTGTAATCTTCTAAATCATGCTGTAAGAGCAGCTGTAGGATGCAATTGACAGGGAAAACGTTTTCGTTCAGCCCAACTCGTCGTCCAATGTCTATGATCTTCTGGGCAACAACTTCCCATGGAGCTGTGTGCTTTCCGGCAATCTGCTCTTCATGCGTCTGGTCGATCAGGTTGGACCATGTATTGCGGATGATGGGGAGGTCGCGATAGTCCGCAGCGTGAAAAATGAGCAAACATATTTCGTAGTAACCAGCTTGATCGGCGTAAGAATGGAAAAGCTGAAGAAGGGTTAGCATTTATTGCACCACGGTGAGAATAATCCTTACATCGTCAAGAGGCTGGATAACTCCATCTAGTGTCTTGATCACGTCCGCTCGTCGATTGGCATCAAGGCGTGGTTCACTCTTGATCTTCTGCAGAATATCGTCCTGGATATTCGCAATGTCAAGCAGGTCGCTAATGTTCCGAAGCAATTCCTGGCGTGACTGCCTATTGCGGACACCGGTTTCTGAGAAACCGGCCATCCGGGTGGATGCATTCGCCTTTGCCCTGGAGAGATACTCGATGCGCCTTTCCAATGACAAATTAAACGGGCTTTTTGCAAGCTGATATTGTACTTCTGCAGCACTAAGGTAATCGTTGTAATGTGCATAGTATCGCCACAGAAGATCCGCATGCTGCTCATTTGTCTCAGAGCTTCGACGTAGATAGTCAATAACGTAAGGCGTATTGATTTCCAATAGGCGCTCCGCCCAGCCTTTTGACAAATACCAATCGTATAGATAATTTTGAAACACTTCGTCTGTGGACTTGTTAATCTCTTCATAGGCTTCAAACTTGCGGCGGCCGATCTGTGAGATAACATCGCTCTGTCGCACGAGACCTTGCGCACCGAACGCTTGGTCTACCGCCTCTATTACCAAGAAGATAAGCTCATAGCATTGAATGCGCTTTTGGTAAAATGGTTCTCGAGCATCGCTTGCTGGTTGATTGTCTTTGATCCAGGAGAGAGCTTTGTTGCCCCGGTCAAGCTCCTGAGCAACCTTAAGTGAAAGTTGAATAGCACCTAGAACGTCGATTAGACCGAAACAAAAACTTCGTCATCGGTAACTTACCAGCATAAAACTCCAGCTCAATGTACTTGGTGACTGCGTCAGCCAAGTGTTCCATGCTCAGACTCCTGGCAACTTGCGAAAATAGCTGCAAGCTATCGTTCAAGATTATGCGAGCCTGTTCAGCATTCATGCCAGCGTCTGCTGCCTTTTTGAGATTCTCCTGAGCTCTGAATATAACAACATCGTCTGAACTGCAGAAGCTGCCGCACTTTCTCCGTAGGCCTTCTGCAACAGTCTCTACGTTCGACCCTTTGTTGATGTTGTGCTGGACAATAGCCTTGACTAACTCCCGCGCCAGGTTCTGACCCACGCTCGCCGCAAAAAGGCCGTGGTACGAAAGTTTTCGAATATCTGCGCGCGACTTCTCAGGCAATAGAAGCAAAATGTCTTCTATGCGTTCTTCGAAAAGCACCAAGCTGAATGCAATCCCTTCGACGATGTTGTTGATCATGGTCAGCAGACTTGTCAGCGCTCGGTTTTCGCCCTGTAGTTCCACCTCTTCTCGTCTTGAATTCACACGGCCTAAAGCTTCCGGTCCTGCTAGCCCATCGATAAAAATCTTGTTTGTATCGAGGAACTCCTGAAGCTGAATAAGTGCACGTTGAATCTCTTGAAGCTTGGCGATCTTATGCGTGGGTTCTAAGACCAACCCAGTTGGTTTCCTCGATTCTTTGATGATTGGTGTGTCCCAAATAGAACGAACAAGCCGGGAAACGTAGAGAGCGATGCCATCATGTCGAGGAGAGGCTTGAACATTGTCTACGCTCATCCCTTCTACGGTAGCAGTTTCGGATAACTGAGCTTTGCCGCCGTATTCAATGAACACTTTCCTAGCGAATTCGAGCACTTCTGAGTCGGTCACCTTCGCGATTCGAGAATCAGGACCTATATCGGATCCTTGACCGCACGCCACGGCAAGGGCTGTTGATGCAGTCTCGACCAACCCGTACTGCTTTGCGAACTTGCGCACATCGCCATCAATTCCTTCTGGTCCACCACCGTACTTGATGAGTGCGGCGAAGATATCTACTAGCCGCCGTCTTCGCACTGTCTCGACGCCGAAATGGGTAAGGATTGCATATTCGGAGGCAGATCGATCAAATTGAACAGCAAGTTCGTTCCCAAACCCGGTTGGTCTACCCCCAGCGGAGAAGGGTGAAGTGACCATGCCAACATCCTGCATTCTACCATTCAGTGCTACAATCTGTCCAGTTTCGCTGTAGCGGAGGGATTCTCGCAGATTGGTCAAGTGGCCTGCATGAGGAGCAGACACGAAAAGTTCATGGTTGGGGTCGTTTTCGTTCGCTTCAACAATGCAAAGAAAGGACCCTGGTGCATATCGATGTCCGGCGACAGTGTGTGTCAGATATTTAGAATCGAAGCCAATATTAGCACCACCTTGAAAAGGCGGCAACTGGGTACTAGAAACAGGAGGAGAGGCTTGTGCGTTAGGCAATACAGGAGGAAATCGGATATGTCGGATCTGCATGCTGTTCGGTGCGCTGGTGCTTTCATTGAGCCAGCCGCCAGACGTAGCACTCATGTATAGTCGGACACCCGTCGATGTCGTTGCCATTAGAGATAAGTGCTCTGCTTCATTCGCAGATATCGGGTCTATGCCAACAATCTTGAGATTTTCCAATACGCCAGACTGACGCACGATGTGGCTGGACAAGGTTCTCAATTGGCCAAGATTCCGATTGATGACATTCTCCAGTACGGCGGGCGTTCGCATATGGTAGACCTTGATTGTACTGTTCGTTGACAGCGTATAGAGCAGGTTTCTGCTGTCGTCAATGACCATTTGCTGAATGCCAACCAGGTTTTGAGAGCTATAGAAGCTAGATAAAGAAGCGGTAACCATAGCAAATTTGCTTGATGGAGCGTGATTAATGTATTTGCAGCGGGCAGAAAACCACTTTTCTTCTTGCTGATATACTAGCTCGTAGATGTCTTCGGATCCGCTGCCACCGTAGAAAATGCGTGCGGACTTGGCCGAGCCCGCAATAGCGGTGACGTTCACTCCGTGGTGTAAAACTGACATGCCTGTTTGATACAAGCTGACGCCATGCACACCTTCAGGGCCGGTATGGCACTCGACCGCTATGAGCAGGATCTCTTTCGTTGTCGCAACCACTAACAGCCACGATATCTGGCCTGCAAACACATTCTCACGTGGCTTAACCAGTTTTACACAGGTTATGTTGTTGCCCTGCTCTTCGAAGCCAATCAATTCCGGGTTAGGATGTGTGTAGTCCCAGAGATATAGCTGGTTGTCGATAACGACGTAGGCATGATTGATCTCGGCAAGAAGGCCCATCTTTGTGTTCATCTGCATCTGATTGACCTGGTCGAACACGCACTCTGGGTGTGGATACGTGCGGAGCTTCTGGAAAGGCATCCAGGCTGGGTTCGTTGACAGTTCATATTCTCCGGAGAAGCCCTCTACTCCACAGTTAGCAAGCGCGCTCAAAATTTCATTCTGATACAGGGTAGCCTACGCCCAATGTATCCTTCCACAGGCGGGAACTTGTTGTCACGGTCCAGCATGCTATTGATGGTGCGCGCGGCGCGTTGTATCGGGGTGTCGACAGGCTCGGGAGCCTGGTGTGTTGGCTGAGAGAAAAGTCCCGGTCGCGCGGGGGTATTAATGAATGCGCCGGGGGTCGGCCGCTGAGGCGTCGCGGGAGGCATACTCGTCGCCATGGTGGGTAGTGGGGAGCTTGGAGAGAGGTTGCGACGGCCTGGTCAGAGAGCTATTGACGGAGGCTGGGATTACGCGCTGGCGGAGAAGCTGCGCATTAGTTCGAGCGCGAAAACACGCCGAATATTGTCAGTAAATGGGGGACGCGCAGACGAAAACCTGTCCCAGCGACAGCGCAAAAGGGCAATTGCGGGCGTGAAAGCACCTCGACAGGTCAAGAAAACATTCAGCGCCGCTAAGCTTGAGGTGTTACCCCTGCGCGCGTTGCCGCCTGCTTAGTCACCATTAGCACTCTTTGGAGAGCTCCAGCACAGCTACCGAGAGTCACTCATTGTACTCCAAGCAAACTGTGGGTGACCTTCATTTTCTCTTCGCGACCTTCACTTGCAAAGGCTCGACCAATCAAGTCGCTACATTTCAAGATGTCTCTCTCTCGCCTTCTACGGCCTTCGCTGCTTTCTCGACAGCCTGTTCTCCTCCGCACATTCATCACCACACAGTCCCGTCTTTCAGAGCAACCTACAGTTCTCTCCTCTCTTCAGATGGAGCTAAAGGCAGCGATGCGGGCAAAGGACAAGCCTCGTCTCACCGCCCTTCGTGCTATTCTCGCCGAAATTACGAATGCCTCCAAGACCGCGAAGCCTATTGCCTCCGATGGATCGTTACTTTCACTGTTACTTAAACAGATTAAAGCATCGCAAACTGCAGTAGAAGAGTTCAAAAAGGCGAAGCGGGAAGACCTGGTGGAGAAAGAGCAGGGGCAAATAAACATTCTGGAGGAGTATGCAAACAAAATACCCAAGGTGAGCGAGGAAGAGCTGGATGCTATGGTGAAAGAGGCCGTGGCGCGTCTAGCCGATCCTAAACTGAGCACGACTGCCAAGTTTGGCACGGTCATGGGGAATGTGAGAGGAAATTTGGGACAACGGCCTGTTGATACGGATACGTTGAATGCAAAGATAAAGGCTGCGGTGGGGGCAGAATCGTGAGGCGAGCACGTCCCGGTGCTGTTTAGCTACAACTTCAGGGCGTGATGTGGCCTTTCGTGTATACTATTGTTGGATTATTAGATGTGTACCATAAGAAGGATCAACTCAATTAGATACCCAGCCAGGCTTATAGCCAATTTAGGACCTGCGACCTCTCAACCGTCTTACAACGCCTAAGATCTTGCAACCCTGTATTCCAGGAATTAACACAACCGGTCAAGCACAGCTACCTGAAACCGTTTATGTGGGTGTAATGGTGCCTGACCAGCCGCACCGGATGGCGTGGCAGCAGGTCTATTGAAGACAGCCAACACATATCAGCGGCACGGGAAGTGTTCAGTCAGATGATCCATTGTTCCTTTTGTCTAGATTAGAATGACCCATTTTTCTTATGTTGCTGATGCATGTGTTAGAGAGCCATCATTGGCAGTCCTACTCATACGGCTGTTGTTCTCGTTAATCGGTTCCAAGATGCAGGGGTAAGGCAAAATGCCACAAGGCTGTGGAAGATGTATTGGATTTCAGCTTAACACGTGCTGGACACAGCAGCCTGAACATATCGAGTCCATGGCGTGCCCAATGCGCTGGATGGGCATCATGACTGAGTTCTGAAAGGGGTAAACATTTTCTGTTTGGCAATACGAAGAGCCGACGAGAAGGTATTCATCAGAGAGAAAACCTCGGCTATACAGTGCACATGGTGGTGCAGTTATCTACAGTATGCTGTCGCTTAATTCTAAAGCGACCAGAAACGGCGCTTGGCTTCACGAAGTAAGCGGCACTGCCACTGACGTCATTTGGGCGACACCTCTCGGCAGCTTTCCCAAGTCCCAAGAGCGAGAAGAGGGATGTTCCTGGACAAAAAAGTGCATGTAAGGGAGGCTGATACCAGTCTCTGCATCCGCGCCTATGGACGCCCAACATCGCAACAGCTTCTTGCGAACATCATGCCCAACGCGAGTGCCCAAGGGAGCGCACAGTTTGACTTGGGTACGTGAAGGTCGTAGGGCTTGTGACAGAGATCGTCCATCGTGCCCGCTCAGGAGCGAAGTCCGCCAATCGCGGGGCCTGCATGAGCGTTCCCACTGCAGGGCAGCGATGACGAAGCCCAGCCAAAAGTTGGCGGCAATGCACACTCCACCAAAACGCGCACTATTAAGGACACAGACTTGATTCCGACGCACTCGCGGCTCGGTCTCTCATCCTCTAGCCTTTAATACTCACCCCCCCGAGCTCTCCTGTCTACTCACTGCTCTTTGCGCGTTGCACCGCTTTCACAGAGTGCTTCGGTGTCCCGCTGCTGTCAAACCTCACTTGTACCCACATACATTCCCATACGGCTAGTCGCAGCATCATGTATCGCTCTTCTACAGGCGCTCTGGGCCACTTCGACGAGCCGCCCCGTGGCGGCGAGCGTTGGGACCGTGATAGGTTCGAGCGCATCAGTCGCCAAGGTGGCCGTGACGTCCAAGACGACTTCCACTTTTCTGAGCACGAACGCTTCCCTGGTGGTCGCCGGGACATCGATTTCCGTGACGACTATGAACGCCGCGGTCCCCGCGTCATGGAGCGCGAATCGTTCCGCGAAGACGATCGACATAGCAGCAGACCTCGTCATCATCACCACCATCACCAGCACCATTTCGAAGAGCCGACACCATCCGAAGTAGCCAATCGCGCCCTTGCCCCGTATCGACGCAAATCCATCGTCGAACGCGACGTCGAAATCGAAAGGAGACGGCCTGCCCGCCCTCAGTACATCAGACGCCAATCGTCTCTGGACACATTTGACCGAAAGCCTTTCCCACGCTATGGTGACGTAGAGCGAGAGGAATGGCGACCTCCGACTAACGTTCCTATTCCCTTACCTATTCGAGAACGCCGTCGCTCACCGTCCCGCGGCTACCGCGAAGAATTTGAGGAAATGAAATTCACCGAACGTGAGCGCGAGCCCAGGAGATCAGACAGGGTGGAAGAGTATCGTGAGGTCGAAGTCCATCGAGCGAAGAGTAAGCGTCGACGGAGCCCTTCGCGGAGCGTTGTCCGATCCACGCGCAGCTCCTCAACTTCCAGCTTTGAAGAGGTTACTCTTGCGAGAGCCAACTGGGGGAAAAAGGGGAAGACCCGCCTTCCTAAACGCTTGTGCAGAGTCCAAGCTGTCACCGAACTCGGCTATCCTTTCGAAGAAGAGGTATGCGTCTGAGATACTAAGATTAGTTCGCGCTGACCATGTCAGGACGACTTCATCGTTGTCACCCGAGCTTTGGAGAAGGAACACATTGACGAGATCATTAAGCTCAGCGAAAGCTACAAAGAGAGTGAGTTTCTGCCAGCATTGCAAACATCCGTTTACTGACATGGGCCAGCAAAAATGACTTATGTGTATGAGGATAAGTCAGAGATTGTACAGCCTCCCCCGGAAATCATGCATGTTCCCCCACCACTACCTTCTATGCATGCACCTTCTGTTCACGGCGCGCCATCTGTGCATGGTGGTACAATCATCTACGAGAAATCCGTCCGCAGCAGCTCCCCTTCGCGTCACGGCCACGAAGTGTTTGAAGAGCGTATCGAAGAGTCCAACCACATTGGCGGGCCTCTGACAGTCCTGGTCCCAGAGGACCGACGCCACATGCGTTCAGAGCGCGAGATCAGGGATGAGATCCGCGCGTTGGAGAGCGAGCGACGCATGCTGAAGTACGAGCGCGAACGTGATACCGAATTCGAAATCATCGAGCGACGAGAGCCTCGCAAAGAGGTCATCCGCATCGAAAAAGACCGAAAAGGTAGGATGGCCCTTGTCCGCTCGGCCCATTAAGGATAGCGTTGATTCTGGCTAGTCCGTCGTGAGCCGAATCCTAAGCTCGTTGCTGCGATGATGGCTACCCTTACCTAAGGCCTCCCCGGGTTTCAAATTTTTATTGGAGAGTTCGAGTTTGGCATCCACACTTTCGTATATGATTTTAGGTCCGCGTTGTATCGGCTTCGTAGAGCTTTTTGTTCCCTAACCTCCTGGCGAGGGCATGTGTGTAACGGTTGAAACGGTGTATTCCTGCGGCTGCGGGAATCGATGGCCCTTGGTTATGGATGGCGTATACAGAAGAGGTTCTTGAGACGAATTTCTTTCTTTGGTTCTCACTTGTATAATTACCTATTTTAACGAGACTATGATCATGACGACTGCTCAAGCTGGTAAATTCGGTGTTACTGAAAGTTGCCTTCTAAACTCCGTGAGACATCTAGCTCCCCCACGCTTCGACGCGTCCACACCACGTCCAAGACGTAAAGAAGTCACAACGTCAATGTAATGCCGATTTGCATCGAGTGCCGCGCCCCCGTCGACACGCTTTATACCTCTTATAGCAAGGCAGACGATCGCGCGCTGGGGAAAGGTGTACGACTTACGCAATGCCCACACTGTAGGCGGTTTGCGGACAAATACGTTGAACACGACTTCGTAGTTCTATTCATTGATCTAGTGTTGATTAAGCCGCAAGTAAGTAGCTTACGCGTACGCCCACAGAAAGAAGCTGATCGCAGGTGAACTGAAGGTCTACCGTCACCTGCTATTCAACAGGCTCGGCAGACAAGACGAGAAATTCGACGTGAGTCCACGCATGCGCCCAAACCCAGTAATTCTCCAAGCATACCCGTAAAACTGACTCAACCCTCCTAGAGATCCATAATTCGCCTCGGCATCCTCCTCCTCCTCTTCGACGTCTACCTGACCTGGGCGCGCATCGAGAAACTCTCTTTCCCAGCCTCACCCTCCCCCCCCACAAATACCACCTCCTCCACCACGGCCGGCACTCCCTCTTCCATATCCACTAATGCCGCCATCCTCCAATCCCATCCTCTAATCCTACAATACCTTTTCTTCCTCCTCCTCGTCTCCCTCTCTACCCTCGCCTTCCACACCCCCATCCGCCTCCTGTGCAGCCTACCGCCTACAGCCCTTCCACCCCCTCTACGCCGCATCATCCCGCACTACCCGCACGCCACGCCGCTCTCGACCGCGCTACTCGTGTCGTCATGCACGAAGCTGTTCCCCATACTGCTGATTATCTGGGACTATGATCTGCCAAGCGCGGCGACGGCGGTCAGTTGGGCGGTTATAGTGAACAACGTCGCAGCGCTGGAGATATTGATGGGTTGCGGGTATGTGAGGGCCGGGGTGCTGGTTGCGGTGGGGGCGGCATGTAGAGGGGTGGTGGCGGGGGGGATGCTAGGGAGCGTTCGATTGGCGGGCGGGTGGGGAGAGGGAATGGGGTTATTAGAGAGTATAAGAGACGTGGTGGGTTGGGTGGGGGGATGGATAGGATAGGGTAGTGCCCTTTAGACACTATAGAGGTGGTATGATTGGTGTCGTATGGGCATAATAGTGCTTTAAGGACGCCTAGGTTATATGCTGCACATACGTAAGCAGCCTTGGATGCAAATCATACATAAGATGTTATTTGTACAACCATATCGTATCCGTGCTGATCTCCAAAACTGCACCATGGGCCTAGACGCTATGCTGCAAATCGCTTCACTCTTGAAGTACTTTTACGTTCTGTGCACAGTATGTTGGCCTACACTTCTCCCACACACGAATGTACCGCGCCCAAGGCGCTATCAGTTATCCTGGCTCTCGATGACACGTGCGTGACGCTTCGTTCCCCAACCCTTGTTCCGTGTGTTCTTTGTCTTCCGACCACGGTGTATAGCTAGTGATGTAGTTCGTCGGGGTTTCGTAGGTTTCCTTTGACGGGCGAAATCAAGGGGTTAAGTTGTGCGAGGAAGGTAATTGCCCACATGATATACATCGATACAGCGGAAAGGACAAGCGTTGATCGCCAGATACTATTCTCCACGTTAGCGCATTCATGGCCAGCGCAGCTTTCCTATCCCGCAACCCAGCAAGTTCGGCCAACTCTGGAAAAAGGTGAAGCTTATTTTGTAAGGCGTATAGGAAATGAGCGAATGCGGTCAGAGCGGTTGCGTGAAGGATGCGGAGCATAGATGAGGCGGTGGAGCGACATACGTTTGATTCTCACCCTTAGGAGATAGAAACCATGCGGCGCCGCAGAATATCGCGACCACTACAAGGCCAATAAATGGGGCCCATCTGCGACTTGTATTAATGTCGAGAGTCTTGTGGTGGTACTCTGAGATATCCTACCCGTTTGCCATTGTGTGGGTACGTGGAGAACGATGATAGATGAGAAGGCTGAAGAACGCAAGGCTTCGGGAGCGGCTCCACTACGTAGATCGGTTGTCAGGGCCGCAAAGTCGATGAGCAGGCGCGTTGTAGTTGGTTTACGGAGCTCAGGCTGGAGCTTGCAACGAGATGACGCCCATGCTGGTTCGTCAGGAGCTAGTCTTAAAATAGACTAGTGTAGGATATGCATTCCGGTGAAGCTCTCTTAATTGCAACCTTGTTCGGACTTCGTTCATCCTCCTTCCTAGCCAGTAGACTCAAAACCTGACTAAGTGCTCAGATCTTTCCGAATATAATATAATCCCCAGCGCTGCAATGCGATGATCTTGTCCGTCTCATAACTCTCGCCTCACTTCAAGTATCGATCAGAAGGGGAACCATGCACAACACCCACAATATCTCCACGAACTATAAAAAGCAATTATCAATCTATAAGCTACTTATCAACCATTTGCTGAGATAAAGATATTAGTAGGGCTCGCATTGCCAAGACTGGTCGACTCGATTGGTTCCTTCCATATCGTTAAGGATCGATTCTACGAACGGACTGTTCGCAGACTGTAATAGTCTGATCATTGTATTTAAAAAATAGGGCTTATCTAAATAGCACTCGTATTAAGAAAATAGAAGGATCTAAATACTTCCACGGACTTCTTTAGCCTCACACAACGATGCAGGTATCCGCCACAGGGGCCGCCACTCGCTTCGGATTTTATTTCCAAAGAATTTCTCACTCCACATCCATACAAGCCAAATGGGTTTGTAATTCACATTCCTAATATTCGCATTTACATCTGTAGCTTAGAGAATTGTATACTAATGGCGACTTCAGCATCGTCGTCGCCATCCCAATATTTCAAGGCCAATCAAACGGCCAGTCATTGTCCGGAGAAACGCCGCCGAAATAGTTAAGACTCGCACAATTGTGTAGCGCTCTTGCACAAAATTACCTTACCGGGGTTCACTCGTAATTGAACCATCGCACTTGTTGCTATGGAAAAGTCGATGAGGATCCCTAGGGGCTGAATCATTGGTGAGGTCCCCCCTGTTTCAAAGGACATCGTACGAGAGTGGTCTCTTATTAGACGACTACGTCCATCCGATAGGGCACCCATTCATTGGTTATTAAAGCCAGTCATCGGATCCCTGCGTCACCTACCCAATCTAGGCCTTACCTATCACAAAGCAGAATCGCTAGATTCTTTGCCCTTGGCTCGCTTCAAGTCCAGTGAGGCTTTACGGCCACCGGATAGCGTCGAGAAACAGGTTTCCCCGGTTTCCCAAGTGAAAGCTAAAATCTAGGCACGGCAAGTACCCAACCCCTCACCGGGGGCAGGTACTAGAATGGGTACTCTAATAGGTGTTTGCCATAGTACACACTGCGGCAATGAAAGCCGAATCGTTCGTTTCGAGGAAATGAGGCTTCAGGTCCTTCGCGGAACCCAAGGCGACCGCTCAGGATGTCGGTATCGCAGGCGGATATGGTACTAATCCTATTAGGAGGTTCGGCATGTAACCCTTAGTAAATGCCAAATCTTCAGCTCCGTCAGCAGCCACGTAGACACCTTCAAATGTTTGGTCACACGGCAAGTCTGCCCAGCTCGAGCTTTCTAAAAGAGCCACTTAATCTAATAAGGTCGCATATCTGGTGGAACTTGATGGCGACTGGATGATAGTTGTTCCGCCCACTATATGGCAGAGGAATGAGGCGTGCCTCCGGCTTGTGCATACACATGATGATTTTCGTTGTAATGCGGGGATATTCCATGTGATACCCTTCCGTGGAGCTATCGAAACAACCCTTGTTCTTTGAGAGGACGAGGCCTTATCACTGCGTCCACGTTGTAGGTTGTTCGTTGGCACTGCATGCATGTATAAAATCTTGTTGGCATCATTGACGCAGACATCCTGATGTAACAGCCCCGATTTGCCCAGGTGCCACAAATAGGAGCTTTTCAAGCACAGTCATAGCCATTCTACCAATTGATGGCAGAAAGGTTGCCAGTTAGTCGTTGAAACGTTGCCTCACTTCGCATGGATAGCATGAAGATCCGAAATCCAGAGTCCTTCCACTATAGTTGCAAACCTGGTCTTGCTAAAGAAGCGGTTGTATTCTCGCAACTTCTTTCGGACATATAACTTCTTCTTTCGCCCAAGGTTGCCCTACAGATACATATCAGAAGTCCAACCAAATCTGCTGTTTCATACTTGATTTACCTCGATTCATTAGAATGGATGCGGACGATATCGTGCTCGTAGAGGGCGAGCCGTCGATGAGACTCATATCTCCACCATCAGTCGAATCCCTCCCGACAACAATGTCTGAAACTTCGTCTACTTTGAGAGACGCCGCAAGGTGTGGTGCCTCAACTCCTTTATATCAAACAACACCCTATGGTTGCAACCCATGCGGTCTCGCGTTTAGGCCCAAATCTACAGTCCCGCCTTTTCCGAACATACCAAATAGCACACCGAACATGCAGCATTGCTGTCACGGAAGTTTTCATCGAAACAGCCAGCATACATGGCCGAGTCTTGACGAATCTCCAGTCAAGGGTGAAATTCCACCCCCTCCGAGCATCGCACAAATGGACATCTCAAATAAGTACCCTGGAAATTACCCAAAATCCGCAAAACCTTTTTCCCCGTCTCCTTTCTCTGTAAGTTTTACCAAATACCTTTATGGGCTTAATCTGATGCCATCAGCAGTTCCCTGCACCTCCCGTAAGTTAGACTAACCTGCTTCACGACCATAGACCTGGAAGATCACTGACTTATCAGCCCCCTCCTCCTCCTCCTCCTCCGCCTCCGCCGCCGCCG
>Ga0247757_10001617_pt1 | contig 14121 bp, 13 predicted proteins | sample UWRJL126311R4_FD_180929 | JGI IMG/M metagenome (GOLD analysis project Ga0247757, IMG submission 180929) | Plant litter microbial communities from Arlington Agricultural Research Station in Wisconsin, United States - UWRJ-L126-311R-4 | ecosystem: Environmental > Terrestrial > Plant litter >... | reverse complement strand
CCAGGGGCGCATCTTCTCCTCGAGCGTGCCGGGAAGGAAACCGATGTCCTTGCCCAGCGCGATCACCGGACGGGAGATCGACAGGCCGTCAAAACGCGAGGACTCGCCGGAGGTCTGGTGGAGCGCGGCCGCGGTGGAGAGCAGGGTCTTGCCGGTGCCGGCCTTGCCGAAACAAGTGATCAGGTTGATGGAATCGTCCATCAATGCATCGAGGAAGAACTGCTGTTCGAGGTTGCGCGCGCGGATCGGGATGCCGCCGGGCGCTTTGACAAACTCCGGGATGTGCAGCCGGCGCACGACATTCTTGCCGGCGTAGCGCCCGGGCATTGTCTTGCCCTCGGGCGTGATGAGCAGGACGTATTCGTTCAGGTAAAGTGTCTTCCCCTGTTCCTCGGCCAGCTCGAACTGCCCCTCGGAGCAAAAGCGCTGCATCTCGTAGACGTCGAGTGACAGTGTCGGGTAGGAATCGTTATCCGGCGCCTCGGGCACCTTGTCGTTGAGGTAGTCCTCGGCCTCGAGGCCGACCGCACGCGCCTTGAGCTGCACGTTGACGTCCTTGGTCACGAGGATCGTCGGCGGCGGAAAGGTCTCCTGCACGAAGAGCGCGCTCGCGATGATGCGGTTGTCCTTCTTCGTGAAATCGGAGAGCACGGCGCGCAACCGCTGCATCGCGGGCGACGACCAGTTGTTCTCCACGAGGTAGCGATTGATGATGACGGAGAGCGTGCCGCCGTTGGGCAGCTTCACGCCTTCGTGCATCGAGCGCGAATCGGGCAGCAGCTCCTGGAGGATGCGGTGGACACGGCGGGCATTGCGCCCGCGCTCCGTGGATTGCTCGCCCTTGATGGCATCGAGCTCCTCCAGCACCTCGACCGGGATGGCCAGGTTGTTGTCTTCAAATTTGAAGATCGATTGCGGGTCGTGCAGCAGGACATTCGTATCGAGAACGTAGGTCTTGGCCCTCACTTCTACGTGCTGCTGCGGTGGCATTTGAACCGAACCGGTGGTGTTTTCCATCGAGTGGATAACTTGTGAATAAGCCAATGTATCCTCCTGACCGTTTTGTAAATGCAGTAATTGCAAAATTTTGAAGACTTTTGGGCGACTGGCTTCCATCGCTACCCCGGTCTGCAACTTTTGGCACCAGTGCCATCAGCCGCGCCGACGTTTGGTGTTTCCCAATTAGACGGGCGGCCAGCCCGGGTGGTTCCCGACAATCACTTCGCCGGCGCGGTCACATCGGAGGGCGGCGATGTGACCGCGACGGGATTCAGCGGCTGCAGGCGCACGGGGCGGAGCGGAGCAAACAATGCGGCCAGCCAGACGCGCAAACGGACGCGCGCCCGGACCACACCCATCAGCACGGCGAGGGCCGCCAGAACAATTGCCGCGCCCTTCCAGCCCAGTACCGATCGCCGCATTGCCGCCGCCGTGTCTTCGATTTTCAGCGCCGCATTCGGCGCGACCTCCAGTGTGCGCGCCGGAAAGTCGATCGTCCGGAGTTGCTGCACGTCGAGGTCGAACCACGTCAGCCGCGCCGCCGGCACGATGAAACGGCCCGGGCGCTGGCAGAGATACGTGACCGCGTCGCGCCGCTCCGCCTGCATGGCCCCACGATCGTGAGGATCGATCACCTCGGGAGGTTTCGGATATACTGCGAGGCCGTCGATCTTTCCGGCAGGAAACGGCGGGAACATCATCGCCGGTACGTCCGGCGCGGAAAAGGTGACCGTACGGGTGAAGGCGTCGCCGACCTTCACCACCCTACCTGGCTCGGGCTTCCACTCCTCGACCACGCGCAGGTTCCGCGCGCTGATGACCTGCCCCAATCCTTCCGTACCGGGCGGCGCAGTGACATTCAGGGAGAGTGAAGGCGTCACCACCACTGCCGCCACGTCATCGTGATCGAGCGGCGCGCGCTTGAAGGCAAAACGGACCCGGAACGGCGGGATGACATGCTTGCCGGCGGTGGCGGCGTACACGGCGAGTTCGTGGCGCTGGATGGTGTAGTAAGTATCGTCGATAGTCTCACCGCTCACCAACGGACTGCCGCCCGGCGGCAGCAGGACCATCCCCGGCGGATCCGGCAGGTCGAAACTCGCCGCGCTGGAAAAATAACCCGGGGCCAGCAGCTCGACGACCAGCGTGACCTTCTGACCGGCCCAAAGCGGATCCACCGCCTGCAGGCTCGCCCGAATCCTAGGTTCCTGCGCGAAAGTCGTCAGGCACATGGCGAGCAAGCCCAGGCTCGCCGCCACGAAAACTCGCCATGACCGCTCAGGCGTCATTGCGCACCTCCCTTCCCTTCCTCGGCGCTTTTTGGCTCCGCCTGGGCCGCCTGATAGGCGAACTTCGCCTTCAAGAACTGCCCAGGCGTCGTCTGCACGTGGCGCAGCCAGGTGGCGCGCAATTCCTCGTCCGACATTTTATCGCCGCCCAGTTCGATCGGTTTGGATGCCTTGTCATCGCCCTCTTCCTTGCCGTCGAAGACAATCTCGTCGGGCTTTTCGTCCTGCCCCGTCTGCTCCTGGTCCGCGTTCTTGCCGGCGTCGTCGAGCAGCTTCTGCCGCGCGAGCGCGAGCGCCTTGTTCTCCTCGGCGTCCTTCCAGCCTGGCCGGAAACCGAGGGCGCGATCGTAGCTCTGCACGGCGGCAGCGTAAGCGCCGGCCATCAGCCAGGCGTTGCCTTGGTCGAAAGCCCCGTCCGCGCCCGGCACGCGCGCGAAGGTCTTCGCTGCCGCCTTGAAATCTCCGTTGCGGAACTGCGCCACGCCGGCGCGCCACGGATCGGCGTAGGCCTTGGCCGCCTCCGCATACTTCTTCTCGCCCATCAGCCCGTCTCCACGCTGGTTGGCGGTGAACCAGAAGTGCGGATCGCGGATCGTCCCGGCGATGATGGCGACTAGGAAAAGCAGTCCGAAAACGATGCCGGTCCATTTGGGAACAGAAGAGCGCGAAGGGAGCGAAGCACTTGCTGCCCTCCTTGGCTCACTTGGCGTACTTCCGTTCAAAGCATTCATCGGAGTGCCGCCGTGCGGACCATCCACCCGCGACGGAAAAAGACCAGCAGCAGCAAGGCGATGACAGGCGTGAGCCAGTAACCGCTATCCTCCCAGCGATCACCGCCCGCGAAGCTGCTGGTTGAGAACTGGGCGTCTTCGGCGAGCGTGCGCACATCGGCATCGTCGGCTGCGAGACGCACCAGCGTGGCCTCGACTGCCCGCACCGCCGGCTCCAGCGCGTCCAGTTCGCCACCGGGCAACAGGGGCGGCAAGAGGCGCACGGGCGTGGTGGAACTCTTCCGCCACGCGGCCAGAGCGACGGTCTCCTCCGGCGCCACCCCGTCCGTGATCCACAGGATCGAACCGGAGCCGGCGTCGCGCAGGGTGCGGTCGGCCAGCCGCAGGGCCGCCGCCGCCGCTTCGCCGTCCGCGGGCATGATCTTCGGGTCGAGCGCCTGCGCAAAGGTGTCGATGATGCCGCCGTCCGTCGTGGCCGGCATCACCACGTGCGCCGTGCCCGCGTAGGCGATGAGCGCCGTCTTGGTGCCTGCGCGCCGGGCCAGCAAGTCGTGGATCTTCTCGGTCGCGCGCGCCAGGCGCGACGGCTGGACGTCCTGCGTGACCATCGAGGGCGAGACCTTCACCACAATGGCCAGCGCCGCGGTGTCATCGGCAAACGGCGACGGCGCCCGCCGCCAGCTCGGCCCGGCCATGGCCAGCACCGCCACCCCCCAACCGACCGCAATCAACTCCAGCGGCCCGAACCGCGCCCGGCGCTCCTCCCCGCTCAACAAATGCGGCAACAGGTGCGGCGCGACGATTCCCTTCCACGCCTGCCGCGCATCGTCGCGCCGGCGGAGGGCCCACCACAGCACCGCCGCCGGCACCAGCGCGAGCAGCAGCCACGGACGCAAAAAGTGAAAATCGGCCAACATGCTCATGCGGCGACCTCCGTTGCGCTGGTTTTGCGCCCCCGCCCCTGGTCTGTCGCTTCCAGTGCAGACGCGGCGGGACCACGGGGACGATTGAGGAGCAATTGCGCGCCGTGCTGCAGCATCGTGACCAGCGCCGCGGCAGCCAGGAACCACCAATAGACATCGTGCCGGGGGCGGTGTGTGATGGTCTGCACCTTGCGCGTTTCCAGGCGGTCGAGTTCGCGGTAAATGCCAGCCAACTGCTCGCGGTCCCCTGCCTGCGAGAAGAGCCCGCCCGTCGCCTTGGCGACGTCCTGTAACGCAGCGGTGTCCAGCGCATCCTCCCCGGCGGCGCGCGGGTCGCCCACGGCGACGGTGTGAATGACAATGCCCTTGTCGCGCGCGATCGCTGCCGCTTTTGCCGGCGGGATCTGGCTGGCGGTGTCGTTGCCGTCCGTCAGCGCGATCAGCACGCGCTCCTTCACCGTGCTGCGGTCGAAGACGTTGATCGCCAGCCCGAGCGCGTCGCCGAAGGCGGTCTGCGGCCCGGCCATCCGCACCTGCGCCTCGTCGAGCAACTGCCGGCAGACCTTCAGGTCCTCGGTGAACGGCGCCTGCACGAACGGCGCGCTTCCAAAGAAGATCAGGCCGACGCGATCGCCCTTCCGGTGCCGCAGGAAGTCGTCGAGCACTTCCTTCACCGCCGTGAGGCGGTCCACCACCTGGCCCTGGGCGTTCTTGAAATCCTTGGTCTCCATCGACCCGGACAGATCCACAGCCAGCAGCAGATCGCGCGTCGGAAGCTCCCGGGTCTCGGGCGGCTCGATTACCTGTGGCCGCGCCAGGGCGATGACGACGCACCCCCAGCAGAAAAGCAGCGACAGCCGGCGCAGCCAGCCGCCACGCGCCACGATCGCGCCCGGCGCCGGCTTCAATCCGGCGGGCTCCGCGAGCCGCGCCAGAAAGGGCACCACCAGGCCCTGCCGGGACTCGCGCCGCGGCGGCACGAGGAACCACACCAGCAGCGGCAAGGGCAGCAGCGCGAGCAGCCAGGGATGGGCGAGAATCAGTGAGGATGTGATGGTCATCGGACACTGGCCGCCGGGGAGTGATGCTTGATCCATTCGCGCACGCTGGCGGCGATCCGGCGGGCGGCGGCGTCATCGAGCGACCCGACCGCCGCGGGATCGTAGGCCGCGGCCGCCAACTGGCCGCCGACGCCGGCCTGAAACGCCGTCGTCCGCCCGGTGCGGTCCAGGAACGAAAACCAGTCGGCGCCGCTCAGGGCCGCAACCTCCGTGCGGGCGTAGGCGGTGAGCGCCGTTCGCTTCAGCAACGCTGCGAGGGCGGCCACGGCGGCGATGCGGCGGGCGGCGTCACGGAGTTCGGGTTCGAGTCGCGCCAGCTCCGCCAGGGCCTCGCGCCGGTAGCGGTTGCGCTGCCAGTGGACGAACCCGCGGACCAGGAGCACGAGGCCCAGCGCGACACCGAGCGCGAGGACGCAATACCAACCCGGGGCCGGCGGCCAGAACGGCACCGGCGGGGGCGCGACGATGTCGTGGAGGCGGTCGAGACTGGTGGGATCGGCGCTCACGGCGTGCGCATCCCGAGTTGGTGCCGGAGCTGCTCGGCAACACCTTGCGCCGTCGAGAGCGGGAGCACGATCGTCTCGCGCTGCAGGAGAAATTTCCGTCCCGCGGCGCGCTGCTCGGCGAAGGTTTGTGCAAAGCGCTCGCGCAGCCGGCGGTCGCCGGTGTCCACCTCAAGTTGTCCGGAGCCGTCGCCAAACACGAGCGGGCCGGCGTCCGGGAGCTCCGTTTCGAGCGGATCATGCACAAAGACGAACAGTACGTCGTTGTGCTGGGCAATGCGGGTGAGCAACCGGCGCGACTCCTCGTCGTGCCCGTGGCCGTCGCTGACGATGCAGACGAGGCAGTCATGCTTGGCGAGGCGTTCACACCGCCGGAGCGCCTCGTTGAACATCCCGGGGTTCGGCGTGAGGCCGGCGTCGTGGGCGAGCGCGTGGTTTTTCTCCAACACGGCGTGGAGCACCTGCATCACGGTGCCACGGCTGCGCTGCGGGCGGATCTCGGCCACCGCGGTGTCGTTGAAAACCAGCCCGCCGACCCGATCCTGCTGCGCCAGCACGCGCCAGGCGGCGAGCGCGCTGAATTCCGCCGCGGTGACGGATTTCATGTTCCGCACACTCCCGAAGAACATCGTGATGCGCTGGTCCACCAGGAGCAGGACGCTGCGCTCGCGCTCCTCGGTGTAAACCCGGCTCTGCGTCTTGCGGAGCCGCATCGTCGCCTTCCAGTCGATCTGGCGGATGTCGTCCCCGGGCTGGTAGGCGCGGATCTCCTCGAAATTCAACCCGCGCCCGCGCAGGCGCGACCCGTGCCGGCCCGCGAGCAGCGACGAGACCGGCTGCCGCGGCAGCAGGCTGAATCCACGCGCGCGGTACTGCAGGGCCACGAGATCGGCGAGGCTCGCGTAGACGCCGGGCGCGGACTTGTCGGAGACGGAGATCGTGAAATCGGGCATCGTAAATCTAGAATCGTTAATCTCGATCCGACTTGGGCTGCCGCAGGTCTGACATTTCAGATTATAGGTGCCCGATGGCTGATTTTAGATCTCTGCTGCTCAAGCCACCGCCACCAGCCTGAGTACCTCGTCAAGCACGGCGTTCTTGGTCGTGCCCTCGGCCTCGGCCTCGTAGCTGAGGATGAGACGGTGGCGCAGGCAGGCGTGCGCGACGGCCTTGACGTCGTCCGGCGTCGCGGCCTTGCGGCCGTCGAACCAGGCCCGGGCGCGAGCGGCGCGGTCCAGCGCGAGCGTCCCGCGCGGGCTGGCGCCGACCTTGATCCACGACGCGAGCTTGGAACCCTTGAAATCCGCCGGGCGGCGCGTGGCCGCGACGATGGCAACGATGTATTTCTCCACCGCATCGGCCACCGTGACGGCGAGCACCTCCTTGCGCGCGTCGAGGATCGCCTGGGCGGGGATTTTTCCGGGGTCGGTAGCTTTCGTACCGGCGTCCTCGCCGCGTACCAGGCGCAGGATCTTGCGCTCATCCTCGTCGCTGGCGTAGCCGACGAAGACGTGCAGGAGAAAGCGGTCCATCTGCGCCTCGGGCAGCGGGTAGGTTCCCTCCTGCTCGATGGGATTCTGGGTGGCGAGGACGAGGAAAAGCTCGGGCAGCTTGTAGGTTTTTCCGGCCACCGTGACCTGGCGCTCTTCCATCGCCTCGAGCAGTGCCGCCTGCGCCTTGGCCGGGGCGCGATTGATTTCGTCGGCGAGGATGAGGTTGCCAAAGACCGGGCCTTGCTGGAACACGAACTTCCCGCCGGCGCCCTCGCCCGTGTAAATCTCCGTGCCGGTGATGTCACTCGGCAGCAGGTCGGGCGTGAACTGGATGCGGCGGAACTGGCTCTCCACCTGGGCGGCGAGTGTCTTGATCGTGCGGGTCTTGGCCAGGCCGGGGAGGCCTTCCATCAGGAGGTGCCCGTTGGCCAGGAGGGCGATGAGGAGGTGGTCGACCACCGCCTCCTGGCCGATCACGGCCGCGGCGATACGCTTCTTGAGGTCGAGGATCTGGTCGTGGACAGGCATGGCGGCAGAAACGGGAATCGCGGAGCGGGATGCGGCCGATCCCCGGGGCCGCATCGTAGCTAATGCCGTCCTGACAATAAATTGGACCTTGTGCCTAGGGCGCGCGCGGCCGATCGCCGGGGCCGTCGCGCCATTATCCGGCGGGCGTCGCCGGTCGCTTGGGCTTGGGCGGCGGGCCCCACAGGCGGATCACATACTCGGCGAGATTCAACAGGCTCACACGGGGAACCCCCGAAAGGTTCAGGGCGCGCAAAGCCGGCACGTGCGGCGTGCGTTCGACCAGGTGTTCCCAGAGCTCCCGCTCCAAGATGCGCGCCTGATCCCCCAGTGATCGGGCGGCTCCGCGGGTCATTTCCGTGACCTTGGCCTGCCAGTGGCGGCGCTCATCTGGCGCCCGGTCCCAATAGTCGAAGAGGGCTTGTTCATAGCGGTTTAGGCTCATTTGGCGGCAGGGAAAGAGGGTAATGGCGGCATTGCTTTTGAACATTCAGCTGCTATGCCTGTCTGCGCACACCCAAACCCCGACTCCCATCATGTGGCAAAAGCTAAAAGACCAAATCCCTGCAATCATTCTGACCGCGATCCTGATTCTTGGCGCGGCCTTTCTGTTCATGCAGAAGACTGTGAACGACCTCACCGCCAAGCAGCAGGCGGAAATCACCGCCCTGCGTGAGCAGAGCAACGCCGAGATGAAGGCGTCAGCCGAGGAAACCCGCCGCCACATCGAGTCGGTGAACCAGCTGCTCAAGGACGCGATCTCCAAGCGCGCCGCCGACGTGTTCATGACCGACGAGGAAGTCGCCAAGCTCAACGCCGAGAAAGTCGACGCCCTCGCGACCGCCATCGCCAAGAAGGTCCAGCCCTACAACCCGTTGCCGAAGTCGCCCGAGGAGGCCGAGAAGATGCAGAACGAGCAGGTCGACAAGGTTTCCACCCGCATGGCCGAGCGCATCCAGCCGATCCTCGCCGAAATGTCCAAGGACCAGAACCTCACCCGCGAATCCATCAACGGCTACAGCCAGCGCATCTCGGACCAGATCTCCGGCGTGCTGACTTCCGAAATGGCCCGCAACCAGGAGCTCAACACCCAGTTGCTGACCTCCCAGGCGGTCGCCCAAGACTCCATCAAACTCTCCCACGAGCTCACCGCGCTCTACCTGAGCAGCTTCAAGGACCAGGGCCTCATCACCCGCCTCCTCACCCTCCCGGCCAACGTCGTGCGCGACGCCAGCACGCTGAGCATTGTCAACAGCTCCGAGCGCAAGAAGGTGGAGGAGCGTCTCGTCACCGAGATGAACGCCCTCGACAAGCGCCTGGCCGACATCCAAGCCGCCACGCCGAAGAAATAACCCGAACCTTTTCGATTTTTCCACGGGCCGCACCCCTCTTCGGGGTGCGGCCCTTTTCGTATTCGCCCTTGGGCGAATACGACCTCGCCGAAGCCTCGGCGAAGGCGGGTGCCGCTCTCCACTTGCCACCCGCCCACAACCGATTGAATTCCTCCTCCCCCGCATGCCCTCCGCCCCGCTCACGCTCGATCCCGCGACCGCCCGCCGCTTCATGCGACGCGCGTTGCTGCTCGATGCGCCGGCGCCGGACCTTGCCACCGCCCTCGCCCACCACGGCTACGTTCAGATCGACCCGATCAACGTCTGCGGCCGCATGCACGACCTGATTCTGCGCAATCGCGTCCGCGGCTACCGCGAAGGCGACCTGATGCGCCACTTGCACGGCGCGCCGGAACCCCTCCCCGCCGCGCGCCGCCTCGCCTTCGAGCACCACCTGCCGACCGAGCACACCCTCGTCGCCCTCACGCTCGACGCCTGGCCTTACCTGCTCGCCGCGATGCGGCGCCGCACCTACGGCCCCGGTTCCTGGTCGGGCCGGCTCTCGCCAAAACAAAAGGAACTCTCCACGCGCCTGCTGGCGGAGATCGCCACGCGCGGCCCGCTCTGCTCGGAGGACTTCACCGACACCGGCCGCTCCCGCGCCGTCTGGGGCGCGGCCACGCAGGCCAAGACGACGCTGCAAAAGCTGTTCTTCCACGGCCGTCTCCTCATCGCGCGCCGCGGCGAGAACAACCGCCGCTACTACGACCTGCCCGAACGCGTGCTGCCAGCCGCCACGCTCCGCCTCCCCGAGCCCTCGCGCAAGGAGATCGCCCGCTGGGAGGTCCTCCTCAAGCTCCGCCAACGCCGCCTCACCCCGCTCAAGCGCACCGAGCTCCCCCTCATTGCCGACCTCGTCCAACCAATCGCCATCGACGGCTGCCCGACCCTCTACTGCCTGTCCTCCGACCTCCCTCTGCTCGACCTTTCGCCTTCCGCCCTTCGCCTTCCGCCTTCTCCTCCGCTCCTGCTCGCCCCGCTTGATCCGCTGATTTATTCGCGGCCCGTCACCGCCCGCCTCTGGAATTTCGACTACACGTGGGAGGTCTACACGCCGCCTGCGAAACGCCAGCGCGGCTACTACGCGCTGCCGATCCTCTCGGGCACGGACCTCGTCGGCCACGTCGACCCCAAAGCGGACCGCGCCACCCGCCGCCTGCGCGTTGTCTCCCGCTCGGTGCGGCGCGGCCACAAGATCGCCGACACCGTCCGCCATTTTGCGGCTTGGCTGGGCCTCAAATAAGCGGCCTCTTCTTCCTTTCCCCCTTTCGGGCCAGAACCCGCCCTCACCGGCACACCTCCCTTGTTCGACCTCCATCTCCCCCTCAAGACCACCTTCGGTTACAACGAATTCCGTCCGCTCCAGCAGGAAATCATCGAAACCCACCTCGCCGGCCGCGACGTCTTCGCGCTTCTGCCCACCGGCGGCGGCAAGTCCCTCTGCTTCCAGCTGCCCGCCCTCGTACGCCCCGGCCTGACCGTCGTGGTCTCGCCGCTCATCGCGTTGATGAAGGACCAGGTGGACCAACTCCAGGCCGCTGGCGTCGCCGCGACCTACCTCAACTCCACGCTCTCCGCTGACGAGTCCCGCTCCCGCCTCCGCGGCCTGCACCGTCACGAGTGGCGCCTGCTCTACGTCGCCCCCGAACGCCTGTTGCTCGATAACTGGGTCGAGAACCTGAAGAACTGGAATGTCGTCGCGCTCGCCATCGACGAGGCCCACTGCGTCTCGGAATGGGGCCACGACTTCCGCCCGGAATACCGCCAGCTTGCCAAGCTCCGCGCCGCGCTGCCCGACGTCCCGCTCATGGCGCTCACCGCCACGGCCACCGAGCGCGTGCGGGCCGACATCGTCAAACAGCTCCAGCTCCGCGAACCCGCGGTCTTCGTCGCCAGCTTCAACCGGCCGAACCTCACCTACAAGGTCGTGCCCAAGGACCAGCCGCTGAAGCAGATCATCGACTTCGTCCGCAAGCGCGAGCACGAGAGCGGCATCATCTATTGCGCCAGCCGCGCCACGGCCGAGCGCACGGCCGAGTCCCTTGCCGGCCGCGGCTTCGCCGCCCGCGCCTACCACGCGGGCCTCGACGCGGCCGAGCGCGGCCGCAACCAGGAGCAGTTCCTGCGCGACGATACCCGCATCATTTGCGCCACCATCGCGTTCGGCATGGGCATCAACAAGCCCAACGTCCGCTGGGTCATCCACCACGACCTCCCCAAGAATATCGAGGGCTACTACCAGGAAACCGGCCGCGCCGGGCGCGACGGCCTGCCGGGCGACTGCCTCCTGCTGTTCAGCGCGGGCGACATCGCCAAGCAAACGCACTTCCTCGACGAGATCACCGACGCCCACGAGCAGGCCGTGGCCCGCACGCAGCTCCGCCAGATCGTCCATTACGCCGAGAGCGCCGGCTGCCGCCGCGCCGAGCTGCTCGACTACTTCGGCGAGAAGTTTCCGCTCGATAACTGCGGTGCCTGCGACAATTGCCTCGAGCCGCGCGAGACCTACGACGGCACGCTCGCCGCCCAGAAATTCCTCTCCTGCCTCTACCGTATCGCCCAGAACAGCCGCTTCAGCGTCGGCCTGAACCACGTCATCGAGATCCTCGTCGGCGCCGACACCGACAAGATCCGCCGCTGGGGCCACGACCGGCTCACGACTTACGGTATCGGCAAGGACGTGCCCCGCGCGCAGTGGTCCGCCGTCGGGCGCGAGCTCATGCGACTTGGCTATGTCGGCGTTGCCGAGGGCGAGTTCGCCACGCTCGAGCTCACGCCGGAAGGCCGCAAGGTGCTCGTCGACCGCACGGCCATCACGCTCACTAAACCCATGGACCTGCCCAAGGCGAAGCGCGTCACCCGCCGCGAGGGTGACATCGCCTGCGACGAGATCCTCTTCGAGCGCCTGCGCGAGCTCCGCAAGAAGCTTGCCGACGAGCGCGGCGTCCCGGCGTATGTCGTCTTTGGCGACACGACGCTGCGCGCCCTGGCCCGCGCCTACCCCACGCGCCTGTCCGAACTCGGCGGCATCACCGGCATCGGCGAGAAAAAGAGGGCCGAGTTCGGCGAGGTGTTCACCGAGGCAATCGAAGCGTACCTCAAGGACAATCCGCGGATGAAGTTCTCCGACTGAGCAAGGCTCCCTCCTTCGTCATCCCCTGTAGGGGCGGAGCTTGCTCCGCCCTCGCGCGTTAGGGCGGCGCAAGCACCGCCCCTAAATCCGATCCACGAAGAAGCCGCGCGCTCAAAACAACCCCAGCTGCTCCCCGCGTTCCGCCCGCTCCTTCTCGATCGGCCACCCGGGCGGCGCAGGCACCTGCGGGCAGCGCTCGTGCAACAGCTCTTGAAACAACCGGCCGACCGCCGGCGAATACAAGTCGTCCGGATTGTGCGCGAAGAAGCTCGGGCGCCGGCCCTCGGCGATCCATTTGGCGAAGCAATGCGCCCAGCCGGCCAGCAACGCCCGGTCGTTCTCGACGTTCAGGTCGCCCACGAAGCGCACGAAAGGCTCCGGCGTGAGCGCCGTGGCCCGGAATGCCACCCGCGGCTTCTTCCCCTGCGCCTCGCGGACCGCCTCGTTGTCGGCTTTGGCGGCGAACAGGCCGCGCGTGTCGAAGTTGACGCGCTCGACACCCAGCGAGCCCAGCAGGTCGTCCACCGCGTGCTCGCCGTCCGCGTGGTCGAAGAAATCCGGGTGACGCACTTCGACCGCGTACCGGAACTCGCGGCAGCGACTTCAGGTAGGCCTCCAGCGTCGGCAGTTCCTTTCGGCCGAAGGAATGATGCACCTGCAGGAAGAACACCCCCAGGCGGTCGCCCAAGGGCGTCACCCGCGCGAAGAACTCGCTGGTCTCCGCGGCGGCATTCACGAGGCGCCGCTCATGGCTGATCGTCTTCGGAAACTTGAAGCAGAACCGGAAGTCCGCCGGCGCTTCGGCCGTCCACTTCCGCACGTTTTCCACCGTCGGCAATGCGTAGAAACTGGTGTTGCCCTCTGCCGTCGCGAAGACGCCCGCGTACTGTGGCAGGAAATCCTCGCGGCGGGCATCGCTCGTGAAAAACGTCCCGACCCAGGGCGGATGAGCCCAACCTTGGCAGCCAATGCGAACAACCGGAGACATGGGGTGCATTTATGCGTTTGCCCCGGGCGTCGCGTAAACCACTAAAGACGCCGTGTCTGTCCCTCCCGCCGTGCTCGCTGAAAACACCGGCCTCGCCTTCGTTGGCGAGGCGGCGTGGCCGCCTGCCCAGCTCACCGAGCGACAGGCCAAGCAGCTCCTCACCGCGACCAATCGCTGCGGCCGGCCCAACGCGGACGTGCTGCGCAAGCGCCTCGCGGTCGTCGATGGCGCACCGGTCGAAAGCTGGCAGATCGATTTTCCCGCCCATTTCACCGACCAGGAGGCGGCGCTCTACGAACAGCCTTTCGCGCGACTGGCAGGCGTCGGTCGGAATCCGCACGCCAACGCCGGGCTGCGCCGGGCGCTCGCCCGACTCACGCGCTACCTCGCGATGCCCGCCGATGCCGAGACGCCCGACTGGATCTGGGTCGAGGACGAGTTGCTGCCCGATGCCAGCCTCGTGGTCGTGGCCCGCGAGGATGACTTCGCGCACGGCGTGCTTTCCTCGTCCGCATTCGCCGCGTGGTACGCCGCGCATCGCCCGGCTTCACTGGCGGAGCGGATCGTTGGGGCGTTCCCTTTTCCGTGGTCGCCCGCTACGCCGCTAAGTGCGCTGACCAAGGAGCAGGAGGAACAGCGCCATGCGGTGGTCCGCGCGGCGCGGGCGGACAACACCGAAGCGTTGGACGCAGCCGTCGCCCGGACCTACGGGTGGTCGTCAGATCTCGCTGCAGCGGAACTCGCGCAGTCACTCGCGAGGTTGTCCGAATCGCGGCCACGCTCAGGCTAGCGCGGGATAGCGCGGTCATGCCGCCATTTCCCCGGGCGGAAAAAGCCGCAAGCCCGGGGCCTCGCGGCTTCGCATGACAGCCAGGTCCTCGATGGAGGGGCGGACCTTGTTCCGCCCTCGCGCGAGAGGGCGTCGCAAGCGACGCCCCTACATAAATGCACACCGACTAGAACTTCACCTCGACGCCCGCATAGGCCCCGAGGCCGAGCTGCGGGTAGCCGTCGACCTGGGCGTAATCCTCGTCGAACAGATTCTCGACGCGGGCCTTGACCGCCACGCGGGGCGTCACGTGGTA